>Ga0316221_1003658_pt1 | contig 12371 bp, 14 predicted proteins | sample TBH18007metaG_FD_206003 | JGI IMG/M metagenome (GOLD analysis project Ga0316221, IMG submission 206003) | Freshwater microbial communities from Trout Bog Lake, Wisconsin, USA - TBH18007 | ecosystem: Environmental > Aquatic > Freshwater > Lake > Hypolimnion/Profundal zone | place: USA: Wisconsin... | reverse complement strand
AGATGGAGTCGCTGCTGGCGGGCCTGCTGCGCTACTCCCGCCTGGGACGCATCACGCTGACGATTGTGCCGCTGGAAATGAACGCGCTGCTGACGGAAATCGTGGCGGCGATGAAGTTTCAGCTCAACGAGGCGAAAGCCGAGGTGCGGGTCGGGCCACTGCCCGACTGCTACGGCGACAGCGGTCAGACCAGCCAGGTCTTTGCCAACCTGCTGGACAACGCGCTGAAGTATCGCGATCCGGCGCGCCCGTTGCGCGTGACCGTCACCGGCCGGATCGAGGATGGACAGGCGGTCTACGCCGTGGCGGACAACGGCATCGGGATCGCGCCGGAGCACCAGCCCAAGGTGTTCGACATCTTCCACCGGCTCAACCCCGACCACACAATCGGCGAAGGCCTGGGGCTCACGATTGCGCAGCGCGTGCTGGAGCGCCAAAAGGGGCGGATCTGGATCGAGAGCCGGGAGGGCGAGGGATCGGTTTTTTATGTAGCGTTACCCGCGGTTCTGAAAGAGGGTAACTCCCATGAATCAGGCTGAGCCCACGATTCTGATCTTTGATGATGATGACGGGCATGCGATCCTCATCCGGGAAAACCTGGAAATGGCGGGGCTGCGGAATCGCATCGACCATTTTCGCGACGGCCAGGCGATCCTCGATTTCCTCTTCGAGCGCGATGGGAAGACCGCCCGGCGGCTGACCGGCAGTTTTTCTGGTCCTGCTGGACATCCGGATGCCGAAAGTCGACGGCATCGAGGTGCTCCGGCGCATCAAGGCGGACCCGGACCTGAGGAAGCTGCCGGTGATCATGCTGACCACCACCGATGACGCCCGGGATGTGGATCGCTGCCACCATCTGGGCTGCAACGAATACATCCAGAAGCCGGTGGATTATGACAAGTTCGCGGAGGCAATCCAGCGTCTGGGCCAGTTTGTGACGCTATTGTTGATTCCCACGGTCGGCGCCCTCTAGGTTCGCCTGCGTGCCACCGCCGGTTCAGTCCCCGCGCATCCTGATCGTTGACGACGATGAAGGGCTGCTTGTGCTGATGGCGGAGACCCTCCAAGCCGAGGGCTACGACGTGGTGACGGCGGGCTCGGGCAAGGCGGCGCTGAAGCGGCTGGAAGAGCACACTCCGGACCTGATGCTGCTCGACCTGAAGATGCGGAACGTGGACGGCCCCGCCCTGCTGGAACGGCTGCAGCACGGGTCCACCCCGGTGCCCTTCATCATCGTGACCGGCCAGGGCGACGAAAAGGTGGCGGTTGATGTCATGAAGCGGGGCGCGCTGGACTATGTGATGAAAACCACGGCGCTGCTCGACCTGCTGCCGGGAGTGGTGAAGCGCACGCTCGAGGCGACGGGACAGAAAAAAGCGCTCGCCGCCGCGCAGTCGGAATATCGCGAGCTGGAGGGCCAGGTGCTGGCCATGGGTGAACGCGAGCGCTACCGGATCGGGGCCGACCTGCACGACGGCCTCGGCCAGCAGCTGACCGCGATCGAATTGATGTGCGCGGGGCTCCGGGAAGACGCCGCCGGGAAGCAGCCGGAACTCGCCAAGGGCCTCGAACGGGTCAGCGCGATGCTCCGGGAGGCGGTGGCCCAGACCCGGCTGCTGGCCCGGGGTCTGGTGCCGGTTGACCGTGGACCGGACGCCCTGCAGACGGGGCTGGCGGAATTGGCCGAACGCACGCACAGCCTCGGGCGGGTGCACTGCGCCTTCGAGTGTGCGGAGCCGGTGCGGATCGCCAGCCCGGAAGTCGCCGGACATCTTTACCGGATCGCCCAGGAAGCGACGAACAACGCGCTGAAGCATGCCCGGGCGACGCGGGTAAACCTGCGGCTGGGCAGAAAAGGGGACCGCATCCTCCTCGAGATTTCGGACGATGGCGCCGGGCTGCCGAAGGACGCGGGCGACAGCAAGGGTCTCGGGCTTGGCGTCATGCAGCACCGCGCGCACGTGATCGGGGCGGAACTGACGGTGAAGTCGAAGCGCGGTGAAGGTGTCACCATCTCGTGCGTGCTGCCGTCGAAGCCATGAAAAAGCGTCCGGCGAAGTCAGCGGTCCGCCCCGCCACCCGCACGGCAACGGAGTCTCTGCCGGCGGCATCGCCGCCGCCCCGGCGGATCCTCGTGGTGGATGATCATCCGTTCATGCGGGCCGGTCTGGCGCAGCTCATTTCCCGGCAACCGGACCTTGCCGTCTGCGGCGAGGCCGGGAACCCGGCCGAGGCCTTCCGGGAACTGGCGCGGGGCATACCCGACCTGGTGCTGACGGACCTGACGATGCCGGGCCGGAGCGGGCTGGAGTTCATCAAGGACCTACAGGCGACCGAGCCGGGACTGGCCGTGCTGGTGATTTCCATGCATGACGAGGCGATCTACGCCGAGCGCGTGCTCCGGGCCGGCGGCCGCGGCTACATCATGAAGGAAGCGGGCGGCGACAACCTGCTCGCGGCGATCCGCCAGGTGTTGCGGGGCGAGGTATATGTCAGCCCGCGGATGTCGGCCCGCATCCTGGAGGCCATGTCCGGGCGCACCCCGCGCGGATCAACTTCGCCCATCGGCAAACTGACGGATCGGGAATTCGAGGTACTGCAACTCATCGGGGCGGGGCAGAGCACACGGGACATCGCCGCGCAGCTCCACCTGAGCACCAAGACGGTCGACGTGCATCGCGGGCACATCAAGGAGAAGCTGGAGTTGAAGGACACCACGGCCCTGGTCCGCTACGCCGTGCGCTGGGTCGAAACCCAGGGGACCGAAGGCTGATGACCTTGGGCTGACGCGTTGACCCGCGGCCGCGTGTGCCGAAAGCGCCGCAACCCTCAGGCCGCGCGGGCCAGCAGGGCGGGCGAAGAGGAGTGGAGATGGAGCTTTTCGCGGAAGCTCGAGGGCGCCTCCCCCGCGATGCGCCGGAAAACGCGGTTGAACTGGGAGAGCGACTGAAACCCCGCCTCGTAGGCCGCTTCGCTGACGCGCTTGTGAGGATTGAGCAGCAGCTGCTTCAGCGTCTCCACGCGGACCCGGGCGAGATACTCGACGAACGTCAGGCCGGTATCCTTCTTGAACATCTTGCAGAAATAAAACTCGCTCAGGTTCACGGCCTTGGCGACGTGGGTTAAGGACAATTCCTCGGACTGGTGCGCGGCGATGTAGGCCCGCGCCTTGGTGACCACGGGCGCCTCCGCCAGCGACTCCCTCACCACGATCTGGTTGCTCAGGGAGGAGAGCTGCTGCCCGAAGATCGCGAGCAGGTGGAGCGCCGCGTCATAGTGGCGCCGGGCAATCACGCGGGTGCCGAAGTAAGCCTTCTCGAGGGCGGCGCGGCTGACGGTCATTTTCCAGCCGGCCAGCTGGTCGAGGACCCGGTTGAATTGGGTCTTGGAGGGTTTGGAAAACCGAATCTGGCCGGTCTGCAGAAAACCGATGACGGTGTCGCCGACCCGGACGGGCACGGCCGATTCGCTGAGACCGGCGAAACATTCGAGGGTCTTGGGCTCGACGCCGGCCTCCCGCTCGACCCGTTGCTGCAGCTGCAGGCAGGCGGCGCAGGACTTGTTCATGCCCGCCATGAGCGCGCAAAACGGGTTGATCTGTTTCGAGCCGTGCAGCGGCGACTGGAAGGATCCGCTGGACCGCAGTCCCAGTGGCAGCCCGGTTGTGGTCTCGAAGGCCTGGTGAAAATCACGATAGATGTCTGACTTTTCCAGCTGGGCCACCATGTGGCGGTTGTGGCGGAGGGTCGTGTCGCTGTCCGCGGCGGAAGCGCCGGAGAGTAGGGAGGCATCGGTGGACGAGTACATGGGTCCAGAGTACCGACTAGCCGCGGGGATTGAAATCGGAGGCGCGGCTGTACCTCACTAGGGAAAATGCCTAGATGGCCGTCACTCCGGCGGGGGCGGGATCGCGGCCGAGAATCGCCGGCCTGCGGACGCGGCCCCGGGGCGGCGGATTTGGCGGAGGGCGAGCATGGCGGCATGAAACACGGGCCGGTCCAGATTCCCGCAGGCCTCGAGCAACGCGCCGTTCTCTGTCAGCAACCGGTCACCCAAGGGCTGGAACTCTCCGGCCGGCAGTTTTCCGGCATCGATCCAGTGACTGATGCGATGCCGCAATACCTCGCGATCATGGATCCGGCCGATGATTTCCTGGAAGGGGCCGAGCGTGGAGAGGAGCAGCCCGGTGTCGCCCCGGCGCCAGTCCGGGGGCAGCGCCTCCATCTGGCAGCGATACTCGCGGGCGAGGACGCGGATGCGGTGATGGGCCTTTCCATCCACCGGCCGGGAGCGGGAGAATGAGCCCAGAGGATCGAAGGCCTCCTGGAGTTTATGGTCGATCAGGCGCCGCAGGCGCGGGACCAAATGGTGCAAGTCGGGTTCCCTGGTCCCGCGCTGCCGCTTGAGCCGGTGCAGGGTCTGGTCGGAGTGCAGGCCCTTGAGCACGGCCTTGGCCAGACGGCGTTCCCGCCGGCGCAACAGCTCGACGAGCGGATGCAGCGTGAGGGCAAGCCGGGCCTCGGCTTTGACGGAACGAAGCTGTACTTGCGTGTCACGCAGGCTGCCCAGAAGCAGGAGCTGCCGGCGCAGGTTGCCGCGCACCGCCGGGCGGGCGGGCCGGGAAATCTCCAGCAATTCAAGACAAGCGAGCAGGCGCCGGATCGAGACGCGAAGCTGATGCACGGGCTTCCGGGACAGGCGCTGGCGGCAGGAAATCAGACAGCGCTCGTAGCGGCGCACGTTTTTCCGGTAAGCGTGTTCCAAGTGGCGGTGGACGGCGGCCGGGGTCGGTGCGGCCGGGGAAATGGATTTTGACTTGGAACGGAGCACGTGGGGCAAACCGAAACAATAAATCAGGAAGGACCGCCCTGCTCCGCGTTTCTGGCTCAAGGGCGCGCATATCTTGTAGGCCCCACCGGTAAGAGATGGCCCAAGCCTTCACGGCCGGAGGGCGCGTCACCGCTTATCCGGTCAACGCAACCCCCGCGGTGCGGGGGAGTGGGGCGAAGCCACCTCCGGCGAGGCGGGCCCCGGCGGTCACAACCGGCAGGGCTCGAGGTCGCGCTGGCAGCCCGCAGGAGGGAATGGCCGATTTACTGCGGCGTATGTTTCTGCCACAGCAACCGGCAGAAAAAACGCGAACCGTAGGAGATCGAGTGCGCACACGGGAGGGTCTCTTCGACAAAGCATTCGGTGAGTTTGTCGGACGGATCGATTTCACGCAGGCGGCTGCGTTTCCCAACCGGGCAGCGCAGCGGTTCCCGCGGATGCGAGGCAGCGGACAGATTGCGGTGATCCTTCATCTGCCCGTTGTAAAAAAAATCCCGCCGCAGTCAATTTCGAGATGGCAACGGGGCCGAACCATCATGCCAGGACCTTCATGGCTTCGGTAGTGCGCTGCGCATGAAGCCATGGCGCTGTCTCAAATTGATTATGAGGCCTACGATATCGTTTCGCACATCGAGCCATTATCCGTTGCGAGACAGCCTCCCAAAAACATCAAACCCATGGTCAACTTGGGGTTTGAAGCGGGGAAAATGGTCGGGCTGGTGAGATTCGAACTCACGATTGCTTGCATGGCTACTGGAAATCATGTTTTAGCTCTGTAATGTGCTTTGGTGGACATTAGGGGATATTGACAACTGTTATGACCGTGTTATGTCTCGGGAATGGCCTCCCTTCACAAAGACCCGCGTGGAAAATCGCCCTATTGGTTTGTCTCGTATCGCACCCCAGACCGTAAGCAACGGTTCCGTTCGACAAAGGAAACGGACCGGACAAAGGCGGAGGCGTTCGCTGCGGCGATAGAAGCCAGCCTTGGCAAGGCCAAGATCGGTTCGTTCACAGAGACGGCGGCCCGGTCTATCCTGTCCGACCTCTATCAGGAGATCAGCGGCCAAGCGCTTCGATTTAAGACCATCAAGGCATGGTTCGACGAATGCCTTGTCAGAGTCCAGAAAACGCGTGGGAAGACCACCCACACACGGTACAGCGCGGTTATCGAGGGTTATCTTGAGTTCATCGGACCGGATAGGGCCAAGGCTCCGATTGAGTCCCTTACGTCCGATGAAATTCAGCGATTCACAGATGCCCGGATGGAAGAAGGCCGCGCAGCAAAGACCGTGCAAAACGACCTGAAGCCTATCGGGAAATTCCTCAAGGATGCGGAGAAAAAGGGCCTGTTGCTCAAAAGCCCGATGGGAGCCGTCGAGATTCCGCAGGCCGATGGCGAAACCAGAGAGCCGTTTTCAGAGGCTGAGTTATTCACACTGCTCAATTACCTGTCCGCCGACAAAGACGCAGACGGCACCCGGCTCTCGCCCCATGTCCGAACCCATAGACGCGACTGGCGAACCGCCGTGAACCTCGGTCTCTATTTCGGCGCACGGCTTGGCGACTGCATCAACCTGCGCTGGTCAAACGTCGATTTTGCCCGCAAGCAAATCCGTTTCACCCCGGAGAAGAGCCGGAAAAAGCAGGAGTTGGTAATCCCCATGCATGCCGACGTAGAGGCGTATTTGTTGGCCCTCCCCTCTTCGGATAAGGCCGATGGCTACTTGTGCCCGACATTGGGAGGCCCGGAGGCGGGGCACCGCGCCTCACTGTCCCGGGATTTTGGGACTCTGCTTGGCGAGGCCGGTATCGACCGCCGGGCTGGCGGGAAAAAGCAGGGCAAAGGCCGCGTCTTCTATCGCCTCGGGTTCCATTCACTGCGGCACACGTTCAATTCCATGATGGCTGATGCCGGTGTCTCAATCGAACTACGCTCAAAGTTGACCGGGCACTCAACCTTGGCGATGAACGACCGTTACACGCATCTAGCCGACGCGACCAAGCGGCGGGCTATTGATTCAATGCCGTCGCTTTCTAAGCCATCGACTCGACCGTAATTTCACAGCTGTCACCAACACACACCTATGCCCAAGAAAATTTCACCTATGGAATTAACACTTGTCGCGTTGCATCTAGCAGCATCGGAAGGCAGCTACCTGCCCCAATCTGCAAGGTTGAAGGTCGGGGAAACAAGGGCGAAGTTTCCCGATGCACTTCAACTCCTCGCTGATGCGGAGAAGTTCATTTCCGAAGGGAACAAATCACGCCCTCTTGGCGATCTTTCCCATAACGAAGCTGCCGCCATCTTTGACATCCCCAACAAGGCGACATGGACATTTCAAGAGGCCACAGAGGGCAAAGCTGCCCCGCTGAGTCGGCTTTGGAAGTCCCGGCAGGGACTTGAGCAAGCGATCAATAGATTCGCGACCAAATCCGAGCTAGGCCTGGCCCAAAAGGCTGCGGTGTGGTTGAAAACAAGAACGCTCACCGAATCGGACCTCGATCTAATCGTGAGAGCATGCAAGGTCGAACGCTGCGGAAGGTTGGATCAGAAAGATTCAGCTTCTACGAGGGCCGAGATTATCGAGACCATCCCGCAACGCAAAAGACTTTCCCAGAAGAAGCGCTGAGATTCAGGGGAGTCTATCTACGTCGAGATCAATCGCTTGTCGTTAGCTGTCAAATTCGGCAACCGACGTTGGTATCGAACGGGTTTGTCGGCAACGAAGTCGCCCTTTTTAGAACACTTTCGCAACGGAGGCCGCATTTCCGGCCTAGCTGTAGCAACAACCGCCTTTGGCGGCTAAAAGCGCACGTATTCTCGCGTGCGTGAAAACAATTCATTCGGCCTGCGCCGCCTTAACAATCGCACCCATAGCCGCAGTAGAAACTGCGTTACCCAATCCCGTTGAGTTCATGCGCCTCCCCCGCTCCGGCCAGGCTGACCCTATAACGGGACTTCGCCGATCCACCCTTAATGATCTGATCCTCCCGACTGCCGCCAACGGTTTCAAGCCCCCAGTCCGATCTATTGTCCTGCGAAAGCCCGGACGCTCACGCGGTTGCCGGTTGATCGACGTGTCCAGCTTGCTGGCCTTTCTTCACGGCCAAGCCGGGGGTGTGAAATGAAACAGGACACGTATGGCAAGCCGCACAGCAAGCCAGCAAACGCCGCGCCTGCATGGTGCCGGATAATGCGGCGCTATTTGGCCGGTGATGCCCGGGCAGGACACTACGCAATGCGGTCACTTGGGCGGTGGAAGAGTCGTTATTTCCCTCCACAGGGCATCAACCGTGACCCCTCGTAATTCTACAGACGGTCCCTTTTGCTGGCAGAGCAAAGGCACGCTCCGCCGCATCGCAGAGGCTTGCGATGATCGCACCGACCGCGCCCATGTACTGGCCGTCTACCTTGCGTTGTCTTGGCTCGCCTCAGACAAGCAGGAAGAGGTTTTTGCCGAAACGAAAGCCCGCATTGCTGAGCGAGCCGGCGTTTCCTACCGGAAGGCTGCCGGTGTTCTCAGCTTTCTGGAGCGGGTTGGCGTTATCGGCGTAGCTGAAAACTTCATCACCGGGTCAAAGGAACGCGGCCCCAACACCTATACGTTAGGCACTCCATGCACGGGGTCAGGCACACCCTGCCCAAGGTTAGGCACGGATGCAAAACAGGCCACCGTGCCGAGACTATTAGAAGAATCTCCTGAAGAATCTATAGAACTTGCGCCAGCCGGCGCGGCAGTTGAATCAGGTAAAGCATCGACCAAGCCCGGCCCGAAGCCCAGAAAGCCCCGCAAGCGCAACCCGCTACTCGATGCCTTGGCCGCAATCGGGGGCGCTGATCCTGCGCAGGTGACCGGCAAGGCATGGGGAGGCATCGGAGCCGCCCTTAAGGAAATCAGCGAAGTCTGCCCGGGGGTGACGGTGGAGGAAATCAACCGCCGCGCCGGCCACTACCGCCAGCACATGCCCGGGGCCATGCTCACCGCGCACGCACTGGCGAAACATTGGGCAACGTGCGACCGCCCGCCGCCGTCCGCCCAAGCCACTCCGCAACCCGCCCGTAACTATAAGCCATTCACCACATGAACCTCTCCGACCTCCCAACCTCTTCCGCTACGGAACAGCGCGTCATTGCCTGTGAAATCGACCGCGGGACCGACGCCTTGCTTACCGTCATTGGGCACAGCATCACACCGGCAGACTTTACGGACCCATTTTGCCGGCGCATTCACGAAACGGTATTGCAGCAACATGCCGCAGGGTTGCCGTTCGCTGCCGCTGAAATCTGGGAGCGGTTGAAGCCGATGCCTTCCGCAGAGTCGGCCGCGTTGGTGGAAATCACCCGCACCCCGGACGGCGACATGATGATTTTGCCGCGCCTCTGCGTCGAGTTGCGCGCCCTCGCCTGCCGCCGGCGGATTATCACGCTTTCTGCCCAGCTCACCCATGCCGCGAAAAACAGCGCTGATGACATGGCCGGCATCATCGGCGAACTACTCGCAACCCAAGCCGAGACAGCAAAGGCCCGCACATGGGGCAAGATTTGCGACGCGGCCACCGCGCGCGCACAGGATGCCATTGCCGGCAGGATCAATGCCGCTGATTTCCTTTCGTGGGGTTGGCCGGGATTGGATGTCCGATTTCAACCGATTCGAAAAGGCGAGTTGGTTATCATCGCAGCCCGGCCCAGCATCGGGAAAACATCACTTGCCCGGGGCATCTCAACTGCCGCCACAATCGCCGGCAGGCATGTTCTCTTTGAATCGTTGGAGACTTCGGCTGATGACGTCGCTGATGGCATGGCCACCGGGCAGAGCGGCTGCAATGCTGCGGAATTGCCCCGCATGCCGGCGATGGATCAAAGGCGCTTCCTTCAGGCAATCGACACACTCCGGGCCGCACCATTTCAGGTCTGCGAAGACCACAACCTTGCCGGGATCATCGCCCGCACCAAGGCGACGCATGCACAGACACCGCTTGCCCTTCTGGTAATCGACTACCTCGGCTTGATGGACGATTGCAAACCCGGCCAGGGAGAAACCAAAGCGCAGGCGGTGGGCACCGTCACCAAGGCATTGAAGCGGCTGGCGCTGGAATTACAGATTGTCGTTATCTGCATTTCTCAACTGAACCGGCAATCAGTCAACGAGGGCAACCGCGAGCCGCGCCTGTCCGACCTCCGCGACAGTGGCGACATTGAACAGGATGCGGACAGGGTCATTTTCATCCACCGGCCCGACGATTGCCCGATAACCAAGCGCCCGCAGAATGCGCTTGATGACGTCGCGGACCTGCCGCGCTACGGATGCGCCCTGATCCAAGCCAAGGGCCGCAACGTCGGCACCGGCTACGGCGCTATTTGGTTCAACCGCCGCCTCGCCCGATTTGAAATGCCAGTCTCTGGCGTACACGAATAATCTACACCACACCTACTGACCCATGACAACCAATCGACAGCCTCTGTCCGAAGAGCAGACGGCGATAATCAAGAACGACTACCTCGCCGGGCAGAAGCCTGCGGCCATTGCCAAGAAGATCGGGGCCAAAGTGGGGACCGTCCGCCAAGTGATTTGGAGGCAGGGTTTGACCGTTGAAAAGTCCGCAATCATGGAAGCGGCGGCGCGGACGGCTGGCGAGGTGCTGGAGGATGCCCGGCAGCGGCACGCAGAAAAATTGACGGGCATCATGGACAAGCAAATCGAGTCCCTTGAGAAGGACGCGGAAAGGCTCTGCGACGGCTGGCCTCTGGTCGAAGACGCCGCCGGGACGAGTTCGCTGATGCGTGCGAAGGCATTGCTTCAGGATCGAACGCTCCGGCATTTCGGCCTGCATGGCTGCGACAAAAGCGAATCTGGCGGGGCTCCCACGCTCAGCATGTATTTCGTGCGCGGTGAGCCAATCGACAAGCGCGAGCCAAAGCCAGTTGAGCCGGTGATTGAGGCCGAACCCTGACCTTTCAGCGCTGTTCCTTTGCTAGAGAGACGCCACCCGGTGAAATAGTAATATCAAGGTACCGCAGGTTTGTAAGGTCAGCATCAGGAATCAAAACCTCACAATCCGTCCAGCCACCCGCAGCAAGCTTATCGCGGCTGATGTTGTAAGTCTTGAGTGAATTGCGCCATTTAGAGTCTGCTGCCGTGTCGGCCCTTTCCGCTTCTTTGTATTCGCGCCAACCAGCCTCAACAGAAGCTGCGTCCCGTTTGTCCAACAAGCGCATCCCACGATTCATCGCATCGTCTATCGTGTGTTTCGGCTTCACTGACCCGTGAGTTACAGCAATTGCCACGTTTGTAAACTGAGCACTATATGGATTACCAATCCGGAATTTCAGAGTCGTTCCGCCGGCATGCGGAACAACCTCAGTAGGTAGTACATAAAACACAAAGCCATAAAATGTGTGGAGAGTGAGAAGATCAGGATTAAAGAAATCACAAATGGCATGGGATTCCTGTTCGCGGTCGTCATAAGCCTTCATTCTCTCAAGGCCTCGTGCCGTTGATTCGTCATAGAAACGTTGCTCAGTATATCGAAACAATTTCTGAAACGTCTCTGCGTTCGAATTAACAATCTCTCCCAATTTCGAAGTCTCTTTCCCTTGAGCTAACGTGACTGCGCCCATACGCGCAGCCAATTCCTTTAACTGCTCGTCGAGCGTTTCGTAACTCCCACCTGCCTTTGCAAGCATGGCGCGGTTGTCGCCAGATTCTTTAGCCAAGTTTCGGACTTGCGCAGCTAACGCCTTATTTTGGGCTTCGACGGCATCGAGCCTAGCGGAAACATCCTTGCCACCGCACCCGGCGAGAAAGGCGCAAACGACAATTGAGGAGATAACCTCAGCAACCGACTCCTTTAACGTCCCACGATGTGGCACAGGAATCACTTTGTTGGGTTTAGTAGTTTCTGCTTTTGCGCTTCGAACTCCGCTTCTGTGATGATCCCTTTCTTGCGCAGGTCATCCAGTTTCACCAACTCCGCATACATGTCCGTATGCTTATCGGTCTCATCTTTGGTGTGAACGTCCACGGTAATCTTGTCGGTTTTTTCGACTACAACGTCTGCGCGAGGGATGAGGGAAGTTCGCCGAGCCTCCGGGTCATTTTTATCCACAATCCGAAACTGGTATTCAAAAGACGCCCAATCCGCAGGCCTCACTCCGACAGGTTTCTCCCTGCTTGAGATTGGAATAGCGATTTTACCTTTGCTTGCAGCGAAGGTGTCAGCCTGCTGGATTACCTCTGCCTTCATCTTGGCCATGCTCCCGAAAATGCCTGCATGATCTTCTTTAGACAGCATGTAGGTGTCTGGTGAGAGCTGGACGATACCAGGGTTTGCGCATCCAGACAGCAGACCGCTTACAAGTATAATTGAAAACACGATAGTCGATTTTTTCATCGGGAGAAAATGGGGTTCTCTGCCGTTAATGCCGGGTATATGCTGACGGGATACGCTTTTTCGAGCCACTCGGAGAGTTAGTCGGAGTGATGAGTTGAGGTTGGGGTGGTGGTTGTGGTTTGTCGATCTTCGACGGAGGGTGGCCG
>Ga0316221_1003655_pt1 | contig 12377 bp, 15 predicted proteins | sample TBH18007metaG_FD_206003 | JGI IMG/M metagenome (GOLD analysis project Ga0316221, IMG submission 206003) | Freshwater microbial communities from Trout Bog Lake, Wisconsin, USA - TBH18007 | ecosystem: Environmental > Aquatic > Freshwater > Lake > Hypolimnion/Profundal zone | place: USA: Wisconsin... | reverse complement strand
AGATTGGTACTTTGACAGCGGGTAACTCTTACCTGTCTTGCCCCAACGACTTCTTGTCTGTGTACTCCCTTGCTGTGATCAGCAGCGGGACTTATACATACTTAATCAACAAGGACGTTAACTTCATCCGCGAAGCGTTTGCCACTACCAATTCTTCTTTCTATCAGCAGCCTCAGTATTACGCACTCTTTGGTCCACAGTACGGCAACGTTGCCGAACTGAGTTTTCTTCTTGGGCCAACACCAGATCAGTCGTATTCTGTAGAACTGCACTATTACTATTATCCACCCACAATTGTTCAAGGTTCTATCACGGCTTTGACGCTGACCAACGGCGGGTCTGGCTACACCAACGGTACATACTACGATGTACCAATTACAGGCGGTAACGGCAATTCAGCAACTGCTACGATCACGGTCGCAGCAGGCATAGTCACAGGCATTACGCCAACGACTGGCGGTGCACTGTATTCTGTAGGGGACGTCATTAGCGCGTCTGGCACGTACATTGGTACGGGCGGTTCAAACTTTACTGCTTCTGTCAGCTCTGTGTCCAATGCAACAGGCACAACCTGGCTTGGCGACAACTACGACTCCGTGTTGCTGTACGGTTCTTTGGTAGAGGCGTACACATTCATGAAGGGAGAAGCTGATATTCTTGCGTTGTACAACGATAAGTACAAAGAAGCGCTTGCAGAAGCTAAACGCCTTGGAGACGGCCTTGAGAGACAGGACAGTTATAGAAGCGGACAATACCGCCAGAGGGTGACATAAGATGGCATTTACTGGCAACTGGGCTTGTGATGTGTTTAAGACCGGCATGATGAACGGAGTGTATAACTTCACGTCCGGCAACTTCTACATTGCGCTCTACACCAACACGGCTACGCTTGACCAAACAACGCAGTCCTACACCAACGCAGGTGAGACATCCGGTACAGGCTATACCGCCGGCGGTCAGTTGCTTGTCGTCAATCAGGTTCCAACAGTGGGTTCAAGTGGAGACACCGCTTATGTATCTTTTGCCAACGCAGTTTGGACAGGGTCTATAAGTGCAAGGGGCGCCTTGATTTACTTGAACAACGGAACAACCAACCCCGCAGTTTGTGTTTTAGATTTTGGTTCTGCAAAGACCTCGACAAGCACATTCACAGTTCAGTTTCCTGCCGCAACAAACACATCGGCTATTATTCGTATATCTTAAGGAGTCAAGATGGCTAACGAAATTTCAAACATTGGAGATCACGCAGTGGCTACACTCCAAGCTAAGGCTAGTATTCCTGAAGGAATGGGCATCGAGGGTTGGTACCACGTTGTCTGCCGCGACAAAGACGGCAACATCAAATGGGAAGAAGAATTTCCCAACTTAGTGGTAGCTGTAGGTAAACAATTGATGCTTGATACCTTACTCAAAGGTTCTAGTTATTCTGTGACCGGACCCTATCTTGGGTTGCTTAATGCCAGCATTACCGCCGCCGCAACAGATACCATGAGCACAATCGTGCCGTCTAAAGAGTTTGTCAATTACACAGTGGGCGGATCAGCCGTTCGTGGTACAGCAGTTTTTGCGTCATCCACATCGACAGGCGCTACACCCTCTAACGTAACTTCCTCAACAGCTACAGCAGTGACCTACACAATCACAGGTTCAGGCGGTACAGTTTACGGATGTTTCTTGGTACTTGGTACAGGCGCTTCTAGTGCTCAAAGCAATACAAGCGGTACTTTGTATTCAGAAGGTAACTTCAGTACAGCGAAAACCACCACCGCCGGAGACACTGTCAGCGTTGTTTACAGTACTACCGCGACTTCTTAATTAAGGGGTATGTATGGCTTTCTTAATCAAGGACCGGGTATTAGAGACCTGTAGTTCTCCAGGCACAGGCGCAGTCACGCTCCTTGGTGCGGTTACTGGGTATCAATCTTTCAGTGGCGCTTTCAGCTCTACCAACGGAACCACAACCTACTACTGTATTGCTGATCAAGGCGGTGCAAACTGGGAAGTGGGACTGGGTACTTGGAACACAGGCAACACCCTAACTCGAACAACCGTTTACTCATCTAGCAACGGGGGTGCTACTGTTAACTTTGCGTCCGGTACACAAAACGTATTTTGTACATACCCTGCTGAGTACGCTGTTTATCAAGGTGGACCACTTGGCACGCCAAGCTCGGGAACATTAACTAACGCAACAGGACTGCCAATTTCCAGTGGTGTATCAGGTCTTGGTACAGGCGTAGCCTCAGCATTGGCAGTTAATACGGGTTCAACAGGAGCAGTTGTTTTATACAATGGGGCACTAGGTACACCAAGCTCTGGTACGGTTACAAACCTAACAGGTACGGCAAGCATTAATATTAATGGTACTGTTGGCGCGACCACACAAAACACAGGCGCGTTTACAACTGTTACGGCTAATGCCTCTACTTCCGGCACGTCTTCAACAGGTGCGTTCTCTTACGGAACACTGAGCTATACCGATGTAAACCATATTTTGACGATGCAAGCCAGTCAGAATAGTTACATACAGATGGAGATTCAAAATACCAATACGGGTACTGCCGCTTCTTCTGATGTAATTGTCTCGAACAACAATACGACTGCTACCACTTATTATGGCGACTTTGGTATGAACAGTTCGGGATGGACTGGGACACCGGGCACAAACAGTTTTGGCTCACCTAATACAGTGTATTTAACTGCTACAACAGCAGACTTGGCGATTGGTACAACAACTGCTAATGCGATTCGGTTTGTTGTGGGCGGCGGTGCGGATGTGATGCAAGTTAATGGAACAACAGGTATTACATCGTTCCCAACCACGAGCGCTATTACACTGCCAGTTGGTACAACAGCGCAAAGACCCGGAACACCTGCAACGGCAATGTTGCGCTATAACACATCGTTATCTCAGTTTGAAGGTTACAACGGAACGATCTGGGGTGGCATTGGTGGTGCAGTTCCACAAGTAACTGTTTATACAAGTGGCTCAGGAACATATACAACACCTACAAACGCAAAATATTTATATGTTAGATTAGTTGGAGCTGGTGGTGGTGGTGGAGGCTGTCAAGCAACTAACTCCTCTCAAACTTCTGCAGCAGCAGGTGGTGGCGGTGGTGGATATTGTGAGAGTATTATTACTTCTCCATCTGCAACTTATTCCTATGCTGTTGGTTCTGGCGGTTCTGGCGGTTCTGCGGGGAATAATTCTGGTCAGGCAGGAGGAACAACTACTTTTGGCACAAGTTTATTATCTGCTACTGGAGGAGGTGGTGGAGCAGGTTCTGGTACAGGAACTATAACAGGCTCATATACAACTGCTCCAGGAGGTGCTGGTGGCGGTGGCTCTGGAGGAAGTTTTAGTGCAGCTGGAGGCGATGGTTATGCTGGAATTTTATTGACAAATTCTGTGCAAGGTGGTTTTGGTGGCAATTCTTTAATGGGAGGGAGCAAAGGTGGCTCTGTTGGTTCTGGAGGTAGCAATGCTGGGTCTGCAGGATACAACTATGGAGGAGGAGGAAGTGGTGGTCAAAACTATACCAGTGCTTCAGCACAGGCAGGAGGCGCTGGAGCTGGTGGTTTAATTGTTGTTCAAGCATTTTTCTAAGGATTGATTATGAGTTTAATTAGACACGCAATAATTGATACAACAACAAACAAAATAATAAACATTATTGATTATGAGGAAACACAAACTGGTGTCCCTCCTGGTCTTGAATCACATTTATTGTGCATAGCAAATGATACGTATCAAATTGGTGGAACATTGGTTAATAACGTTTACACACCTCCTCAACCATATCCGTCTTGGACTTTAGTTAATAATGTGTGGACACCTCCTGTTTCTCAGCCAACAGCAACTTGGTCTGTTTGGAACGAATTTTCCAAATCTTGGACAATTATTACTCCATGAACACACTCATCACAACCCTAAAATCAAAGCAGGTGCAGTGGGCAATAGTAATAGCTATTCTATCGGTTGCCCAAGGCTTCGTCATGGAGCTATCCCTAACTCCTATCCATCAAATGATAGTGGGTTGTATAATTTCTGTGGTCGTAGTGTTACTACGATTTATTGAAACACCACAAGGAAACTAAAATGCAAGAAGTAAAAATATCAGTACAAACCCTTAATGCAATCATGGCATACCTTGGAACAAAGCCGTTTCAAGAAGTCTTTCAAATCATCGAGTTGGTAAATAAAGAAGTGCAAGCCCAACAACCTGCACCCGCCGCCACTACTCCTGCCCCTGCTGAAACCACAGCAAGCTAATCATGTATGGAATTTCCGCTTTTGCTCAGTCACCCTACGCTGCGCTGGGCGGGAACTATTATCCCTTATCAATAACTGAAGCCATCACTTCAGCGGATTCCTACGTCGATACTGCGGCGTTCTTAGCTTCCATAACAGAGGCTTTAACGTCCAACAACGTGGACTCCGAATACGCCGTTTTCTACGAAGGCGTGGTTGAAGGTTTAACCCCCGCCGATTCAAGCACCCAAACATCCACGTTCTCAGAATCTTTGACTGAGGCGCTTACCTCGGCTGACGCCTACGTTGCAAATGCCCAGTTCCCTCTCTCAATTAGCGAAGCCGTAACCAGTGCGGACACACCAAGCATAGCCGCCCAGTTCAACGTAACCCAAACAGAAAACATCGGCGTTGCTGACGCCAGCACGCAGATCAGTGCTTTCTTAGAATCCATCAGTGAGAATCTCTCACCTGCCGACACACAGCTCTTCACCGCCCAGTTCCAAGAGGCGATCACAGAGGCAATAACTTCTGGCAACACAGATTCAGAACAAGACGTCTTTTACTTTGGGATTGTGGAGGCTATTACCTCCGATGAGCAGCAGACCATTGGCTCCGCTTACTTCTTTACACAAACTGAGAACATCACATCAGGCGACAGCCAACAAGCACCATTTGTATTTCCCTTTAACATCACTGAGTCGCTCACATCTGCTGACACAGAAACCCTCACAGCCCAGTTCCAAGAGGCAGTTACGGAAGCAATTATCAATGCGGACTCAAATGTTACAGGTGGTTGGAATACCATAGACGACACGCAAAATGCGCAGTGGGGCGGCATTGTCGTTACAATTACAGGATGGGGAATTCCGGGCGACTTTATGTTTGGCGGCGCGCCAATTGCCGGTGAACTGATCAACAAAACAACCGAGAATCAACCTGTTGGCGTAACTCCAATTGTTGTTTGGCAAGACATCGTGGACACCAACACACCCGGCTGGACATTTATAGACGATACTCAATAAGGACAAATCATGTCAAGTACATACTCACCAGACCTACGCATCCAGTTATTGGGTCCCGGCGACCAAGCAGGCACATGGGGTAACACAACCAACACAAACCTGGGCGGTATCATTGAGAACGCCATTGCCGGGGTACAGGTCGTAACTGTAAACTCAACTGCACAAGCGCTCACCTATTTGTACGGCGCAGTGGATCAAGCACAGGGCGCAGCCCTTGTACTGCAGACAGGATCAGTTTCTAGCGCGTTTAGCATCTTTACCCCTACTGCGGCGTCTAAGATGTATATAGTAAATAACCAAACCAGTTGGACAGCTACGTTTTATGCAAGTACAGTCCTTGGCAACACAACGCCTGCGGGGACCGGAATCGCTATACCTGCTGGGCAGACAGCCACAATCTGGACAGACGGCACGAACTTTTATACACAAAACACGTACTTACCTGGTGCTGTAACAACTGGGGGCGCGCTCACTGTCGGCGGTATCGCGTCAGCTACTTCATTCTCCGGAGCAGGCACAGGACTCACAGGTACAGCAACCAGCCTCTCGATTGGCGGTACGGCAGCAACAGCCACAAACGCGACCAATGCAACGAATGCTACGAACGCGACCAATGCAACGTATGCAACAAATCCTGCATCTGGCGGCTCGTTTATAACCTCAAGCAATATTGGCAGCCAATCGGTCAGTTATGCAAGTTCAGCAGGATCAGCAAGCACAGCGAGCACAGCCAGTAATGTGTCTGGCGGATATGTAGTTTCTGTCAATGGTGCACAAGGATCTGTGTCTTTAGCTCAACTGGGCTTTACAGGTTCTTCGCTTGTTAATCCCGGCTACTACTATTTGCCAGGCGGGTTGCTTATTCAGTGGGGATCGAACTTAAGTTTTGCTACGCAGAGTTTCCCGGTTTCTTTTCCTAACGGTATCTTGGTTGCGACAGCAGTTCGTTATTCTGGTAGCGGGTCAATCGGTGAGTTTGGCGTAACGTACACGAACAGCACAATAACGCCTGGAACAAACAGCAACACAGGTCCTTGGTCATACATTGCAATAGGACACTAATTGGAACCCATAAGCATTTGCCTCGGTGTACTCTCTGCTGTCAAGCAGGGCGTAGCCATGTACAAAGAGTTCAAATCCACCGGCAAAGAAGCTTATGGGGTGATGCAGGAAATTTCGACAGGGCTTGGGTCATTCTTTGAGCACCAAGAAAAAGCACATGAAGAAATAAAAGAAAAGGAAAAGAATCCGCCCAGGGGTAAGTCCATACAAGCCCAAGCACTTGAGAATATCTTAGCCCGCAAGCAATTGCAACAAGCCGAGTATGACCTGCGCCAAACTTTGATCTACGATACACCCCCAGAACTGGGCGCAATGTGGGAAGAGTTTCAAAAAGAAAGGGCTAAGCTAACGGCAGACAAAGCCAAGTTTGACGCAGCTCAAAAAAAAAGGACGAGAGAGAGGCAAGAGAGGCTGCTAAGGCAAAGGAAGAATTCAATTTCAAGCTTGCTATTTGTATTGCCGTCTTGGTTTTTTCTCTTACCTGCGTCGGATTGATGTACTACATCAGGATGGATTATTTACAGGCTTTGCAAGGTGACAAAGCGCATATAGAGTTTAAGAGAAAGTTTAAGCAAAATTCTGTAGAAATGGAATGTTATGAAATTTTTCGTGAGACTGGGTATCTTCCTATGTATTGCCCTAGCCAGTAGCTGTGACGACCGCTACAGATACCATTGCCAAGACCCAAAACACTGGAGTGATGATGACTGCAAACCGCCCTTCTGCGTCGCCGCGCAAAACTGTCCCGAGTATTTTGCAAAACCTGCTAACGCGAAAACCCAAGACAACTGAACAGCTTAATGCTGAGACAAACCGGTTTGTTATACGGATGTTTAGCATCGCCTTGGTTTTTATCGTAACGCTTTTTGGTTATAGTATTGTCTTTACGGAGCAACCCCTTTTTAACGAAGCCCCTGCGGATAAGCAAATCTTTGCAGTACTTACTCTAGTTGCAGGGCAACTGCTCCAGATACTGGCTAACTATATCTCTAAAGGAAGCACTACACCACCTTCCACTTTTAACCATTGCCCGCCAATGGCGTCTACAATCAAGCAAGAAGAAAAGCTAATCACCGCGCTGGAGGCTAAGCCTGCAGCTCCCGCAACACCAAAGCCATCCCCCTTTGGCAACCCTAACGACAGACCTGCAATATGAATTATTTAATAGCGCTTATAGTATCTTTATGCTCCATTATTGGATCATATTTTTACGGACATCATAATGGCTATGCAGAATCTCAAACTGAGATGATTGAAAAAATTGCAGAAAGTAACGCCAAAGCGCGGGAAACTGAAAATAAATTAAACAACCAAGTCGCCGAATTATCCACTCAACTCCAACAGGTGCAAGATGATGCTAAAAAACAAATTGCTAAGCGCGACGCTGATATTGCTACTGGCAAGCTGCAGCTCTTTGTCAGGACCAAAACCCCAGTATGTCCCTCCACAAATGCCCCCGCTACCGGCGGATCTGACACCGCAACAGCCCAACTTGACCCAGCGTTTGCTCAATCTGTTGTCGCCATCACAGACGACGGGGACACCGCAATCAGGAAACTCAACGCGTGCATCGCAACCTACAACCAAGTAAAGGATATGATTAATGGACGCACAACAACTCGCTGAAGCAGCTAAGATAGATCTTGCCCACGCTGAGGCGCTCATGCCTGGCATGGAGGCTGCCATACAATATGCGGAGCTCAACACCCCTGCGCGTTTGGCTGCTTTTATTGCACAGTGCGGACATGAGTCGGGTGGCTTTAAGTATTTTGAAGAGAACTTGAATTACAAAGCCGAGTCCCTTATACAGACCTGGCCCACCCATTTCAATGAGGAGAACGCTAATGAATACGCGCACAACCCAGAAAAAATCGCGAACAGGGCGTACGCCAACCGCGGCGGAAATGGAGATGAAGAATCGGGTGATGGCTGGGCAAATCGAGGCAGAGGCGCGATCCAGCTTACCTTTAAAAACAACTACGAGGAATGTTCCCGTGACCTGGGATTCGATTTCGTATCAAATCCTGATGCTGTCTCAACGCCTGAAGGCGCGCTACTTACTGCCGCTTGGTTCTGGAAAAAGAACAACTTAAACCACCACGTTGATAATAATGACTTTGTTGGATTGACGAAAGCCATAAATGGTGGGACAATAGGGCTCGAGGATCGCATGGCCCGCTTTAACCATGCTATGTCTGTTTATGCGTAAATGAGGTCTTCGTGGCGTTAACCAAATTACAGTTCAGACCCGGTGTAAACCGTGAAGCAACATCCCTTGCTAACGAAGGTGGCTGGTTTGACTGCGACAATATTAGGTTTCGCTCAGGTTACCCAGAAAAGCTAGGCGGGTGGGTTGCCGATACCGGGCAGACAACATCTGCGCTGCAACCCCCAGCAAATCCAAGTGGTTACTATCCGCCATCTTTTTGGGGGGTTTGCCGTAATCTGTGGGCATGGCTGAACTTAGCAGGCTATAACTTACTAGGGCTCGGTACTAATCTAAAGTACTACGTACAAAACGGTCAAGGCGGCGCGTTCAATGACATCACGCCTATACGCTATACATCATCCGGGTTTGCTACATTTGTAGTAACCGCCAAGACTGCATCCACAACCACCGTTACGGTGACCGATGTAGGTAATGGTTCACAAGCCAACGACTTTGTAGCTTTTAGTGGTATTACAACCACATCAGACTCGGTCATTAATTTGACCAACGCACTGGATAATGAGTTTCAAATTCAATCAGTTAACGGCTCTACTTACACCATTATCTTAAATCTTGTCGCGTCTACCGCAATTGGCAGCTCGATTACTACGACAGGCACAGTGGTAGCGAATTACCAGTTAACCACAGGATCTGATATTTACACCCAGGCGCTGGGTTGGAGTGCAGGCGGATGGGGTGGCGGTATTGCATCGCCTCTTTACACAAACCTAACCAGTTCTCTTGCGGCGGTTCCTTATACAGTTCTTGGGTCTGCGCTCTCTGTTTCTGCTACAACGATTACGGTCGCCTCTACATCTGGGTTTGCGTCAAGCGGGTCGCTCTACATTGGCACAGAAATTATTACTTATACAGGCGTGACAAGCACGACCTTTACAGGGTGCACTCGCGGTACAGGCAGCACAACAGCTAGTAGTTATGCCATTTGCACAGGCGCGGCGCAGTACGTCACAGGCGTCACAATCAATGTGGCGTCCACCGCTTCCTTTACTTCTAGCGGCACAGTTGTTATTGGCAACGAGCTAATTGGTTATACCGGCAAGACAAGCACAACTTTAACTGGCGCAACCAGGGTCATACAGGGCTCTCCTTACGCACACAACAACGGCACACTTGTTTACCAGTACTTAACAACCGATACAGGTTGGGGCAGCACTGCTTCGCAGGGTATTGGCGTGCAGCTTCGCCTTTGGTCATCTGCCAATTACGGTCAAAACTTAGTTATCAACCCTGCAGGTGGGGCAATGTACTACTGGGTAGTGGACAGCAACCCTTCTATTTATTACCGCGCCCAGGTTTTAAGTCACACCAATAGCAACACTCAGGACGGCATAGCGTACTGGCAAACAGACACAAGCTGCCCAAGCTTGGTCAACTACGTTATGGTGTCGGATGCTTCAAACTTTGTGATTGCGTTTGGCTGTAACGATCCGTCTGGCACAGTGACCACGACGGCGCTTGATCCGCTTTTGGTACGTTGGTCTGATCAACAAAACATTTTGACTTGGCTGCCAAGTCTTACCAACCAAGCGGGTAGCTACCGCTTGTCTCAAGGTTCACAAATTGTGACCGCTATTCAGACACGTCAAGAGATTTTGATCTTTACGGACTCGGCTGTATACAACATGCAGTACCTTGGACCGCCCTATGTTTGGGGCTTTCAGATCATGGGGGACAGCATCTCCATCATGGGTCCCAATGCGGTTGCGACTGTCAACAACATCACCTACTGGATGGGTTACAACAAGTTCTATGTTTATACCGGTACGGTGTCTACGCTTCCCTGCGCAGTGCGTCAATACATTTTTGACAACATTAACTTGACCCAGTCTGCGCAGGTCTATGCAGGTACGAACGAAGCGTACAACGAGATCTGGTGGTTCTACCCATCCATTACTGGTACAAACCCTGATGGCTCACAAGGCTCTGGCACAACCGCCAACCCCAACAACATCATGGACCGCTATGTGGTCTACAACTATTTAGATCAGACTTGGTACTACGGCGGCATGAATCGCTCCTCTTGGCTTTACAGCCCACTGCGTCAAACACCTGTTGCAACGCCTTACGGACAAACATCTACTGGCGCTAACTACGGCGGACTGCTGGTGTATCACGAAAATGGTGTTGATGATGGCGTCACTAACCCACCTTCTCCTATTAATTCTTACGTCCAAAGTTCTGATTTTGATATTGGGGATGGTAATAATTTTGGTTTTGTTTGGCGTTGTGTTCCTGATATAAATTTCACGGGCTCAACTGTCAATCAGCCAAGCGTTAAAATGACGTTCCTGCCCAGGCAGTTTTCGGGTTCTATGTACGGGGTCAGCAATGATCCTACGATTGCAAGCGCGCAAGACTATACGCTCAAGCGGGAATATGTGATTCAGCAGTTTACACCCCAGGTGTATATACGGGCACGAGGAAGACAAATGGCGATGGTCATTGGCTCAGACGCAGTTGGCGTGGCTTGGCAATCGGGTACCAATCGGTTAGATATTCGTCCTGACGGAAGAAGATAATGGCACAAACAAATTCAGTACAACCAAGACTACCGGCTGCGCCTGTGCAGTACGATCAGCAGTTCATGCAGCAGGTCCTGAATATTATGCGTCTGTACTTTAGCCAGTTAGATAACGCAGCGCCTATACAAGCGGCGTCTCAAAATATCGGTACAACAAAGGTCGTATCTGGGCTAAACTTCAGTCAGCCAACTCCCAATTCAAATCCGGTTACGTACGAAGCCAGTTTGCCAACACAAGCTGATTTGTCCAATCTTCGCAAAGGCGATGTATATTACGATACAAGCGCCAGCAACGTTTTAAAAATAAAGGTTTAAGGAGCTGCTATGAGTTTTTGGAATAACATGTCTTTTGGTGAGAAGCTGCTAGGTATAGCGGCTCTTGGTACTGGTGTTGGCGAACTTGCAGCCGGTGGCAATATGTTTGCAGGCATGGGTTTAGACAGTGGTCTGGGCGGTATTGGCGGCGCTATTGACTCCGGAGCGCAAGCTATTGGTAGCGGTATTTCAGGTTTAATCCCTGGAAGTAGTAGTGGCGCCGCTGCTGCAAGCACAGCTCCTGTTACAAGTTCTGGAAGTACGCTACCCAGCTGGCTCCAGACAGGCGCAACACCCCAGGCAACAACCGTTGACTTAGCCGCAAACCCTCCTGCTAATGCGCCTTCTGGAATGTTATCGCGTTTCACAAATCCTGCAAATACATGGAGCAATGGCTATGGTATGGGGCTTGCTGGACAAGCGCTTGTCGGTGGTACAGGATTAGGTCTTGCTAATGCGGCTATTCAAGCATCTGACAAAAAATACGGCACCCCCGGCATCCAACCCTATACAGGTGTAGGCAGCAACTTGACCGGGGCACAAGGTGTTCCCTATTTGCGCAACATGGCAGTTGGCGGCATGGTAAATACTCCAAACGTACCTATGTCACACAATGTGACTCCTGCTTATGCGACAGCGCAGAATATGCCAATGCCTCAGCCTGTAATGAATTTTAAAGAAGGCGGTATCTCAGATCTAGGTAGTTACTCTGATGGCGGTCGTATGCTCAAAGGTCCTGGCGACGGCATGTCTGACTCCATTCCCGCAACTATTAACGACAAACAACCCGCACGCTTAGCCAATGATGAGTTTGTTGTACCTGCTGATGTCGTGTCCCACCTCGGTAACGGCTCGTCCGATGCAGGCGCTAAGAAACTTTACAGTATGATGGACAGAGTTAGGCGCGCCAGAACAGGCAGTCCCAAACAAGCCAAAGCTATTCACCCCGATAGGTATATGCCAGGATGA
>Ga0316221_1003647_pt1 | contig 12396 bp, 10 predicted proteins | sample TBH18007metaG_FD_206003 | JGI IMG/M metagenome (GOLD analysis project Ga0316221, IMG submission 206003) | Freshwater microbial communities from Trout Bog Lake, Wisconsin, USA - TBH18007 | ecosystem: Environmental > Aquatic > Freshwater > Lake > Hypolimnion/Profundal zone | place: USA: Wisconsin... | reverse complement strand
GCTTAGCTAGCTAAGCAAGGACGAGCAACGAAGCCAGGCGAAAAAAGACACGATTTATAGCTATAGAAATTAGGTTGACTGACTACTAGACGTTCTCGCTCAGGCTATCCAGTCACAAGCAGACTTTTTGTTCATCGGCAGCTATCACATGAACAATCCTGGTCTCGACCTTCAAGACACGAATGCAGATGATGTCCTTACCGTCAAAAGACAAAAGGAGCTCGCGGATGTCGCTCATCTTATCGAGCAATACTAGTCATCTTTGGCGCTGGGCACAGTAACTATCTGCATCAGTTGGCTAACTGTGGAGCGTGAAAAATGGAACAAAATCCTTGATAGTCTGCACTTGCAATATACCCAATCTGAGGCAAATTTTATATTTTTTAATATAAATAAACCTTATGATGAAGTGAATAGAAAATTTAAGGAGGCCGGAATTACAATCGCCCGATCTTTTCCACCTAATGGCACCTGGATCCGGATTACTATTGGTCTGCCTGAAGAAAATATAGAGGTGCAGAAAGTGGTTGAACAATTGGTTAGGGTTAGATAACCTTGAAGTTCTCCGAGTAATTGGCAACCTTTGCCATCCATGCCAAATTTACGCCCATGACAGCCACTATGAACATTTCCATTTCAGATTCGCTCAAATCATTTATTGATGAGCGTGCCAAATCACGCGGATTTGGCTCGAATAGCGAATATTTAAGCGATCTGGTCAGGAAGAATGAAATCGAATCCGCCAAAGAACAGCTACGCGGACTTATTGAACAAGGTCTGAATTCGCCCATAAATCGCACTTGGGACGAATTAAAAAGCGATTTATTACAACGGGCCAAGTAAAGTCTATCGGCATGAAACGGTCCGTATTACGCCTTGCTGCTGAACGTGACATTGAGTCCGCATTTACTCGAGTGACCTCTGCCTGTGATTGTTTGAATTGTCTGGCCTGACTTATTCAACACTCTTGCCTCGATGGGAGGTATATTCCAAACAAATACGCGTCTCAAATAATTAGTTTGATGGATTGACCAAATAGACTATTAGACCTATCCTGGCGCGTAATATTCCATTCAGGCCAGAGGATTGCAGCATCGTGACTGTCGATCCACAGGCTAAGAAGTGCTGGAATTATCACTACCCGCTATCGACAACCAAGGATTTAGTTATGCAATTCCGTGAATTTGGACGCACAGGCTGGAAAATATCTTCAGTCAGTTTTGGGGCATGGGCCATCGGTGGCACATGGGGCGAGGTCAGCGACAGCGAATCGATGCGGGCATTGCATCAGGCACTGGATTGCGGCATCAACTTTTTTGACACTGCTGACGTGTATGGTGATGGACGCAGCGAGCGTTTGCTCGCGCAACTGCGTACAGAGCGCAGCGAACCATTTTATATCGCCACCAAGGCCGGCCGGCGACTCAGTCCGCACGTCGCCCAAGGATATAACCGTGCAAACCTGACCGCCTTTATCGATCGAAGTTTGCAGAATTTACAAACGGATGCACTGGACCTGCTGCAACTGCATTGCCCGCCCACGGAAGTGTATTACATGCCAGAGCTGTTCAATACACTCGACGCATTTGTCAGCCAAGGCAAGTTGCGATACTACGGCGTGAGTGTGGAACGGGTCGAAGAAGCACTCAAAGCGATCGAGTATCCCAATGTGCAATCGGTGCAAATTGTCTACAATATTTTTCGTCAACGTCCACAGGAGTTATTTTTTTCCGAGGCGATGCGGCGTCAGGTGGGTATTTTGGCGCGGCTGCCACTGTCCTCAGGCATGTTGTCGGGGAAATTCAGTTTCAGCAGCACTTTTGCTGCTGACGATCACCGGCAATTCAACCGTGAAGGCGCAGCATTTGATCGGGGAGAGACTTTTTCCGGATTGGATTACCAGGCTGGACTGCTTGCGGTTGAATCGCTGCGCGGCGTCATTCCTGAAGGGATGACAATGGCACAAATGGCATTGCGCTGGATCTTGATGTCGCCGGGGGTAAGCAGCTTGTTGGCGGGAGCAAAACAGGCCGCGCAGGTGACTGAAAATGCCTTGGCCGCTGACCTGCCTGCCTTGTCAGACGATACCATGAAGAAAATTGCGGCCATTTATACTGACCAGGTGCGTCCTCATGTCCATCACAACTGGTAGTGGTGCTTTAGGATAATTCTGTTCACAATGATCATTGCCTGCGTCTCAGGATTATGTCACTGAGTTAAGCCACGTTCCTGAATCAACTGACCCACGTTGAGATTAGTCGAATTTTCAAATAAAGCATCGGAGCCCAAAATTAAACCAGCCAAATTTCCCATTTTATTTGCCCTCTTTTTCTTTTTATATGGAACCGCAATTGCAGGCGATACCATCACCGTGACGATTGATGCTTCCGGCTCTGGCTCCGTTATCAGCAAAGATATCTATGGGCAGTTCGCTGAGCATCTTGGAACAGGAATCTATGGTGGCATGTGGGTAGGGCCCGATTCCAAAATCCCAAACACCAAAGGTTGGCGCAATGACGTCATCGCGGCACTGAAAAACCTCCACGTACCGGTGGTTCGCTGGCCGGGCGGTTGTTTCGCTGACGAATATCACTGGCGTGATGGTATCGGTCCACGCAAGCTACGACCTATCAGGACCAATGGCAACTGGGGAGGCGAGGAAAGCAATGCAGTCGGGACCCATGAATTTTTTGCCTTGATCGACTTGATTGGCGCGAACGCCTATATCAACGGCAACCTTGGTTCAGGTACGGTGCAGGAAATGGCCGAATGGCTCGAATATATGACATCGGAAAGCAAGTCAACTTTAGCTGATCTGCGACGTAAAAATGGTCATGAACAGCCATTCAAAATTGCCTATTTCGCGCTTGGAAACGAAGCGTGGGGGTGTGGCGGCAACATGGCGCCAGAAAACTACGCAGACCGCTATCGAAGGTATGCGACGTTCCTGAGGTTGCCACAAAAAAATCGCCCGATTCTGATCGCAAGCGGCGGTACTGGCGACGATACAAAATGGACCGAGGTACTCAGTCATCGTTTAAAGGATCAGGCCGACGCAATCAGCTTCCACTACTACACGATTCCCACCGGACAATGGGAGGTGAAAGGTCCAGCGACAGGATTTACAGAATCGCAGTGGATAGCAACGTTCGCCAATTCGGTGAAAATGGATTCCTTTATCAAAGCCAATGTCGCGGTTATGGATAAAAATGATCCTGAAAAAAAATTGGGTTTCGATATTGATGAATGGGGAACCTGGTATGACCAGGAATCTAAAAAAGAGGGTCTGCTCCAGCAGAATACCTTACGTGATGCGATTGTTGCGGCGCTTAACTTCAATATTTTCCACGCCCATGCCGACCGGGTACGCATGACCAATATCGCGCAAATGGTGAATGTATTACAGTCCATGATCCTGACTGATGGAAAAAGAATGGTGCTCACGCCGACTTATCATGTGTACAGCATGTACGTCCCGTTTCAGAACGCCAGCTCCCTGCCGGTTTCCATTGCAAATAATCCTGAATACAAATTGGGTGACCTCAGTATCAGTTCACTGAGTGCCTCAGCGGCACGCGGCGCTGACGGCAAACTTTACCTGTCACTGGTCAATGTCAATCCGATCAGGGAACTCGACGTACATCTTGACGTCACAAATTCGGTTGTATCCGCGGTCCAAGGCAAGCTGCTGACAGGTGAACAGATGGATGCGCACAACAGTTTCAGTGCGCCGGAGGTGGTCAAACCAACACAGGTTAACTGGCAATCAATGGACGGCAAATTAAATATCAAATTACCGGCAAAGGCGATACTGGTTCTGAACATACTCTGACGTAATGGAGCTATGCCGTCAGTTCAGAAAGACGCAACCTGGGCCCGCGAAGTCACTGCAGACAAGATCCCGGCCAAAATTGCATTGGGTGTCGGAGGACATCCTGGAATGGTGACGCCAACTGGAATTACATTGGACACTTTGCCGCAACTGGCATAGCTTTCACCAAAAATTCCACCTGTGCACGCGCATTCACCGATCGCAACAACTAATTTCGGATCGGGTATGGCCTCATAGGCGAGTATTAACGCCTCCTCCATATTTCGACTCACCGGTCCGGTTACCAACAACATGTCGGCATGTCTCGGACTGGCGACAATTTTGATACCGAGTCCTTCAATATTGTAATAAGGATTATTCAACGCATTAATTTCCAACTCGCAGCCGTTGCACGAACCGGCATCGACGAAGCGAATGCACAAGGCTCGTCCAAGAATAGTTAGAATGGCCGACTGTATTTGTCCGGTCTCAGCCTGTTGCGACAATGGCGCTGGAACAGGAGCTTTCTCGGTCGGAATACCTGCACTGACTATTTGTTTGAGAATTTGCCACATCAGAGATCCTGTCCCGAATAACTGAGATTAAATGATTTATTAATTAACGGAAAATCGGGAACAATGTTACCCATGATGGCATGTTGCAGTACCGGCCAATTCTGCCACGACGGATCATGACAGTGACATCGCAAAATTGCGCCTTGTGCGTCCGTTTCAACAGCAACGAGAATCGCGCCGCGCCACCCTTCTATCCACCCCGCACCAAATTGCCCGGCAACGGCGCCATCCAACTTCGTTACAGTTTCACCCGGAGGCAACTGAAACAAGATCTGTCGTGACAATCGAATTGACTCGCTGATTTCCTCAAAGCGTACCGTCACCCGCGCAGCCACATCGCCGTTACGGTGTGTCGCCATGCGGACGTTGAATTTGTCATAGGGGCTGATTTTATGATCGGCGCGCGCATCGAATGCCTGACCGCTGGCGCGACCAACCAGCCCGCACAGACCAAGATCCGCAGCAAGCTTGGGCAATACCCGGCCGGCACTGATAAATCGGTCCTGCAATCCGGCATGTTCATCATAAATTGAGCGCAACACGGACACTTCTTTTTCAATTTTATTGAGTTGCTCACTCAGCAGGTCGATACCTGCTCTGTCGAGATCGATCGTAACGCCACCCGGAATAACCAGATCCATCATGAATCGATGCCCAAATAATTGATGACTCAGTCGCACCCAATCTTCTTTCAATCGCATGAATTGGCTGAGTCCGATTGCCAGGCCAGCGTCGTTGCCGAGTGCGCCGAGATCACCGAGGTGATTGGCTATGCGTTCGCGTTCCAGCAACAAGGCCCGCAACCATGCTGCGCGCTGCGGAACCTGGCAGCGGCTGATCGATTCCACTGCCATGCAGTAAGCCCACGCAAACGCAACAGTTGAGTCGCCTGAAACCCGTCCGGCTATTCTGGCGCCGTCTGTGATGCTCTTGCCGATCAATAATCTGTCGATCCCTTTGTGGGTATAACCCAATTGCTGTTCCAGGCGGAGTACTTTTTCCCCGACCACCGAAAAACGGAAATGACCCGGTTCAATGACACCAGCATGTATCGGTCCGACGGCAATTTCATGCACACCGTCACCCGTGACCGTCACAAACGGGTACGGTTCCAGCGGTGTGGAGAAGTGCTCACTGCCTGTGCAGTTGCTTTGCAAAGGGAAATAATCTTTCGGCCACTTGCCGTGGTTTAGCCAGGGGCGGACATCTTCCGCGTCGATGGCAGCAATACCGATGAGTTCAAACAGTGTTCTTTGCATGCGCTCAGCCGCCGGAAAGAGCGCAGACAGATCCGGATAGTTTCCGGCTTCGGCCACGGTCAGCCGCAGCCACAACAAGCCCTCAGCGGCGCAATAGACGACTGAGATTGCATAATGATCTTCCAGCGGCCGTCGATCCGTTCCCCAAATCGCGATCAGTCGACCGCCATCATTTTTAACCAATTCGGCAATACGCAACCAGTCCGGTCGGCTCACATCTGCGATACAGGCCGGCACAACCCCTTCGAGCAGGTTGAATGAAATGGCATATTTTTCGGCGAATACTTCGGTATCCATTGTTTACCTCACGATCATATGGACCGCCTGCAAAAACCAGAGGTTCAAGTAGGTTGGGATATACAAGCCAAGCAGCAAGGCCAGTCCAAGATGAGCGAAGACCGGTAGCAGCGCCGGGGAATGCGCGAGAGGCTTTGCGGTCGTTTCGCCAAAAACCATACCCTGGACGCGACCGAAAATTGAAGCGAATGCGACACCCAGAGCCAATATCAGTATCGGAGTTGCCCAGGGCAGTTCACGCATCGCTGTGGTCAGGATCAGGAACTCACTGGAAAATACGCCAAACGGCGGCATGCCGAGAATCGCCAGAGATCCAAACAGCATTCCCCAGCCCACGGTCGGACTGACTTTGACCAGGCCGCGAATATCGGCCATCACCTGGGTACCGGCATTCTGGCAGGCGTGACCGACAGTAAAAAAGATCGCAGATTTGACGAGTGAGTGAACAGTCATATGCAATAAGCCGGCATAGGTTGCGACAGGACCACCAATGCCGAAGGCAAAAGTCATGATGCCGATATGTTCGATCGATGAATAGGAAAACATGCGTTTTACATCTTTTTGCCGCGACAGCGAAAATGTGGCAACCAAAACCGACAGCAAACCAAAACCAATTAACAGTTTGCCCGGCATGCCATTATGCAAAGCACCATCAGTCAATACTTTAAACCTTAATACCGCATACAGCGCCACATTCAGAAGCAAACCCGACAAGACGGCAGAGATCGGCGTCGGGCCCTCTGCGTGAGCGTCTGGAAGCCAGCTATGCAGCGGAACCAATCCCATTTTGGTACCGTAACCGACCAGCAAAAATACAAAGGCCAGCGACATGATCGCCGGATCCAGATGCGACTTGACGGCATTGAGTGTCGTCCACAGCAAGGCATCTGTCCCACCACCCAGTTGTCGATCAGCAGCAAGATAAAGAAGAATGGTTCCAAATAAGGCAAGGGCAATACCAACACCACACAAAATGAAGTATTTCCAGGCAGCCTCCAGACTCGATACAGTTCGGTAGACGCTCACCAGTAACACAGTCGCAAGCGTTGCACCTTCCATTGCGACCCATAAAATACCAAGATTGTTGGTCATGAGTGCCAGGAACATGGTGAACATGAAAAGCTGGAACATGCTGTGATATAAACGCAGACGATTTGGGGTCATCTTGCCGTGGTCGCGCTCAACGCGCATATAGGGACGCGAGAAAATCGAGGTGGTCAGACCAACAAATGCCGTCAGTGTGACCAAAAATACATTCAACGGATCAATGAAGAACAGTTTTCCGAAAGAAAACAAAGGCCCATTGTTGATAATGCGCACAGTCAGAATGACGGCCGCACTGAAGGTAATCAGGCTGCATACGACATTCAGGTTTGGCGCCGTATCGCGTTGTCCGACCAGACCCAAAATTATTCCGCCAACCAATGGTGTGAAGAGAACCCACAATAATGGATCCATGTCAGTCCTCTTCCTTCAGATGTTCAAGATTATGTATATCGAGGTTATCGAACTGTTCGCGAATCTGGAACAGGAACACCCCGAGTATCAGTATCCCAACCAGAATATCCAGCGCGATACCGAGCTCAACAATCATCGGCATGCCGTTCGTGGCAGCCATTGCAGAGAAAAACAGGCCATTTTCCATGGACAGGAAGCCGATAACCTGCGGCACTGCCTTCGATCGCGTAATCATCATCAGGAACGACAGCAGGATACATGCCAGAGCAATGCCAAGCGTGCCCCGCGCGATTGACGAAGATAACTGCGAGATGGGCAGTGCCAGATTGAAGGCAATAATAACCAGAACAATGCCAATTAACATGGTCATGGGAACGTTGATTAACGGCTCCACATCCCATTTGACATTCAAACGCAGTATCAACTTGTGCAATATCCAGGGGATCAGTATCACTTTGAGGGCCAATGTCAGGGCTGCAGAATAGTAGAGTTCGCTGTCGTGTGTCACCCAAGCGACCACCAGCGCTGAAGCGACCAGCGTTGCGCCGTGCAGTGTGAACAGGTGGATCAGCGACAGGATACGTCGCTGGCTCAACATCGCGAACGTCACCAGCAGCAGAATCGCAGCCAGCAGGTTAACAATTTGCGGAGCAAGAGGCGTCATCTCAAGCTCCCAACAGGAAATGGACCAGCATGCCGATGACTGCCAGCAGAAATGCGGTTGCCAGAAATTCCGGTACCCGAAAAATCCGCATCTTGGCACTGAACATTTCGATCAGCGCCAGCAACGCCCCACCGATCCCCAGTTTCAGCGTGAGTATCGGAATGGACAAAATCAGCGCCAGCGGATTACTTGCCTGGGCAATTCCCCAGGGGAAGAATAACGCAATCCCGATACACGAATACGCAAACAGCTTCATGCTTGCTGCCCATTCAATCAAGGCTAAATGGCGCCCGGAATATTCAAGAATCAGAGCCTCATGAATCATCGTCAATTCCAGATGGGTGGCCGGGTTATCAACCGGAATGCGGGCGTTCTCCGCAAACGAGACCATGGTGAAAGCCACGCCGGCAAACGCCAGATTGGGGTAGATAGCCAGCTCGCGGTGCACCAGGTTTTCCACGATGCCGGTCAGTGAAGTTGACTGGGTAATTAACGAAGACGAAAACATCACCATCAGTAATGCGGGTTCGGCCATGAAACCGACAAACATCTCACGCCGCGCACCCATCGATCCAAAGGCAGTGCCGATATCCATGGCAGCCAAAGAAATGAAAACGCGCGCCAGGGCAAGCAGCCCAACCAACGCAATGGTGTCGGCGGCGGGCGACAATGGCAGATCGGTCGACAGGGTTGGGATAATACTGCAGGCCAGCGTCATGCAACCAAAAACTATGTACGGGACCATGCGAAACAGCGGTGATGCGTCGTTGGCCAGAATGGAGTCCTTGTTGAACAGTTTGTGCAGTGTTCGATAGGGCATCAATATGCTGGGCGCCGATTTGTTCTGCAGCCATGCACGGCACACATTCACCCATCCCGTTAACAGCGGTGCAGAAGCAAGCGCGACGACAATTTCCAGTAATTGGGAAAAGTATCCGGAGTAGGAAATCATCGCGTCACCACCATCAGCAAGATCATCAGCGTCATGAAACTGTACAGCAGATATACGGAGATACGGCCCTGCTGCAACATGCCGACAATACGGGCAACGCGCTCCGTAATCGCCGCAATTGGTCTGTAAATCAGACCCCAGAACGGATCTTCGATTTCCACTTTGTAATGCGGCGCTTTATCGAATGCGGTGGGAAGTTCACGGGTCATCCTGAAAAAAACACCGAATATTTCGCGTATCGGCTGACCGAATCCTTCCGCCGTATCCTGCATGCGCGCATTGAGAAATGGATAGCCGCAACCCCAAGGTGCCGATCGTTTAAAACGGCCATGGTACAGCCGCCGCACCAACAAATAGGCCAGGGTACAACATGCCGCCAACATCAATACAAATGTAATTGGCATATAACTGGCGCGGGCTTCTGACACCGGCGCGAGCATCAGCCATCCATTGTGCGCGATCGTCGAACTGATATTATGGCCAACCAACAGGTGTGTTACCTGCCCCAGCAGCGAAACCATCTGCACAGGCAGGAGTCCCAACAGTAAACACGCCAGAACCAGCCAGCTAAAACCAAACAGTTCCCAGTGATCAGCATCACTGGCGTAATACAGTTTTGCCTCGTGCGGTTGCCCCAGAAATATGATGCCAAAGAATTTAACCATGACGTAGCCAGCCAATGCACCGACCAGAGCAATGACGGCAGCGACAATAGGGATCAGCATATTCAGGAAAGAATTGGGCAATTCTGGTGTAAACAAAAAACTTTGCAACAGCAGCCACTCCGCTACAAATCCACTCAGCGGCGGCAACCCCGCTGCCGCCAGCGCGCCGAGCAGGATGACCCATGCGGTGCGCGGCATATAACGCATCAACCCGCCCAGATGTGCCAAACTGCGCTCTCCGGTTGCATGCATCACGGCACCGGTGCCAAGAAAAAGCAGGCTTTTGAAAGCACCATGGCCAGCCACATGATAGAGCGTGGCGGTCAGCGACAGTGCCGAAAGGACATCCATATGGTAGGCACGGAACAGGATAGTCAAACCAATACCGACAAACATCAGGCCGATGTTTTCAACCGACGAATAGGCCAACAGGCGCTTCATGTCGGTCTGGACCGTGGACAGTACGACCCCAAACAAGGCTGTAGCGAGTCCCAGTGCCAGGGTTGCCACGCCCCACCACCAGACCTGAATGTGGAGCAGATCGAAGGTGACGCGCAATACGCCGTAAATACCGGTTTTCAACACAAAAGCACTCAGCAACGCGGATATGGGTGACGGCGCTGCCGGGTGTGCTTCTGGCAGCCAGATGTGCAATGGCAAAATTCCCGCTTTTGCGCCAAAGCCAAACAGCGCCAGAAAAAACGCGATGGACGCCCACATCAAATCCAGATTCTGATGCCGCATATTGGAGAACGTATAGTCGCCTGTATTGGCCTGCAATAAGCCAAAACACAACAGCAGCGCCAGAGCGCCAACATGTGAAATCAGCAGATACAGGAAACCGGCGCGCCGCGCTTCGGCACTGCGGCTGTTGGTCATCACCAGCAGAGTTGCTGTCAACGACATCGTTTCCCATGCCAGCATAAAAACATAGGCATCATCTGAAATCAATATCAACGCCATGCTGGCCAAACAAAGGTGATATTCAAAGCACAGCAAGCCCGGGGTACTTCCTCCACTGGATTTAAAATACCCGGCCGAAAAAATCGACACGCCGGTGCTGACCAGACCCAGGACGAGCAGAAAATACGAGGACAGGGCATCAAGCCGAAGGTGAAAGGGCAAATTTGGCAGACCAAGCGGCAGAACGGCATATTGAGGACTGTCAAAGCTGCTGACCAGGCCGATAATGCCAAGAATTACACCAAGAACCGCGCCTAGAGGAAAGAGAAACTGGGTGACAAAACCAGTGCGCTTAATAACGAATAGTCCGCAGCAGCCTAAAAATAGCCATCCGGCTATGACAAGAAGTATGAAATCTAACGAAATCAAATCCGCCACTGGGTCCCTTCCTGATGTCGAGATGCACACTCACGGATCGTATCAATTACGAATCGACGGGGGAATACATTCAACGTAACGAATGCATTGCAAAATGAAATGTCCCGAACAAAAATGTATGTACCATTTCGGTGACCATCGCTGCTTATCAATTTGATTATAGTACTAATACTTAGGCCGCGATAGGCTTTGTAGGTAGAAACAATACGACGGCTTACCTTTTCTGATCAATTTGGCACTGCGAAAATTGAAATGATGTCGATGAATCACACAATATTGAATTGCCAGATAGTCGCGCACCAAATATCAAAAAGTGACTTTTAAATATCCGCCTCGGTACCGGGCGCCTGCACAGGCCTGCCCGACAATGCATCGGTGATGCATCCATTGCCCGGCGACCTTTTCCGCAAGCTCGTCGTGCAATATCAATATCACCCGATTCAACCAAGCATTCGCAACCAGCCAGATCGATGCGTGCGATGTGTATGTGTTGTCATCCCGATTTACTCCGATTCAAAAATTTGCATGAAGACGAATTCCATATATGGAAACTGGTCCGCGATCCTGATTGTAGGCAGGATTGGAAATGTACTGATAGTCCAGGGTCAATGATGTCGATGGAACCAGACGCATTGAATAAAATAATTCCATTATTTTTTCAGGTGCGTAATTCAATTTTCCGTCGCCGATTAATACTCCCAATCCACCTGCAGCAAAATACTTCTGCGCATCCGCTGAAATTCGATTCTCCACTAACGCCATGCCGACACTGTCGTCATGACGGGTCCAGATGTCGCCCTGAATCAGCAAACCGGCTGACAGTGACTGATTGATGTCGGTAAACTCATAGGTTTCCTTATCACCGCGATTCGCGCTGACTCGCGCAAATGCGCCCACATCGGACGACAGTTCCTGTTCCATATTCAACACGATACCAGGGCGCGAACTATAACGCCGCACCGGTTCGACCGCAGGAGTGGTGTTGGTTTGCCGGCCATAGAGAAGCGCATCGTTATAACTGGCCATATTCCCTGCATTCATCCACGCTAACAATTTGATTTTTCCGGGATGATCCAACCAGACATGGCGCATTTCCAATTCCAGGTTGCTGGAATTTTCGCCAAAATTGATCCGTACAATTTTTCCGTTCGGTTTTGGAGACAGCTGAAAAAAACCGCCGCGCAACGTCCACCAGTCCTGCGTCCATTCGATGGAACCACCCCACGTATACCCCCAGGGATCCGCCGCATAATCATAACTGCCGGCGTCGATCACGGACCAGTTCAAAAAGTCGGCACGCGGATCATGAGCGTAACTGTTGGTGTCAAATAGATCAGTTACCGAAAATTTGCCCAGGGTGAACGTCAGATTGTT
>Ga0316221_1003628_pt1 | contig 12456 bp, 17 predicted proteins | sample TBH18007metaG_FD_206003 | JGI IMG/M metagenome (GOLD analysis project Ga0316221, IMG submission 206003) | Freshwater microbial communities from Trout Bog Lake, Wisconsin, USA - TBH18007 | ecosystem: Environmental > Aquatic > Freshwater > Lake > Hypolimnion/Profundal zone | place: USA: Wisconsin... | reverse complement strand
TTCCCATCCCACAGGTGCTCGAGACCTAGTGGAACTGAAAAATAGTAAGCGCCGTGATATGAGCGCCAACGCTCAGGTAACCCCTTGTTTTCGGCCTTTCTTGGCTTAGGCATTAAATGGCACTCCAATTTGGTTCGATAGGCTTTTTACTTCTGGCCCGCGGCTCGTTTAACCCGAGCGTCTGCTCAATATAAGACCTTAGCACTGCTACGCTACCGTCTGGCCGCAATTTATGTTCTAGACCCATCGATCGAAGTGCGCATGCTTGAGCATTTCGGTGAATTTTTCCAGTTAATTCTTGTAATTCTGCAATAGTTAAGAACATATTTTGTCTTCCGGATTATCGATATATTAAGTTTTGCTTCATGTAGTTATTAGAGCCCAAGGTTCGAAAAAGTGATCTGCAGATTAAGCTTCAAAAACGTGACATAAGCCGTTTTATGAAGCTTATTTGCACTTATCTAGTCCGCTCGGGAGATTTATCGGGAACCCTCGACTTTTCCTGAGCCTTTTCCTTTGGGATTTCGTTGGACGCTCTGATCTCTTTCAAAACTGAGTCGACACTTTTCTTAATCATTGCATCAGCTACTTTTTCGCTATTCACATTTTGAGTGGGCGTAGCCATAGCTTTTTCATGATTTGGGGCAGCGGAAGCTGGCGCGTGATTTGGTCGAACAATCGGAGCTTGAGCGTCTTCCTTTGAGTTCGTCTGAGCATGTATTGATGAAGTTCTTGTTGCGCTATCTTTAGCGGGCTCTGTATGAGCTCGAACAGTGGGGTCTTTATGATCCTGAACCTTTATTGAAATCGTGGCTGCATGTTGGGGATTACGAGACTGGTGTTGCGCCTGATCCATGGCAGAAGAGGGGTCATTTGGGCGCACCTGACCATACCTCGGAGAGTTATTTTGACTTGAATCGCGTTCGCGGGGTTTAGCAGCTTCGTGAGTTTTTGCTTGGGGCTCATTTCGAGCTTGATGCTCTTGTTTGTTTTCAGTGGCGGGTCTGGCCGATTGCGAAGGAGAAGGCGTTGATTTAGCCTCCCTTTGGCCGTCTTTTTGTTGAGCTGGTGGCTCACGACGAGCACTGGGCTCACGGGGGCTTGATTTAGCTTCGCGTATATCTTGCTTAATTTCTTGGACGGCTTCTTTAAGGCCTTGGTAGATTCCTTTTGCTGCGGATGACAGCCCATCGCCAATAGTCTTTGCTGCGCCGTTAACGATGTCAACAGGAGCTTTGAGAATATCTTTAACGCCTTGTTCCAAAAAATTAGATGCTGCTTTTCCAAGTTCGCTCATCCAGTCGCCAGATTTACCGCTAGAGCCTTCTTGTTTAAAGAAACGGGTTTCGTCGCCTGGCAATTTGGCTTGTTCGGGTAGGTGGGCTTGTTTAACTCCATTGATGAAATCGGGCATTTGAAAATCCTTTTTAAAGGCAGGGCGTAATTACCGAGCCGTCAATACTATGTGTGAAGTGAGGCAATCACTGATATGCATTCATCAATATATTTTTTGAATGCAACAAGTTCTGTCGATGAATACTTTTTAAGCGATGCTACTTGCTCGTATATTTCACAAATATTGAGCTGGCCTTCTTGTAGCTTTGTTTCTACGCTTCCAACCCTAGTGTTGCATGAGCTGCAAAGTAATCCGCGGACTACTCGCTTCGATCCAATGAAGAACTCGCTCTCATGACAATGATCTACGACTAAAGCGCGTGTACAGCCAACCTTTTTAGTAGCTGTAGTAGATCCACAGATTTTGCAGCCGCCACCTTGCTGAAATAACATGTCTTGAAATTTCTGCGGAGTTATCTTGTATGTAGCCCACAAATACTTTTCTTTTTTTAAAGTGCGCTGCAACTCAATCTCGAGATCATATTTATTCAAAATCTTTGAGGCAACCAAACTTCCGTGAGCTGTAGTCTCTCTCACCCTAAATACCTTTTTTTCTTCACGTACGATTTTTAGGTAAGAGGGGTGCTCGAGTGCAGCGCGGTCACTGCTAATCCACTGCAAAATAAGGGCATCAACGATGAGCGGGGCTGCCGGCGAATCTGAGTCAATGTCGCTATTTATATCTGCCATTTTTTCTCCCGCTGTTCGACAGCGAAGTTTTGCAGCGGCCTGCTTCAAAACTAGATGCTTTGCTCTTCGGTTACTTTTGAATTCGATAGCAGGATTCTTGATAACTTCAACTGTCAATCCTGGGATTATCAGTTGAAGTTTTTGCAACGTAGTTAATTGCTTTTTTTGTCTAGCCCGTTTAGAAGATTTCAAAATAGGCTTGCTTGTGTTGTCGGTTCGGATGCTAACTTTACCTCCTTAGCAATTCTTCTATTTAATACGCTAAGAGACTGAACTTGTAGGTTCGCTCCATGTTTTGCCAATATCTCGTTTCCGTTCAGCGAAGCTTCTAGTGTCTCCAGTAGCTGTCTAGCGCGATCGGGCAACTCAGCAATCTCAGCCTCCATTCTCAGTTTTTCAAAGAAAACATCCTCTGCGGAATCGCCGAATTCAGAGACGAATTCAAAGTCCTTTTTTACTCCGGGGAATATGTGACTCCCTTTTTGCGGGCCGTTTGCGTTTGCATTTTTTGGGCTATGTGCTGTTGAAATATAAGCAATTGATCCTACCTCGATCGTTGACCGGTCTTCACCTGTGAGCGAAGTAACACAGCCCCATTTAGAGCCTCGACCCAACCCGCACGACTTAGTTAGGTCGGTCACTTTTTGCAGAAGCTTTTTTTCGAAGAAAGAGTCAGTCACTACAACTAATGGATCAAGCTCAGCAAGCAATAACCAAGCCTCGCTTTGAACTTCTGTAATTTCGAGGCTTTTAATCTTAGCAAGTTTAGATATGATTTTGCTAAATTTAGTTAAGATATTTACTTCTGTAAAACTGGCTTCTGTATGCATTTTCGGCTTCCGGTAGGTATGGTTATTTTGCTGCTTAAGTTATTGTAGTACAGATACTAATACTAGGTCAATATTTATTTTTATTTATTTTTTTCTTTCTTCGGCCTTGTAAAAGTGAACATGTTTTTGTCTCTAACAACTTTCCAGCCAGCTAACTTTTGAATTTGCGGAATGCCACTTTCTATAATTGTTGAGCGAGTGTGGCGACGCTGCATCGCTGTTAGATTTGTGCCGCGGCAGTAAGACGCTAAGCTATCAATTGAGTATGTTTTCGATTCACCCGCTTTAAGTTGATGGCTTAAGCGACGGTGTATTAAATAGGCTGTGTCGTTAGTGCAAGCTCTAGCGCAAACTCTATCTTGATGAGCGTATTGCCCGTTATTAGAAGCCAACAGCCCGCCATTTTCATTTCTAGTAAGTAAAAGACAGGAGGCGGGGTCAAGCATTATTTTAAAATCCGCAGATTCTTTCAGTGGATGATCCGCTTTGAATATATTAATTGCTGGAATCAGGCAGAATCCAATGCTTCTGCCATCCGCTCCGGGGGCAGAATCTGAACCAAGGTCTCCCGTTTGATAAGTGGTCTTGAGCATTTTGTCAAAAGATGATTTTATTTTTAGTTCATTTTTAAGTGAGTGCGAAGCGCCGCCTCTCAAACCCATTTCTTTAGCAACAGCCCCCCACGTTGAGATCAAAGCCCATTGACCCTTATCAATTGATATTGACTTGCTCCCAGTTGAGCTGGCTTGGTGGAATAGTGCTTTCAGCGCATCTCTGACCCGCGCATCGTCAACATTCATCTGCGGCCCTGTAGTGCGCGTCCATTGCTTTAGCTTGGGGCTTGTCGAGTAACAAATAGTAAATTCAGACTGTGGGCCTGATGAATACATATGAACCCCAGAATCACTTAGTCCAAAATTTTCGAAATTAGGGATCATCGCAAATTCTGCAAGGCTATCGTTCGGATTTAACATCAGAATGGACACTCATCAGGTTCCTGCCAGTTCGAAGCGGGGGGCTTTTCCTCGGGAAAAGTAGCTTTAATTGGTTTTTGCTTATTTTGGGTAAAAGCGCTATTCGTTTTGCTTGAAAGCTCAATAGGGCTTAAAACACCATCTGAGCCACGTCTAAGCCACACGGGAGGTGGGGAGGCAGAGTAAGAGCAGGCCTCACTCATCATTACAAACTGCTTATATAAGCCGGGTGTAGCGCTAATAGCTTGGTTGTAGATGTCAGGATTACACAAACATTCAGATTCAGACTCAGACATCGTTGTTAAATTTCCCTTCCAACGTGTGTTCGAGTTGAGTGTTGAGCTACCACGCATAGCGTGTTGAGTCTTATCACCCATCTGGCTACCAGCCTTGCTTAAATGATGAAGAATTAGAACCGCAACGTTCGATCCAACGGCAATTTCTTCAAATGTTGTTTTAAGCAATGTTGCCATTTCTGCAGTGCTGTTTTCGTCTTTATCATGCGAACGAGAAAAGGTATCGATAATGACTAGCCCAATATCCTTATTCTCTGGAAGCGCTAGAAATGCAGCGATTGCATCTTTGTAAGCGACGATGTCAAAGTTTTTTCCGTAAAGCGAGGCAATCTTTAAGTTTTTAGAAACAAGGTCTATCACCTCCTGCGTGCACAAGTGCATACATGAAAAAAGCCGGTTTGCTACAACTTCCGGAGGCTCTTCTAATGAGAAGTAAGCAACGGCAACTTCTTCTCTATAGCTGATATTCAGTGAGTTAAGTTGTCGGCAGATAAGCCCAAGCGCAAGTTGCAGGGCATAAAAGCTTTTTCCTGTGCCAGATGCCCCTGCCAAGATGCCTACCGTGCGCCGCAGGAAGCCTGAGAATATGAAGTCTAGCTGGACACGTCCATGAGCCATGGCGGCCCCAACGTCCATTAAACAGCCCTGGATAGTTTGGAGGGGTGTTTGTAATTTGGAAACTACAGTGTTGTTGATTGTTAAATTTTTCATCTAGCCAGTGTTGCATACTTTTCAACACAAAGATATCTATTTCTAATAAAAACGCAGATAAATATATGAATAAATCTATTAAAATACTTTTTTACTCGCATTAGGTGTATAAAAAGTAATATAAAGGTTTTATAAAACATGGAAATACGTGTTCACGATGTATCATTTGGAAATAGAGAGAAGAAACTAAAATGACAAATAAGCAAACAAGAACCCGCAGACCGGACGCGCCAGAATTGATTAGATTAGCGAGGGAGCGTAACCCGAACGCAACGGCGGCTGGCATAGCTGAAGAAATAGGGGGGATTTCAAGACAGAGGGTAAGTCAGCTCATTCGTGAAATGAAATTACCAACGAGAGTTGCATTTACAAATTCGGGCGGCGAAAGAGCAATCGGGTGGCAGACTAGAAACCTGATCACAGAGCTCGTTGTAGTAAAAGACCTAATAGAGAAGCGGTTTAGCGTCTATCGACCAATCACAAGTGAAAGCTTGGAATGTGACATTGTTATAAATTACCGCGGTGGCAAATTATTGAAGATTGACGTCCGGCCGGAGCTGTCGGCAGGCGTATATCACGCGGGGGAAAGTGATAAATTTGACTGCATAGCTTATGTATCCTTAACGCATCGCATAAAGTATGAGCCGGAGCTGGATGCTTTCATAGATTGAAACCATGATTTAGCCGATGTATGAAGGCGACGCTTACTATATGAAGGCGACGCTTCCTGTATGAAGGCGACGCTTATCCGCATGAAGGCGACGCTAGTAAGCCTGCTAAGCCATGACCAGCATACGTTTCCCGTCTTCCAAAAACCTCTTACAGAGTATTACAGAGACTTACAGACTCTGTACATACTAGAGCCTCTATTTATTGCCAGCTTGAAGCTGTCAAAAATGGGCTCTTTTAAAGCAAAGCAAAACTCTACGTTGTTATCGATGCGTGTACACGTATTAACCTTTATCCAAAGCAGAGAAGCTGCGCTTCACTCCGCCAGACTTGTGCGCCAGGATCTAACGCGTAACTGCGTGTACACGCAATACCAATAACGGCAATGTAGCAAGCCGCCAAAAGCCAAGGGGAGGTTTCAATCCCCTTTTTTGATTTGGTTAGTCTGTTGTATCAGTTCATGAAAGCGTAATCACGCATATATCAATGTATCCACTCACAGGAGCATTGAATATGAATCTCAAATTAATACCGCTAATCTTTGCAGCAATATTTACGCTTAGTGCGTGCGACAAGGCGCCGGGATCGTTCGGTTTTAGCCTAGACAAAACAGAGTCAACTGGCAGTGACCAGTCGAAAGGTATCAGCAAAGATCGCTCAATCGGCGTTAGTGACTCAAACTCAGTCAGCGTCAAAATGCCTGCCGCAGCTCTAATTGCGGAATCGATGCGCGATTTTCTGAGTCAGCAAAGCATCAAACCCCCATTTCGTAAAGCATTCATCAGCTCAGGCTCGATAACGCTGGAAGGAAAAGTCCCTGCATTAAGTGCTAATCGGGCTTATGTGGCTACTGCACTCGCAATCACCGCTAGCTATGAGCCCGCGCTTGCCTGGCCGTCATTCGTCGATGACCGTACATTCATGATTCGTAGCGCAGCAATGTCCGACTTCGCGAACCAAATTTCAACTGAGATCGTATCGAAAATCCGCCCACAAGCTCTGCGAAACCCAGACGATGCGAAGTCAAAAATAATCTTGGAACTTGGCAAAATTCCCGCTGCAACCCTCGAGGCTATTTATGCAAAAGCTTTAGATACAGCAAAAGAATCCCAGCTCACTCAAAATCTGGCCGGTAGTTCAGCTCCGATCGAATACAAGATCGGCGATAGCGTAGTTTCCGCAGGGTCAAACGGTTTTCAGGTGGCTCGCAACGGCCTTACCTGGTTTGGCGGCGGCGCTCTCAGTGGAAAAAGTTACGACATCAGCATGTCCTCTAGCCTGTCAACTGCACTCAATCAGCGACTCGACTTGAACTCTAAAGAATCTTCAAGCTCTAGCGAGACAGCAAAAATTTCAGCAGACATTAAACATTAATAGCGCAGGTGTGCGCATAACTATAAGAAGTATTTAACTTAAACAAGAAAGATTCAAAAATGAAATTACTCGAAAACACAGTTCTAGCAGTATTCACATCAATACTAATCGGTTCAGTCTTGGCCCTGGCCCTTTCTGCGTTCATTCCTCAGCAACCAAAAGTTGACGGCTTAGCTCTCTATCTACCCGAGATCGCAACTATCGCCCGAGATAGAGCCGCAGCTTCTCCAGCAGCACCATCCCCAGTACCGCTCCTCAACTATTTAACAAATTAATAAGAAAGATCACAATGCAAACAATTATCAAAAAGCTCGCACTATACGTTTCAATCGTAGCTGTCGGTGCTATCACAGCGACCGCTCTAATTCCCTCCGCTCATGCAACGTCACTCGCTGATTCGATCGAGTGGGGCTTAAAGCAGCAGTGCCAGACGACGTTTAGAACGGGTGATACGCAATTTATCGGTACGGGATGCGATGAATATTCACTAATTGCGATCAATACTGAACGTCGTCAGTCTTTAATGATTGACCCGTCGGAGGATGTAATCGCGGGCTTTAAAAGGCTGGTCGGCACAGGCCTGCTGGTTGATTACAACCAAGCAACCAAAATCTTGGCGATTGATTCTAGCAATTTAGACGTAGCAGCGCTCAAGAAAATTTATGAAGATGCAGCAATTCAGATTCAAAGTGAAATCGACGAAAAGTTTGGGGTCTCAAAAACAAGCTTTATCGAATCTCCCGTCGCTCATATTCAATCATTTATCAATGACGTAAACGCTCGTGTGGGCAACTTCATCTACGGGAGCACGATCTCAGCGACTCAAAGCAGCGCAAACGCAGTTTCAGTTGTTCTGGCCGAGACTGGAGAATCCAAATGAGCTTTTATTGGATAGCAGCCCCATTGCTGGCACTAGGTGTATTTGCTTTTATTTTTGTCGAGGGCAAGATTCTGGGCTTGATTCTTTCTGGCGCAGCCGCCTTATTTCTGGTGCTCCAGTTCTATAGCGACTTTTCAGCTACTAAGAATGCCAACCGCTCGAACAATGCGGCTAGTGAAGCCCAGTTCGAAGTCGAGTGGGCAAGCGCAAGAGGTGCCTCAACTGATAGGGTGTCACAGCTTCAGCTCGATGCTACCCGATTAAAAGAACTTGCTGCTATGACAGAAGAAGAACGAATAAAGGTTCAAGAAGCTAATGCTGCTGCACGAGCTCCGCTGGTCAATGCGCTTAACAAGCAAGTAATTGATGCAACCTCAGATGCAAACGAACCAATCGTAATTAAAAAGTAACGCAGTTTTTCACATAACTTTAAGAAAAAAGGAAGCAACTATGAACGCATTAACAAAACCCCGCAGCACCCCAGAAATGAAATTAGCAGTAGCTCTAGCTAAGCAGAAAGGATTCGCAGACAAAGTGGCAGCACTGAAACGTGCAGTAACCGAAGCAGTGGAAGCAGACATTACAACTTTGAAGATGAAGTTTTCAAAGTTGGCTCAAGAATTCGGAATCCTAGCTCTAAGTGACTCAGTGCTACGCAAAGCATTTGCAGAAATCGCAAAGACAAACGGTTGCAGCGCATTGCCAGCAATCCCTTTATCCGAAGTTAAGGCGGCAGCAACACCAGAGCCAGTTAAGCCTACAGAACCAGTTTATGTAGCACCAGCACCTGCAGCAGTACCCGTCGTCCCAGCAAAAGTCGAAGAGAAAAAAGGGGGCTTGTTCGGACGATAAAAACTTAGCCGCCTCATTTCGAGGTGGCAATTTTTTGAACACAGAAAACTAACTATGAAAACTAAAAATCACACAACCGCGCTCAAAAAATTGCCAAATCCTGAATTTAAATCTGGAACCGCCCGCAAGCAACTGCAAAAGATCTTTCCAGACATGGAAATCCTTTTTTATAAAAACGCATTGGATAAACCCCCAATCTTAAATAAGGCTGAAATGGTTTTATCTCAGGCACTTGAGTTACGCAAGCGCGCCGACCGGATCGATGCCGCGCAGCATGGGGTTTCCTCTTTTGATCCGCGCATTGTCGAAATCAGAACGTTTAAAGAGACTTACCGCTTAACTTCAAACAACCTGGTCGAGCTACTAGCGTTGCAAGGTTTCGAGATTTCACGTACGTCTCTCTCTGCATATTTGCAAGGAAACGTTAAGGGCACCGATGTTCGCCAGGGATTTTCAGCAGTCGGCCGAAGAGTTGAAGTAGATCACGTGACCGATCTTTACGCTGAATTTAAGAAGCTGGAAATTCGATATTCCCCAGTTTTCAAGAAATTATTGAGCACTGATATGCGAAGTCTCATGGAGTCTTGGTATCGCAAGCTCGGTATTTATTCAGGCTCAAAAGAGCGTCAACTCGCAAAGATTATCGGAGTGGACTTCACTTCGCTGTTCAAGTGGTACCAGAAAAACGAATTCCCAATGTCGATTAAAACGTTGTTATCTGTCACTGAAAAGATTCAGAACCATTTAGCGTTAGTCAGAGCATAACTACAAGAAGCATTTAACAAAATTCAGAAAGCGCGATATGAAAAAGATACTAATGTGTGTGGCAGCAATTATGGCGGTAAGCTCAATAACAGGTTGCGCAGTGCTTGACTATGCAACAAGTGGCTTAAAGTATGCAAATGCAAATTCTGATAATTTGCCCGGTTACAAGCAATTAAGGGCATCTCAGGACAGGCAATTAATTAGAGGGGATTGTTCAATTGTTCCAGATTCAGCAGAGATCGGAGCATCTTATAACAGCGTTCGCAGCTCCGCATCTCAGGAGTGCAGAGATGCATTGACGCGCCAACGAATTGCAAATAACGAGGATAAAAATATAAATGACTTAAATACCTTTTATATGACTGTTTGCCAAATAAATACAAGATTTTCAGAAAAAGGCACATCTGTTGCTGGGGCAGCTAACTGCTTTAAAGATAAATCAATGATGCTTATTGGTAACAGCAGAACATCTCAGGTTGCAAGAGTAACAACTAGCTTGACTAAAAATAAGAAGTGGTCAGAAATGTTTGGCACAGAGCAGATTGCTGGTTTAAAAAAAGCTGGGATGGTGCTAGAGGATGACTGGACAAATATTCCAGGTTTATCAAATGAGTACGCAAATAAAGTATTAAAAAGTCTTATTGCTTTAGAGGCGGCTACAAAATGAAAAAAATATTAGCTTCATTATTAATATTCGTCTCCTGCATCCAATTGAGCGCTTGCGCAACGAGCGGTAAAGACAGTATTCAGGGACCAAATCCCGTAGCAACTTTTTATTTGCAAAATTGCTCATCAGTTAAAGGCGCTGGATATCTGGTTTTGGCCTTTCATTGTTTTAATAAAAATAGCTTTTATGTGGGAAATACATCTAGCGGAAAAATAGCAAATGTGATGATTGGCGGCACTTACGACTTGCAGGGAATGAGTGAGATGCAATGGTTTGATAAAAAATCATTAATGGTTTCATTGAACCACGCTTTAGATCGGGACCTGTCGGCAACTGGGGAAGAAAACAATACACGCATTCAAATGAATGCGTACTGGACTTTTTCAGATAGTAAAAAGGAAAAGTTAAAGGCGATTGGCGTTATCCCTGTCGACGACTGGAAAGAAGTTTTTCCATTTTCCCAAGACCAAAAGCAAGTATCCGCTTTGATTGCAAAAATTACTCAAGCAGATAACTCAACCTACTTAAATCATAGAAAGCCGGCCAAATGAAAAAATTACTTATCGCATCCATACTCTTGGCTGGGTTGGTATCTTCACCTTCCCAAGCGCAAGTTTATAACTCAACTGGGAGCTCTTCTAATAGCGTAAGTGGAGACGTTACCCTTTACAGGGCAACTCTTGAGGCATTTAACTCTTCTAGATATAAAAGTTCAGGAAGTCCATTCGCCAAAAACTTTGGGGATAACTTTAATAAAAATACATTTAATGACAAGGGGTCATGCGTTTATTTGCAGCAAAACGGAGAGCTTGATGAATCTATGGCTTATGTTCGAGATAACCCATTCGGGAAGTCTCAGACTCGCGAAGTTCTAGCAGAATCCCGCCAGGTGTTAGTTACTAGACTGTACGGATTGGTGACGCTATCAGAAATTGCAGCATCATCATTTCCAGAAATCTCAAAAAAACAAATGAACTATAAGCAGGCGGTTGTATTCTTAACTGCAAAAATAAATGACTCTTTCGAGTCCTATCTGGCAGATACATCTCAGAAATTGGCCGCGGGGAATAACGGCGATTCAACTACCCCAATCCAAATATTCTTTAAAGACCCGGGCGGAATCGATGCTGAAAAAACTTTCTGCACAAAAAATCAATATCGCTTTCTTCCAAAGTCGGTATTTAAAGGTCCTGGAACACCTGTATCAGTTCCTACTGGTGGTGGTGCTGGAGGCATGAGCGTTCAAACTGCTGGCCATATTTCAGAATCTATAAATTTTGATGAAGGCCGAGCTAACGAGTTATATGTTAAACAATATGCCGGGCCTAAAGAGGATAGTTTGTTTAATACTTTTCTCTTCTATGACGCGGATGGAGGTCGACACTTTTTTCAGTTTTTCCAGCCGGAGGTGGGAAATACGATTGGGAATAAGACAGTTAAATCTCCGTTATTTAGCTGGGAAACAAGCAACCTATATAACCACTATTCATTTAAATATGAAAATCGCCAGCTAACCCTATTTAAAGATAACCAGGTTTGGTTCGCTGAAAACTCAATTAACGGTCAAAACTTAACTCTAGGAATTCGCTCGGATCGTGGCTCATCTACGAGTCAGAAACGTGGGGAGTAAGAAGCTATTCCTCCAGAGATAACGCAACCCAGCATATTACATACATGAAGGCATTTAACTTACTACAGGAAGACACATTGTGAAAAAGAAATTAATTGTATTGGCAGTTGTAGGAATGACACTTATGACAGGGTTCGCGCAAGCAAAGACTGAGGGAGAGCCTGTAGAAAATCTTGCTGGGCTCGAATGCGGCAAAGCTATGAAAGAGTGCTATGAGCAATATAAGTTTATTGAGAAGAATTGCGATCGTATCTCGCGTGGCGATTGTCTTATTTCTACTGGTTATAGAAAAATTATCGACAATGAGATAGCACTTAAAACTGATTGGGCATTGTCTAATGGGCTCTTGGCTGGTACAAAAGGTAAAAAATGAGAGTTAAAAATTCAGCTTTCCTTGGCATGAAAGCTGCGGTTCTATCATCTCTATTAGTTTCTAGTTTGTGTTTAGCTCAATACAGAAGTGACGGAAATCAGTCACGCAGCCAGATGCAAGCACAATCCGCTAGTTACGAATCTGATAATCGATACCAGCCTCCTGAAAATTCCCCCTGCGCTTATGCTGCCCAGCAAGTAACCCGCGCAATTGTTGAGGCAGACCAAAGACATATCCGACCAGAGCAATCTGAAACTTGGCAGAGACTTAAGAATGAGCCGGGCTTAAACGGAATTAATTTATCGACGCTATTGCGTGAAGGAATGGATATAAAAATGAATATTGCAAAT
>Ga0316221_1003616_pt1 | contig 12476 bp, 6 predicted proteins | sample TBH18007metaG_FD_206003 | JGI IMG/M metagenome (GOLD analysis project Ga0316221, IMG submission 206003) | Freshwater microbial communities from Trout Bog Lake, Wisconsin, USA - TBH18007 | ecosystem: Environmental > Aquatic > Freshwater > Lake > Hypolimnion/Profundal zone | place: USA: Wisconsin... | reverse complement strand
CGAAGTCATCCGCGCCCTCTGCGACGAACTCAACGATACCGAGACCATCTTCCCCGGCACCGATCTTCGCCTCATTTATCAGATCGCCGGCTCATCTTAATTCCATAGGATCAGGAGGTCTGAGCCTGCTGCCTTCGGCATCCTGCGGGAGGCTTGGGCGCGCGCCGAGTGCAATCCGACGCCGTCACCAGCATGGCGGCACCAGGATGCCGGCAGGATGCCGGCTGATGCGGGCAAGATGCCCGCGCTCCCCTTCGGATCGACGCACCGCCCGTAATCCAACTTTTCATAATGCGTGGAGGGCGAAAGCCCATGGGAACGAGCGCGCGAAAGATGTGGGTAATGGAAAGCGCTCTGGCAAGCAGGACGGCCAACTTCCACGGCAAAATATGTCGGCTACCAAGGGGCCGCACCTCTTCGAATTGCCACCGGAGCGCTGTTATCGGGATTAGGATGATTGAAATGGCCAATAATACGACAGCCCAGGGTTGCCCCTGGGCTGTCTCATGCTCTGGCGTTATCGGAAGCGGTTATTGCGGCGGCGGCACCGACCCTTGCGGGGGTTGTGGCGACCCCGGGCCGTGCTCGTGCATCTTGGCCTTAAACTGGTCGAGCTTCTGCGCTTGCTCGGGCGTGAGCAGCGGACGGAGCTGCGACTCGGCGTCCTCCAGGATCGCCTTGACTTTGGTGTGGCGTTCTTCCGGCGAGATCGACGTGTCTTCATGCAGCGCCTTCATCTGCGGCGCGACGGACTCGGCGATAGCCTTGAGCTTCGCCTGTTGGTCGGAATTCAACCCCAGCTCGCGCGTGAGATGTTCGATGGGATTGCCGCCCCTGCCCATGCCTGGTCCACCCATGCCCCGGCTCATTCCCGGGGCGCCCATTCCCGGACCGCCACCCTCGCCCCTGCCCATTCCCGGGCCGCCCATGTGCCCTCCGGGGCCGTGCATGGCCTTGACGCGTTCAACGACCGCGTCGAATTTCTTTTCCTGGTCGGAATTGAGCATCGGGCGGATTTGCGCGGCAACGCCGTTGATGACCGCCCGGGCCTTTGCGGCGGCATCATCCTCAATCATGCGGATTAGCGGAGTGCTCTCTTCGAGGATCGGCCGGATTTTTGCCTGCTGGTCTTCGGTGAGGTTCAGTTCGCGGGTGAGATGCTCGAGCACCTCGCCGGGGCCGTGCGGGCCGCGGGGTGCTTCGGGACGCGCCCCCCGCGGAGGCGGCGGAGGCGGCCCCGCGGGGCAGGGGCAACCGCCGGGAGGCGGAGTCGCCGTCGGCGTGGTCTGGGCGTTGGTCGTTTGCAGCAGGCAGAGGCTGGCTCCGCATGCGAGCGTGGTAAGAAACAGTTTGGCAGTCATAGTTTGTGTAGTGTTTCGATTCAGCCCGTGTTCCGGGCTGTCTAGGAAGTGATGACAGGGCGGGTTCGCAAAAGGTTACGATGTGCGAGCGCTCTCTTGGCCGTCATCCCGCGGCTCCTAACCCCCATTCGCGGTACTTTTCGGCTGCGGCAGTCTGAAAGTGACCTGAACAGGAACCCCGTCCGGCGGCAGGCTCTTGGTGCGCACCGTCCAGATATGGTCGTCGGTGTGCCCCGGGCGCGGGTTGTTGATGAGCGCGGCAGGGTCGGTAACCAGGGCGACGATTGAGCCGCCGGTCTGGGCCAGCAAGAGGCCTTGATGCAAGACCGATCCGTTGTAGGTCCACGGCCCGTGGCTCATCGGCTTGTTGCGGGCCTCATTGAAGATTAAGTCCTCGCCGCGGGCGTGCCGCTCGGCGGTCCCGACTTTCCAGGCCAGCGAGATCTCGATATCGTCGCCTTTCAAACTGGGTGCGGACGCGAGGTACGCCTTGTCGAGCTGGGCGGGTGGTTGCTCCGACCCGGCGCCATCGCTGGCGGCGTGGACCCCCAGCAGCAGCATGGCGACGTGCAAATCGTACGGGCGAACGGAAGTGACAAGCACACTTTCATAGGACTTGCCGATGTCGCTGACGATCAGGTATTCCGCCATCCCCTCCCGGAAGCAGACCCGGGCCGGAAACGTCACCGTGCGCGCCGTCTTATCCAAGTGGATTTCGCCGATCTCGAAAAGTGTCTCGGAGATCTCCCGGATGCTGATATCCAGGAAGTCGATACTCTTGCCCTGCGAAGGTGCCGATGCGGCGGCGTGGGTGTCCGCGGAGCCAGTTGAGACAGGTGAACCCGGTGCCCCGCTAACCGGCAGCGCGGAGAGAAGTCCGCAAAGAAAGAGAGGAAGAAGATTTGTCCGCGGATTACGCAGATTTGCGCAGATTTTCTTGGTCAGGAGATTAAGGGAAGACGCGCTCGCTCCCAATCTCCAGATTGGGAACGCGAGTGTCTGCGAATCTCTGATTCGAGCGGTGTTGATTGCAAGACAGTCGTTACGAATTCTGGAGTGTATCTTCACGAAAGGTGAGTTGATCAGGCGGTGACTACGTCTATTGGCAAAGAACGGTTCACGAATCGGAGATTCGAAGACAAGTGCGTTCCCAATCAGAGATTGGGAACGAGGGCGCGAACGCCCCTGTCTTGGAAGCTCCAGCCTCCCGTTCCCCGCCGGTGCGTCGTGCTTTTGGAGGTCCGGCACGAGGCTGGAGCCTCCGGGAATACTGCATTCCCAGGCAGGAGCCTGGGAACGAGCGCCCGAACCCTCACCAAAAATCTGCGAAAATCTGCGTAATCTGCGGACCATTTTTCTTCTTCTGCGGGCGGTTAGCGTTGATACAGCGGGATGTAATGCCACGGCATCGCCAGGATGCTGGTGTATACGGCGGTGCAGTAGAGCGGGCCGACATCGCCGCCCATGCCGCCTTCCCAGTGGCAACCGTCGGCGGTCCGTTTCACACGGCCCAGCAACGTTTCTTTCGTCTGGGAATACCATTTCTTCCAGGTCTCCCCGCCGATCATGTACTGGGCGGGCGCGGCGTAGTAGCTGCCGTAGGTCCAGTAATTCTTGTCCGGGGTCTTGAAGAGGTATTCCGAACCGGCGGCGACCAGCGGGTCGCTGTATTCGCCGCAAACCTGAAGCGAATAAATGGCGGCGGCGGTGCGGGCAAATCCGGGACCGCCTCCGTTGCTGGTATAACAAAAGCCGCCGCTTTTCTTATCCGAGCAGCTGCGCACATAGCTTACCGCGCGTTCGATCGTTTCCACCGGCACGTCGATGCCGCCATTCTTCGCCGCGCGCAGGGCAACGGCTTGCAGGACGGTCACGGAAATGTCGGCGTCGCGCGGGATGGGTTGGTAGCGCCAGCCGCCCTTGTCGCTCTGGGTGCGGACGATGACTTGGACGAGCCGTTCCAGCGTCGGGCGGATCGCGATTGAGCGCGTTTCGCCGTAGATTTCCGCGAGGGCGATGGTGGCGATGCCGTGGTTGTACATGTATTGGCCGCCGTTGACGTTGCGGAACAAGCCGTCCGGGCCCGCCGTGTCCAGCAGGAACCGAACGCCGGCGGCGACGTTCTTGGCGTATTCGCCTTCCTCGGGGAGTTGTCCCGCCGACAGGAAAGCGATCAGAGTGTAGCCGGTCATGGCCACCGCATTCTGCTGCGAGCGGTGGGAACCGACATGCCAGGCCCCGTTTTCGGCCTGGTCCGCCGCCAACCATCGGAGCGCGCCTTTGATGACGGTTTCAGTGGGGGCATCGACGACGACTTCGCCGGTCTTTTCGTCGGCGTGCAGGGCGGTGAGAGGTGCGGCCAGAAGGATGGCGAATGCGGCAAGAAACAACCACGGCAGGATGCCCAATACCGTTCGAATAAGCAGCGGTTTCGAAGACGGGTGGGGCTTTGGCGGTCGCGCAAGCGTCTTGGAGTGCGGCAGTCCTGTGCCGCCTTCGAATGCCGGACCATCCCTCGTCCACCGCAAGGCTTCCTTGCCACGACCAGCCACGTCATTCTTCATCTCATGGCAAACAGGCAAGCAGGAGAGCAACCTTGGGTACCGACGCGCCATCCCAAGGCGGCACAGGACTGCCGCACTCCATGACGCTGGCGCGTTTTTCGAAACCCTCAACGCAATCCGTTGCGAGTTGCATTGCCTTTCGTTCAAATTCGTTAAGCGCCCAGTAGAAAATCGGGAACGAGCGCGGTAAAATGCTGCCACTAGCGAGCACGGGTTCATGGTTTCTTCGCCTTCGTATCCGAGAGATTTTGCATGTATTGCTCGACCATCGATCCGTATTCCTCCGGGTATTTCTCCGATTGGGACTGCTCAATCACGGCGCGGTCCCGTGCGGGGAGACCGATGAAACGCCCCTTGGTGTTGGCGACCTGACGCGCACCCTTCTGGAACGCCTGATCGCTGTGCTCATTGACGGGCTGCGAAACCGTCCCGCCGATTCCGGTTTTCTTCGGCTGCTCCTGGGAATGCTGCTGTTGGGGCGTGGAGCTGGACGCCTTGGCCTGGCCCTGTTGCGACGAATTGAGTGCCTGGCCGTCTTTGGATGAACTGGCCTGGCCGGTCGATTGCGCCGACGAGTTGGATTGCTGGGATTGGCCGCTCTCGGGAGCGATTCCCGCCTGGGCCTGGGCGAGCATTGCCTGCGCCTGGGCGATTGAGTTTTGTGCGGCCGCGGCTTGTTGCTGTGCCGTTGCCATGTCGCCGGACTGCGAAGCTTGAGCCGCGGAAGCGAGCTGATTCCCGGCATTTTGCAGCGTGTCTTGCAATTCGGGCGCGCCGTTGCCGGAAGCCATCGCCTGGGCGACATCGGCAGCCGCGCCGTTCAAGTCTTGCGCCGCCTGTTGCGCCGGGTCAGCGGGAGGCGTGGCTTGCTGGCCTCGTTGTCCGCGCTGCCCCTGCCCATGTTGGCCTTGGCCGTGCTGACCCTGGCCCTGCTGCCCTTGCTGGCCCTGCTGCCCTTGCTGTCCTTGCTGTCCTTGCTGTCCTTGCTGTCCTTGCTGTCCTTGCTGTCCTTGCTGTCCTTGCTGTCCTTGCTGCCCTTGCTGCCCTTGCTGCCCTTGCTGGCCTTGCTGGCCTTGCTGGCCTTGCTGACCTTGCTGACCTTGCTGGCTCTGCTGGCTCTGCTGGCCTTGCTGGCCTTGCTGGCCTTGCTGGCCTTGCTGACCTTGCTGGCTCTGCTGGCCTTGCTGACCTTGCTGACCTTGCTGACCTTGCTGACCTTGCTGGCCTTGCTGACCTTGCTGGCCTTGCTGACCTTGCTGACCTTGCTGGCCTTGCTGACCTTGCTGGCCTTGCTGCCCTTGCTGCCTCTGCTGCCCTTGCTGGCTCTGCTGGCCTTGCTGGCCTTGCTGGCTTTGCTGGCTCTGCTGGCTCTGCTGGCCTTGCTGGCCTTGCTGGCTTTGCTGCCCCTGTTGCGCAGCATCCATGGCGTTAGTGGCTTGTTGCACCTGCGTCTGTGCCCGCGCCAGGCTGTATTGCGCCGCCGAACGATCCTCCGGTTGCCCCTCGGGCGTCTTGCCAAGCTCTTTCTCCGCGGCGGTCACTTGTTCAGCGTGGGCTCCGCGGGCTTTGTACAACTTTTCAATGGCTTCGCGCTCGGCGGCATCGGCTGCGGCCAGATTGTTCTTCCACGCCTTTTGCTTGACGGTGTTCATCTCATGCCCGGCTTGAGTCAATGCGGCCCCGCCGTCCGCTTCGATCGGAGCTTTCCGATGCATCGCGTTCAGGTCTTTCTGGATTTGATCCTGCCGCGACGCGATCTCCTGTCCGGCCCCTTGCGGCGCGCCGTTGCCCATGGCCGCAAGCGTGGCCACTTCCAGCTTTTGTTCCGCCGCAATGATGGCCGAGAGGTCGTCATCGACCTTGTTGGCGGAATCCAGTTTTTGTTCGTTTTGCTGGAGCCGCGCGATTTCCCGTCCGATCAGCTTGTTCGCATTCGTCAATTGCGCCGCCGCCGCCGTCGCCGCCTGGGCGCGTTTTTCGGGATCGGCCAGCATTGTTTGGGCCTTCTGCATTTGGCCGGCGGCGTCGGCCAGGGGCGGCGCGGCTTGCGGCAATGCGTTGGCGGTTCGTTGCTGGAGCTGCTCTGTGCGCTGACGCAGGGCTTGCTGTTCGCGGGCTGCCGCGACATTTCGATCCGTGCGTTTGGCAGACGCCGCGAGATCTCCCGCGGACACGTTTTTTTCCGCGGCAGCCTGGTTTTTTGCTTCGCCGGCGGCTTGTAATTCCTGGTTCGCAAGGTCCCCGATCTGATTCTGTAAATCTTGCAAGCGGGCCAGCGGAGACGCGGATGCAGCGGGGGTTGAAGCGGCGCCGGGAGAGGGCTGCGCTTGAGCCGTGCCGGCGTTGGTCGCCGCTTTGCCGGCCTTTTCCGCCTGTGCAAGCTCGCGTTGCAGAGCAGCCTGCGCCGACTGCATCTGCCCGAGCGCATCCGTTTCGTGCTGCATAGCGCCGGACAAATCGGGACCCTGCGCTGAATCCGCGGGAGCCAGCGCGTCACGGGCGGACTGGAGCGGGGCTTCCGCGCCCTTCAAACTTTCCGCGGTGTTCGTCCCGCTGTTTTCCAGGTCCGAGCGGAGATCCTTGGCGGACTGGGCCAGCGCTTTCTCGCGCTTTTCAAGATTGGCGGCGTCGTCGGCCTGCTTCTTCATCGCCGCATCGTAAGCCCCTTCCACGCGCGGGTCGTTGCGAAGTGGAGTTCCGGCGGCAACCGGCGTTTTCGCCAGCGCTTTGGCCAGTGGGGTTGTCGGATCTTCCGTCTCTTTCTTGATCCAGCCGTCGTAGTCGCGGTCCGGGGAGATTTTTTCCGAATCGCGAATGAGCGTCTTCTGATCGTCGACCAGCTTGTTGAGCTTCTGCTCGGCCTCGCGCAATGTCGCCACCGTGTCCTCCGGCGCCACCATCAGGGCCAACCGCCGGATGGCGTCCCGCGCGGCGCGTTGTTTTTCGATGGCGCTCGCCAGCGGTTGCGTCCTCAGGGCTTCCGCGGCCGCAGCGAGCTTGGGCCGGGCTTCCCGGGCTCCCGGCAGGACGTCTTTCCACGTGGGATCCGCGCCGTTGCCCGCATTGCTGAGATTGTCGAATTGCGGGATCAACGCTTCGAAATCCACAGCGATGGCCGCCTGCTCGTGTTGAAGTTCCTCCATCGACGCTTTCAGCAGCGCATCGAGCAGCGGATTCTGCGACGTTTTATCGAGCTCCACCGTCTTGCGGAGATTCGCGGTGGCGCGACGGTTCAGGTCGTCGAGCGCCTTCGCCGTTTGCCGCGCGACGCGAGCCCGGTCGAACTCCCCCAGCAGGCGTTTCAATTCGCCCACGATATGCTTCTGCTGCGACCACGCCCCCGCGATGGTTTCTTCCGCCGCACCCGGATTCGCCGCGCCCCGGCTCTTTTGCAGCAGTTCGATCACCGCGCGCATCTCGTTTTCGCTGAGATTGAAGACGACGCCGTGAAGCTTCTTCATCGCTTCCGCTTCCGTGCCGGAAAGGCCGTTGCGCTCGAATTCGCCGAGCATCCCATTCCAAAGTGCGGCGAGCCGTTCGGAATCGGCGCGGATTTGTTGCTGGCGGATTTCCCCCTTGCGGGCCTGTTCAGGCAGCGGGGCCGGTTCAGCGCCGCGGATCGGAACGATTGCGGCGGAGAGCAGGAAGAGAAGGGACCAAAGGGACGCAAGGGACCTAAAGGACGGATAAGCGGACTCGCGCTTAAAGCGCGCCGTTTCCACCGTCTTTTTGGTCCCTTTCGTCTTTTTGGTCCCTTCACCCGCTAGTAGGCTGTAACAGTGACCAGTTCGGATCGCTAGATGATGGCAAAGCGCGAAAAATCGGGAGGGGCTCGGCAGTCGCGTCAGCGTCGTGGAGTGCGGGTAGTCCTCTACCGCTTTGGCAGTGCGCCTGGCTACGTCTGGCGTCAACTCCAAGCGCAACATCCTCTGTCGGAGAGTTGCGGAGAGCTCTGATGGCAAAGGGAATCTTCCGTAGGCTGGGGACTCTCCGGCTTGCGAAAGCGGCAGAGGACTGCCCGCACTCCAAGACGCTGACGCGCTTATCGGAAGCCCCACTCGGCTCCATCGCCACTCCTGTAAAGCGAAAGTTATCGTGTTACAGCATACTAGCTTACTTAACATTCTTTTCATGGACTATCTTCCCCATGTCTTTGTTGAGTTTCTCCTGGTCGGCGGCGATGTCGTTCAATCCTTCGAACGAGTTCATCAGCCGCTCGGCCATTTCCGCCCGCTTTTCTTCGGGCGTCACAATCTTGACCTGATAATGCACCGTGCTTCCGACGCCCGGCCCGGTGACATCGTTGCAGTCGGTCGCGTCGATCCAGTACTCAATCGCGTCGCCCGCCTTCGGTCGGAAACTGAGCGCGCCGAGCTTCCACTCAAACTGCCGCGAAATCGCCTTCGTGTTCGCAGCCGGAACTTCCAGGTCCACTTTTTGCTCGGATGCGCCGGTGGCGGCCGCCCGGGCCTCCGACGGCTTCAACGCGTAATGAAGCGTCACGCGCGCGATCCCAAAATCGTCGTCGGCTTCGTATCCCACCAGCAGCGCGCCTTGTGGAGTAACCGATTCCTCGGCGCGATCGGGCACGGTAATCCGCACCGTGGGCGGACGGTCTGGCACGATGTCGAGGCGATGCACCGCGCTGTCCCGCGAACCGACGCCGTGTTCGTCGGTCAACTGAATGGAAAATCCGGCGAGGCCTTTGGCGGGAATGAAAATGGATGCGGAGAATGACCGCGGATCGCCGCGGTCGATGCGAACCGGCGCTTCGCCCGCGGTCCCCGAGAGGCGCACGGTCGCGCTGGAGAGCCGGGCGCTGGCGGCGATCTTTAGATTCAAGCGGCTGCCGGCAAGCAGCGTGAGGTTTCCCAGCGAGCGGCGCACGGTTCCGAGGCGCGTGTAAGCCGGAAATACTTGCTCGCATTCAATATTCGTCACCGCGGGCCGGGGCCACGCGGTCACGCGGAACAGCGGAGTCTCGGCATCGTTCAATCGGATTGAGTACGCAAACGATTCCTGGACGCTTTCGAGGGTGCGCCGGAACCGGGTGGGCGCCGCCGGGTCGGCATCGAGCGAAAATTCCTGCACCCGCCCGGGGCTTGTTTTGACCTGGAGCCCGCCGAAAGCGGGAATGACGCCGGCGGCGACGGCTTCGATCGCGACATTGTCGCCCACCGCGATGTTTCGGTCGCCCGCGGTTACAGTGATGCGCGTCTTGCGGGGAATCCCGTCGTTAAGCAGCAGCGCGCGTCTGAAAAGCACCGACAGCAGCGGGGTTCCGTGCGTCAGCGTTCCCGTGACCGCCACCAGCGCAACGCCGGCGATCAGCAGCGCGCGCCGCAGCCGCGCAGTATCGACCACGCGCCCAAAATGAAGCTGCGCCTCGATGGCCGCCGCTTCCGCCAGCAGCGCGCGAACCAGCGCCTGCGACATCCCCGGATGGCGCGAACGCGAAAGCTGAATGGCGGCGATCAGCCGGCCCTCGAAACTCGGCAGCTTGCGCTCGATCGATAGCGCGACGGTGTCCTCGCCCGGCCACCGGCAGAACCGCGTGGCAAACCACCACCCCAGCGCGGCGCAGCCGGCGGTCATCAACGCGCAACGAATCCCCCACGCCAGTTCGAGCCGCCAGTCCGCCAGCATTTCCACGGCAACGACCGCAATCGCCAGTGCGAGCACCAGCGTCAGGCCCGTGGAAACCGCCACGCCCACCGACCGCCGCCGAATGGCATGCACCCGCCCGCGGAGCGTCTTCGCTTCGCGCGTGCGGATGACATCGGTTTTTGTTTGCGTGTTCATTTGAGGTGCCAGCGCCTGCGCAACGCCCATTCCACGCTGACGATTGTCAGCATCAAGATAAAATAGAACGGCGTCGCCCACAACTCCACGTCGTGCTCCGAGCGAATCCGTTCCGTCGCGCGGCTCACGGCGGACGGCAGTTTCGTAAGATCCTCCTCGCGGAAGAACGCGCCGCCGCTTGCCTCCGCCATCGAACGCAACAGCGTCTCGTTCATCGCGGTGTCGCCCAGTTCGAAGCGCGGGTCGGCGGCGGCGAATTCCACAGCGGTCTTCGGGTCGCTCTCCACCGAAAACCGATAGGTCCCGGGGGCGATCGCGACAAAGTCGCCGCGGTACATCCCGGGCTGACCGGGCATCGGGCGCAGGGTGGTTTCCTGTTTTTCGCCCGGAGGCGCGCCCGCGGCCTGGACGGTGTAGAAGCCGTGGACGGCGGGGTCTTTCACCGGCTCGAACCCTTCGTTGTAGAGCCGGGCGTAAATGGTGACCCGTTCGCCGGTGGTATAGTTCTGTTTGTCGGCGGAAAGCTGCGTGCGCTTCGCCCCGCCCAGGAGGTGAGACAGCGCCATGCGTTGCGCGATGCGGCTCCAGAACAGGGAATGATGGGCCTCCCCGGCGTTCTTGCGCCAGCGCCAGGTGTTATCCGTTCCCACAAAAAGCACCTGCCCCAGCCCGTATTGCTGAAGAGCCAGCGCCGGCATCCGCCCGAAGCGCGTCGCATGGGCGGGATCGGGATCTTCCATCAACACCTGCGCGCCCGGCTTGGCGCGAAGCACTTTGGCAACCCACTGCACCGGCGGGAAGCTGTTCCAGATCGCGGCATTCTCCGCTTCGTCCTGCGCCAGCTTTAGCATTGCGCTGGTGCGGCCCAACGGCGTCAGCAACAGGTTCACCGGCCCGCTCTTGCTTCCGCCGGCTCCCCCCGCATCCAACTCCACCGGCAACAGCTTTTCCAGCGGCGTGTCCCTGTAAGCCGTGGGATTCGATTTCTTGCCCGCAATCGCAATGCACGAGCCGCCGAATTTCGCGACGAACTCAACGAGGCTCTCCGCCTGCGCCGCCGTAAACACCTTGGGATCGACATCGCCCACGATGACCAGATCGAACTTCAGCAGCATCTCCTTGCTGGGCGGAATTGCAGGGAGATACGGCGACGATTCACCCTCGGAAATTCCCGGATCGCCCTCCAGCAAAACGCACTTCAGGTCCACGCGCCGGTCGCGCAGCAGGATGTTGCGAAGGTAACGAAATTCCCAGCGCGGCGATTGCTCGATGAAAAGAATCTTGATCTTGCTGTCGATGACGCTGAGCCGCTGGGAGACGGAATTGTTGTCCTTGACGGTCTCATCCTCAAGCGGCGGGATCGACGCCTGCAACACGTACTCTCCAGTCTTTTTCGGCGTGAAATCCAGCGACACCACCTGTTCGGCGTCTCCGGTGAATTCCACCTCCTTATCCGCCACGTTTTCGTCGCCGAGTTTCAGCGTCAGCCGCGCCTTTTCGCCCTTCATCCCCTGGCCGCGCACGCGCACGGTCACCGGCAGTTTGTCGTTCACGAACGCGACTTCCTGAGTGAAGAGGTTGTTGACCGCAATATCCTTGGGCGAGGTGATGCCGACCCCGTATGCGTAAACTGGCGCCCCGGCGCTCTTCGCCGCGGCGACCGCTTCCATCACGTCGCTGCCCGCGTTGTTCGCGCCGTCGGTGACCAGAAAAATGCCGGCCAGCGGTTGCCCGCGCTTGCGTCCGACAACCTCGCGTATCGCGTCGCCGATGGCCGTCATCGAACCGGTGCCGGAGAGGGCGGCCGGCCAGGTGTCGTGCGTGCCGGCGAGACGCTTGACCGACTGACCGAAAGCGAATCCGTCCAGGTCGAAGTTGCGCTTCAGCTCGTTGAGGAGATCGAGGCGGAAATCCCGCAACACGTCTTTGACCAGCTCGACGCGGGTCACATGCTTTGGGTCCGGGCTCTTGCTAAAGAGCGAGGCGCGCGTGACATCCATCGCGTCGGCGCGCGAATCCTTGATCGCCATGCTGGCGCTGTCGTCAAACAGGCAGACGAGCACGCGCCGGACGCTGCCTTCCAGGATGAATGTCAGCACCGGGCGCAGCAGAATGAGCAGGATGAGTAGCAGGAACGCCGTGCGAAGGCCAATCAGCCAGCGGCGGCGGCGATTTCCCAGCGGAACTTCGCCCGGTAGTTGGCGATAGGTCCACCACGCGAGCACCGCCAGCGCCGGCGCCAGCACCAACACCCAGCCCGCCGCGCCACTGTTGCGAAACTGCAACCCCGTCGAGACGACCCTCAGGGCGCCGTCGATCTGCAAGCCAAACAGTCTGAGGAGAAGGTCAGTCATGGCACCTGTCTCCGGCTGCTGGCGTTACTCGGTGAAAACGCGGCGTTGCCAATGAACCTGACGTTTGCGGGCAGGCCCAGTGCCAACGACGCGGCCCCATCGAACGTCCGCATTTCAGGGCCGAGGGCCCGGCCACAATGTAGCCTAGGCCCAATGCCTGTAAGGAAATAACGACGCCCTCTATAGCGGAAAATTCTAACAAGTGCTCCCCCGAAAATACAGACGCGCAAGGAGTCGAAGGGGAGCGCGGGCTTCCAGCCCGCTGCCTCCGGCATCCTGCCGGAGGCCTGCGCAGTAGAACGCAAACGAGCGGTTTCTCCCGGACGCCGGCAAGATGCCGGCTGATGCGGGCAGGATGCCCGCGCTCCCCTTCGGATCGATGCGTTCGCACAGTT
>Ga0316221_1003591_pt1 | contig 12522 bp, 14 predicted proteins | sample TBH18007metaG_FD_206003 | JGI IMG/M metagenome (GOLD analysis project Ga0316221, IMG submission 206003) | Freshwater microbial communities from Trout Bog Lake, Wisconsin, USA - TBH18007 | ecosystem: Environmental > Aquatic > Freshwater > Lake > Hypolimnion/Profundal zone | place: USA: Wisconsin... | reverse complement strand
GCGCGGTTGGATGTCCTGCTGCGCCGTCAGTCAGCACCGCAGCCCCGCGAGACGATGGTACGCGCCGGCAAGCTGGAAATGGATCTGCTGAGCCATACGGTTCGTCTCGGCGGCAGGGTGATCGAGTTGCTGCCCCGGGAATTTCTGCTGCTTGAATTCTTGATGCGGCACGTCGATCAGGTTGTGACCCGTACCATGCTGTTTGAGGAGGTCTGGAACTACCGCTCCGTCGAACCGACCAACGTGATCGACATGCACATCAGTAAGTTGCGGCGAAAGCTCGATATTGAGGGTGCGGAAACCATGATCCATACGGTACGCGGCGCGGGATATCGGCTCCATGCGCCTGAGTGACCTGCCGCGCCGGACAAGCTTCCGGCTGGCATTGCGGTTTTTCTTGCTGTTTGGCACCGCATCGGTCGCGCTGTGCGGGTTCTTGTACTGGGAAACCAGGAATTACGTCATCGGGCGTGTCGATGACTGGCTGGCGCACGAGCAATCCATCTTCAGCCCCGTGGACCGGGACACCCTGTTGCAGCGGTTGAACGCGCACCTGATGTCCGATCCGACGCTGGAGCGCCCCATCACCCTGTTCGATCCGTCAGGCGGCCGGCTGGCCGGCAGTCAGTTAAGTGTACCATCCTCGATATGGGCGTCGATGCCGTTCGAGACCGCGTTCAGGTTTGTTGCTCCGGAGAGCGGTCACACCATGCTGTTCCGCGGCATGGCGCACAGGCGGCCGTCAGGCGACATTTTGTTCGTCGCGCGCGACATGGAAGCCGCGCACGAATTTTCCGAAGTGCTGATCAGGGCATTTATCGCCGGGGGTGTTATCACCATCCTGCTGGGCTTGGCCGGCGCCGCGGCCGTGGGCGCGGACTCGGTGCGCCGCATCGATGCCGTCACGCGTGCGGTCCAGCTTATCGTTAACGGCGATCTGACCGAACGGCTGCCGGTGGACGGCCGCATGGACGACCTGGACCGGTTGGCCGAGGTCATCAACGGCATGATCGGCGAGTTAGAGCGCCTGATGCACGAGGTGAAAGGCGTTTGCGACAACGTCGCGCATGACCTGCGCACGCCGCTCACCCGGTTGTTGGGCGGACTCGAACGGGCGCGGCGGCGGGCAGCCTCGGCCGAGGAGTACAGTGCCGCGGTCGATGAAGCCATTCAGGACACCCGGGATCTGTTGCAAACGTTCGCCGCGATTTTACGCATCTCCGAGGTCGAGAACGGCGCTCGCAGAGCCGGATTCACCGACGCCGACCTGTCGGCGGTGTTGACCGATGCGGTGGAATTGTATGAGCCGATGGCCGAGGCGAAGCAGGTGCGACTTCAGCTTTTGCCCGCGGACGCGCCTGTCGTGATACGGGGCGACCCGAACCTGTTGTTTGAGGCCGTGGGCAATTTGATCGATAATGCGCTGAAATTCACCTCGTCCGGCGGAACCGTCACCGTCGCCGGGTTCGACCGGGAAGGCGCGATCGGGTTTGAGATCGCCGACACCGGACCCGGTATTCCGGTGCAGGAACGCGATGCCGTGCTGCGGCGGTTCTACCGCTCCGAAGCCAGCCGCCAAACGCCGGGGAACGGTCTTGGGTTGGCTCTGGTGGCGGCGGTTGTCCGCTTGCATGGGATGGACCTGGAGATCGGAGCGGCGACGCCAGGGTGCCGGGTGACGATCTCGCGACGCAAGTCGGAGGATGGAAGCAGGCGTGCCGTGGCGCAGCACCCCCCGTCGCGCTCGGACTTTGAGATAAAGGCCGGACCAATCAAAGGGATCGCCTGATCCAAACACGCTGAAGCTTACCGTTCGATGGTCACCGTGGGGCCGGTTGTCTGAATTTTCGTCTTCGCCGAAAGCTGGCCGTCGCCACTGGTGTAGGTTTGGGTTTTCTTGAACGTATCGCTCTCGCCGGTCGCCTGACCGGCGCCATCGACGGTGATCCCGGCATGGGCCGTCTCGACGGTGCCGGCTGGCCCGTTGGTCACCCGGTTTGGCTGCGGTGCCGGAGTCTGCGCCAGGGCTCCTCCGGTCATCAACAACAGCGCGACTGCGCTGGCAACGCGGTAGTTTCGCATGTGCGGATCTCCGCGGTCGTCGTTGACCGCATTGCGATGCTGGGAAAGTGCAAGACCGAACCTCTCATCCGCCGCGTGCCGCCTGTCGGTGACTTTTTCCGACAGGCGTTCGCGCCCGGACGTTCCAGACTATCGCTGGTTTGTCTGCTCGGTGGTTGTCGTGGTGGTCGACGCGGTCGGATGCGCCATGGTCGTCGTGGTCTGCTCGCTGGTCGTGGTCCGGGTGGTCGTCGGCGAGTTGCCGCAAGCCGCCAGCATCAACATTCCAGCGACCATCGCCAAATTAATCGCCAAACCGGCGCGGGATTTCTTTACAGGCATGTGCTGCCTCCCCAAGGATGGTATGACACGGATAGAAACGGAGACCGCGCCCGACTAACGAACGGTGGTGGTTTCCGACGTCTTCTTTGTGGTCGCGAGATCGCCGGACGGCGTGATCGTGGTTCCCGCCGAGTAAGTCTTGGTCTTGTCGGTCACGACGCCATTGCTCTCAACCGTACGCTGCGAACTGCTGTCGATCGAACTGCCAACGATGGGCGACGGCATCGACGTCGTGGTTTGTGTCGATGTGGTGGAGGTGGTTTGCGCGCAGGCGGCGCCGGTCATGATTCCAAAGGCCGCCGTCGCGACGAGACAATATTTGATCATGTCATGTTTCTCCTTGGAACCGAGTTTACAAGCGATATCCGCTTACGTTCCGATTGTCATTTGGAGATTCGCCGTGCCGTTAGCAGGTTCGGATAATACTCAGACCATTGCGAACAGGCCACGAGACCGCCCGAGGCGGCCCTCAGGGTGGCGCAGGGAAAGATGATGCCCGGGTGATTGGATGTCGTCCGGCGCTCACGCTCACAGACGATCTCGCGCCAGGGCTGCCCGCCAGGCTCAGTTGGGGGTCTTGTCGTTAATCCACACCGTTGCGGTGGCGGGCACCGACGGCACCCACCACCAGACGTCAACCTCGCGGCAGCGTGCGGGCTAGACCGAGCCGGTCACATATGCGGTCAGGCTTTCGACGACGGTGTCCTGGTGCATGATCCGCGCCTTGACCACATCGCCGATGCTGATCAGCCCGATCAATGTATCGTGATTTACCACCGGCAGATGGCGGAACCGCCCGGCGGTCATCATCTGCATCGCCTGTTCGACGGTCGTGTCAGGATGCGCCACCTGCACCGCCCGCGTCATCAGTTGTCCGGCCGTCATCTCAAGCGTGCGGGCGGCGTTGGCCGCGAGGCAGCGAACGATATCGCGTTCACTGACGATACCAAGCATCTGCTCGGCGTCATCCATCACAAGAACCGCGCCAATCCGCCGTTCCGACAGTAGATTTGCTATTTCGGATACGCGCGCATTCGGATCCACCGTCGAAACCTGGTAGCCCTTATGCTTTAGGATCGCTGCGACCGTTGACATCGTGCTGCTCCTTACCTGTTGGGGCGGGCAGTCAAATCCAATCGGACGATTCTATGGAAAGTCGTTTGGCCCGATGGTCCGCCCGCATCACTCTGAAGGTGCAGCATGCGCCATCCGATTGGCCGGATGCAAATAGTAGCAGTGCGGTGCAGCAAATATCGTCGGACGTTACCGCGCCCCGGTTTCGGTCACCACAGACTACTCCCCGCCATGAGACCCGCGACCAGCAGGACCACGAAGACGACGATGGCTATGAAGAACAGAATCCGGGCAATGTCGGCCGACGCGGCGGCGACTCCGCCAAAGCCGAAGATCGCGGCTACGATTGAAACGACAAGAAAAAACAACGCCAATCGCAGCATGACCGGTTCCCGATTCCAGTTAGGAAGGCAGCATCAGGGGCAGACTAGCTGTTAAATCGCAAAGACCGTCAATCAAACGTCGTTGAACGCCGGTCATTCTGCCGCCACGAGGTGCGGCACTGTCGGCGACAGTTGCGTCTTGACAAGGTCCGCGAAGCGCCCCGGCCGCGCCAGCAAGGCATCGAAGCTGCCCTGCTCGACGATACGACCGTCGTCGAACACCAGGATCTCATCCGCATCGCGCACGGTCGACAGCCGGTGGGCGATAATGAAGGTCGTCCGTCCGGCCATCAGGGTCTTCAGCGCCGTGCTGACGCGCGCCTCGGTCGCCGCATCGAGCGCACTGGTCGCCTCATCCAGGATCAGGATCGGCGGGTTCTTCAGCAACGCCCGGGCAATCGCCAGACGCTGGCGCTGGCCGCCGGACAACGTGGTGCCGCGCTCCCCGATCATCGTGTCATAACCGTGCTGCTGGCGGATGATGAACTCATGCGCGTCGGCCATACGGCAGGCTTCCTCGATTTCGTCATCGGTCGCCTCCGGCCGGCCGATCAGCAGATTGTCACGGATCGATCGGTTGAACAGCAGGCTTTCCTGGAACACCACGCCAACCGCGGAGCGCAGGCTATCCAGCGTGACGTCACGCACATCATGGCCGTCGATCGTGATGCGTCCGGAGGTCGGATCCCACATCCGTTGCAGCAGCGCCATCGCGGTGGATTTGCCGGCGCCGGTGTGACCGACCAACGCCACGCACATCCCCGGACGAGCCTTAAAGCTGACATTGGCGAGGACCGCGGTACCCGGCAGCGGCGTGTCGCTCATCGGATAGGCAAACGACACATCCTCAAACCGCACTTCGCCCCGCGGCGCCCACAGCGTGTGTGCATCGTCTTTCTCGGGTACCGAGCTGCGGGCGTCGAGTATGGCGAAATAATCCTCCAACGCCGGCAGCTTGAAGAACAGCGAGGCGACGAACGACGCAGCGGTTTCCAGGCGGCCGATCAGCAGCATCGCGAAGCCCATGAAACTGACGATCTCACCCACGCTTGCCATGCCGTTCATGTGCAGCCACGTACCGATGATCACGATCGTGATAATCGCCAATGTGCTGGACGCACGGGTCATCACGTTGACCAGCGCCCACCAGTTCAGCACCGGGAACTGATGCCGGATCACCTGATTGGCGATGTCGTTGAACAGACGCCCCTCGGCCGACAGGCGGGTAAAGGATTGCACCACCATGACGTTCGACAGCGCGTCCTGCGCGGTACCGGCCAGAGCGGAATTGAAGCCCTCCACCCGCTTCTGAGCGGTTTCCGTTTTACGCACCACGATGGCGGTCATCGTCAGGAACACCGCGACGAGGGCAATCAATACCAGACCGAGGTGCCAATTCAGGAACAGCGTCATCGGCAGCAGCACGGCGGCGGACAGGATGGTGGAAAGCTGGTCGCGGAAGAACACCAGCCAGGTGCCGAACAAGCCATCCGTGCCGGACAGCATCGCCTTGATCAGACGGCCGGAATGGGTTTCGCCATGGAAGGACAACGGCAACGCCAGAACATGCCGAAAGTAGCGGTCCATGGATTTGATACGATGCCGGTGCGCGAGACGTTCGGTCTGCACCGACACCGCGATGTTGCTGATAATGCCGCCGATACCGACGGCCACCCAGATGCCCAGCACGATCGCCGCCTGATGCCACATCTGCTCATGCGGCAGCTTGTCCGACTGAGACAGCAGGTTCACCACCCGGCCGAACAGCACCGGATCGAGAAACTGCAAACCGGCCACCATCAGATTGGCGAACGCCAGGAAACCCGCGATCCGGATATCCCGGCCCAGCAGGCCCAAAACCCGGCCATAGACTCTGAAAAAGCGCATTCGGCTGTCCCCTCGGGAGACTGGAACCGTCTCCGTCTGTGTCGGGGGACACGATGCCGGGCGTCTGTGGCATGAAAGGGGCAACCGGAGCGAAATCCGATAACCTCACCAGACCGTGATAGACTTAGACTGGCTTTTTCGGTTTTGCACGACTGCGGCGCTTGGGTGTCGGGGTGGGTTTGACGTCGCCCTGATCGGCGAGGCGGTCCGGGAATTCACCTGAATTCGCCTGCAATTCAGCCTCCTCAATGCCGGTCTCGCGCGGCGATTCGGGGACCGTGGCAGGATTTGGCAGCAAGCCGCTACCGGCGCTGTCTTCCATGCCGATCAGTTCGCGGGCACGCTCCCAGTAGTCCAGATCGCGACCATGCGGCCGGCCTTCGGATTCCCACAAATGGTAGGCGCGCTCGCGGATGCGATGATCGCGGCCGGGATCGGACGCCAAGGGGTTGGTGTCGGTCGTTCGGACGTGCGTGCGTGCCATGGGACCTCTTGATAGCGACAATGCCGGCGGTTAACGCCTGAGATCATGGCACCGTTGCGCCGGTTCGCGGAAGGTCGAAGTGTGCGGCATTATGCGACCGGCATCACAAGGCGGAATTGAGCGGATCGACCTCCGCAGCGTATCGACTAGCGCCGTACGGCTGGCATGGGAGGCGTTGCCAATCGATCGGACAGGTCCTGTAGTTTCTGATCTGTCCGGGCAAGATTGTTGCCGATTGTAATCATACGATCGTCGATTTTGTCAATGCGGTCTTCTATTTTGTCAAGGCGTTTGTCAATGCGACCTTCTACTGTATCAATGCGAGCTTCTATTTTGGCAGTGGTCGATGTCAGCTCATCATGCCCCCACCGGTAGGATTCGATGACCATCCCTGCCAACACAACAAATCCCGTCGCAAAAGCGCATAACGTACGAAAGTAATCCGTGTGGGATCGCGCTTCAGTCCGCGCCAGGTCGGACTTCACCTCAAGCAGCCCGTGATGAACCGCGTCCTGAACCGCCCGTACTATCTGGGCGGTGATTGCCAAATCCTGGTTGGAAAGGGCCGGTCCGCCTTCCGATGCCGGATCTACTGACACATCTTGCCTGGCCGAACGATTCGTCACTCGCGTCCTCCAGAGACCGCGCCAAAAAGACCTTCTTTGGCTGCTATCCACTCCCACATATCTTTTGAGTGCCAGCCGGCGTAGGTCGTGACCCGGAGGACCATAGCCCTGCTGCCGAGAACGCCCCCGGTTACTCCCATCTTCTCTGAAGCTTGCCGGGTCGTCAGCCCTGGCGCGTACACCAGAAATTGTCCGGGAGACATTTCATAAAAATCGCCTTCAGCGAACTTATCTTTGATCGCTTTCTCTAACTTTTGGTCTGCCTCTGGTGCGATAACAGCGAAAACAGTCATGTAAACCTACTGTCGTGCGTGAGATCGGTGACCTCGTATCGATAGACCTTACCCCAAGAAAGTTTACAAATCGTTAACCAACGCCTCACCGATCCAATGTGGGCAGCAAAGGTGATCGTTAAAGGTCGCCCGGCGAAACTCCCATTAAACCCAAAACCGCCAGGAAGAACGCCGCTGCGAAGCGCGCTCACGACACCTCCGCCGATTTACGCCAAATTCGGATCGGCCAGCGTCAGGGCGGGTACCATCCGCCCCTTCGCCGCCCCCTGATTTACCCCCGATATTCAGGCGTCGTCTGTAGCAGCGGGAACGCACTGTGAGCATGCGGTTGCGCCACCTGCGGCGCGTTGCGGAACAGGTAGCCCGGATGCAACTCACCCAGGCTGCGGGCACCGGCCAAGGCCATGGCGACGCCCATTTCGTGCTCCATCAGTTCCAGCATTTTGTACACGCCGGCATCGCCATCGGCCGCCAGGGCGTAGCAATACATCCGCCCCATCGCCACCGCATCGGCGCCCAGCGCGATCGCCTTCACGATGTCGGTGCCGCGGCAAATGCTGCCGTCCACGATGACCTTGGCGCGCCCGCGCACCGCCGCCATCACCTCCGGCAAAATGTCCATCGAGCCGCGGCCGTGATCGAGCTGCCGCCCGCCATGGTTGGAGACATAGACGCCATCGACGCCATGCTCACAGCACAGCGCGGCGTCCTCGCCGGTGCCGATGCCTTTCAGGATCAGCGGAATGCTGTGGGTGTCCTTGAACGCCTTGACGTTGTCCCATGTGAACCCGGCCTGATAGCTCTGACCGGTCGCCACGGCCCGCCACGGCTTGACGAACCGGCCGGTAATGTCGCGCTCCCGGCGGGAATACGCCGCCGTATCGACGGTGATGGCGAACGCATCGTAACCAGCATCAACCGCGCGGCGGACGATGTCGTTGACCCACGCCGTATCGCCGCGAACATACAACTGAAAGATCTTCGGACCCGTAGCCGCAGCGGCGGCTTCCTCCAGACCCGGATGCGTCACGGAGCTGACCATGATCGGCACGCCGAACGCCGACGCCGCCCGCCCGGCCGTTGCCGCACCGCCGGGATGGAACGATTCCAGCGATCCCACCGGCGCCAGCATCAGCGGCATGCGCAGCTTCTGGCCGAACAGCGTGGTGCCAAGCTCGATCTTCGAGACATCGACGCAGACCCGGGGCCGCAACGCCAGGGAATCGATGGCCAGACGGTTGCGGCGCAACGTCGTCTCGGTTTCCGTCGCGCCCACCAGATAGCCCCAGATGTGATCGGACAGCTTGGCGCGCGCGGCTGGCAGGAACTCGTGCAGGCACTGGAAATCGCCCGTCGGCTCGAACAGATGTTTGGCTTCGGCTTGGTCCATGGTTTCCCCCATACGCTGATTTTCAGCCCGCATCAGGCATCGCGACGCCCGATCGTGCAAGAGCGGATCAGGCCGGCAGCGATGCTTTTCCCGCATCGCCCCTGTGCGCCGGGGATTTTTCCGGCAGTCTCGTCTCCGGCATTCCGAACCCAAGCAGCGCCACCGACGCGGCTCCAACTCCCGCCAGGATCAGGAAGCTCATCGAATCGCCGAAATGGCTGGCGATGAAACCCGCCACCACCGTGCTGAACGTCGCGCCAAGGCCGGAGGCCAGACCGAGCGCCCCGATCGCAAGGTTGAGGTAGCCGGTGCGGCGGGTGAGATCGGCGGCGATCAGCGGCAGCATCAGGCCGAACACCGCCGCGCTGATACCATCGAGCGCCTGAAAGACCGCCAATGGCAGCGCCGCCGGCAGCAGCGCGAACAGCAACGCCCGCAGCGGAACGGCGGCGAAACCCACGATCAGTACCGGCCTGCGCCCGATCCGTTGCGTCAACCGGCCGGCCCATGGCGCGAGTATCGCGGCGATGACCTGCGGCACGATGATCGTCGCGGACACCAGAAATCCCGACGCGTCATGGCGCCGGGTCAATCCGTTCAGGGCCAGAGGTAACAGCGCCGCGTTCGCCAGTTGGAACAGCACCACGGCAACAGCGAATACATGCAGGGACTGTTCGGCAAAAATTTGCCACGGCCAATGCTCGCGCTGTTTCGGGTGCTTCAATGCGGGATGGTCAGCCTGCGGATCGATTGCGTCCGACGCCCGGATCATGAACACCGCTGCGATAGCCGGCACCACAAGCGTGGCTGTGACCAGAAACACCGCCCGCTGCGAGATATAAAAGGACGCCGCCCCCAGCAGCGCCGCCGACGCTGCATTGCCCAGTGCGGCATAGCGGGCGTTGAGACCCAGCCGCTCACCAAAACCGGCCTGGCCGCAGACCGTCAGCGTCAGCGCCGCGATGGTCGGCGTCATCACGCAACTGGCCCAGGCGTGGCCGATTTCAGCGCCCAGAACGACCGGCTGCACCGGTGACACGCACAGGGACATCGCCGCCACGCCCATGACCAACAGCGCGCCGATCGCGGCGAAGCGCTTGCGCTGGACCTGATCAACCACCATCCCGCCGGGCAATTGTCCCAGCAACGCCGCGAAGGTGCCGACGCTGAGCGCCAGGCCCAACTGAGTGACCGTCCATCCCTGCTGAGTCAGCCAGACAGCGATAAACGGCCCGAAACCGGCCTGAACCGCGGCGGTAAAGAAGTTCAGGCCGTTCAGTCCCAGCCGGCTCCGGGTCGCCGGACTCCCTTGCAGGACCGCGCCCCGCAGCCGGCCAGGAGAGATGCGGCTTAGTCCGCGGCGCAACTCTCAAACCCGCGCCGCAGTTGCGGGCGGTTCAGGTTGCGGCCGATGAACACCAAACGGCTGGTCCTCGGATCGCCCTCCTTCGCCAATCCGATAAAATCGCCGTCGGCGATCATATGCACGGCCTGGAACGCGAACCGCCGGTCCTCGCCGACGTAATGCAGGATGCCCTTGGTGCGCAGCAGATCGGCGCCCTTGTCCTGCAGCAACACCCCAATCCAGGCGTTGAATTTCTCCGGGTCGATCGGTTTTTCGACCTCGAAGCTCATGGAGGCGACATCCTCGTTGTGCGTGTGGTCGTCGTCGCCATCCAGGAAGTCCGGATGCATCTCCAAGATCCGCGACAGATCGAACGCGCCGCGATCCAGCACCTGCTCGATCGGCAGCGCGGCCCGTTGAGTCCGGTGGATGATCGCGAATCGATTGATACCGCGAATGGTCGCCTCGACGGCGTCGAGTTCTTCCGGCGTCACCAGATCGGTCTTGTTCAGCACGATCACATCGGCAAAGGCGATCTGGTCGGCGGCTTCGTGGCTGTCGGCCAAACGCGCCGGCAGATGCTTGGCATCGACCACCGTAACGATTGCATCCAGGCGTGTCCGCGCCTTGACGTTGTCATCGACGAAAAAGGTCTGCGCGACCGGCGCCGGATTGGCCAACCCGGTCGTCTCGATGATGATGCCGTCGAATTTGTCACGCCGTTTCATCAACCCGCCGACGATGCGGATAAGGTCGCCGCGCACGGTGCAGCAGATGCAGCCGTTGTTCATCTCGAACACTTCCTCGTCGCTGTCCACGACAAGGTCATTATCGACGCCCAGTTCCCCGAACTCATTGATGACCACGGCGTATTTCTTGCCGTGGTTTTCGGTCAGGATACGGTTGAGCAAGGTGGTCTTGCCGGCGCCCAGGTACCCGGTCAGCACCGTCACCGGCACCTGCGTTATCGTTTCAGCCATCATCGGCTCCTTATGTTTGGTCTAACGGTTCCGCTGCGGGAGCGGACAGCACGCTGTTCGGGTGAGCAATATAGGTGTGGCCCACCCCGTCAACCACGGCGTGTCAGCACATGGTCGCGCAGGGCAGCCAATCGCGCGGCAATACGCACGACATCGAACTGCTGGACGCGTTGCCAACCCGCCTCGGCCAGCTCGGCCCGCCTTGTGTCGTCATGTGCCAGCAACCGGATCGCGGTGGCGATTTCGCCAGGGTCGTCCGGGTTGACGTAGATTGCCGCGTCGCCGGCCACCTCGGGCAGCCCCCCTCGGGGCGAGCAGATCAAGGCCGCGCCGCTGGCCAGCGCTTCCAATGCCACCAGGCCGAACGGTTCCGGCCAGCGGCTCGGCACCACCACGATCGCCGCCCGGGCCATGGCCTGCAGGACTTCCGGGTGGTCGCGATACCCCAACATGCGCACATTGGCGCCTTCGGCCGCGGCGCGCACCATCTGGACGAACCCGGTGTCGGGGCTGTCGAAGCTGAACCGGTCGGCGCCGATGATCTGGGCCCCCCACCCCGGAAGGTGAGGCAACGCGGCGGCGCAGGCGGAGACGAACACGTCGGGCGCCTTGTTTTCGACGACCCGTCCGGCGAACAGTATTACCCGCTCCCGCCGCCCGCGCGGCGGCAGTTCATCCAGGTCCAGGCAGTTGGGCAGCACCACCGGATCGACCGCCGGACTGGTCACACCGTCCAGCACCCGCTGGCGCAGGTATTCCGAGGGCGTGATGACACCAGCCAGACGGCGCAGCATGCGGGTGCGTTCGGCCGGCGTGGCGGCTTCACGCATCTCCTGCGGATCGTTATGCAAGAACGCCACCACCGGGATGCCGGGCAACCGGGCAGCGAGGCTGAGGGCGATTTCGGGGCGGTTGTGGACCTCGATCAGGGCCGGCGGGTGCTGCCGCAGCCTATCCGCCACCGCACCCGCATAGCGCATGTTGGTGCTGCCGAGCGACCACATGGACGGGGTGATGGTCTGGTATTCGATACCCGGAAAAATCGGTCCGTCCTGCTTTCCACCGACAACGATCGTGTCGTAGCCCGGAGTCTGCGTCAGGCGGCGGACCAGCAAACCGATCGCGCCTGTTCGCCCCGGTCCGAAACCTTCGCGGGGCGGGAGGATGACGGCGACGTGTGGGAGGGCGCTTGGCATTGGCCGCGTCTATACCGGGGGGCGTCGCCGGACGCTATCGGGATGGTGCGCGCGGCCGGATGTTCAGAGGCGTCTCAGCGGGACGCATGCCAATCATCGGCGGGTCAGGCAACAAATCGCTTGAACCTTGCGACCTTTTCGTTACCCAATAGCCACATTTCTGATATTTTGCAACGACAGCATCGATGATGTTTCTCAGTCGGTTTGTGATTTATCAAACATTTCGACTTATTGGACATTTTGTGGGTGTTTTGAAATGTGAGGCCTATATGTGAGGTCGGAACCAATGGCCGAAAGGGACTTGAAAATCTCGATTAATACCAATCCGCTTTGAGACTGACGTACGTCTATTCCGCTGCCGTCATGGCCCGGACAAGCCCTAGAGGAGTCTCACATCTTTCTTCCGCGTCGATCCGAGCAACCTGCCGCGATGGATAGCATAGAACTGTTCCCGCCCCCGC
>Ga0316221_1003589_pt1 | contig 12523 bp, 10 predicted proteins | sample TBH18007metaG_FD_206003 | JGI IMG/M metagenome (GOLD analysis project Ga0316221, IMG submission 206003) | Freshwater microbial communities from Trout Bog Lake, Wisconsin, USA - TBH18007 | ecosystem: Environmental > Aquatic > Freshwater > Lake > Hypolimnion/Profundal zone | place: USA: Wisconsin... | reverse complement strand
GCGGGCCGGCCAGGATGCGTAGGATCACATGGGTTGTGAGCAACTTCTAACCCACCTGTGACAGGGGTCACTGGCGGGTGAATGAAGGAGCCGGTATCACTCGTAGTTGACCGGAGCGCAGCCAACGACCGGTAAAGGAGTACGACCATGAAGCAATCATTTAAATTGGCGTCCGTAGTTCTGCTGGCCGCCATGTTTGCGGTGCCTGCACTGGCGCAGGGACCTGGAGCCGATGTTTATAAGGCGAAGTGCGCGATGTGTCACGGGGCCGATGGACTGGCCGCAACACCGATGGCGAAGAGCATGAAGATTCTGTCGTTCAAGGATGCGACGCAAGTGAAGCTGAGCGACGCGGCACTGATCGCGGCGACGACGGACGGCAAGGGGAAGATGCCTGCTTACAAGGGCAAGCTGACCGAAGCGCAGATCAAAGATGTCGTGGCGACGATTCGCGCGCTGCAAAAGTAAGGGAAATTGGCCAGGCAGTCGATGGCTGACAAGAGCGCGCAGGGAGAAGCCGGTGCAGGCCGGCTTCCTCGGCGCCAGCAGTCTGTCCGGTCGATCGGAGCAGAAAGATCATGAAGACGGTATCTCGCATATTGCTGGCTTTGGCGGTATCGGCCTTTGTGGCCGCGGCGCCGTGGTGTGGGGCGCAGGCCAGCTCAGAGTGTTTGGCATGCCACGGGGACGCGAGCATGCAGGACGGCTCAGGGCACAGCATCGCCGTGGACGGGAACAAGTTTCACTCGAGCATTCATGGGAGCCTGGAGTGCGCCAATTGCCACGCGACGATCAAGGGGTATCCGCATCCGGACAAGGTGACGCCGGTGCAGTGCTCGACCTGCCATACGGAAGAGGCGGCGGGGTTGGCGGGCAGCGTGCATTCCTCTGCGCCGGAGCATCCGTGCACGAGTTGCCACGGGAATGCGCATGAGATTTATCCGAAGACGGATGTGCGTTCGGCGGTGTATCCGCTGAATATTCCCAGGACGTGCGGGACGTGCCACGGCACGGACGGGATGGCGAAGAAGCACGGGCTGGACAGCGTGTATCCGTCGTACATTGATTCGATTCATGGATTCGCGCTGAGCAAAGAGGGACTGCTGGTGGCGGCCAATTGCCAGAGCTGCCATGGTTCGCACAAGATTTTGAGCCGGAAGAATCCGGACAGCGCGACGAACAAGAAGAATATTCCGGAGACCTGCGGGAAGTGCCACGCGGGGATCACGGCGGAGTATGTGGGCGGGGTACACGGCAAGCTGGTTGCGGCGGGGAACTACAAGGCGCCGGTCTGCTCAGACTGCCACACGGCGCACGCGATTTTGCAGCCGACGGAGTCAGAGTTCCGGATGCAGTCAACGCCGATCTGCGGCAACTGCCACACGGAGAAGTTTTCGACGTACCGGGACACGTTCCACTCGCAGCTGGGCTCGCTGGGCGGGTATGTGGAGACGGCGCGGTGCTGGGACTGCCACGGGGCGCACGATGTTTTGCCGGCATCCGATCCGCGTTCGCCGGTTGCGCCGGGGAACCTGGTGAAGACCTGCGGGCGGTGCCATGCGGGGGCGAATGCCAGCTTTGTGAAGTATCAGCCGCACGCGAACGCGCACAACCGGAAGCTGAATCCGGCGCTGTATTACGTGACGCTGTTTATGAACCTGCTGCTGGCGGGCGTGCTGACGTTCTTTGTGATTCACACGATACTGTGGCTGATCCGCTCGCGCTATGACCAGATCAAGAGAAAAGCCGCTGAAGGAGGAAAGCATGCCTGATCAGGAGAAGGCGACGCAGGAAGGCACAGCGCCGGGGCGGTTTTATACGCGCTTTACGCGGGAGCAGCGGTATTTGCACGCGGTGCTGTTTTCAACGTTTCTGGGGCTGGCGGCGACGGGGTTGCCGATGCGCTTCAGCCAGAGCCTGTGGGCGCGGAAGTTTGCCGCGGTGGTGGGCGGGTTTGGAACGATCATCTTTTTCCATAAGCTGTTCGCGGTGGTTTTGACGATTGCGTTTCTGATCCACCTGAAGGAGATTGTGACGCGGGGCGTGATTCACCGGGAGAAGGGAATCTTCTGGGGCTCGACGTCGATGGTGGCGAACTGGAAGGATGTGAAGGACATCCTGGGCCATCTGCGCTGGATGATCGGCCTGGGGCCGAAGCCGAAGTTCGGGCGTTACGCGTATTGGGAGAAGTTCGATTACTGGGCGGTTTTCTGGGGAATGCTGGTGATCGGCTTCTCAGGTTACGCGATGTGGTTTGCTCCGTTCTTTGCAACGTTTTTGCCGGGCTGGGCGTTGAATGCGGTACTGGTGATTCACTCGGAAGAGGGATTGCTGGCGATTCTGTTCATCTTTTCTATTCACTTCGTCAATACGCATCTGCGGCCGGACACGTTTCCGATGGACATGGTGGTGTTTACCGGCGTGGAGAGCGAGGAAGAGTTCAAGCACAAGCGGCCGCTGGAGTATGAGCGGCTGGCGAAGGAAGGGAAACTGGAGGAACGGCTCGGTACGCCGGCTCCTTCGTGGCTGGTGAACTTCTTCAGAGTGGTGGGATTCACGGCGATTCTGATCGGGCTGACGCTGCTGGTGTTGACGTTGAGCGCGTACTTCAGCTGAGGGATTGACGCGTAGAGGATTGACCCGAGGGCTTTTTCAGGGCCTCGGGTCTTTCTGTTTTTGGGGGTGGTCGCGCACTTTTGAGTTTTGGATGAGGGCGGTGGAGGTCGCGGGTGTGACTGGAGTCACTGCGGTTGGGGGCGCATTGGAATCTCCTCATAGGCGTGAACTCTGCTAGAAAAAACCTTGCTCAAATACTTGCCCTGGTAGTGATCTTCAGCGCCGGTCTGGCGCAGGCCCAACACAAACTGAAAGACAAAGACTGCCTTGGCTGCCACGGCGACGCGACGTTGACGACGCAGGTGAACGGGAAGGACGTGAGCCTGTATGTGGATGGGGAGAAGATGAAGCACTCCATCCATGGCGGGATGTTTGCGTGCGTGGATTGCCACAAGGATGTGACCAGCCTGGTGCATGAGGCGACGCCGGAGAAGGTTCGGTGCGCGGGGTGCCATGCGGATGCGCAAGAGGCTTACCTGAAGAGCCTGCACTCGAAGGCGAGCAAGGCGGGGCTGCCGGTGGCGGCGAACTGCCAGGACTGCCACGGAGGCGCGCACGAGGTGATGGGGACGGACGACGCGAAGTCGCCAGTGAACCACACGAATATTCCCAACACGTGCGGACGGTGCCACGGGCAGAAGTTTGTGGTGGAGAACAAAGGCGAGAGCACGCAGACCTACATGTCGTACCAGGAGAGCGTGCATGGGCAGGCGATTGAGAAGGGGTCGAAGCAGGCGGCGGTGTGTACGGATTGTCACGGGGCGCACGAGATTTTGCCGGCGAACGATCAGAAGTCGCCGATTTACAAGTTCAATGTGCCGCAGACGTGCGGCAAGTGCCACAGCGCCGTGACGGATACGTTTATGCAGAGCATTCACGGGCAGGGGATCAGCCGGGGGAACGGGCTGGCGCCGGTATGCACGGACTGCCACGGGATTCACTCGATCAAGGCGCATATCGATCCGAATTCATCGGTGTCAGAGCAGAATCTGGCGCAGACGACGTGCGCGCGCTGCCACGACGGAGTGCGGCTTTCAGAAGAGTTTGGAATGGCCGGGAACCGGGTGTCGAGCTACCTGGACAGCTATCACGGTCTGGCATCGAAGGGCGGCTCGACGGTGGCGGCGAACTGCGCGAGCTGCCATGGGGTGCACAACATATTGCCGTCGAACGATCCGCGGTCGACGATCAACAAGGCGAATCTGGACGCGACGTGCGGCAAGTGCCACCAGGGTGTGACCAAGAAGTTTACGCAGACCCGGGTACACATGGACAAGACGGACGCGAGCGACATTGGGTCGATCGTGGTGCGCTGGGTGCGGTGGTTCTACATTGCGCTGATTGTGCTGGTGATTGGAGCGATGTTCCTGCACAACGCGATTATCTGGCGGAGCAAGGCCGTGGCGCGGCGGCGGATGCAGAATCCGAACATGACACGAATGACGGAGAACCAGCGCTGGCAGCACTTGATTCTGCTGACAAGCTTTATTGTGCTGGTGATTACGGGATTTGCGCTGAAGTTCCCGAACTCATGGCTGGCAGAGGTTCTGGGGAACGAAGAGAAGATCCGCAGCCTTGTGCATCGCGCGGCGGGAGTGGTGCTGATTGCGGCGGGGATTTATCACCTGATCTATCTTGTGGTGACGCGGGAAGGGCGGCGGCTGATCTGGGATTTTGCGCCGCGGCCGAAGGACGCGTTCGATGCCTGGAAGACGATGCGCTACTACCTGGGGTTGGGTGGGGAGAAGCCGAAGTTTGGGCGGTTCAATTATGCGGAGAAGGCCGAGTACTGGGCTCTGGTTTGGGGCACGGCGCTGATGGGTCTGACGGGCGTGATGATCTGGGCCAAGGTGTGGGTGGGCAACCTGCTGGCGCGGTGGTGGGTGGATGTTGCGACATCGATCCACTTCTATGAGGCGATTCTGGCGACGCTGGCGATTGTGGTGTGGCACTTCTACCAGGTGTTCTTCGATCCGGATGTATATCCGATGAACTGGGCCTGGTGGGATGGGAAGATGCCTGTGGCGCAGTACCGGCATGAGCACGAGCTGGACACGGAGGCGCTGGCGGAGGCCGAGAAGGATGCGGGCACGGGCGGAGACAGCAAGGCCGGGAAGGAATCCTAGGGAATCAAGGACGCGAGGTCTCAGTCCGTGAGCGGCGAGGCACCGGTTCAGGTGCGATCGCCGCTCCGCAGCAAGGGCCGGGCGAGCGGGTTGGTCACGGGATTGAGACAGTCCTGTTGAAACGGTTGCCGAGTTGGGAAGCAGGCGACGAATTCTATCCAAGTGATATGAAGATGACCTTGGTTGGCGGGGAGGATTAGTATTCTCGAACAGGTCATTTGCGTATCCCAGAGTGCGCGGATTGAGAGACCGCAAGAGAAATGAGGAATAAATGAGGAACTCGACCCTTTGCAAGTGGATGAGACGCGGTTCAACAGCATGGATGGTAGCGGCGTTTGTGGCGGCGGGCAGTTTGGCCATGGCTTCAAATGATAAGAAGCAGTCGCAGGGCTCGACGCCTCAAAGGTCCGAGCCGGCGGGGACCCATCAAGGAAACTCAGGTGGCGGAGGCTCGCATGGGTCGGCCGGCGGCGGAGCCAGCCACGGACCGACGACCGGGGGAATGGGGGCCGGTGGAGCTGCTACGCATGGGCCGACGGGTGGTTTTGGCTCGCACGGACCGACGACGGGCGGGGCTGCTACGCATGGGCCAACGACAGGCGGAATGGGGACTGGCGGAGCTGCCACGCATGGGCCGACGACGGGCGAGTTTGGCTCGCATGGACCGACGACGGGTGGTTTCCAGACGCATGGACCGACGACGGGCGGCGTGGATACACACGGACCGACGACCGGGGGGGCTGCGACGCATGGGCCGACGACGGGCGAGTTTGGCTCGCATGGACCGACGACGGGTGGTTTCCAGACGCACGGGCCGACGACTGGCGGCGTTGATACACACGGACCGACGACCGGGGGGGCTGCAACGCATGGGCCTACAACGGGCGGAATGGGGACCGGCGGAGCTGCCACGCATGGACCTACGACCGGCGGAATGGGGACCGGGGGAGCTGCCACGCATGGGCCGACGACGGGCGGGAACCCTGGCTTCAACGGGGGAACGCACGGGGGCAACGGCGGCGCCGGGAACTTCGCGGGGAACAGGAATCTCATTCCGCGGGGAGTGACGACGCACACGACAGCGCGCGGGAACACGGTGAACGTTCGGCCGAACGGAAGCGTGCGGGATGTGCATGATGCGCGTGGCGGGTTTGACGTGCATCGCAGCCTGAACGGGAACAGCCGGGTGTTTGTGGAGCGTCCGGACCACTCGCGGGTGGTGTTTGAGCGGGGCCGGCCGGGGTATGTGCAGCGGCCGTTCTCGTACCGCGGGCATGATTTTGCGCGGCGGACGTATTACTACAACGGCCACGAATATAGCCGGTTCTACCGGGGATGGGGCTTCAGAGGGCTGTACCTGAATGTGTATGCGCCCGGGTTCTACTTTGGTCCGGCGTTTTATGGATGGGCGTATAACCCATGGCGTCGGCCGATTGTGTATGGCTGGGGATGGCGCGCCAGGCCCTGGTACGGGTATTACGGCGGGTATTTTGAGCCGTATCGGGAGTACCCTTCGGCGGCGTTCTGGCTGACGGACTATATGATTTCGAGCGATCTGGAGGCGGCCTACCAGGCGCACCAGGAAGCCGGCGAGATGGATGGCGGCCAGTATGCGCCGGGCGGGCCGGTGGGGCTGACGCCCGACGTGAAGCAGCAGATCTCAGAGGAAGTGCGGAACCAACTGGCGCTGGAGAACCAGGAAGCGCAGATGAACGCGCAAGGGCAGGACGTGGACCCGGGATCGAGCGGGGTTGCGCGAATGCTGGGCGACGGGCGGCCGCACGTGTTTGTGGTGGGAACGCCGCTGGATCTTGTGGACCAGGACGGCCAGGAATGCGGCATGAGCGACGGCGACGTGCTGGGCCTTCAGGGGCCTCAGGCGCCGGATGCGGTGGCGGCAAACCTGGTGGTGCTGGCGAGCAAGGGCGGGCAGGAGTGCCCGAAGGGCGATGTGGTGCAAGTGCAGTTGACCGACCTGCAGGTGATGCAGAATCACATGCGGGAAACGATCGACCAGGGCTTGCAGGAGTTGCAGACGAAGCAAGGGGCTGGGGGACTTCCGCAGGCACCGCCGACAGCGCAGGCACCACCGACTCCGGCCGCGTATGCGCCGATTGCGCCTCCACCTGATCCGAATGCGGCGCAGGAGATTCAGCAGGAAGGGCAGCAGGGGATGCAGGCTGAACAGGATGCAGCTTCGGACGTGATGCACTAGAGCGGCGTCCGGCTGGTGTTGTGGTCTCCCAGGTCTGAAATTCCAGACCTGGGAAACCAGCTTCATGGGCAGGACTAGAGCAGAAAAGACGATGGGCGGGAATCTGAGGATTCCCGCCCATGCTTTTTGCGGTTGAAGGATGATTCGGATGCCGCGCGGATAAAGGGAACTGGAGCCGGTGTGGATTTGGGAGATCAGATGCGCCAGTTGTCGGCGCGCCAGCTCTTGATGCGCTCCTTGATCTGCTTGCGGTTGAGGTTGTGTTCGAGGGCCTGCTTGGCGAGTTCGACGACTTCGTCGTCGGCGGCGAAGCGGAGGCCGATGAGCTGATCCTCAGTGAGTTTGTAGATCTGGGCATGCCATTCAGTGGGGGCGAGGGCCTGGAGGCGGAGGCGCTCTTCGAGGCGGATGACACGGTCCTGCACCTTGAGGGGATAGGTGCGCACCTTGACCCAGGCGACGAAGACGGAGAGGGAGAGAACCAGGAACCATCCGGCATGAATGTCGTGGTGATGATAGAGGTGGATCAGGGCAAAGACCAGGTTGGCGAGCAGGACGAAGAAGAGGAAGAAGTGGAAGGCGGGATCGAGCCGGCCGTGGTTCTTGAGGTTCTGTGTTGTATCGCTCATGGTTGTCCTTAATTTCTTCCAGGGCTGGGTTAGTTTTGGCGGCGGGAAGGGAAGTTTTGTGCCGCTGGATGGCGCGCCGGAGCCTGGAGACCCGCGCTCTGGCATTTTGCGGGGCGGGGGAGGGGTCTGTCAATGACTTGCGGTGGGGAGGCGGGGCTGACTTGGGCGCGATGGCTCTGGTATGGTTCTGTTTCCGGAGATCTGGGCCTGCGATTTGCGGCGAAAGATCTGCGGGCAGATTGAATGGAGTGAGGCTCGCTGTGAAACTTCGAATTTTGTTGGTTCTTGCCTTGTTGCCGGGCGCGGGGTTGAGCGCGCAAGTTACGTTGCCGAAGATATTGGCCAGCCACATGGTGGTGCAGCGGGATTTGCCGGTGCATGTGTGGGGGATGGCGTCGGCGGGCGAGCAGGTGACGGTGAGCTTTCGCGGGGAGACGCGGGCGACGAAGGCGGGGCCGCTGGGACGGTGGAGTTTGTATCTGCGGCCGGGGGCGGCGGGCGGGCCGTTTGCGATGACTGTGAATGGCGCGGCGGGCGAGGCGGCGATTGTGCTGGACGACGTGCTGGTGGGGGATGTGTGGGTGGCGTCGGGGCAGTCGAATATGGAGTTCATGATGAGCAGCGCGGAGACGGCGGCGCAGGATTTGCCGAAGGCGGACAACCCGCGGATACGGCTGCTGGTGGTGGGGAAGAAGACGGTGCTCTATCCGCTGGACGATGTGGAGACGGAGGGGTGGGCAGCATCGACTCCGGAGACGGCGAAGGATTTTTCGGCAGTGGCGTGGTATTTTGCGCGGGATCTGGAGCAGCGCGAACACGTGCCGGTGGGGGTGATTGACTCGACGTGGGGCGGGACGCCGGCCGATACGTGGACGCGGATGGCGGCGCTGGGCGAGGATGCGGCGCTGGCGCCGGTGTTTACGGCGTGGGGCAAGATGACGGAGAAGCAGACGGATGCAATGCTGGCGGCAAAGGACGAGCAGCGGCAGCGGGACGAGGCCAAGGCACAGGGCAAGCCTGCGCCGGTTTTCCCGTGGCATCCGCAACTGGATAGCTGGGGGCCGGGGATGCTGTGGAACGGGATGATTGCGCCGCTGACGCCGTTCGCGATTCGCGGGGTGATCTGGTACCAAGGGGAGAGCAACAGCCAACTGGCGAGGGCGCCGCTGTATCAACGAGTGTTCAGCACGATGATTGAGGACTGGCGGAAGCAGTGGGGCGTGGGGGATTTTCCGTTCCTGTTTGTGCAGATTTCGAATTTCAAGTCGACGCCGCAGGAGGATTGGGCGACGCTGCGCGAACAGCAGCGGCGGACGCTGGCGCTCAAGAACACGGCGATGGCGGTGACGATTGATATTGGGAATCCGGACAATGTGCATCCGACGGACAAGCTGGATGTGGGGCTGCGGCTGGCGCGGGCGGCGCGGGCGCTGAGCTATGGCGAAACGGTGGAGTATGTGGGGCCGATGTTCCGGCAGGCTACGCCGGAGGGGACGGCGATTCGGGTTTGGTTCGATCACGCGAAGGGGCTGCATGCGAAGGGCGGGACCGTGACTGGGTTTGAGGTCGCGGGGAAGGACGGGAAGTTTGTTGCGGCTACGGCGACGATTGAGGGGATGACCGTGGTGGCGTCAAGCCCGGATGTCGCGGAGCCGGTGTTTGTACGGTATGGATGGGCGAATAGTCCGCAGTGCGATTTGTTTGATGGGGAGGGGTTGCCGGCTTCGCCGTTTACTTCGGTGCGGTGATGGTGGGAAGAGCGTTGGCGAGGGTTGGGGTTGGGTGGTTGATGTTGGCGGAAAATAGTCGCCGAAGTGCCGGTGATCCGAGCGGAACGGCACATTGCCTAATGATCCTTGCCAGATGCCGACTTTTCGTTACCCCTGCTCGAGGTGGGCTCCGCGACCTCGCGGCCCAAGCCTTCGTTCAGTTTTTTTCCTTGTTGCCTGAGAAACCCGTTTTGAATCCTCGTTACGCGACCTGCGAATCCGAAGCCGGACGGAGAGTCGAGCAGTAGGTCATTATGACCTGCCGGGTTGGCAAATAGGCCCGCCATTACCTGGGGGAAAACCGATTCTGGAATGCCAAATAGTCGCGCCACGCATCATTGCTCAGCCTCTCAATATCCACTTCTTGAAAGCCACGCCGAATGTGGTCTAGAAGCCTTTGCTTCGAGTCGGTCAAGGCTAGCGCCGCCTTACGAATTCTCTCCCAATCCCTTTCCTGCTCGTTAGTGAATGGCCTATGACCAGGGTTCGCGAATATATAGCTCCCGTTGCCTTTCGGCATGTAGTGGATCCCGAGGGAGACCGTGACAGCCCATTGCCTATGGAGCCTTCGGATCTCTGACGCAAGCGAAGAATCGTAGATGTGAAAGAGGCTGCCAGACACCACGCCGTTGAAACCTTCCCAAAAATGGAAGATCGGATCAAAGACGAGGAGCGGAAGCTCCCGAATATGGTTGTCTAGCGTCGGCCAGTGGATTGTCCGGAGTGCCGTCTTGACCGCTTCCAGGTCCCTCTTCCGGCGCTCGTCCGCCCCCGTTGCTCTCGGCTTTTGCAGCAGATTCGAAAGTGCCGGGGGCGTGAGTTGGGCCAGCGCCCGGTATAGCTCCCCGCGCCAATGCTTAACCTCAGCCTCAGTGAAATTCTTGTGTTGACTCGCCTTGGTGTCGTACTGGGAGTGATGCGCAAGGCAAAGGAACGCCAAGTTGTCCTCCGCATTGTTTGATGGGTCTTGATCTAAATGCGCAATCTGCCCGAATTTCACGCTTGAATCGCGGTCGATATGGAAGCAGAGGCAACACCGCCGCCGGCTCTTGACAAGGACAGGGGTCTCTACTTTCGGAGGTAGTTTCTTTCGAGCCAAGTTCATTCTCCAGATTCTACGACGGGCGCTCCACCCTCGATACTGTAGCGCGGTGCGCTCATTGCAAGGTAGATTCGCAGACTGAAATGCCACCACTGTTTAGGCGCGCTGCGCACACGTCGTTCATGTAAACATTCCCATAGGCGTCTGTGTACCGCATTCTTATGATGATCTTGATTCCGTAGGAGACAGTAAGTAAACGGCTAAATTCCTGCTTGGTAATCACGCCAGAAAAGATGGAGCTATGGCTGACATCGGACGGAAACAATAGGTGACCACGTGTAGGCATGGTTGTTCCGATAGCAACAGGGCTGTACATGATTTGCTTTCCGTCATTGATGTAAGCATCTCGCTCGGCTGCATCGTATCCGAGGCTGTATCTCGCCGGTTTGCCATCAAGGCTATAGGCCTCGAGGTAGGCGACATTCAAAGCTGGTGCCTTGCCTAGGTTCGTAAAGCTCCAATCCCACACAACCTGGCCCGTTTGCCCCGTGGGGTCATTGTGCAACGGAAGAAACTTCGGCTCTCCCCACTCTTTCAACCAGATGTACGGGCGCTGGTCCTGTTGGAATTGAGCGCGGGTCAGATTTGCGATCATTTGGGTCGTGTGCGCTTGCCAAGCAGTCAAGCCAGCATAAATCGTCACGACAATGAGCGTCGCGACGTCGAGCCACCATTTCCTTCGGCCCTCATTGTTCTGAACGTTGCTCATTGGACGAGTCCCCGCCACTTCCGGGTCGGGCGCAGCTTTATCCTTGTCCTGCTCGTCTGGTTCAGCCCTATTGCCCTTTTGTTTCCTTCTTTGGGACGTCATATTTTCCCAATTGTATCGCCGTTAGGAAGTGAACCATATTATTGAGGGCGCCTACGAAAGAACTGAGCGGCAAGGATGGCGGCGTAGCCTAAGTCTAACCAGCCGCAAAGGGGTGAGCTTCCCATGCCTCAGCTCTGGGACCAAGAAAGCGCGAACTCTTCCCAGCCAGAGGTTACTTCTCATAAATGCGGTTGGGTCACTGAACAAGGCTGCGCCTAGATCTTCGCAAACTGGGAATTCGTTATGCGGTCGCAATTCAGCGGGTCGTTTGATCGCTCAGGGCCGCAAATTGGATGCGTGGCCCTGGCTTTTTTGCGGGAGTTGTTAATACTACGGTGATAGTTCCTTCGGATGGCCTTGGTCCAGGCCTGAAGGCCGCCTCATTCTGGCTGGTCTTTCAGGTGGTTGAAGCCCCCTGCTCCATCCGGAACCCGCATCAGCAAGTGTGGCTTTTCAGGGGCCTTGACCCACATTGTGGTTGCCCCGCCCCTGCTCCTTCCGCGACCGTCGCCTGCGACTGTCGTATTAGCGGTCGGTGCAGGAGTAGCAGGGGTCGATGCTGGCTTGGATTAGGGGGGTGTCGGCGAGGCGGGCGCCGACTACCATCCATTTGATGGCGGGCATGTTGGCGAAGGTGGGGGTGCGGACGTGGACGCGGGCGGGGTTGCGGGAGCCTTCTTTCCAGGAGACGGAGTACATGACTTCGCCGCGGGGGGCTTCAACGCGGCTGGTGGAGGTGTTGGTGACCATCTTGGTGAAGTCGAATTTTCCGTCGCCGGTGAAGAGCTCGCCGGGGGGGAGCTTGGCGATGGCCTGGCGGAGGATTTTGCAGGTCTCCATGATTTCGAGGGCGCGGACGAGGAGGCGGGCGGTGACGTCGCCGGCGGGTTGGACGGGGACGTCGAACTCCATCTCAGCGTAGGCGGCGTAGGGGGCGGCGCGGCGAATGTCCTGGGGCAGGCCGGAGGCGCGGGCAACGGGGCCGACGACGCCACAGGAGAGGGCTTTCTCATTGGTGAGGACGCCGACGCCGGCGCAGCGGGAGGTGGCCGTGGAACTGGTGGTGAAGATGGGGATGACAGTGCGGAGCATCTCGGCTTCAAGAGCTTCAACCATTTTGAGGATGGCTTGCGGGTCGTCGATGTCGCGATTGACGCCGCCGACGCGGTTCATGGAGTAGTTGACGCGGTTGCCGGAGATGGCCTGGAGGATGTCCATGACTTTTTCGCGGAGTTCGAAGCAGGTCATAAACATG
>Ga0316221_1003580_pt1 | contig 12548 bp, 11 predicted proteins | sample TBH18007metaG_FD_206003 | JGI IMG/M metagenome (GOLD analysis project Ga0316221, IMG submission 206003) | Freshwater microbial communities from Trout Bog Lake, Wisconsin, USA - TBH18007 | ecosystem: Environmental > Aquatic > Freshwater > Lake > Hypolimnion/Profundal zone | place: USA: Wisconsin... | reverse complement strand
GCGGATAAGTTTGCGGCCTTCAGGGGCTAGCGTCATGAAATCACCTTTGTCAGTGCGGCCAGAATCTTAGATTCTACGAGGGGGAGTACTTCTTCAATCTGAATATCGCGTCCGAGCTCTTGCTGCATAGAAGTGACATCGGCGTCAGAGATGCCGCAAGGAACAATCTTGGAGTAAGCCGATAAATCTGGATTTACGTTGAGGGCGAAGCCGTGCATCGTGACACCTTTTGCAACGCGCATTCCGATGGCGGCAATCTTGCGATCCCCTTTCTCATCACGAATCCAGACGCCAGAACGTTCGCAGTAGCGCTCGGCTGGAATTCCAAATTGCAGGCAGACATCAATGAGCGCTGTTTCGACTTCGCGGACAAATCCCACGACATCATTACGGTTCTTCAATTTCACAATTGGGTATCCAACGATCTGACCCAAGCCATGCCAGGTGATCTTGCCGCCACGATCGACATCAATGACGGGAGTTCCATCGAGTGGACGCTCGTCCAATTTCGTCATGCGACCAGCGGTATAAACAGATGGGTGCTGCAGGAGGATCAAAGTATTAGGGGTGGTGCCGGCGACGATTCCTTCGAGGGTGTCGCGTTGGAGCTGCCAGGCGACCTGGTAATCCATGATCCCCGGATGGAGCACGACGGTCTGGTCGACCACAGGTGCAGCGGCAGTGCTCATAACCCCTAGCCTAATGTAGGTTTCTGGCCATGACACTTCGGGTAGGAATCACTGGATATGGGCTAGCTGGACGCTATTTTCACGCTCCCTTGCTCAAAGGCGCAGGCTATGAAATCGCGGGTGTGCTGACACGTAACGAGGAGCGAAAGGCGCATGCCCTCGCAGATTTCCCAGGCACCACCGTAGTGGGCACTATTGAAGAGCTATTGGCTCTTGACCTCGATTTGTTGGTGGTTGCCACCGCCAATGTAGCTCACGCGAGTGAAGCGATTGCAGGACTACGTGCTGGAGTGCCAGTTGTCGTAGATAAACCGATGGGTCGCGATCTCAAGGAGACCCAATCGATCATTGATGTAGCAAATGAAACTGGCGTGGTTGTTACTACCTATTTCAATCGCTTGTTCGACAGCGATGCGCTCACCATAAAGAAAGCTTTGAGTGAGGGAGTACTTGGAAAAGTATTTCGTCTGGATTCTCGCTTCGAAAGATTCCGTCCGCAATCAAATCCCAACAGCTGGCGCGAAGCTAATAGCGCTGGCGATGGTGGCGGAAACCTTCTCGATCTTGGACCGCATTTGGTTTCACTCGCCTTAAATTGGTTTGGACCAGCAGAAGTTACCTATGCATCTGTTCGTAGCATTCGCGGGCTTTCAGATGATGACATCGTCATTAATTTGAAGCATGCGGGCGGAGTTGATTCATATCTCTCTGCCAGTGCCATTATCGGAGCAGATGGACCACGCATTCGCCTCTCAGGTACCGAGGGTTCACTGGTAATTAAAGATTTGGATTACCAAGAGCCGCGTCTTCGTAGTGGTGAATATCCGGCAGGGGGAGTATGGACACCACCATCAATCACTCCTGCGCACATTCATCGCGGAGATCAGATCACGGATTATCCAGCCGAAGCCGGAAATTACTCACTCTTCTATTCGCAAGTTGCGGATGCGATTAATGGAAAAGGCGCATGGCCAGTGACTGCAGATGATGCTTTAGCGGTTGCAAAGATTTTGGATGAAGCGAGAGCAATCTCGATTCGCTAACTGCCTATTCGGTAAGTGCTTCAAGGGCAGTGGTGAGGTGTGGGTAATCCCAGACGAAACCGCTGTCTTGCAAAGCCTTTGGAAGGACCTTCGCTGATCCCAAAATTTCGGAAGAGAATCCGCCGATCAAAAGCTTGAGCGCAAAGCCAGGGACAGGAAAGAGCGCAGGGCGGTGAAGCGCGCGAGCCAATGTTCCCGTGAACTCCTGATTGGTAACTGGGTTTGGTGAGGTCAGATTTACTGGACCAGAAATATCTGCAGTTAAGCAATGCATGATTGCTTTGATCTCATCATGAAGCGTGATCCAAGACCACCATTGCTTACCTGAACCCAACTTGCCGCCAAGACCCAAACGGAAGATAGGCAAGATGCGACCGAGTGCGCCACCAGTTGGATCAAGAACAAGGCCAGTACGAATCTTTACTGTGCGAACTCCGACTGCAAGATCTGCAGCGGCTTCCCACTCACGGCAGACAGCAGATAAGAATTCTTCACCGCCGCGATCAGTCTCAACAACTGCGCGATTGCCAGTCTCTCCATAGAAACCAATTGCGCTTGCCGAGATAAATACCTTTGGCTTCAAAGTAGTTACAGCATTCGCGATGGTGGTTGTACCTAGGAGGCGAGAGTTCAAGATTGTCGCGCGGTACTTAGTGTTCCAACGCTTATCTCCAACGCCGGCGCCAGCTAAATGAATGATCGCATCTACGCCTTCAAGTGCAGCGAGATCGATGGTTCCAGCGCTGGGATCCCACTGAACTTCTTCAGAAGAGTTTGGCTTGCGACGTACGAGGCGTTGGACCGTGTGCCCTTCAGCTTTAAGTTGACCCACCAACGCGGTTCCGATCAAACCAGTTGAACCTGTAACCGCAACGCGCATTGGGGGAGTCACCTTACAAACCTAGATCAGATTCGAAGCTACCCTCTTCGAGGCGCTCTTTGAGAGTAACCAAGAAGCGTGCAGCATCTGCTCCATCAACGATGCGGTGATCGTAGGAGAGAGCCAAGTAGACCATCGAGCGAACAGCGATGGTTTCTCCACCATCTGTTCCCTTCATAACCATTGGGCGCTTAACAACTGAACCAATACCCAAGATCGCAACCTGTGGCTGATTGATGATTGGTGTATCAAACAATGCACCGCGGCTACCTGTGTTTGTGATGGTGAATGTTCCGCCACCGAGCTCATCTGGGCTGATCTTGTTGTCGCGGGTACGAGCGGCAACATCAGAGATCTTGCGAGAGAGTCCGCCAATGTTGAGATCGCCAGCATCGCGAATAACTGGAACAAGAAGACCGCGCTCTGTATCTACTGCAATACCGAGGTGTTCGGCACCGTGGTAGGTAACTTGATCGCCTTCGATTGAAGAGTTAAGAACTGGGTGTTGCTTAAGTGCTTCGCAGACTGCGACAGCAAAGAATGGCAAGAAGGTGAGGTTTACACCTTCGCGAGCAGCGAATCCAGCCTTGGCCTTATCGCGCAAACGAGCAATCTTTGTGACATCAACTTCGACAACAGTCGTGAGTTGTGCGCTGACTTGAAGTGACTCAACCATGCGAGCAGCAATCACCTTGCGAAGACGTGACATGGTCACTGTGGTTCCACGAAGAGGTGAAACTGCGATTGGAGCAGAAGACTTCGCAGCAGGTGCTGATGGAGCTGAAGCAGCAGGTGCAGCGGCAACTGGCTTAGCAGCAGCGATTACATCTTCCTTGCGGATACGTCCACCAACGCCGGTTCCCTTAACAGAAGCGAGGTCAACGCCTTGCTCCTTAGCGAACTGACGAACAATTGGAGTGACATAAGAGTCATCAAGTGCAGCAGCGGGGGCGGCTACAACTGGAGCAGCGACTACCGGTGGAGTTACAGGCAAGTTTTGTTCTACTTCGGCAACTGGAGCAGGAACCACTGCCTCAACCTTTTGTTCAACGGCTTGGACAGGAGCGGGCGCAGCAGCAACAGGAGCCGCACCAGCAGCACCGATCAAAGCTAGGCGTGCACCAACTGCAACGGTTGAATCCACTGCAACATCAATTGCAAGGATTGTTCCGGTAGCAGGTGAAGGAATTTCTGTATCAACCTTGTCGGTTGAAACTTCTAGAAGTGGTTCATCAACGTTGATTGTGTCCCCAACGTTCTTGAGCCAGCGAGTAACAGTTCCCTCGGTAACAGATTCACCAAGAGCAGGCATTGTGACAACAACACCAGCAGAAGACGGAGCAGCTGGAGCAGCTGCAACAGGTGCAGGAGTTTCAACGACTGGGGCAGCAACTACCGGAGCAGGTGCTTCAACGATTGGCGCTGGAGCTTCTACAACCGGAGCAGCGACAGGCGCGGCTGCAACACCATCTTCGATCAATGCGAGTTCAGCACCAACAGCAACCGTTGAATCGATTGCAACAACGATGCGTGTCAGAGTGCCAGATACAGGTGAAGGGATCTCGGTATCGACCTTGTCTGTTGAAACTTCGAGCAGTGGCTCATCAACATTGACATGATCGCCTTCGTTCTTAAGCCAACGAGTGACTGTGCCTTCGGTGACGGACTCACCAAGTGCAGGCATGGTTACTGAAAAGGTCATCGCGATATCTCCTATTACCCGTGGGCGTGCAGTGGTTTACCGGCAAGTGCTAGATGCGCTTCGCCCATCGCCTCAGAGAGGGTTGGGTGAGCGTGAATCAATGGAGCAACATCATCTGCTGTTGCTTCCCAGTTGTAAATCAATTGTGCTTCAGCAAGAAGTTCACCAACGCGTGAACCAACCATGTGCACTCCAAGAACAGGACCATTCTTCTGTGCAACAAGTTTGATCGAACCAGCGGTCTTCAAGATATTCGCCTTGCCGTTACCAGCTAGGTCGTAAGAAAGTTCAACAACATCGTATCCGCGCTCTTTTGCAGCTGCAGTTGTGAGACCAACAGATGCAACTTCAGGCTCAGAGTATGTAACGCGAGGAACGCCGTCGTAATTAATAGGACGCGGATTAAGGCCAGCAATCTCTTCTGCAACCAAAATACCCTCTGCGAAACCAACGTGAGCCAGTTGGAGAGTAGGGATCAAATCACCAACAGCCCAGATTCCTGGAACATTGGTGCGGCACTTGTTATCAACGATGAGGTATCCGCGATCCATAGTGATGCCCTGCTCTTCATAACCAAGATTCGCAGAGACTGGGCCACGACCAACTGCAACCAAGAGAACATCCGCGGTATGAGTCGCGCCATTCTCCAAAGTGACTGTGACGCCTTCTGGACCTTTAGTAGCGGACGCAAACTTCACGCCAACTTCAAACTTAATTCCGCGCTTACGGAAAGCACGCTCAAGCTGCTTGCTTGAACTTTCATCTTCGAGAGCAACCAAGCGTGGCAAACCTTCGATGATTGTTACTTCTGCGCCAAATGAGCTCCATACGGAGGCGAACTCACAGCCAATAACTCCGCCACCAAGAACGATGACTTTCTTTGGAACATAATCCATTGACATCGCTTCATTGCTGGTGATGATCTGGGTGCCATCGATCTCAAGACCCGGAAGGGTCTTGGCATATGAACCAGTTGCAAGAACGATGTTCTTGCCGGTGTAGACGGTGCCATTTACTTCAATCTGATTCTTTGAAACAAGCTTTCCGTGTCCTTCGACATAAGTGATGTTGCGAGACTTCACGAGTCCCTGCAATCCCTTATGGAGCTTTGAAATCACGCCATCTTTGTAGGCGTTAACTGCCAACATATCTATAGAGATGAATTGAGCGTTTACGCCAAACTCTGCAGCGTGGCGGGTGTCATCTGCAATCTCACCTGCATGTAAAAGCGCCTTGGTTGGAATACATCCGCGGTGGAGGCAGGTGCCGCCGACCTTGTCTTGTTCAATAAGTACTACTGAAAGTCCTAGTTGCGCTCCGCGCAATGCACAGGCATATCCGCCGCTGCCGCCACCAAGGATTACAAGATCAAATTCGTTCACACTTCACCTTTTCTTAGGATTCGGAAAGAGAACCGCACAGGTGGCTAATCCTGCCACGATTTGGGAGCACACTCTCGCGGGCAGGAGCCTAGGAGGCCGCCAACTCAGCTAGCGCAACCAATGAACGAACGCTGACTCCGGTTCCGCCAACTGGGGTATATCCATGAGCTTCATGCGTAAGGGCAGGTCCGGCAATGTCGAGATGGAGCCAAGGAATGGTATCTGGGACGAATTCCTTCAAAAAGAGGCCAGCGAAGAGCATTCCGCCATGGCGACCAGATGGATTTATATTGGAAAGGTCAGCAGAAGGTGAGGCCAGACCTTCTTTGAGCTCCTCAGGAAGTGGCATCGGCCAGAAAGATTCCCCAGAGATTCCAGTCGCTTCAAGAAATAGGGTGCGGAACTCTTCGTTGTTGGTCATGACAGCCGATGTGCGGGTACCGAGAGCCACAACTTGAGCCCCAGTAAGCGTCGCAACATCCACGATGCCATCGAGTCCGCCATTGCGCTCGCCATCCATAGCTGCGCGAACCAATCCATCAGCCAAGACCAAACGGCCTTCAGCATCTGGATTCAAAACCTCAACGGTCTTGCCACCTAAAATGGTGATGATGTCACTTGGACGAGTTGCATCTCCGCTCACCATGTTTTCCGCAAGACAGGCATATGCATCAATCGCTACTGGCAATTTAAGTTCAGCGATAGCAAAAGTTGCAGCAATAACCGCTGCAGCGCCACTCATATCGGACTTCATATCTTCCATGCCACCAGCAGGCTTCAGGGCGTATCCACCTGAGTCAAATGTGATGCCTTTACCGACAAATGCAAAGCGCTTCTTGGCTTTCACAGGGGAGTAGCTGATGTGAAATAGGCGAGGAGGGTTTGAAGATCCCTGACCTACAGCCGAGATACCGCCATATCCCTTGGCCTTTAACTGGGTCTCATTCAAAATCTCTACTTTAATTCCGAGTGATGCTGCGATCTTCTTCATGTGAGCGCTGAAAGTGATAGGTGTTAAGTGCGAAGGAGGTGTGTTTATCAAATCGCGGGTAGTTGCAACATGGCGACCCAAGATCTCGGCGCGCTTTAGGATCGCTTTAATCCCCGCTGAATTTCCAAGCGTTGAAACAATAGATGCAGATTTAAGTGGAGCCTTCTGCGCAGCCTTTGTAGATCCACGGAACTCAGTGAAGTCGTATGCGCCGAGCGCAACACCTTCGGCGACTGCAGCAAAATCTGCTTCACTTGAAATCGGGAAAGCAAAATCCGCAGCTGCATGCCCAGCCAATGCACGGGTTGCAGCGCCGGCAGCGCGACGAAGAGTTTCAGGAGAGTAGGTTGCAGATGTCTTTCCAAATCCGGTAAAGACCACCAACTTTGGTCCGCTAAATGGAACCTTAGTTACCTCATCGACTTTGCCCGTTGCACCTAGATCATTCAAGATCCCCAAGAGTTTTTTAAGGTCATGAGAAACAACCGCAACATCGTGAAGATTGGGGTGAATCGAAAGCTTGCCTGCCTTAGAGGTGAGACCTAAAACAAGTACGTCGCTGGTGGATTCAGAAGTGGATTTAAGGGTAGCCATTTCCCCATTCTCTCACCTAAGGCTCGCGATTTGGTAGTTAGAACCCATGCTGAGGCCAACCTCACGAGAGATTGAGATAGGTTAGAGATATGGAATCACCACTCTTTGATTGGCACTCAAACGCAGGCGCAAAACTCGCAGATTTCGGCGGATGGCAGATGCCGATCGAGTACCCCAAGGCGGTTGGAGCACTTACCGCTGGAGGCGTAATTGCTGAGCACACCGCAGTTCGAGAAGTTGTGGGCATCTTCGATGTCTCTCACCTTGGCAAGATCGAAGTGTCGGGCGCCGGTGCGCTGATGTTCCTTAACCGAATTATCACTAACGACTTGGACCGAATCGGTCACGGCAGCGCTCAGTACAACCTTCTCTGCGATGAATCCGGGGGAGTGATCGATGACCTCATCATCTATCGTTATGACGACGAAAAGTTCTTCTTAGTTCCAAACGCTGCTAACTGCGCTGCGGTATTTGCCGTACTTGAAGCAGCAAATGATTTAGGCCTCACCATCAAGAACGCTCACCACGATTATGGTGTGCTGGCGGTGCAAGGTCCGAAGAGCAAAGAGTTACTTGCACTTCTTGGCGTGAGCGTTGATCTGGATTACATGGCCTTTACTGAAGTCACAATTCCAGGTCACGAAAGCTTTGGTTCTGTCATCATCTGTCGTACTGGATATACCGGTGAATTTGGATACGAATTAATTCCTTCCTGGAATGCAACGCTTCCGCTCTGGGAATTGTTAGTAGCTGCGGTTGAAAAGATAGATGGACGAATTTGCGGTCTTGGCGCACGAGATACCTTGCGTACTGAGATGGGTTATCCGTTGCACGGACACGAGCTCTCACTCTCGATTTCTCCACTCCAAGCAAATGCTGGGTGGGCGGTTGCTCTCAAGAAATCTCATTTCCATGGTCACGATGCACTTGTTGCAGAGAAGGCGAATGGTGTTCCACGAATCTTGCGCGGTCTACTCTCACTTGACCGTGGCATTCCCCGCGGCGGCATGAGCGTTTTAGATGCAAGTGGCGCAGTCGTTGGAGAAGTTACCAGCGGAACATTTTCGCCAACTCTTAAGAGTGGAATCGGTCTTGCACTTATAAAGCCTGATATCGAAATTGATGCTGAGTTGACGATCGATGTGCGCGGGCGCACAAGTGCCGTAAAAGTGGTTAAGCCGCCCTTTGTAGCATCGCACGTGCGCTAACTAAACAGGTTAACTCTTCTTTCTTTTTTTCCAGTCTTGCCCTGCTTTGGGACCTGCGCAAAATAATCTCTTCTTTTATTCTTTGCTCCTAGGGATAGTGCATAACCGAATCCAAGAATTGCTACCAAGAAAAATGCCGACCATCCAATTTCGATGGAGTGAGTAGATACCCAACTTGGTTGGCTGCTCTGAGTAGACGAGGAAGTTGCTGAAAAATTTCCGATGGGGTCGTACATTCGGATTCCAACACGATTAACGCTTGTTATCCCCGAGGCTCCAGGTGCAGCTGAAACCGATGCCCAGATAACTCCAAATGCTTCACTTGGAGTAATTACGGACGGAACATTGATAGTGACTGTTACTTCTTTGTAACTCTTGGGCGCTAGATCAATTACTGATGGTGAGACCGTTGTCCAGGAGGTTAACTCGTTTGAAGTTCCTTCAGCCTGCGGAAGGAAAATTCCATCGATGTTAGTTGCGGGTCCAGGATAGATGGTGACATGCATAGCCATGTTGGAAGAATTAGAAACTGCAAGCCGCTGAGTGACTGAAGTGGATGGAAGCAATCGGCTCACGATATAAATTCCAGAATTCGGTGTATTCGCCGAAGCGCTAGGAATTTGCGATATGCGAATTCCTAGCCCTCCAACTTCAGAGGTTCCTGTCATTACGCTACTGATTGGGTGATGGTTCCCGTATAAAGCCCATCAGCTGCAGCAGAAGGGATGACCACTGTAAGTGTTGGTGCCCAAGTGGCACCGAAGTGACCGTTTCCGAGTGATGCGGTTGCAACTGGAACAACTCCAGTTAGGTTCGTTTGGTCTTGCTCGACCATGGTGACCGTTCCAGAAGGTGTTATAACTCCAGTGGTATATGACATTGCCGTTGGAATGATCGTATTTCCGACGGTTGTGTTTGTCAGCGCACTCGCGATTACTCCGACAGTCCACCCAGCAGAAGTTCCGCGGGTATCTGCCACCGTCACAGAGCCCATTGAAACCGAGATTGTTGATCCGGCGCTTGCCGTTCCGAGGTTAAAAGTGGCCGGGACGGAGATAGTGAGACTGCCGGCCGTTGGCGGAGGAGTGGATGGAGTTGAAACTGTAAGCGTGACATCTGTTGCGCGCGCCTGTTCGGCTACAAGGAGTGATAATCCAAGTGCAGCCAAAATGGTAAGAATTTGGATTTTATTCGGTGATTTTAGAATGTGGAGCTCATTTCGATGAAAGGGAGGCCACGAGGCCAGCAGACAAACTCAAAACGACTCACTGTCGTACGAGCAATTCCCTTATAGATGACTTTCGTCAAAAGGCAAGGTAGCACACATTCTGTGACCTAAATGACAGTTTCGATAGCAAACTGGCTAAATGAGACCTTTCTTCTTGGCAACTACCACAGGTCTTCCGGATTCGAGCGTGTAAACATCGATGCGGTCGTCATATGCCTTTCTAAGTTCAGAGGAATGTATTACGAAATTTGATTCACCCGAGAGCAGAATCCTTCCATTCTTAATTACGACAATCTCTTCTGCAAACATGGCAGCGAGAGTGAGGTCATGCATTGTTGAGATTATGGTGACGCCATTCTCTTTAAGTAGTTCAATGTTGTTGAGCACTGAGATTTGATGATGCAAATCTAGAGCGCTGGTGGGCTCATCAAGCAAGATCAACTCTGGCTCTTGCGCAAGAGCTCTGGCGATTAACGCACGTTGCATCTCCCCGCCAGAAAGTTGAGAGACCAAATTGGTCTGCATTCCAAAGAGGTGAGTTTGTGTCAAAACCTTATGAACGTATTCGCGACTGAGAAGCGAGTCGTTACCCCAACCATCACGTTTGGAGCGACCGAGCATTACATACTCAGCAACCGTCATTCCTTGTGGAATTTGAGGGGATTGCGGAACGAAAGCGACATTGCGCTTATGGTTTTTAAATACTTCATGACCGCGATCTTTGATGCTCCCTGAGTAAGGCGCCATTCCGAGAAGTGCGCGAAGGAATGTGGTCTTACCGGCGCCGTTAGGTCCGACTAAACAAGTCCACTTGCCGTGCACAATATCGAGAGAGATATCGTCAAGCACGACCTTCTCTCCGTATCGAACAGTTAAATCTGTTACGGAAATCGTCATTGCATAACCTTTCTGCGATTGCGAAGAACTACTAAGAAGAATGGCGCACCTACAAAGGCGGTGATAACCCCAATCGGAAGTTCTGCGGGGGAGAGCAATGTGCGTGCGCCTAGATCAGCAAGTACAAGAAATGCCGCACCAGCCATAGCGATTGAAATCAGAGAGCGATTTGTTACCCGGTGAGTTAGTCCGCGAACTAGATGAGGTACAACAATTCCCACAAACCCAATCAGCCCTGATGCAGATACCGCCGTAGCTGTTGCAAGTGTTGCAGCTGCTACCGCAATGATGCGCAATCTCTTAGGAGTGATTCCTAGTGAGTAAGCCTCTTCATCGCTCAACATCAAGCCATCTAATTGCTTAGCGACTGTAAAAAGAATCACTAATGCGATTGCAATGTAAATAGAAGACCAAGCGACAACGCTCCAGGTGGCACTCGTGAGATCACCCAAGATCCAGGAGTAGACCGGACGAAGTGCTGCGCTATGTTGTTGTTGTAAGTAGGTCTGAATCGCGGTTGCAAAAGATCCAACAGCAATACCAGATAAGAGAAGCGAATTGGGATCTGCAAAGAACTTTCCAGAGATCACGAATGATGTAAAAACCGCGAGGACTCCACCAGCGAATGCAAAGATTGGTAGCGCAGCATGTAAATCGTGATGCGTGCTGGTAAGAGCGATCGTTGCGCCAAGTCCTGCTCCACTGGCCGCCCCTAACAGATATGGATCAGCGAGAGGATTGTGAAAAACAGTTTGATACACCGCACCACTTGTTGCGAGTGCTGCGCCAACCAGAGCTCCAAGAATGACTCGGGGGAGGCGTAGTTCAAGAATCACTGTGCGATCTTGACCAGTGCTGCCACCGGGTAGATCAAAGAGAGTTTTAAAAACTTTAAAGAAGTTGATCGAGATTGGGCCAAAGCTGACCGCCATGATCGCAACGGCCAACAAAATGAGCGCACAGAACGCGGTGATCCGCCAATTCCAAATCCGGGAAATCGCGCCGTGTTCTGTGCTCATCATCAATTCCTAGTTGACCTTGGACCTAGTTGACCTTGGCAATCGCCGCGGCGATAAAGCGATAGAAATCAACGATACGTGGACCCCAGCGATCTGGAATATCTAGTGGCAACACCAGAACATGCTTGCTCTTCACCGCAGAGATTGCAGACCAACCTGGCCGTGAAGCAACGGTTGATGCAGATTCACCATACGGCGCATCATCAAGGAAGATCAGTTTTGGATTGGCTTTAATGATCGCCTCATTGCTCAATTGTGGATAGCCGCCGGCATTTGCAGCATCGGCAATGTTGGCAAGATTGAAGTCGCTGTAAATCTGTCCAATGAATGTCGATGAGTCAGCGGAGTACAAGGTGTTATCGAGTTCGTGGAAGAAAGAGATCGGACTCTTTTTCTTAGCTTTGGCAATGATCTCTGCGATCTGAGATTTCATGGTTGTTACCAACGCCTTTGCACGAGATGGATGACCCGTTACTTTTCCAAGGGCCAAGAACTCAGCGTATGCATCGCTGATATTTGATGGGGTCACTTCAAGAAAGACATTGATCTTCAATTTTTGAAGATCTGATTCGACAGTTACGGCGTTGGTAGCCGACGATTGCAGTACAACTAAATCAGGGTGATAGGCAGCGATCGCCTCTACATTCGGCGTAAACGAAGACAATTTAGAAAACGGAGCATTGCTTGGATAATCGGAATTATCATCAACTGCAATAACTTGTGGGCCTGCACCTATTCCAAAGAGAATTTCGGTAGCACTGGGCGAGAGCGAGATGATCCGAGTTGGGTTTGGTGAACTTGCGATTGCGTTAGTCGCGGATGTAAGTGTCGCGATGCCGAGTAACGCGGCTGACGCGAGCGCGATATTTCTTCTTCTCATAAAAAAACTCCCCCAAGGGTTGAGGGAGGAAATGT
>Ga0316221_1003569_pt1 | contig 12588 bp, 10 predicted proteins | sample TBH18007metaG_FD_206003 | JGI IMG/M metagenome (GOLD analysis project Ga0316221, IMG submission 206003) | Freshwater microbial communities from Trout Bog Lake, Wisconsin, USA - TBH18007 | ecosystem: Environmental > Aquatic > Freshwater > Lake > Hypolimnion/Profundal zone | place: USA: Wisconsin... | reverse complement strand
CTGTTACTTCATCAAAATATCCAGATACTGCTACGTTGCCATTGGGATATTCACTCATGGCAGTAGCTGAGCCCGCAATACTAGTTTCATCTAAGATACCACTGGTCATTATCATACCGTTGGCAAATACTTTTTTACTAACACCTGCGTTAGACACTTCATCAAAGATACCCGCACCAGTAGTTGCGTTTGTTGAATATACACCGACGTTACTTATGCGACTAACCAGTGCTACCATTATCCAAACACCGTGTCTAGACTATTTGTGATAGGATTAAAGAATTGACGCACGCCATAGCCGCCTGAGGTATTACCATAGATAACACTGGCATTGGCAATAATGTTACCAGTAACACCAACAGCGCCAGCAAGTATAGTAGAAGCTACCGAAGCTACGTTGGTGCTGGCTGTACCGTTAACTGTTAGAGTATTGTGAACAGCACCTGTAGTTAATATATTACCTGTGGCATTGATCTGTCCAGCAATAACTGTTGCGGCACTTACGTTACCTGAGGTGTTTACGCTACTACCAACAAAGCTGGTTGCCAACACATTACCTGTAGCATTGAGTGTGCTAGCATTAACTACTGATACTAAGACGTTGCCGGTGGTATTAATTTGTCCTGCAATTAATGTTGCAGCACTTACGTTACCGGTTGCATTAACAGATCCAAAGTTACCAGTTGCGGCTAATACATTACCCGAGACGTTAACAGCGCCACCTGACAGCAGAGCAGCTATCACGTTACCGGTGGTGTTAATTTGTGCGGCTACTAAGTTACCTTGTATGCCAACTCCACCTGCTACCTGCAGAGCACCAGTGGTTGTAGTTGTTGCGGCTGTTGTAGATTTAATTAAAAATGCGTTTGAGCTTGCTTGTATACGACCAAATTCATTACCAGTGTTTACACCGTTAACTGAAAAGATGATGTCGTTAGCTAGGCCAGTTGATAATATTAAATTACCGCCTGTGGTCACAGTGTTACCATATGCAATTACGTAAGCATCATTTGGTTTAATTAGTGTATAGCCAGTGTAGCTATACGTGCTACTTGCAACACCAATGTCAAAGAATGTATCATTGGTTGTACCATTGTTTGGTGTAAAAATAAGATCGCTTGATGCTTGTGGGCCTGCATTAATATTCTGCATATTAAGCATGGCATAGCCATTAAAATTGCTGGATATTTGGAACGTTGTCTGAGGTTCTAAAAAGTAACCAGTACCAATACCTGCGTATAATGCGCCAAACCCAGCTGCGTTACCAAAGAACTGTGCGCTGTTACCTGTAATTTGTATTTGATTTACGTTACCAGTGAAGTTGATATCACCTGTTACGTTTAGATTACCAGTTAAGGTAATATTAGCGCCATTACCTATGCTAGTAACACCAGCCAAGGTGGTAATATTAGGTTGACTTGCTGTTTGTAAGGTGCCAGTTAATGTTGTGCTAGAGCTTGCTCCAATACTAGTAACACCAGCTAAGGTTGTGATATTAGGTTGACTTGCTGTTGATAATGTTCCAGTTAAGGTTGCACCGATATTACCAATTGTAGGAGCATATACTGCTCCTGCACTTAGGTAAGTAGTTGCGTATATAAATGGACTAATCACATTACCAGCATAGATATTGCCGGCAATATTTGCACTCGGTGGATTAAACGGAATTGCTGATCCTAACTGGATCACCGAACCATTACTGGTAAAGTTCCAAGTTCCTTGTCCATCTGAGCTAACTCCAGCAGATTCACTGCCGAGATAAATGGTGTTGCCACTAAAGTATGCACTATGGAATCTATTTGTTGGACTACCTAGATTATATACCACATTAGCAGTTGGTAGTATATTACCTGCGACCCAAATGGTGCCGTTGACGTTTAAATTGCCGCCGGAAACAGATAAATTGCTACTAGAAACAGATAAATTAACTCCAGAGATAGACACATTACCAGAGGTATTGATATTGCCAGAATTTAATTGTGCTGATGATATGTTTGCAGTTGTGTTAATAAAGCCGGTTGATATAATTGTGCCATTGACTGTTAATGCATTATGCACTGCACCGGTACTTAAAATATTACCAGTGGTGTTAATTTGTCCAGCATTTAATAGTGCTGTTGATATGTTACCAATGGCATTAACATTATATACTGATAAATTGCCACTCATTACCACAGCATTGCTGACTTTATTAAATGTAAATGCTGCTGATCCGTTTAAAAAACTGCTGTCATTAAACTGTATCTGTGTGTTAGCACCGCCCGGAGTACCAGTAACTTCGATAAAGGACAAACTAGTGCTGTTTAATGTAATAGGATCAGGAGTAACTAAACGGAATTCTTGCCCAGCATAGGTGTTGCCCTGGGTAGATACCACAGTCATACCACTCTTAATGAATAAATTCGAGCTAGCGTCTGTGGTGCGAATCCACCAACCATTAGAGCCAGTTCCAACAGATACTACATCCCAAATGCCATTTTGTGTAGCATCAGTTTGACTTTTTACTAAAATTCGAGCACCGTTGAAAGTTGATACACCATCAACTGTATTAGGCTGTGCATTACCTAGATAGAGGTTACCTACATCCGCAGTTGTGGCTAGGTTTACTGGTTGTTTCCACTCATCATTAAAGACTTGTGCTTGGTTGATTCTAGTTAACGCCATGGTATTCTCTTGTTGTTCTAGTATTTATCAAGAAAACAGGACCCGAAGGTCCTGTGTTGTATTGCCAAGCTAGATTACGCTTGTGATTCGTTCCACTGCACTTGAATTTCTCCTGATACCCCTACTGTAGGAACAACCGCTGTGATATTAATAGCTAGTAATTCTGGGCCATCTGGATAGATGTTGTATCCTGGAATACCTGAATTACCAATCTGTTTAACCATTGATAAGTCTAGTTGTCCTGAGTTAACTGAGTTAACTGGTAGAGCAAATAAACGCTCACCACCTTGTGCGTATGTATTAGCAGTAAAGCTGATCTGACCAGTTTGGTTAGGCGCCCCACTGATATTACCATAAGCTACTTGTGCAAAGCTCGGTTGAATAGCGCTACTTGGGTTAGTAGCAACACCATACGGACTATTATACAAGAAACCAAACGTTGTGCTAGTTGTGCTGATGTTATTTGGATTCAATATGCCTTCAACTAGATAACGTGCACCAGTACCAGTTGCAATATTAGCACCAGAGAAGTTAATAATCATATTTTGTAAAACTAACTGCGCTCTGTTTACTAGGTCACGTGTGCCCAATTGTCCAGGAATTTGATTACTTACTGACGGTGCTAGTCGCATAACAAACGCTGTGATTGTTTGTGATCCACTTGTAGTGCCAGTCGGGAATGAAATATTACTTACATTATATGTATAAGCGTAACCACGGTCAGTATCAAATCCGCCGTCTAGGATAACTGCACTACCCCAGTGGTTTAGACTTGGGCCTGATGTAGCTGAAATAACACGAACCGAAACGTTAGCACTGTGTGGTTGTGCATTACCTGCTGAGAATGATTTCTGTGCATTGTCTTGATATAAGCTGAATGTTGCAGCACGAGTAACACCTGTCACTGTAGCTGGTGTAATATTACCAACTTGTGATCCATAAGTAATACCGGTACATTTCATTACTTCGTTATCAACTATCACATATACCGGACTAGTCGGACTTGGTGCTGGGAATTGGCTAGCATCGACGATAGTAAATGTAGTATCTGCTGAGTTGATACCTTGCCATAACCCATTATATGCAGTGCTATTGGCCTGCAATATAGCATAAGGAGTGTCATTAACAGCTTCGTAACGTGCTGGTAAGTTACCTGAACGCATATACGCTTGATAGTTTAAGTTATTGTTCAACATTCTATGACAGAAGATAAAGTTACCATCCGGACCACGAACACCGTAGTCAATAAATCCAGCACCATACCATGTGTATTGGATCATTAACATCTGCATTTTAGTTGGATCTAATAAGTAGCCTGAAGGCCCAGTGCCGTTTAATGGATCTAAGTTCCATTGTGTCTGTGAATAACGACGCTCAATAACCTTACTTGGTTTGATACGTTGTTGACTGGTTAATCCGCGCCATACTGGACTAATGGTCATTTGGTTATCATCAATAACTGCCGTCACAGTGTGAGTCATACCACGTAGAACAATTTTATCTCCAGCGACATATTGTTGTGTAAATTTACATGTGCCATCGCCGGTACATAAGTTAGTGGCTGTTTCAACTGACACAGTACCTGTTTGATACCACACAGCTGCACGCAATACTACGTTAATATTAGTACCTGTGTTTTCCCAGAATGCACCGTTTTGTGTGTCAAACATACCTGCACGAACTGATGCGCCTACCCAACCGAGTGTGGTAATTTTAGGTTGTGTACCAAACTGTATACTGTTACCGATAGTAACTCCAACCACTGATTGTGCATTAACCTGGAAAGCGTTAGTGCTAACAATACCTTGAACTAGATAGTTACCATTATATCCTGGTGTAGCTATACCGCTTAGATTAACGTTAGCACCAACTTGTAGTTGATGCTCTTGGTCTGTGGTAATAGTAATTACGTTACCGATACCTGTACCTGTGGCCCAAACGTTAACCACGTCAAAGTTTGAACCTAATAAAGTACCACTAGTCCACATCATGCCTTTACCAGATTGGTAACGGAAATATTTCTTAGTTTGACGTGCTGCGCTAGCACCGTGATGTGGCGTACCAGTGCCTAGGTTAATACCACCGTCAGCTGCTCTATGTGTAAAGAACGCACTTGGACGCATGTAAATAACACCTACTGGGTTAGTTACTGCTTGACCTGTTTTGGCTAGATAGGTAAATGTTGTTGGCGTAGGAACCGCTAATACAGTAAACGCACCTTGTGCATAGTTCAATCCAGTCGAAGCTGATGCAATATTAGCAATAATCGGTGTACCTGGTGTAATACCGTGTGCATAGTAAGTTACCGCAGTAATAGTGCTTGGGTTTTGACCATCTGAAGTTAAACTTACCGGAGGTAGTGCCGCTGTACCATAGAAACCAGCATAACGAATATATGTGTCCCAACGAGCTAATTGGTAACCAATTGGTAGTTGTGGGTTATTTTTAGGATAGTATTGTAAATAGTTAGTCTCAGATGCCGCTACTTGATACATACCTTCACTACTTGGATTAGTGTGATTTTGTGTGCTAATCGGAGCATTAACAAAGAAACTATGTCCTGGTAAGTTAATACCAGTTTGTGCAATTGCAGTATTACCTGCTACGAAAATGCCTGTTAAGCGTAGGATTGGACTACCAATCGGCATATTAGCCAATGGTGTAGTGCCTAATTGTCCACGTGTGATCTGTGCCACGTTACCTGCTGTAGTACCGATAGTTGACATTTGAACAATTTCAAGGTTAGTGCCCGATGCACCACCTTGGTCAAAGTTACATCTAACTACTACTGTGCCTGCTGGCATTAAATCTTGTGCAATTGTATTGTAATAAGCACGTTGAACACTTAATGTGTTTGACCCTGCTTGGTTAATAGCAACAACGTTAGCTAACTCAGCTTGTCCAACAATACTCACAGCTGATCCTGAACTAATAGCAGCATTACCTGCGTTAGTGCCAAAAATGTTACGGTTAACTGTTAACGATGTTGTTCCACCGCCTGATACCACTGTCATCAACTCTGTTTGGTACCCAGCACCTGCATTGGTATTGCCAGTGAATACCATGATCATGCTACCATTAACAATACCGCTAGAAGCACTAATACCTAATGATGTTTGACCTGCTGTTAAACTAGATGTAGTTGTGGTAGTTAATGCCACGTTAGGTGCAAATACCAACATTGCGGCATCACCTACGTTAAAGCCTGTAACACTGCCCACGGTTAAAACACGTTGAGTTTGTGATGCTACATTTGATTGTAGATATGTAACTGGAGTACCTGTACCAGGAGTCCAAACTAGAGCATAGTCACCTTGTGTCCAGTTAGGTTGATTATTACCTGTCGAAATACCATTTGAGATAATCACAGCATTTGGTGCTGAACCACTACCAACTGTACCGTTACCTAAGAATCCTAGGTATGGAACTACGTTAGCATAAACATCTGATCCTGGAACTTCGTAAATACTTGGATTATCATTATTAACGAATAGTGATTGCCATTTAGTATTTTGTAAACCGTACTCAAAGTCAGCGTCAATTAATGACTGTGGGTTAGCTACACGTTGACGTTCAACGGCATCTGTGGCAAATGGACGCTGTTGTGGATAAACAGCTTCAACGTAAATGGCTAATTTGTCAGTGCTGGCATATCCTGAACTAGTGCTGATATTAAGTGTAACTGTAGTTACTCCGGCATACGCTGTTGGAAAATTGTTATTTGGTGTGCTTTGCCACGAAATAGTTCCCAATAATGTTGTGTCGGCAAAGTTATAAAGGAATGTCTGCGTGGTAGTGTCTACAATCGCAATGATCTGACCGTCACTGTAGTTTCCTGGAATCTGTACCGTACCTACCCCTGCTCCGCCTGGAGTGAATAAGTAGTTTCTTATCGCCTGTCTTGCCATGTTTTATGCCCCAAATAATAATGAATTAGCTAATATAGTAGCTCGCGTCGTTGATGCCAACGATGCATATTGGATAGTTCCAGGAACTATCATTGCGTTTGTTATGGAATTGTTACTAGGTATACCTACAGTCAACACATCACCTAATACTATACACCAAAATTTACCATTGCTAGCACTTGTTGGTGCCACTGCAAATGTAATACTACTTCCGTTAAAGCTATAATCAACACCAGGTTGTAATATTGCTCCACTTAGACCAACAATAGTAGCATTAGGATTGCTAGGTGTATATGGAACTCCTGAAACTGTAACATTAAATGTTATTGTGCTACCGTTAAACAAGTATGAAATATCATCAATCTTAACGAAATTACCTACCTGCGGTCTTTGTCCTACGTATGACATATAATCTCCTAGTCTCTACCTACTACAACTTCAATAACGCCTTCTACGTCGTTATGATTTTCTAATGCTTTACCAATCACTGAACCTACTATTGGGTTAGCTTCTGCACGTGCATATCCATTACCAGCCGAGACCATCATGTCACCTTTGTTCACAATCCCTTGAACCTTACACGGAACACGTCCCTGGAAAGCCACTGTGGCAACATACTGCCCTTGACCTGCTGTCAGGCCCGAATTCATCAAGTATGATGGTTGTGTTGAAACTACCCCTGCAATTCTTGTGCTTAAATCTTTAGTAGATTGTGTAACTTCTTGTTCACCACCAAAGTCTAATACTGTTCCTGGTGCATATTCTGCATCAGCTAGATAATTTTCTGCCAAGTCAGAATATTGTGCTGAAGTTGCCAGCGCAAACACTGTGTTAAATGATCCGCCACTAGTACCAATGTTACCTACACCACTTGTGCCGCTGTTATATATAGCAATACCGTTGTTTTGACTGTTAACAGCAATAGCACCACCAACTCCTATGCCCCCAAATGGTACAACCAATGCACCTGTAGTAGACGAGGTTGCGGCAGTGCGGGCTGAAACGTTGGCATTACCTAACCATAAGTCAGCAAGCACAAAGCTAGGATCAGTTGAACTAACTAGTGTAGTTGGTGCAACTGATAAGTTAGTAAATAGTCTAAAGCGACCATCTGATGCAGCACGATAGATACCTTCGTAACGCTGTGTTACTCCGTCGTTGTAAGTTCCAACAACACCAATATCAACAGCATTACCTACGTTGGTGTTAGCTAAGAATAAGAATGGATCGTTAACAACCAAACTGTTAGTAGCTGTGGTATTAAATGATCCAGCAACTGTTAAGCCACCGGAAATAGTCATCGAGCCACCTAAATACATAGAACCTGTGGCACCAATACCACCCGTGACCACTAGCGCACCTGTGGTTTGGTTAGTTGAATTTGTTCCACTGGTTGCAAATATTGTTCCACCTACATAATGTGCACCTGTAGTTCCTAGACCACCATTTACACGCACTGCGCCTGTAGTGGTGCTGGTTGCTGTTGGAACTGAAGAAAACGTTACAGCAATGTTACCTTGTGCGGTCACTGCTAATGTTGCAGTTGACGGCCAGTAAATGCCTGTTGTTGCGGCTCCTATTCCAGATATACTAGGAGAAACATTAGTGCCTAGTGGAAATACGTTAGCAGTTAAGTTAACTGTATTCAATGCACCTGCTAAGAATGTAACTGAAATATTGTTTGTGCCTGCTGTCGGCGCCGAGGTAAACACTAAACTTGTACCACTGGCTGCATAGTTAACTGTAGGAATTTGCGGAACACTACCAACCAACACTGAAACATCAGTGGCTTTGCCTACTGACTGTTGTAGATTAAACTGTAAAGTAGTACCATCGCCGCTAAAAAACTGCTGGCTAGTTACCAGACTCTGGGTTATTGGTTGTAGACCAGTATATGACATATTATGATAGCTCCAACACGCTCATTACTACATCTAGTGAACTAGTTGCTGAACTCTGCACATAGATACTATATCCAGGCATCAATACAACTTTTTGGTCAACCCCAACTGCAACCAACGCACCACCAGATGAAATAGGTGCATTAGTCAGTAATGAAATGTTTGCGGCAGTTCCAGCGGCATAGTTGCCTGTGAATATACCAACGTTAGCTGAAATTGTTGATCCTGTTGTGTTAGATAATGAAATACCCAACACAATTGAGCTCAAAACGTTACCAGCCACGGTATATCCATTTACAGTGGCCCATACGTTGCCAACTGATTTTTGTGTCTTAGAGTAAAAATTACTTGCCATTTTTGTGTTATCCTATTAACTTAATGCTATCGCAAATGCCTGTGCATCCGATACTGTTGCTGCCTGAACACCCGCAATAGTTAAGCCGCCTGCGTGAGTTATTGAAACTGTGTTTGCTGTAAGGGTTTCTTGTGTGGTGTTAGCAGTAAGTCCTGCTACGATTAGATTACCCGTTGTGGTGATACTACCTGTGGCAGCATCGATTGTTAGTGGTCCAACTGTTAAGCCGTTCTGAACGACGAAGTTTGTGTTAGCCATTTGGTTCCATATTCCCCAATGTTAAATGATTTATTGCTTTAAGTTATTTATGCCAGGGAATAAAAAGCAAATATTATGGCCAAAAAAATAGCACCCGTAGGTGCTATTTTTAAAGGTTATTAACTAATCAGTTAATTACATCATACCTGGCATGCCACGACCTTGTGGTTGTGCATCTTCTTTAGGAAGTTCGTTAATTGCACAATCCGAAGTTAACAACAGGCCAGCAACACCAGCGGCATTTTGTAAGGCGCATCGTGTTACTTTAGTTGGATCAACAATGCCCATGGCCAGCATGTCACCATAGGTATCATTACTAGCATCAAAGCCATAGTTAGCAACACCTGCTGCTACAGCGTTAACTACAACACTGGCTTCGCCGCCTGCATTTTCTACAATACTACGTAGTGGAGCTTCAATAGCACGTAGGACAATATCGATACCAACTGTTTGATCAGCATTAGCACCTTTTAATCCTAATACAGCTTGTTTAGCACGGATTAGAGCAACACCACCGCCTGGTACAATACCTTCTTCAACAGCCGCTTTAGTAGCATGTAGAGCATCATCAACACGGTCTTTCTTTTCTTTCATTTCAACTTCAGTTGCGGCACCTACTTTGATCACAGCAACACCACCCGAAAGTTTAGCTAGACGTTCTTGAAGTTTTTCTTTGTCATAATCGTGTGTGGCATTTTCAATTTGAGTTTTGATAATTTCAACACGACCAGCAATGGCATCAGCTGATCCACTACCGTCAATAATGATAGTGTTGTCTTTTGAAATTTCAACACGACCAGCTTGCCCTAATTGATCAAGTGTGGTATCTTCTAGTTTTAGACCAACTTCGTCAGAAATTACAGTACCACCAGTTAGTGCAGCAATATCTTGTAGCATTTCTTTACGACGATCACCAAACCCTGGAGCCTTAACAGCGGCTACTTTGATAGTGCCACGCATGTTGTTAACTACTAAGGTAGCCAATGCTTCACCTTCTAGGTCTTCACAGATGATAAACAATGGACCTACTTTGGCCACTTGTTCTAGCACAGGAAGAATTTCTTTGATGTTTGAAATTTTCTTTTCATAGATTAAGATGTAAGGTTTATCTAAAATAACATTTTGTTTATCTTGTTGATTGATAAAGTATGGACTTAGGTAGCCACGGTCGAATTGCATGCCTTCCACAACTTCTAACTCCATAGCAAGACCCTGTGCATCTTCTACAGTGATAACACCTTCACGGCCAACTTTCTCCATGGCCTGTGCAATGATGCTGCCAATTTCGTTGTCGCTGTTAGCTGAAATTGTACCAACTTGTTCAATGCTAGCAGTTGTGGTACATGGAACTGAAATCTTAGCCAATTCAGCAACCACTTCACCAACTGCTAGATCAATACCACGTTTCAAATCCATAGGATTCATACCAGCGGCCACTGCTTTGTTACCTTCACGCACAATCGCCTGTGCTAATACGGTGGCTGTAGTAGTTCCATCACCAGCTTGGTCTGCTGTTTTGCTGGCTACTTCTTTGACCATTTGCGCACCCATATTCTGTAATGGATCTACTAATTCGATTTCACGAGCTACACTTACACCGTCTTTGGTAATATGCGGACTGCCATAGCTCTTTTGAATAATAACATTACGTCCTTTAGGCCCTAGTGTTACTTTTACTGCATTTGCCAAGGTGTTCACACCTTCGATCATTTTTGTGCGAGCTGACTCGCCAAATTGCACATCTTTTGCTGCCATGTTAATTCTCCTTATTCTTCAATAACTGCGTAAATTTCTGATTCTTTGAGGATTAGATATTCCTCGCCCTTTAGTTTAACTGTTTCACCAGCAAACTTACCAAATAGGATTGTGTCATTGACCTGAAGTGACATAGGGATTAGATCACCTGCTTCAGTTCGGCGTCCTGATCCAACAGCCAATACAACACCTTGATCTGGTTTTTCTTGTGAATTATCGGGAATAATTAGACCACTTGCAGTTTTAGAGTCAGCTTCGACTCTTTTTACAACCACACGGTCGTGTAGAGGATTTAACTTCATATTTTCATTTCTCCTTGTTAAGCAAATAAAAGTTGTTCGCTTCGCCCTTAATAGGCACGTAAGCTACTAGTATAAACTAGTAAATTATTTATGTCAAGCAATTAGCCGAATAAATTCTTTCTTTCTTTCAAAGGCACAGTACCACGCGGATAATCAATTACCATGTCAGTGCCTGTTTTGAATATTACTCGCACCTTGGGAAATTCCACAATATCTGCAAAAATATAATTTATGCTATTGGCATGTGCGTGTAAAGCTGGGATATCGATGATTCGACCACCACCGATCATTTTGCTAGGCATATATCTTGCGCCTGTTTTAATAGTAAAGTTTTTAAGATCGTATTTAACATCGTGTTTGTCGATATGATCATATCCACGAGCATTAACAAATCTGAGTTCTGGAAACCAAATTGGAATATAGTGTTCTAAAAATGTATTAGCCACCCTACCATCTTGATACAGTGCGTTTAATGCAGCCGCTGGCAGGTCACCAAATGACACTTTACCTGTAAAATCAAATTCATAAGTCTTGTTAAACTGGATTTTCATTATCTGTTTTCCTATTGTATACTTGTAGTATAGCATGATTCTACCAACTAGTCAACCAAAAAGAAAGCACCCGAAGTATGTAAAGTAACAAGGCATATTTGAGTAACAAGGCATAAATATTATTATGAATATAATATATAGACTTGTTAATCGAAAAAAAGAAAAGAATAATGAATTTCCTTGTTACTATATTGGTAGCAAATTAAATTACGTTCCCGGAGAATATTGGGGATCATCTAAACATCCAATATTAATTGAAGAACTAAAAACAAATATTTCAAATTTTGAAATTGAAATCTTAGAACATGTTAACAATACAAAAGAATTAACATTACGAGAAAGAGAACATCAACTCAATCACAATGTCTTAAATGACCCAAAATATTACAATCTACAATTAGCAAACGAAAAATTTACCAGCGCCGGCCGTAAATGGTATTATGACCCGGAGACTTTAGTTAAGGGATACTTTCAAGCAAACAAGATACCAGCTGGTTGGCTGCCCGGGTATAAACCCGAAGAACAACGATCTAAGAAATGGAAACAGGTTAAACAGTGTAAAAAAACTGGATTTAAAAAATCTGATCCAAATTTACGCAAGCATTTATCGGATACGATCGCTGATACAGAATGGATACTGCGTTCACCCAACGGCACATTATATACTGTAACCAAATTACATAAGTTCTGCGAGGAACACAATATTTCTCATAAATTAAGACTTACTAAGAAATTTGGAGTTCCTATTAAGAAAGGTAAAAGTAAGGGTTGGTGTGTAGTTGATAAAAAAAGGTAGCCGAAGCTACCTTTTTGGTTATTTCTGTTGCCAGGTAAGTCCTACCCCGGTTGTTTTGCGATTAAGCTAAAACAGCAGCTCCAGTACGAGAACCGAAA
>Ga0316221_1003558_pt1 | contig 12606 bp, 9 predicted proteins | sample TBH18007metaG_FD_206003 | JGI IMG/M metagenome (GOLD analysis project Ga0316221, IMG submission 206003) | Freshwater microbial communities from Trout Bog Lake, Wisconsin, USA - TBH18007 | ecosystem: Environmental > Aquatic > Freshwater > Lake > Hypolimnion/Profundal zone | place: USA: Wisconsin... | reverse complement strand
GGGGTTGGTGAAAGCCGCCGAGAGAGCGGGCAGCGGCAGGCTGGCGTTGGCGGGACCGGACCAGGCGCTGCCGCCGATGGCGTTGGTGGCCGCAACTTCGTAGTAGTAGGTTTTGCCGTTCGCCACGTTGGTGTCGGCGAAACCGGCCGCGGCCCAGTTGACCAGGTTCGTGTAGGGACCGGCGGCGGCGAGGGCGCGCCTCAGGTTGTAGCCGGCAGCGCCGACACTCGCATTCCAGGTCAAGGTCACCTGGCTGAGATTCGCGGTCGCGGTCAGCCCGGCGGGTATTGCCGGCGCCGCCGTGGCGGCATCGTCAAAAGCGGCGAGGCAGAGCGCGCCGTTGTTGTGGGCGGTGACAGCCAGGCCGGCGAGGGCGGAATTGCCCAAGGTCACCGTGGTGCTCCCGGCCGAACTCCAGGTTGCGCCGTCGAGCGAGTAGTAGCCGGTGTAGGTGCTCCCACTCCGCACCAACTTTACCCACGCGGGGGCAGCGATGCCGGACGTGTTCGTGGCGTTACAGCCCCCGCCGGCCGAGCTCCGCCATTGCAGGCTCACCCCGTTGCCGGCGCTGACGACCAGGTCCACGAAGGCGCTGCCCGCACTGGTGTCGTTCCGATACATCACGCCCGCCTTGGCCCAGGGATCGGTGTCCTCGAGCAGGTTCACGCGAGCGACTATGGCGCTGTTGGCGGCCAAAGCGACGCTGACGAAGTTGAAGGCGTCGGCGGTATTCCAGATATCCGCACCCCCGCCTTGCAGGATAAACGAACTGCCACAGCCGGTTCCGCTGCCGGCCAAGCCGGCGCTGCCGATGTCCTGGTCGGTCCAACCAGACGGCAACCCGGCAGCGCACGGGACGGCGACCACATCGGCCGAGTCGGGGCCCTCGCCGCCGGAGTTGACTGCGGAAACCACGTAATAGTAGCTGGTTCCGGCAACCAGTCCCGTATCCAGATAAAAGAGGGTGGTGAGGTTCGTAGCCACGGGGAAGAAGGGGCCGGCACTGCTGGTCGAGCGCTTGAGGTTGTAGCCGCTGGCGTTGGCGGCGGCATTCCATTCCAGGGCCGATCGAGTGCCGCCGGTGGTAGCCCTCAAGCCGCCGGGCGCGGCGGGGGGCAGGTTGGGAGTGGCGTTGGCAAGCGCGGATCGCCCGCTTTGGGTGCATCCGTTACTGGCATAAACGACGTAGCTGTAGTTCGTACCATTGGCCACGCTGAGGTCGGTGTAATTCGTGGCGGTCCAGCCGGTGCCGATGAAGTTGAACGGAGTCGAACTGAGCGCGCGAGCCAGACTGTAGCTGAAGGCTCCGGGAACGGAGTTCCAACTAATCGTAACCCGTTGGATGCTGGCCACCGCCGTTACCCCAGTGGGGATGGCCGGGGGCAGACAGGCGAGCGCCGAGACGGGCAGGGAGTTTGAACTCTCGCCATAACCGCTTACGGCCGAAACCACGTAATAGTAAGTCAGGCCGGCGGCCACATTCGTATCCGAAAAAACCGGCAAGACTGTGGAGGCTAGATTGGTGAACGGTCCCGCGGGTGTGGGACCGCGCTTGAGATTATAGCTGGCGGCGCTACGGGTAGCGCTCCAGGAAAGCGGGATCGGCATCCCGGGGCTGGCCGCCAACCCGATAGGGGCGGGGGGCGGGGCGGGCACCGTGTTCGAGACCACCAGGCGGGCCCCGGCCCAGTCGCCGTGGTCGTAGCTATTGCCGTCGCCCGCATCGGTGATCCCCAGGGTGAGTCGATTCACACCCGTGACCTCCAAGTCGATCGTTTGGTGGGGGGCGCCACCTCTGAGCGTGCCGCTATCAAAGATCTTCGTTCCGTCGGCCAGCACCTGGAATACCACCGAGCCATTGGCACCGACTTCGTCGTCGACCCCGATATCAGACCGGAACCGGGAGGCGATGCCGCCCAGGCGGTATTCGATGCCGGAAAAGGCATGGGCCCCGATGCCCTTGGCGTAGGTCGAGCCGTTGAGCCGGATGGGGTTGCCACCGATGCTTTGGTTCTTCACCAGTGAGCCCCAACCGACGTAGCTATAGGTGGATGGCAAATCCGTGAGGTAATTCGTGCCAAGTCCCGGCAGCAACGGGGCGGCGCCCACGATCTTGAGGGCGACGACCCCGTGGGCGGGCACGTTGGTGGTGAAGCTGTTGGTGAAGGAGCCCAGGGCAGCCTTGGCCCAGAGGTCACGCACGGTGGCGGCGCCCGGGAGCAAGCCAAGGTCAGTCCAATTGACCGTGATGGTGGTCGCATTCGTGTTCGGGTTGAACAGGGCGACGGCTTTGGTGGTGAAATCAGTGCCGAGGGGCTTGACCCAGATTTGGTTGGTCGAGGAACTGGGGAGGAGAACTCCTTGCTCGCCGGCGGGGTCCTGGTCCACGGCAATCAACTCCGTATTGGTGAGGATGGACATGGTCTGAGCCGACACCGACGTGAGGTCGTTTCCAGCAATCAAGGGTGCACCGACGACACACCAGAGGGTGAAATGCGCCTGATCCTCGGTGAAGGTCATGCCGCCGTTGCCCACTTCCAACATATCCGGGTCGTTCCAGCGTCCCGGTCCCGCCAGGAAGGCGGGCGAGCCGTTGCCAGCCAGGTTAGAGGTCATGCTGGCGAAAGAATCGCTGATGTCTCCCGTAGTGCGCCAGAGGTTGCCTGCCACCGGCATCCAGGAGGCAAACACCCACGCGCAGATGCTGAACGTGATGGGGCGTCCGCTCTGGATCAAGCCATCAGCCATGCGCAGGTAATCCGCCTGCGAAACATCCCCGGAGGGCAAGTTGCAGTTGTCGTATTTGAGGTAATCCACGCCCCAGGAGGCATAGGTGTTCGCGTCCAGATACTCGTATCCGTAGCCGCCCGGCCGACCGCCGCAGGTCAGGAGGCCGTGATCCGAATAGACGCCGAGCTTGAGGCCCTTGGAATGGACGTAGTCGGCCAGAGCCTGGATGCCGTTCGGAAACCGGGTTGGGTCGGCGACGATCACCCCATTGGCGTCGCGGGTGACCTGCCAACAATCATCGATGTTGATGAACTGGTAACCGGCCGCCTTCATGCCGTTGGTGGCCATGGCGTCGGCGATGCCACGGATGGTCGCGTCACTCACATTGCAGCCAAAATGGTTCCAGCTATTCCAGCCCATGGGCGGGGTCAGGGCCAGGTTGGTGGTCAAGGCGCGGCCAGAAAAGGGGAAACCCAGGAACAGGGCCAAGAGGAGGCAGACGCCTAGGCAACCGCACGATGCACAACGGGTGAACGCCTGAACCCGCGTGCTCCTCAATGGGATGTCTTGGGTAGGTTCGGACATGGATTGCATCGTAATTGTCGGCGGGGCAACCGTCGAGATCTTTGGGCAGTCCCGATGGAGGCGTTGCCCCACGGCACGGTGTGAGCTTGTGTTGCCACCACGGACCCAGGCTCCACCGGGAGCAACACCCGGGCCTGGGCCTCGCTGAGGCCAAGAACAAGGTGGAAGGTTTTGCGAGGCCGAATGGTTGATCCTGGGCGCTCCGAGCCGGGCCCCGTCGGCCTGAACTCGACAGCCGGCCGGAGGTTTGCTACCCATTAGCCCGATGCGGCACGAGTTGTTGAATGAGGCCACGCGAATCGTGGTAAAGATGGGAACCGGTGTCCTGACGGACAGCCGGAAACAGCCTGACCCTGTCCAGATGGGGCGATTGGTCGCGCAAGTGGCTGAGCAACGGCGAGCGGGCAAAGAGATGGTGCTGGTCACCTCCGGCGCGGTGGGCGCCGGGATGGGCGCGCTCGGCTACGACAAGCGCCCTTCCGAGCTGGACGAGTTGCAGGCCTGCGCGGCCGTGGGCCAATCCCGCCTCATGGCCACCTACGATAAGTTGTTTGCGGATTACGGCCTCGCTGTCGCCCAGATCCTGCTCACCCACGAGGATCTCGAACACCACGACCGCCATCTCAACGCGCGCAATACCCTGATCACGCTCCTCCGCCGTGGGGTCGTCCCCATCATCAACGAAAACGACGTCGTCTCCTTCCGGGAACTCAAGTTCGGCGACAACGACAAGCTCTCCGCCCTGGTCGCCTCGCTGTTGCCCGCCGACCTGCTGATTATCCTCACAACCGTGGATGGTGTGATCGAGCATTTCGGCGAGACCACCGCGAAGGTCATCCCGACCATCGAACGGATCGATGCCGCCATCGAACGCATGGCGAGGGGCACCGACAGCGCCACGGCGGTCGGCGGCATGGCGTCGAAGATCCAGGCGGCCAAAATCGCCGTCCGCTCCGGCATCCCGCTGGTCATCGCTTCGGGGCGCAAGCCCGGCACGATCGCGCGCGTCTTGGCCGGCGAGGAGGAAGGCACTTTGTTCGTGCCCCAAACCCGGCGGCTGCAAGGGCGCAAACGACGGATCGCCTTCTTCCATTACCCGAAGGGGACCTTGTTCGTAGATGCGGGCGCCCGCAAGGCCCTGCGCGAAAATGGAAAGAGCCTCCTCCCGCCCGGCGTCGTGCGCTGCGAGGGCGACTTCGCCGCAGACGAGGTGGTGCGGATTTGCGACCTCGACGGCACCGAGTTCGCCCGGGGGATAGCCGGCTTCGCCTCCGGAGAGATTCGCGGCAAGGGTCTGAAACGGGTCGAGGTGGTTCACCGCAACAACCTGGTCCTCATTTAGCCAACTCATGCCTCAACCCGCATCCGCCGCCGGCCACCGCGTCGCGCTCGTGACCGGGGTGCTCGACTTGGGCGGCACGACCACCTTCCTTTGCAACCTGGGCGGCGAGTTGCTCCGCCGAGGCATCCCCACCGCCGTCTTCAGTTTCAGGCAGCATCACCCCCTGGCGAAGGATTTCGAGCGCCAACAGATCCCGGTCTTTGCCACCGACGAGCGCCGGTTCATCTACGAGGACTGCCTGGTGCGCATCCTGGGGGAAATCGCCCGGTTCCAACCCACCGTGGTGGTGGCCAGCCTGGCGGCCACCGCCTTCGAGGTCTTGCGCTATGTGCCCGCGGGGACGTTCCGGATCGGCATGGCCCAATCCCATGACCCCGGGGTTTACCGGACCATCGGGTTTTATGCCGGGCATGTGGATGCGATGGCCGCGGTATCCAAGGCCATCCACCAGACCATACCCACGCTGCCCGAATTCGCGAAGGTGCCGGTCCATTACCTGCCCTATGGCGTGCCCATCCCCGCGGCGCCGACGGCGCCCGCCTCGGCCCCCGGAACGCCCCTGCGCATCCTTTACCTGGGCCGCCTGGAACAGTCGCAAAAGCGCGTGCGGTGCTTCCCGGAGATCCTTGCCCGGCTCGCCGCCTCCGGCATCCCGTTCCACTGGACGATCGCCGGTGAGGGCGAGGAGGGCCCCCTGCTCCGCTCAACCATGCGGAGCCCTTCCCCGACCCAGACCATCTCCTTTATCGGGAAGGTCCAGTACTCGGACGTGCCCCGGGTCCTGGCGGAACACGACCTCTTCCTGTTGGCCTCGGGATTCGAGGGCCTGCCGTTGAGTCTCCTGGAAGCGATGGCCTCCGGGTTGGTGCCGGTGGTCAGCGAGCTCGCCAGCGGCATCCGCGAGGTGGTGGACGAAACCAGCGGACTCCTGGTCGACCCGAACCACATCCCCGGCTACGCCGACGCCATCGCACACCTGCACCACCACCGCGATGAACTCGCTCGCCTGCGCCGGAACGTCCGCGACAAAGTGGAGCGCGAGTTCTCCGTCGGCGCCATGACCGACCGCTGGCTGCGGGTGCTGCCCGCGGCCCCGGGGACCCCACCCGCCTGGGCCGCAAAATGGTCGGTCCAGCCCATCCTCATGGGCGCCGATTCCTGGCGGTTTTCCCCGCCGATGCGCCTCCTGCGGCGCTACGCACTTCGACTGAAAACGGTTAGGCAGCCTTATTGAGCCTAAAAGCGGCAGTTGGAAAAGACAATTTTGCGAAACTCACTCGGAATAAGCAACTTCAACTGCTCCTCAGTTCATCCGTTCGGTTACAAGTGCTTTTCAACAAATGCCCCTGGTGAAACTCTGGGAACCTCCCCGGCAAAGCCGAGGGATCTCCCGTTGCTTTAGAACACGGACTACTTTTTGATGACCTTTCGTTTGCCAGCCGGGTCATCCACCGTGAGAGTCGAACGAAACTCCGGATCAGCGTCCGAATTGGTGCGAAAAATGCCCCTTGTGTCCTTCATATTCCAATACGCTTCGATGTTACCATCGATGGTGTGACCGGAAAGTCGCTGCACAAAGCGCTTCCTGGCATCATAAATATCGAGGTGCCAATCAACGTTGGTGCGCGTGGTTTTGAAAAAATAGGCCGAAACGCCCTCTCCAATCTCGGGCTCCCAATCCGGATAATAAACTACGTTCGACACGGTAATCGGTATCAGGTCACTTTCGCGCTGGAATTCTCTGTCATCCAAATTGGTGAGGCTCAGATTGCTCCAGCCGACCTGGATTTGAAGAGCATGCCGGCCATTCTCCAGAAAACAGGTGTCCATTTCGAAGCCGGTTCGATGCCTAAACGGTGCTGAGAGCATCCCGCCGCCGCCGGGAAAAACATGACCGTCAACCTTGAGCATCGCCCAGCGCATCGTTCCGATCTCGTTTTGCGCAACAAACGGGACTCGGACCGTGCCCGACAAGACGGAATTGGTGAGTTTCCCCAAACTGAGGATGCGAACTCCAGAGGAGGTCTCGCCCGCTACCCCTGAAAACTGGCTGACCGCCAGAACAATCAAGATGATGAGACTGCAACGCATCGTGCTGGTCGCCTAACCTGGTTCACACGCTCGTTGCTCGGAGGCGAGGACTTTGGCAAACCGATCGCGCAGCAACCTCCGCGCCCGGCAGAGCCGGTTTTCAATGCCTTTTGCCGTGGTGCCAAGAATCGCGGCCGCCTCCGCCATCGAGAGTTCTTCCCACTCGCAGAGCACCAGCGCCTCCCGCAGATCCTCGGGGAGCTCCTGGACCGCGGCGCGAACGGCCCGGTGCAACTCGCTCGACTCGGCGTCCTGGAGGGGACTGGGCGAGCCGGACGGCAAGACGTCCGCCAAAGTCTGGCCGGTGGCGGGCGATTCCGCGTCGAGGGATACTCTGGGATGGCGCGACCGCCAGCGCAGGTGGGTGCGAGCCAGGTTGCCGGCGATCGTGTAGAGCCAGGTGGAAAAACGGTGGCCCAGGCGAAAACTCGCGCGCGCGCGGTAAAGCCGGAGAAAGGTCTCCTGGGCGAGGTCATTGGCCTCGTCTTCCTCGCCGGTCAGACGAAACAGAAATTGAAAAATGGGACCGGCGTGGCGGTCCATCAGTGTGTCGAGCGCAGTCGCTTCGCCGGCCACCAACCGCCGCATGTCCGCCTGATCCAGCGCGTCAGTGTCCATGATGCTCATGCGACGCGCCCGCCGGCGAGGCCATCGAGTGCTCGAGATGTTCGTGCGCGCCGAGGGTTAACCGCTGCATCTCGGCCAAGTAGCGCCGTCCCTCAGGCTCGGGCATGAGGCGGCTGACCTCGGCAAAGTGCCGCAACATGGCGGCCTGGCATTGCGCCCGCAAAGCGCCGATTTCGGCCAACTTCTGGTCCACCAACGGCGGCACATTCGTGCCGGGGCCGAGCGCCTGGACCATCTCGGCGGTCGCCGCGGCGATGCGCTCGCAATAACTGCGGCAGACCGGGAGGTAACCCTCGTGCGCCACGCGCACCTTGGCCAACTCCGGCTCTCCGAGATGAAACTCCAGGCGCAACCACTCCAGATCGTCCGCCGTCCGACCGGCCCCGCCGCCCATGCGAGCGCCCAGGTGGAAGGAGCCCAGGACAATCGCGGCGCTGGCCAGGAGCAAACTGGCCAGGATCAGAAACGAGCGGCGCATGGTCAGCGAAGGCTGTTGGGGGCCACCGCGGCGAGGTATTGGGCTCGCGCCGCGGTCCGCGCGGCGATCGAACGTTCGAGCGCGCCCGCCGTGCCGCTCACCACCACCAAGGCCGCCAGGCCCGCCACCAGGAATCGAGGGCGCAGCAGCCGTCCCACCAGGACCTCCAGCCAGGGGACCGAGGGCGCCTCGCGCGCCACCTCCGCCCGCTCGATCCGCCGCCACACCTCCTGCTTGAAGCGGGGCGGCAGGACGGGCGCGGGCCGCGCCGAAAGGAGCAGGGCCCTCAGCGGTTGGTCTTCGTTGCCCACCAGCGTTCCAGGTTCGGTTTTCATTCGCTTAGACTTGGGGTGCAAATGTCATGCCACAAACCATCATACGCCGGCCAGCCCGGAATCACTCACCCAATTCACGGTCGCTGCGATTTCGGCCGGGAGTCGATCCACTCCTGCATCTCCCGCAGGTGAGTGGTCAAGTCGAACCACCCGGTCTGGAAGCTGGTTTGGTCGGGACCGCCCATGGCGGAGCCCAACCGGATGGAGTTGGCATAAAAGAGCCATTGTTTCATCCAACGCCGCTCGATCGGTTCGTCGAACGGGTTGCTCTTGTCGGCCAACCCGCGGTCCCACGCAATCTGCATCAACTCGGTGGCAGCCCGGGTCATGCGATCGGTTTCCCGGATCGTATGATCGAGCTTGTCAAAATGCCCGTCGACCCAATCACGGTTATGGCACGATCGGCAAAGCCCTTTCATCACTCCCTGCCGGCGCGCCTGTTCCTTGGCGTCGATGAGAAACTCGCTGGCCGGTTCCCCCGTGAACGCGGTGGGCAAGGGAAGGCCGTCCCGATTTCGGATGATCGACGTGTCGCCGCTCTTGGGCTGCGGATGGGTGTAGGGCAGCCCGAACAAGCGGACCCAAAGCCGCGCTCCAAAATCGTGGGTACGCGGAGCCACCAGGTCGCCCTCGGGCGAGGTGAGCAGGCTGCAGTGACAGACGGCGCAGGTGGGCGCGCGAAAATCCTGGCCCACGCGCCAGGGCACATGGTCCCAGTTCCAGTCCCGTTCCTTCGAGTGGAACAGGTTGCCATGCTTGCTCTCCTCGAATACTTCCCAGGCGGGGACATCCGGCCCCATATGGCATTGCGAACAGGTGAAGGGCTTGCGGGCGACCTCGATGGAGAACTCGTGCCGCGGATGGCACGCGGTGCAGGCCCCCCGGCTGCCGTCCGGATTGACTCGGCCCACGCCCTGGTTGGGCCAATTGGTCAGCTTGGGCACCACCACATCACCCAGGTCGGTAGACAGCGTACGCGTGCCTACCACCTCGACCCGCGACCCGTGGCACCCAAAGCAAGTGTCGTTCTTGGTTTGATCCGACGCGCCCACCGGTATCAGTTTGCCGTCCTTGATCTCCGCCACACTCGTAATGCTATCGACCATGGTGTGAAAGACGGGATTCTTCTGCAGGTTGCCCAATGCGTGGGCCTTCTTGCTGCCCGAATATTCCTGTACTTCGGCGGGATGGCAGACCTGGCAATCCGGCGGTGACACGCCGACATTGATATGGAAATCAAAGTGATCGAAATTGTCCGCGTGATTGGTAGCGTTGAGGCTGTGGCACTCGAAGCAACCCACCACGACGTCTTTCAACCCCTCCGGGAAGGTCTCGGTGGACACGCGCCGCTCCCGCGGCTTTTTGTTCAACGCTTGCGCCGGGGTGACCTGGCTATGCAGGCTGTGCATCCAATCCTGCACCAACCCCGGATGAAACTGCGAATGACAGTTCAAGCACTCTTGCGTTTGCTTGCTGATAGGCGGACCCGCAGTCGCCGCGACGGTGTCCGGCGCGTGGAAGAACCATGAAACCAACCATGCCATCCCCGGAAGGAGGATCCTACGAATGTTGCGCGAAAATGATCGCATACGCTGAGTCGCTGACAGACGTTTCCAGCGAGGACATGATACGCTGGTTTTGGGACGAAAGACAAGCCTGAAGCTTACGGGGCTTTAGACCTCCCCTCCCCGTTGTCCGAATCGAAGATCATGGCCCGGTCACGGTCGCTGCAGGCGAAAGAAGCGCTGCCCGTCGCCGCCCGATACTGGCAAGCCCCAAAGGCCGCCGTTGGTCAACACCGCGCCGCTGACCATCGACCAACCGGCTGGGTCCAGGAGACTGGGGGCTGAATAGAGCGTAAAGCCCACACTGTTGCTCGCCGGCCAACTGACCAGGAGGTTCGTCGCGGTGGCCGACAGCGAGAGGGACGGCGGCGGGGGGAGGTAGCCGGTCCCGAGGAGTTCCAGATCAAATTCGATCCTCGGGACGTTAACCCCAGCCGGGTGGATTTCCACCGCCACCACGTTCGTGCCGGTCAACGGCGCAGCCACCACCACATTTGACTGGTAGTAGCTGTAGGCCGCTTCGAGGCCCATGAATTTCTGCGCCAGGTTCGTGTAGGAGATCGCGCCCGCAGGCAGGTCGCTCCGGAACACCTCGGCGCCGTTGAGCCAGACTACCGCGCCATCTCGCCGGAGCAGATGAAAGCTGAGGTTGGTCACTCCGACATTATCCGGCACCACGAATTGGCGGCGGAAATAGGTGGTGGGGTGCTTGTTCGCGGCATTGGTGCCGTAACTCACCGCCGTCATGACCGTGGGATCGCCATAACCCAGCGGACCCGGCCCATGGCTCCAACCACTGTCGTCGTAGGCCAACCCCGTCCAATTCGTGCCGAGATCCTGTCCGGCATCCGAGTATTTCCAGTCGGCCCCGCCTCCGATGAGGGTCGCCGCGAAGACATGGGTTCGCAGGGTGATCGCTTGGATCCGAGAGAAAAACTCCCCCGCCATACACGAAAGCCCGATGGGATTCGGGTGCAGATGGTCGGTGAGGAACCCCGTGCCGTAGTCGACCACCGCGTACATATCGGCCAGGAAAACGTTCTGGCCCTGGGCCCGCCGGGCCTTGACCATGAGTTGGAGATCGGCGTTGTAAAACGGAACGTTTGTGGCGTAGGCCGAATAGCCAGCCGTGGCGTCCCGGAGGGTCGTGGCCTTGTCGATAATGACGTTGGCCTGTGGCAGTTTGGAGAAAAGCAGATCGAGCAGGGCGGGCATATCGTGGTTGGCAACCCAGGCGGGATCACGCCCGTGCCCGATGTCGTTGGCCCCCATGACGACCAGCACCAGGTCAGGCGCCAGGTTCGTGAGCGCGTCGGCCACCGTCTCCAGCAGATAGACGTTGGCCCCGCTGTAGCCGTGCACGGCGTTAGGCATCATGCCTGGCGCGGCAATGACCGCCCCACACATGCCTTCATGCTGAGTCTTGGTGAAACCGCCCCCGGGAGTCGACGCCCACCGCCCGACAAACGTAAATGGATACCCAGCCTGCTCGAGCAGGGGTTGCAGGTAAAGGCGCCACGCTCCGTTGATCGAGCAATCATCTGTAATCGAGTCCCCCACCGCCATGATCTTCAACGGGCGGGCCGCGCTAAAGTTCGTAAACACCAATTCCGCCGCCGCTCTTTCCACAGCGGCTGGGAGGAAGATCGCCAGAATGAGGAGAGTCCAAGCACAAGCTCGATCCAAACAGAATACCCAGCGGGTCGCCATATCCGGCAATCATCGCCATTTGCGCCGGCACTGCAACCAGAAAAGCCGCCCTTCCCACTCTCCCCTCCTCGTGCTTGACGGAACCGGCTCGAAAGCAGAACAATCTACTTAATCTATGAGAGACCTGCTCACGCGTTACCTGTGGCTGCCCTTGTCTATGACCATGACCCTGCCGCTCCTGGGAGCGGGGTGGAAGCTGGTCTGGTCCGACGAATTCGATGCGAAGGGGCTGCCGGATCCCTCCAAGTGGATCCACGAGGTCGGTTTTGTCCGCAACCAGGAACTCCAGTATTATACCAAAGACCGCCTCGAGAATGTTCGCCAGGAAAACGGACTGCTGGTCATTGAAGGGCGCAAAGAGAAATTCCCCAACCCTGGGTTCGTGGCCGGGACCGACGCGGCCGACACCCATCGCGGGCGCGAGTTCGCCGACTATACCGCGGGCAGCATCAACACGTTCACCAAACAGAGTTTCCTTTACGGCCGGATCGAAATGCGGGCCAAAATCCCCCACGGCCAAGGAATGTGGCCGGCCTTCTGGATGCTCGGCACCAACCACAACACCGTCGGTTGGCCCAAATGCGGCGAAATCGACATCATGGAGTTCGTCGGCAAAGACCCGGACCACATCCATGCTACCGTCCATTACTGGAAGGACGGCAAGCACGGCAGCCAGGGTGGCAAGCTGCAGACGCCGGCTCCGTATGACGCGTTTCACCTCTATGCCGTGGAGTGGTTCCCCGACCGAATGGACTTTTATTTTGATCAGATGAAGTATTTCACCTTCCCACTGGATACCTTGGGCACGGGGTCGGACAACCCCTTCCGCAAACCGCATTTCATCCTGCTCAACCTGGCCATGGGGGGTTCCTGGGGCGGGCGGATCGATGACAGCATGCTCCCGCAGCCCTACCTGATCGATTACGTCCGGGCCTATCAAAACGAGGCCTCAGGCACGCGATAGCGCCGATTAGCAGGCACGGACGACTACCGGAGAAAGAACCATGAACCATCCCACAATTGACCAACTCAGTGGCACTCAAGCCCAGCAAGCCCTGCTGGTATTTTACGATTTGCTCCCCGCCCAACTCTGGCCCGGGGGCCATAAACCGTCGCCCGCCGAGTTGGAAGCGGCGAGCGAGG
>Ga0316221_1003547_pt1 | contig 12651 bp, 10 predicted proteins | sample TBH18007metaG_FD_206003 | JGI IMG/M metagenome (GOLD analysis project Ga0316221, IMG submission 206003) | Freshwater microbial communities from Trout Bog Lake, Wisconsin, USA - TBH18007 | ecosystem: Environmental > Aquatic > Freshwater > Lake > Hypolimnion/Profundal zone | place: USA: Wisconsin... | reverse complement strand
AGGCCCGCCCTCAAGGCGACTCCGATCGCATGGCGCTGCCCGTAGCAGGAGATGACCCTGTAGCCAAGAAGGTGGTCATGGATTTAATTGAAGAGCTGGGATTTGATGCGGTAGACGCTGGCAGCATCGATGAGTCGTGGCGCCAACAACCAGGAACACCTGTCTATGGACTCGTCGGAAATATTCAGGCAGTCAAAAATGCCCTGGCCGCGGCTTCTCCAGAGCGCCTACCGGAGTGGCGCGCTTAAATAATTTCCGCAGAATCCGTATGTGATTCTCTCAAATTCAAAACAGGTCCTAGCAGATAGAACCCTAGAAGAGTTGCAATTACTTCAGCAATACCCCAAGGCAGCGCTTGTTGCAAAGTATTTGTCTCAGCCTTGTTCATAGCGGAAAGTCCAGCCACGGTGGCGACGCACAGTAGCGAGACTTTAGGGTGGACTTTAATCACTCCAATAATTGTTTCTCCGAGTGTAAAAACCCGCGGGATTGGAGTGATAGCAGACTCTTCAAGTTCAAAAAGGCTATTAATTTTGATGCGGGAAAGTTTTAGCAAACCAGTTGCTGCGACCGAGATCATCACCAGAATGCTTAAGGCAATAACCATGCGATTTGAATTCTTATTGTGGATAGCATCAAAGAGCAGATTTGAACTAATGGCCACAACTCCTAAAGCTAAAGACCGCAATGAAATCAGCATCGCCCGCCTGACATAGACTCGATCTCTACCTGAACTCTCTAAAGACTTCCAACGAGAGCAGATCCGAGATGCCCCACACAAGCCAGATACCAGCGCCACTTGTACCGCTAGGACACTAATAAAGAAAGTGACTTGTTGAAATAGTGAAGCGACCGATGAATTTCTAGGTTGGCTCCATGCGACGGCCAGGCAAGCGGAGAAGACCAGCACCCCTGACACCACAGTGATGAAGGGGGCCTGTTTCGTTGCCTTTGCACCTTCGCAGGCATTAAATCCTTCAGCAATTTGTTGCACCGATCCAAAAGCTTTGACTGCATTAACTTCTGCGATATTGGCAGGTGCACCTAATGAAATTTCTCGGGTGGCTGCATCTAAAAGATGCTCACGCACTTCATTCAGAATAACTCTCCGGTGTCTCTGACTCATCTCTAATTTTGCATCGAGCTCATTGAGGTAAATATCAATGGTGTTCATGAGGGGTTTACTACCAAGATTCGAGATACTGCAGATGAGAAGGCTTGCCATGCGGCACGACTCTCCTTGAGCGAACCCAGGCCAGCCGGAACTAATTGATAGATGCGGCGTTCACGTCCATCAACAACCTCACGAGAACTTTTAATGAGTCCGTTTTCTTCGAGCCTATGAAGAGCGGGATAGACAGTTCCTTCTGGGAGATCGAAGAGGCCGTCGCTCTCACTTCGCAACGATTCAATAATCGAATATCCGTGCGCCGGACCAGATTCGAGGATGGCTAGAACCATTGCCTCTAAATGGCCTTTAATCTGCTGATTGCTCATACTTAGATATACTAGGTATGTGACCCATTCGATGTCAAGCACTTCTCCCGAATTTCCTTGCCGTGGCGAGTTCAGATAAGGTACGGGTTCTGAATTAAATACGGGGCCTTAGCTCAATTGGTAGAGCGCCTGCTTTGCAAGCAGGAGGTCAGGAGTTCGATCCTCCTAGGCTCCACTTACTTTTTCACACATCACTCAAAGCGGAGGCAACTGCCATGACCACAGCAACTCTTCATACAACTAAGGGCGATATCGTCATCGAGCTCTTCGACAATCACACCCCAAAGACGGTCCAGAACTTCGTAGATTTGGCTAAGACGGATTTCTATAACGGGACAATCTTCCACCGCGTTATTGCTGGTTTTATGATTCAAGGTGGTTGCCCACAAGGCACCGGTACAGGTGGACCTGGTTACAAGTTTGCTGATGAATTCCATGGCGAACTCAACTTCGATCGTCCATATCTTCTTGCGATGGCGAACTCAGGACCTAACACCAACGGTTCACAATTCTTTATTACAGCGGCTCCAACAACATGGCTCAACCGCAAGCATTCAATCTTCGGTGAGGTAAAAGATGAAGCATCACAGAAAGTTGTTGATGCAATTGAGACTACAAAGACTGGCTCAATGGATCGCCCAGTAGAGCCGATCAAGATAAATTCTGTAACTATTACTGAATAATTTCATGAAGCTCAAGAATTCTTTAACAACAAATTTAATTGTTGTTATTTCAGGATTCTTTATCATTGCTAATTACGCTCCAAAAATAACGTGGGGCGGATTGGGACTGCAAGATAATTTGTTGCTCATCAACAAAGCAATTTTTAACGATGGCCGAATTCACGGCGTTTTTGCCGGTGAATGGTGGCGCGTATTTACGGTGGTCCTAACTCACGCTAGTTGGATTCACTTAGGAATGAATATGCTCGTCTTGTTCCAATTAGGAACCATCGTTGAACGTTTCTATGGATTAACCCGTTACGCGTTCATCCTATTAATTTCAACAGTGGGGGCTTCATTTGCCTCCCTCTGGCTCGATCCTTCAAACCAACCTTCGGTCGGCGCCTCAGGAATGATCTTTGGACTCTTCGGAGCTATGGTCATTGCAGGAAAGAGAATGCCGGTTCAATACGGTCAAGTTCTCGGATATTTGGCACTTAACTTAGTAATTGGCTTCACCATCCCAAATGTGGACTGGCACGCCCACGTAGGCGGCCTCATTGGTGGCGGGCTGGCTGCTTTGCTCTTGCGAGCTAGGACTCCTCGGCAGCACACGTACTAGTGTTTTGAGGGGAAGAAAGTCTCTCCCGCGACGTTAGCTGCAATAGCTTCTCGCGCCGCTGTTAAGTTAGGGAGCAACCCAGCCGCGATTACTTGAACTGCAATATTTCCATACAAGGTGGCTTCAACTGGCCCTGCATGAACCGGAACACCGCAGATATCGGCGGTCAATTGATTGAGCAATCGGATCTGCGATCCTCCGCCAATAATCTGAATGGACTCTAACCGCTTTCCACTTAGCTCCATGATGGTGTCTAAAGTAGATTTATAGGCCGCCGCCAAACTCTTTAAAATGCAAAGCGTAAATTCTCCAGGCGAAGTAGGGGGATCAAGAAGGTGCTCCACGCACCACTGTCTAATTCTCTCTGGCATCCCGCCAGGAGCTATAAACCGAACGTCGTTTGGATCGATAGTGGTTGAAAAATTTGTGCCCTCTGCTAACTCAAGTAATTGAGGGATAGAAAGAGAGAGTCCTTGGGCGGCCCAGTCACGTCGGCACTCCTCCATGAGCCACATCCCCGCCACATTTTTCAATAATCTCACTGTTCCGTATGCACCCAACTCATTTGTGAGATTTGCTTCCAAAGCCTTGGAGTTGGCGATAGGAGCAGAATTTTCTATCCCGACGAGGGACCAGGTCCCACTGGAAATATAAGCTTGTCCTCCAGAATCCACCAACGGCGTTCCAGCAATTGCTGAAGCGGTGTCGTGCGAGGCACAGGCAACAACCTGGATCCCATCTAACTCCCCGTGTCCAACCACCGGTCCAATAGCAGTCCCTGGTTCGTGTAGTTGAGTGAAAATATTTCGGCGTAGCCCCGAATGTAAGATGAGATTTTCATCCCAAGACCTAGAGTTGGGGTTGAGCAGTTGTGTTGTAGATGCATTTGTAATTTCTGTGGAATACACACCGGTAAAGAGAAAATTCATCAAGTCGGGCAGAAGCAGGAAGCATCGCGCATCCCTGTAATTGGCAGTGTCACTTTCCGCAATCAATTGATAAAGGGTGTTGAATGGCAAAAATTGAATGCCTGTCGCCTCATAAATTGCTTTGCGACCTACCGCTTCAATAGTTGGTAGATAGGTTAGATCGGTTCGAGAATCGCGATAGGAGACCACGGGTTCAAGCAACCGACCAGACGAATCAATCAATCCATAGTCAACCGCCCATGAGTCAAAAGAGATCGAAATAGGGTCGCACTTAGCTTTAGCGGCAGCGATCCCTTTCACAACTTCGGAGTAAATATGAGTCCAGTCCCAACGTCGGACGGCACCATCCACAATTACTTCATGAGTAAATCGGTGCACAATTTCTAGCGAGATTGCAACTCCATCAAATCGACCAATAGCGACACGACCACTTGTGGCGCCTAAATCAACGGCGATGAAATCAGAGTCCATTCTTCTACCGTAGGAATGCAGCAGCCACGCCACCATCAACAGGAATATGTAATCCGGTCGTTAATGGAAGTTCTGAAGCGGCCAAAACGAAGACCGCTGCGGCGATATGTTCGGGAAGAACTTCTCGTTTAAGAATTGTGCGTTGGGCGTAATACTCGCCCAGCTTCTCTTCCTCAACTCCGTAAACCGCAGCACGTTGTGCACCCCACCCACTGGCAAAGATTCCTGAGCCACGAACTACGCCGTCAGGATTCACGCCATTGACGCGAATCTGGTAACTACCTAGTTCAGCTGCAAGTAGTCGCACCTGGTGCGCCTGGTCAGCCTTTGTGGCACCGTAGGCCACATTATTTGGACCTGCAAATACGGAGTTCTTAGATGAGATATAAACGATATCCCCACCCATATTTTGAGCGATCATGGCCTTAGCGCTCTCTCTGGAGACCAAGAATGAACCGCGAGCCATGACATTATGCTGAACATCCCACTCGGTTACTGATGTATCCACCAACGGCTTACTGATCGAAAGCCCCGCATTATTAACTACTAAATCAACCCCGCCGAAGGCTAAGGCGCTTTGCGCCACAGCATTTGCCACGGCTTCTTCGCTTGTTACATCAACGGATACAGCGACCGCCTTATCAGGGCCACCTAACTCCTCTGCAACTTTTACGGCTGCATCAAAATCGCGATCTGCGATTACGACACAGGCACCTTCCGCAGCAAGGCGCTCAGCCGTTGCCTTACCGATACCAGAACCACCTCCAGTAACGAGAGCGATTCGGCCCGCTAGCGCCTTTGGTTTAGGGGCACGACGAAGTTTTGCTTCCTCGAGATCCCAATATTCGATTCGAAATTTTTCGGACTCATCGATGGGGCGGTAAACCGAGACCGATTCAGCACCACGCATCACATTGATGGCGTTAATGTAGAACTCTCCAGCAACTCGGGCGGTCTGTTTATCTTTACCATACGAAAACATGCCAACTCCTGGTACCAGAATGATTAATGGATCTGCCCCACGAATCGCAGGAGACTCGGGGGTTGCATATTTTTTGTAGTAGCCCTCGTACTTTTCACGATAACGATTATGTTCATCGTGTGCTTTTGAAATAATTTCTTCGGTCGTGGCGCTGGAATCAACATCGACAACTAACGGAGAAATTTTTGTCCGGAGAAAATGATCGGGGCACGAAGTACCCAGTGCCGCTAATCGGTCAAGCGCTTCACTCGATATAAAATCAAGAACAACTTCCGAATCATTGAAATGCCCAACCATGCGGTTATCCTGTGAGGCAATTCCGCGAAGTGATGGAGCAATAGCAGCCGCCTTTGCTAGTCGCTCTTCAGAGGGCAAAGCTGCTCGAGAAGCTAAATTCTTGCCAAAGGGCGCCGCTTTACCGTTTTCAAGAAGAAACTTCTCTGCCTTCTCAATCGCTTGGCGAGACCGCGCCTCACACTCTTCTGAGGAAGTTCCCCACGTTGTGAGTCCATGTCCTCCGAGTACGCAGCCATGAGCCGATGGATTTTCCCTTGCAATTTTCGCAATATCGAGCCCAAGTTGAAATCCTGGACGGCGCCAGTCAACCCACAGAATCTCATCACCAAAACACTTCTTGGTGAGAGCTTCTCCGTCTAACGAGGTGGCCAGAGCAATAATGGAATCTGGATGAAGGTGATCAACGTGGGCGTATTCAACGAGCCCATGCATCGCCGTATCAATACTTGGCGCTGCGCCTCCCCGACCAAAAGAACAATAGTCAAAGAGAGCAACCATCTCGTCTTCGAATTCGACTCCTCGATAAACATTAACGAGGGCCCTCATCCGATCGAGGTAGAGCGCCGCAAGACCTGAGGCCTTGAGGGTTCCCAGGTCACCACCGGAACCTTTTACGTAAAGAACCTCGACTACTTCACCCGTGGATGGGTCGACAGCCTCTCCCTTAGATGAGGTATTTCCACCCGCATAATTTGTAATTTTTGGATTAGATCCCAATCGATTACTTCGCGCCAAGAGTTCTTTTACCGCTTTGTTCTCCGACATGTTGCTTATGCTCCCCAACCGGCTTGGTTTCCACCGACTCGCTCGGCGGCAATTTTCTCTGCATATCCAGAAGAAGCGTAGGCCTTCATAGGCTCGGGATTGATTCCGATACTCTCACGCCACTCGCGGATCAACGGGCGCACATCTGTGTTGTATGCGTCCATCAGAACTTCATGAGCTCCCAAGACATCACCATTTTGCTGGGCACTTCGAAGTGCGGACTGATCAACCAAAACAGCCTTGGCAACCGCCTCCTGGACATTCATAATTGATCGGATCTGACCTGGGATTTTCGCTTCAATGTTGTGGCATTGATCGAGCACAAAGGAGATCGGGGTTCCTTCATCAAATCCTCCGCCGACATTCACCTCATGCATGATTCGGAAAAGTTGGAAGGGATCCGCGGCGCCGACAATGAGATCATCGTCTGCATAGAAACGAGAGTTGAAATCGAAAGCACCGAGTTTATTGACTCGCAGCAAGTTGGCGACGATAAATTCAATGTTGGTTCCTGGTGCATGATGACCCGTATCTACGACCACCCAAGCTTTAGGTCCCAATTCAAGGCAATGCATTAGCGAAGTTCCCCAGTCGGGAACATCTGTCGTGTAGAAAGACGGCTCAAAGAACTTGTATTCAAGCAAAAGACGCTGATTCTCCCCAATTTTTGCATAGGTTTTTTTGAGCGATTCAGAGAGACGCTCTTGGCGTTCACGGATACTGTCTTGACCAGGATAATTTGTTCCATCGGCGAACCAAAGCTTGAGATCTCGCGAGCCAGTGATATCCATAATATCAATGCATTCAAGGAGGTGGGAGACAGCCTTGGCACGGATTCTTTCGTCAGGATTACACACTGAACCTAATTTGTAGTCGTCATCCTGAAAAGTATTTGAATTGATCGTCCCGAGAACAACACCAAGTTCCTTTGCGTGAGCCGCTAACTTCGCGTAATCCTCAACCTTGTCCCAAGGAATGTGTAAGGCAACACTAGGAGTTGCGCCGGTGAACTTGTTGACCTGAGCGGCATCTGCAACTTTCTCATAAGGATCCCTCGGTACCCCTGGTTGACCAAAGACTTTGAACCTGGTGCCAGAATTTCCATAAGCCCAGGAAGGCGTCTCGATCTTGAGACGACTTAGTACCTCATTCACTGCACTGTGACCTGACATTGCTTCTCCCTTATTTGAAGTCTCAAACGACTATCAATTCGATATCAAGAATTTCGCTTATCGCCTTAAGTTCATTCACTCTGTGTCCAATACCTAGCGCCCAGTGGTGAGGTACGCCTGTGGCACTCCAGTCGTCGCACCACTGTCCAGGATTCTTGCCAAAATCAACGAGTGATGTGGTGTTGCCAATTCGCAGTCGTGGACCATCGACGACTACACCCTCTGAAGCGACAAACTGATACTTACCATTGCGGCGTTGTGTTACCCCAAAGACAGTGACTGGTCCGTGAGCAACATCGAACTCAACTGAAACTCCCGCCCCGCGCTTGCCATGGTAGACACCTAAGCCACGCAGGATTGGCCTTCCGTTACTAATTGCAAGGTGGGCGGGTCCATCGTGGCCCATCTCGACAACTCCAGAATTAAAGTTAAGAGCTTGAAATTCAGTAAAGGAACCTCCAGCACCCATTCGATCTAACATGAGCATGCCAATCGAAGTGCGTAACTCATATTCACCGACAGCAGGAACTCCCTGCGCCGTCAGGAGAGAACATCCAAGTATTAACCCCGCACCTAACCGTTCATGAATTTCATCATCAAGGCCGCGGTGATAATAAGCTAAACTTGTAATGTCAAAATCTTCAACGATCTGCTCAAGTCCAACAGCTACTTTGGCAGCCCATTCTAGATCGCTCTCTCGAACGGTCTCGTGAATATCAAATATCTCCCGAGTTAATTTGAGGATCCTTGTTACTTCCTCGGGAGAGACTTTCTCAACTCGCACTCGCAAGTCATCAAACTCTATTACTTCCATGTGCCCACCGAAGTGCGTGGTCACCATTGTCATATCTGTAGAGACATCTAGCATGCCTGGATATAGGTGACCCATGATTCCATGACGCGAATTTTGAAGAATGCTCCGGATGCTTGCTGCTTGAATCCAGCTCGTTATCTTCTCCCAGGCGCGCTCCTCTCTTAAAAAACCTGAAACGGAACGAAACGGAACTCCAGCGCGCTCAAATGCATTCGCCATCTCGGGGAGCGGACAGGCACCGCAATATGCCAACCAAGCACCAGTATCAAATGAATCATGATCCATTTGCTCACTCGGTTGTAAATTGATCAAGAGGACTGGTGCATTGCTCCGCTGTGCAATTGGGACGATCATAGAAGAGGTCATATAGGTCGTGAGAAAGGTGATGATGAGGTCGCAACCTGCCTCACGCAATTTCTCTGCTGCGATTGCGCCTTCTTGAGCATCTGAAATAAAACCAACATCTACGAGTTCCAGATCTAAGGCAGAAATTCTCTCTGAAACATACTGTGCCGACTCTTTGAGTTGTGGAAGTAGATTTGGAAATTGCGGCCAATAAGTTCCAAGACCGCCCGCAACTAAGCCAACTTTTACTCTCTTATTGGGACGCCGAGCAGGAATTAGGCGCGATGTGCCAACCGGATTTAAAGTCATGACCAACCTTCTTTATTAAATCGTTTCAATAATATGGAATAGCATAATTTAACTGGCCGAGTTAGGTCAATACTCAAAGCGGGAATCTAGATAACAATTGAGCCTCATTTTGAGGAAAATAGGGGTTGAACTCCCAACTCAACCCTCCCTTCGATAATTGAAAAAAGTGCTGTATCGTTTCAATCATGTCGACAGGAATTCGCCGAGTGGCCGAAAAAGCGGGTGTCTCTCTCGGTACAGTCTCTAATGCAATAAACCGCCCCGAGATTCTTGCCCCGGAAACCCTTAAGCGGGTTCGCAAGGCAATCGATGAGTTGAAGTTCATTCCTAACGCTTCGGCCCAAACTTTGCGGGCTGGTAAAACTCGAATCCTTGGCTTAGTGGTCCCGGATATCTCCAATCCGTTCTTTACAGATCTTGCGAAAGGCGTGAATGATGCAGCTCTCTTGGCCGGATATGTAGTCATTCTTTGTAATACCGATGAAGACTCCGAAAAAGAAGATCACTACATTGATATTTTAGCTGGTCAGAATGTTCGTGGAATTTTGATAACTCCAGCGCACGAGACCAACAAGCGTCTTAATGAAATTTCTAAACGAGGAATTGGCCTAACTCTGGTCGACCGACCATCTATAGGGCTAGACACGTGTAGCGTCGAAGTAAATGATGCGCACGGCGGTCTGTTGGCCCTTGAGCACTTATATGAGCGGGGACATAGAAAAATCATGTGCCTCACTGGCGAATCTGATATTCCACAAGTTGCTGAGCGCGAGAGAGGAATGCGCGAGGCGATCTCTCGAATTCCTAAAGCCGATCGCCCGACTATCATCACTCAGAGAATTCCGATGATGACAGCAGATAGCGCTAGCACCGTGATGAGCGAGCATATTTCGGAAAAAGGTTTAAATTTCACCGCAGTTATATGCGGCAATGACCTTGTAGCTTTTGGAGCAATTCGGGCAATACGAGCAGCTGGATATTCGATTCCGGAAGATGTGAGTGTCATTGGGTATGACGATATTGATTTTGCAGCAAATGCCACCGTCCCACTCACCTCTATTGCGCAACCGAAATATCAGTTGGGATATGCAGCGGCTGAACTTGTTATATCCGAATGTGAAAATCCCGAGAAGCATGCACACCAAAAGATTCAATTCCAACCACATTTAATTGTAAGAAATTCAACAAGAAGTATTTAAGGCAAATAAAAGCGGGTTCCGAGAGAATCTCTCGGAACCCGCTTCGCAGGTTATTTTATACTTACTCTAGAAGTTGAACTTAGCGATATTCGTCTTATCGAAGACGAATGGAGGGCCAAGCACCACTGAAGGTCCAGTTCCACCCGCAGCAGGAAGAACTGTGTAAGCACCGAGACTTCCAGCTGTGAACTTGTCACCAGCAGCGCCTGTGATTACTCCCGAGGCGATATTTGCTGCTGCATAACCAGCGAGTTGTCCCAAGTTGATTGGATTCCAAAGTTCAAATTTAGCGCAAGTGCCGTCTAGCACATACTTCTTCATCTGTGATGGCAATCCAAGACCTGTAAGAGTCAGATGCTTGAGAAGACTCTTATGGGTGTCGAGATATTGAGCTGCAGTTGAAATACCGACAGTTGTTGGAGAGATAATTCCACGAAGGTTTGGATATGCGGAAAGTAGTCCCTGAAGAACTGTTAATGAGGTTGCAGGATCATCGTTTCCATATACAGTTGAAACCAACTTCATATTTGGATACTTCTTGAGTTCCTTCTTCATGTAGACGATCCATGAGTTCTGGTTTGTTGCAGTTGCTGCAGCAGACAGAATTGCAATCTGTCCCTTGCTACCAATTTCCTTGGCAAGCAAATCAACTTCGGAACTTCCGATTGTTGAAGTGACTGCCTGATTGATGAATAGGTGATTAGGGCAAGTCACATCTGAATCTGATGCGACCACAGCAATACCGGCTGCCACTGCCTGAGCAAGTGAAGGGCAAAGAGCCGTTGGATCATTACCAGCGATAACAATTCCGGCAGCATGCGCTTGAATTGCAGCCTGGATGGAAGGGATTTGTGCAGCAGCTGTGTCAGCCGTTCCGCTGCTTACAACTGAGGTGTCACCCAGAGCTTTGAGAGCTGAAGCGATTCCGCCATCTTCAAGAGTCTCGTAAGGGTTCAGGGTGTCTTTTGGAATTAGGTAGAAAGTTTGACCGCTCTTTAAAGTCCCCGCTGCCTGAGAGGCGGAGGCTCCAATGCCTGCCATGCTCGCCACCATGGCAGCGATTGCCATAAGAGGGATTGCACGATTTCTCAACTTCATGTTTGAGTTACCTTTCAACGGCTGACAGCAGTGACTATCAGCGAGTTTGGACGATCCTTTGATCGAAGTAGGCTAAGAAAACTCCCGTTATTGAAACGTGTCAATAGAATTCTAGGCTGATTTCTATTACATTTTCGTTATAGAAGCGGTAAAAGGTCGCGTCTTCGTTGACACGTTTCAATGACCGGCAATAGGCTCAGATGAATTCAGAGCCAAGTAATTTTCTAATATCGGAAATTGGAGCGCACCGTGCATCCCCATGAAGCCGTCCTCAAGGTTGAGCACGTATCAAAATCATTCGGGCTCGTGCAGGCGCTAATCGATGGTTGTGTTGAACTATTTCCAGGTGAAGCTCATGCGCTCCTTGGTGAAAATGGTGCCGGAAAATCGACCCTCGTCAAGATTCTTGCGGGCATTTATGACGTAGATGCGGGAGAGATCATTCTCAATGGAGTCCCCGTAGAAATAACAAGCCCGCTTGCCGCACGAGCCGCAGGTATTGCTGTTATTTATCAAGAGCCAACCTTATTTCCCGATCTCTCAGTCGCTGAAAATATTTTCATGGGAAGACAGCCACTGAGTGCTGGTCGAAGGATAGATAAGGCTGAGATGATCCGTCGAACCAAGAGTGTATTTGAAAGACTTGGTGTCGATATCTCAGCTACTCGCAAGGCTCGTGGTCTATCTGTTGCAGATCAACAAATTGTGGAAATTGCTAAAGCAATCTCATTTGATTCAAAGATAATCATTATGGATGAGCCAACTGCAGCATTGACCGAGGTTGAAGTTGCTCGACTATTTGAAGTTGTAAAAACTTTGCGGTCCGAGGGCTCAGCCATCATGTTCATCTCTCATCGACTTGAAGAAGTATTTGCTATGTGCCAAAGAGTCACAATCATGCGTGACGGAAATTTCGTACGAACCTCAACGATCGAAGAGATATCGCTCGATGAAATAATTTTTTCTATGGTGGGACGGGATATCGTCTCTGTTTACTCTCGGCACAATTCCGAACTTGGAGATTTGATTCTAGATGTCAAAGGGTTGACTCGCGCTGGCGTATTTAAAGACATCAATTTTCAGGTTCACTCCGGGGAGATCGTAGCTCTTGCGGGGCTAGTTGGTGCAGGCCGAACAGAAGTTGCGCGCGGGATTTTTGGAATCGATCCCATTGACGCGGGAGAGGTCACCTTTAAGGGCAAGAAATTAAAGTCGGGTTCACCTTTGGCGGCGATGAGTGCAGGTATTGGTTTTGTTCCAGAAGATCGTCGACAACAAGGCCTCGTTATGGACATGGCAATTGATAGGAATGTGGCGCTTGCCTCTATTCATGATTTAACTCGTCTTGGACTAATAAAAGGCGGATCAGAGAAATCTTTAGCTACTCGGTGGGCGAGCCAACTTCAAGTAAAATTCGGGCGTTTTTCTAATCCGGTGAAGACCCTTTCCGGTGGAAATCAACAAAAAGTAGTTCTCGCAAAGTGGTTGG
>Ga0316221_1003532_pt1 | contig 12696 bp, 6 predicted proteins | sample TBH18007metaG_FD_206003 | JGI IMG/M metagenome (GOLD analysis project Ga0316221, IMG submission 206003) | Freshwater microbial communities from Trout Bog Lake, Wisconsin, USA - TBH18007 | ecosystem: Environmental > Aquatic > Freshwater > Lake > Hypolimnion/Profundal zone | place: USA: Wisconsin... | reverse complement strand
CAATTTTAGTATAAAAAAAGGTGAATCTTTCGGTATAATTGGAAGAAATGGATCAGGGAAAAGTACACTCTTACAAATTATTGCTGGTACATTAAAGCAAACTAAAGGCACCTGTATAGTAAATGGTCGCTTGAGTGCTTTATTAGAGTTGGGATCTGGGTTTAATCCAGAGTTCTCTGGTAGAGAGAATATATATTTAACAGGTTCTATCTTAGGTATATCTAGAGCTGAAATGGAGTATAAGTTGCCTAAAATTGAGGAATTTGCAGATGTTGGAAATTATATAGATGATCCAGTACGAACTTACTCCACAGGTATGCTTATGAGAGTTGCTTTCGCAGTATCAATCGCTGTTGAACCAGATATTTTAATTATTGATGAAGCGCTAAGCGTAGGGGATATACTATTCCAACAAAAATGTAATTTACGTCTAAAGGAATTGTTAAATTTAGGTGTAACTTTAATTGTAGTTACACATGATACATCTTTTGTACTAAATATTTGTAATCGTGCATTATGGTTACATGAAGGAAAACAAAAATATTTAGGATCAGCTTCTGATTGTGTTCGTGAATATTTAACTGCTATGGCAGCAATAAGTGGAAATAATATCAATCAAACCACAACAGTTGAAGTTAGAAATAATAATGTATTACCTGTCGCTTTGAGTTTAGAAACAGATAAATGTGAAAGGTTAGGGAATTCTGATATATATATTAACAAAATCTGGTTGCTAAATGATAAATCTGAATATGCTATATCTTTTAATACAGGTGATTGGATTACAGTATCTATTCTAATTAAATCTAATGTATCTGCAAAAGCTGTAAGTGCTGGATGTGAGATACGAGATAGACTGGGACAAGTTGTTTTTGCTACAGGTTTACGTGTAATAAGGCGTTTAATTGAAAAATTAGACGTAAATGAGTCTAAGTTAGTCAAAATTAAGTTCAAAGCTGACTTGGCACCTGCTGAATATACTCTCGATGTTGGTTGTGGTGCAGGAGAGGGCGATTCTAATATTTGGAATCGAGTTAAATCAGCAGCTGTACTTAAAATTACCAATAGTCCAAGTGATGAAGTTGTTCATGGTTTCGTGCGTCTACCTACGGAAATAGATGTTTATTCTGTATAATAATCTATACAACTTCTGCAAAATAAGGTCTGAGAATTTTAAATATAAAATAACCTAAGATTAGAGTTATTAAAGAAATAATATAGATCATTGCTATAATTCCAAAATCTAAGGAACCACGCCATAGAATTATGTATCTAGCCTGATCGATCAGCCTTAATAGTGGATTGTATTTTAATATAGACCAAATATTTAAAGGTATTTTTGTTGGTGAATATACAATAGCGCTTGCATACATGAGTGCAGTAGATGCAAAAGCGGTAATATGGTTAATATCTCGTATAAATACACCTATTGAACTGAGTGCCCAAGATAATCCTAAGGCTATGAATCCTAAAGGTAATATTAGTACTGGAAGCTCGAGTGTGTGAATCGTTAGAGCACCATGTGAAAATGGAGTTATAATTATACAGATTATAATATTTAGTAACGACTGGTAAAGCGATGCTATAACTTTAGATAAAGGTATGATCTCGAGAGGGAATACTACTTTTTTAACGAAATTTGGTTGAGATATAATAAGACTGGGTGCTATCGATATTATTTCAGATATTACATTAAAAAAACTTAGTCCTAAAAATAGTGCTAAGGTAAAATCGAAAAAGGTCTCTTTTGGTAGAACACCAAATTTTCCACCAAATATTATTCCAAAAACGAAAAAATATAGTCCTAGCATAAGTAGTGGTGTTAGAAGCGACCATACATGTCCAAGACGATTACCTTTATGTCTTAGTTCGATTTCTCTTTTCGTAAACTGATAAATAAGTTCTCTATGACGATAAAGTAGCTTTATTATGTTTGTACTCTTATCTTGCATATTTTTATTCAATCAGGGTTATACCTGTTAAATATTATAATCTAAAATGCATTATAATGAAATAGTTAGTTAGAATTTGGGACTTCGTAGAGTTCAATCAAAGTTACTCCTGCTGCTCCAGAGGCGCTAGATGCTTGCACGGTATACGATCCTGGATTGAGTGTAGTAACTACTGCTGAATCTTTGCTATTACTATTAAATTGAAATGCTCCTGACGCAGTATTTGCAACTGAGATTGAAGGATTTCCAGCCCAACCTGTATTGGATGCTATAACTACATTACCAGAATAGACTTTTAGCATAGGGTCAGCTAAGGTATTGCTAATATTAGGTGCCAATGTAGCTAAAGTAGGTCCACTGGCACGTATGAGTATTTGTACAGGAGTTGTACCGCCTATTACAAAGCCAGCAGTAGCATAAGAGTTGGCTGGTATTAGTAGTAATGTTGATAAGTTAGTTAAACGTGGGGAGCTAATTGCATGATCGGGGGTATAGTCATATACCTCTGCGATCGTAAGGCCGGTACTATTATTTTTACCAGAAATTTGAACAGTATAGCCATTTTGTACACTGGGCAAGGATTGTACTAAGGCAGCATCTAAACTGATTGTTGATGTATAAGGGAATGCACCTGTTGCTGCTTCAGCACTATTTATTGAGGTAATATTACTGGTTGTATTTCCCCAATTATCGTTAAATGCAATTTGTGAACTACCTTGAAAAACTGAGATAACTGGATCAGGCAGATAATTTTGAATGTTAAAAGCGGCTAAAGCAGGTCCAGCCCCTCTTATTAATAAATTTTGAGCACCACTTGTTCCTGCTCCTCCATTAGTGAATCCGATGGTAAGAAGCTGATTACCAGGTCCATCCATTGCTAAAACAGATAAATCAGTTAAATATCCTGGTATTATGACGGATACTTGTGCAGCAATTGATGTCGTGCTGCCTGAATTATTTGTTACTGTTACTGTATATGATCCACTGCTTAAGGTAGAAGCTGACGTAACAGTATAAGTAGAATTCGTAGCTCCAGCTATAGCTGTATTATTAAAATACCATTGATATGAGACTGGGCTGATTGTGGATGATGCGTTTACAGAAAGAGTAAATCCAGAACCTAGTTTTACACTTTGAGATACAGGTTGCGTGTTTATTACTGGCGCGGGTGGGGGTAGTACGTTAATCGTTATAGACAGTTGTATAGTGCTTGTCCCTATTGGATTGGTTGCAGATAAACTAACAGTGTTACTTCCAGCTGCTACTGGAGTGCCTGATATTACTCCAGTAGCTGAATTGAAGCTTAAACCTGCGGGTAATGCTCCACCTATTGTAAATATGGTAGGATTGTTTGTTGCAGCTATTGTATAGGTAAAGGTTGAGCCTACTATGCCACCTGCAGTAGTGGAGCTCGTTATCGTTGGTGGCTGTGGTACTGCATTTGCTGATACTCCTTTTCTGATTATTGAGCTTCCTGAATCTGCGATGTATAGATTTCCTAAAGAATCTACAGCTATACCATGTGGATTGTTGAAATAAGCTTGGCTTCCAGTTCCATTGTTAGAAGCAGCAATATTGGCAGCTCCAGCAATTGTACTTACGATGCCATTTGATGTTATCTCTCTAATTACGGTAAGACTGCTTTGGTCTGAGATGAAGAGATTTCCTGCGCTATCTATTGCTATGGCAAAAGGATGGCTAAATTGATTTTCTGTATTATTTAAAGGCCCATCTATAAGACCTGGGGCTCCAATGAAACCACCAATTGTTGTTACTACACCTGACGAACTGATTTTTCTTATAGTTGAGGCTCCAGAATCTGTAACGTATATGTTACCAGAATTATCAACTGCTACACCCACTGGACCTGCAAATGTCGCACTGGTGCCTACTCCGTTTATTCCGCTACTCTGTCCTATTGACCCAGCTAGGATAGTCATGGTTCCGGAAACTGAAACCTTACGAATCACATAGTTACCAGAATCAGCAATATATAAATTACCATTAGTGTCTACAGCTATACCAATAGGTTGGTTGAGACCTGCAGTACTTGGAATAACTGTAGATACTGTCCAATTGCCGTTAGTTTGAGTTACTTTTCTTACAGTATTATATGTTAAGTCCGTTACATAAAGATTACCTGAAGAGTCTATTGCGATACCTTCAATAACGCCGAATTGAGCTGATAGCCCTGTGCCATTAACATTACCAATCAATCCAGCTTGACCAGCTATCGTTGTTACTAGTCCTGATGGAGTTATTTTTCGAATTATATAGTTTTTACTATCAGCAACATATAGATTACCGCTGTTATCTACAGCTACTCCGTATGGATTGTTAAATTGTGCGTTAACTCCCAATCCATCTGATGTACCATTATTGTAGGCAGAACCTGCTAATGTACTTATTGTATATGGATTAGAATATATTGCTTGAGCTAGTGAATATGGGTGGTAGCTAAGAAATATACCTAGTATAACAACAAAATTAACAAAACATGGCCTAAAAGCGCTTTTATACAGCATATAATTAAAAGTAGTTTATCGATTATAACGTTAGTATAATTAATAGATCAAAAGACTTGCCCATACAAGCTATCTTAGGATTGCTTATATTATGCTTCTTAGTGTTGTTGTTCCTGTTTACCGAGAGGAAAAGAATATACCTGAGTTTTTACGTCGTATTAGGCCGATACTGTCTGCAATCACTGAAGACTACGAAGTGATATTTGCTCTAGATCCATCGCCTGATAAAACAGAAGATGTTATTCTTAATGAAAGAAGTTTGGATATAAGAGTTAAACTGATTAAGTATTCTAGGAGGTTCGGACAACCTATGGCTACTTTTGGTGGTATGAGCTACGCCACGGGTGATGCTGTTATAGTTATGGATGTAGACATGCAGGATCCTCCTGAGCTAATTACGCAAATGGTTACTAAATGGAGGGAAGGGTATGATGTAGTTATCCCTCAGCGAGTTTCTAGAAAAGGTGAGCCTTGGATCAAGCAAACAGTGGCTAAAATAGGATATGCCGTTATCATGAAAATTGCCAATGTTCCTATACCACCTAATACTGGAGATTTTAGGTTGTTATCGCGTAGGGCCACTGATCAAGTCATTCGACTTAAAGAGAGTCATGGATTTTTAAGAGGAATGGTAGCGGTTGTGGGTTTTAAACAAATTTTGATACCTTTTGATCGTCCTGCTCGTTTTGCTGGAGATACCAATTATAATCGTTTTCTTGGTTCGCTTCGAATAGGATTTAATGGAATATTTGGATTCTCAAGTTTTGCTTTAACGTTAAGCACTCAATTTGGATTTCTTATAGCTGGGTTTTCGTTCTTTGGGGGATTAGTTTATATGATCATGAAACTTATGGGGTTTAATTTCCCAATAGGTAATCCTACTTTAGTTATACTTATCTTGTTTATGGGAGGTATTCAGCTGATTAGTGTAGGGATTCTGGGCGAATACATAGGGAGAATATACGATGAAGTTTTAGGACGACCAAAGTTTATTGTAGATCGTTTGGAGGGATTCTCGGGTACATCAAAGCAGTAAAAAGGAACTTAAAAAATTTAATATATATAAATAATTTTTAGGATATTTAATGTTAATTTCATAATTTGTTGTTAGATAATGATTTAATGATATAATAAATTAATAAAAAAATTGATCTTATACAATTTAAGTTAGTCATAAGGAATCTACCTAAAAGAAAGATTGCTTCATCTAGGCTATCTTCAAAACTCTCCATATTAGTCTTAAGAAACTTATGTCTCAAACTACAGAACCATATACACCCCAATCTCTTGAAGCAGATTCGGATTCATGGACATTGACGCTTGATGTTGGAAATCTTTGGAGGGGCTCGTTGTTACTTTTAGCAACGATCTTTTCACACTGGCAGGCTATTGGTGGAGGCTTTATATGGGATGATGATGCTCATGTAACTCGATTAGACTTAAGATCTTTTGAAGGTCTTTGGTTAATCTGGACCAAATTGGGTGCTACTCAGCAATATTACCCGCTTCTTCACAGCGTATTTTGGTTTGAACATGCCCTGTGGGGAGATAACGCTTCTTTTTATCATATAGCTAATATTTTATTTCATACTCTCGCTGTATTTTTACTCGTTGCAGTACTTAGAAAATTGGCAATTCCAGGAGCTTGGGTTGCAGGGTTTATTTTTGCTTTGCACCCTGTTTACGTTGAGTCGATTGCTTGGGTAACCGAGCAGAAAAATACGATATCAGCTATATTTTATCTCTTAGCTGCTTTCCATTACATAAAATATGATCAGGAACGTAAGCGTAATAATTATATTTACGGTTTATTATTTTTTATCTTAGCACTTTTATCTAAAACGGTTACTGCTACACTTCCAGCGGCTTTACTGGTTATTTTTTGGTGGCAACGCGGCAGACTGTCTCTAAAGCGAGATGTAGTACCATTATTACCATGGTTTGTTTTTGGAGTTATTGGTGGTTGTTTTACTGCTTGGGTTGAACGCGTATATATTGGTGCCAATGGTGCTGATTTTGCATTAACGCCGGTCATGCGCTGTTTGCTAGCTGGCCATGTAGTTTGGTTTTATCTAGGTAAGCTTTTATGGCCTGCTAACCTTATATTTATTTATGAGCATTGGAATATAGATTCTTCATCCTTTGTTCAGTACTTATATCCTTTAGCTCTTTTGGCCTTAATAGCAGTACTATATTTTTATGCTGTTCGTACTATCCGAGGCGAGGCTCCAAGCCAATTTACCAGAGCACCTTTGGCAGGTTTCTTATTTTTCGTTGGTACTTTGTTTCCTGTACTAGGTTTCGCAAATGTTTATCCCTTTATGTTTTCATATGTGGCTGATCATTTCCAATACTTAGGAAGTTTAGGAATTATAGTGCCGTTGTCTGCTTTTTTCACGATTAGTATCGATAAGTTATCCTTAGAAAATCGAGGTATTGGTTCGGCTATAGGTGGAGTAATGCTTGGATTACTTGGAGTACTATCTTGGCAACAGTGCGCAATGTATGAAAGTGGGGAAACGTTGTATCGGACAACACTCAAAAAAAACCCTTCGTGTTGGATGGCTCACAATAACTTAGGTGCGATACTTTTAAACCAAGGAAAGATTGCTGAAGCAGAGACACAATTTGTAGAAGCATTGCATCTTAGAACATTATATGCTGATGCGCAGAGTAATCTAACGAGTGTATTAATTCGTACTGGACGCTTTAAAGAAGCCATTGATAGTGGAATAAAATCTTTAAAGTTAAGAGAAACCGCTGAATCAGAAAATTCACTAGCTGTAGCTTTTGCTAACACTGGGCAATTTCAAGAGGCGATTGCTCATTATCAAGTCGCTTTACGCATAAAGCCAAATTACTTTGAGGTATACAATAATTTAGGTAATGCTTTTATGGCGATAAGACGATTCGATGACGCTTTTAATTGTTTTCAAGCAGCTGTAAAATTAGCTCCTAATTATGCTGAAGCATACGACAACCTAGCAATACTGCTTCTAAATACAGGTAGAAATGCAGACGCTATAAAAGTTTCTGAACATGCAGTACAATTAATACCTAATGCGCCTAATTTTAGAAGTAATCTCGGCTTGATCTATTCTGCATCAGGTAGATTAAGTGATGCTTTGGCTCAATACTCAGAGTCAGTAAGGCTAAATCCGAACTCTCCTGAAGTTTGGTTTAACATCGGTAATACTTTTGCTAGCTTAGGTAAATATGCTGAAGCAGAGCAGCCTTATATAAATGCATTAAAACTTAATCCTAATAATTTAGGAGCAATTAATAATTTAGCGGCTGTTTGCTTTAAATTAGGAAGAACACCTGATGCTATAGGATATTACTCAACAGCTTTAAGGATGAATCCAAATTATGCAGAAGCTCACAGTAACTTAGGTGTTGCACTTGCTGCTGCTAAATTGAATACAGAGGCTATAGCTGAATATGACAAAGCTATTAAGCTAAAACCTGATTATGCTGATGCATATAATAACTATGGTCTTGCTTTATTAGCCAATGGTCAAACGTCGTTAAGTATCACTAAGTTTAAGGAAGCAATTAGGCTAAATAATAATAATCCAGAGTATCATGATAATCTAGGACGTGCTCTAGCTGCAAATGGAGAGAAAATAGTGGCGGATAAGGAATTTGCAGAGGCAAAAAAATTAAGGGCTGCTACGCCTACGCAACCAACGCAAGCACCAGTGGTTGGAAGCCAACCTAAGCCTGTTAAATAATGCTTAGATATATTTAATTGTAGCTAAATAATATACTAAGTAGATTATTTTATATGAGTATCGTTCGCTACGAAGATGGTAAAATCGTGTATAAGTTGCCCCGTCTTCCTGGTGATAAAGGTGAATTTGCAGGTCTAGGTGCATTGATTTTGTTTGCTTTAGCATTATTTGCCTCATCGTGGAGAAAATGGTCCGATCCGCTCATCGATTATGGTAGAGAACTTTACATACCATGGCGTTTAGCAACAGGTGGTAAGTTATTCAAAGACGTTGATGATATATATGGACCATTATCGCGCTATATTGATGCCGGACTTTTTAAGCTTTTTGGACCAGGTATTATGGTATTAGCCTTTGCAAATTTTATTATATATTGGGTTATTCTAGGTTTAATCTATGTTTTATTTAAAAAAGCATGGGGTAGCTCAGCTGCATTAATGAGCTGCTTTGTATTTGTTGGGGTTTTTAGTTTTTCTCAACTTACCACAACAAGTAACTATAATTTTATAACACCTTATTCCCAGCAAGTTACTCATGGATTCTTAATTTGTCTTGTCTTGGCTTATATAATTCCAGGGTGGATAAAAAATACTACCTTAACACGTAGTTTTTGGGTTGGAGTGGTTGCAGGACTAACTGGAGTGCTTAAGCCAGAATTCATACTTACTAGCTGTTTAATACTCTTTGTAGCTTTTATAATTAGAATCAAAATAGGAGGCTCACCTTCGATTAAAGTTATTTCTTCTTTAGTTTTAGGTGTATTACTACCAACTCTATTATTCATAACGTATTTTTTAAGCTACCTATCTTTCAAAGAAGCGACTATGGCTGCATGTTTTGCTTGGCTAAATGGGTTGCTTATTTGGAATGATACTCTTTATGCGCATGTACTTAACAACTTTTCTGGAATGGATGATTCCAGGGGCCATTTTATAGTGCATAGTCTAGCAACTATAAAAGCTCTTGGATTGATTGGTTTGATTAGTGGACTAGCATTAGCTTTAAATCATCTAACTAATGTATGGATAAGACACTTCTTAGGTGCTTTTATTCTTTTAGTTGTAGGGTGGGTTGCTTTAAATCGCATTGAATGGATTAATTGTGGCCAATGTTTGCTTGGATTACTTGTCGTTTATCTCCTATATACATTTTTTAAAATTATCCGCATCTGGAGTGTTGGTTCGTTAGATACGGCTGATATATATAGATTGATACTTGGTATATTTGCCTTTGCTTTGATAAGCCGTATGATTCTTAACGGAAGATTGTATCAGTATGGTTTTATACAGGCTGCGTTGACCGCTATGTTAATCGTAGCTGCTGTTTGGGCTGAATTACCTGTTACTCTTAAATTAAAGCATACTGCGCATATCTATTATCTGTCTTGGTTTGGCATATTAATTATATGCGGCATTGGTAATACAATTTCTCACTCACAGAAGTTACTTGAAGCTAAGACATTATCAGTAGGCACAGGTAAAGATCTATTTTACAGTTATCAAGGTGGAGAAATTATAAATAGTTTCTCAGATATTCTAAAAAAGCAGCCAGAAGAACATACTTTAATAGTAATTCCAGAAGGTATTATGGTTAACTATTTATCTAGGAAGATAAGTCCTGTTTCTGTTGCTGCATTTTACACGACTAGAAAATTAGAAACAGAAATTCTTTTAAATTTAAAAAAGAAGCCACCTCATTGGATAGTTAATATTACCAGAGATTTAAATGAGTATGGTGTTAAACGCTATGGGGCTAAAGGTGAAAGTGGTGAATTATTAATAGATTGGGTCAAAGCTAAATACCATCCTTACGCAGTTATTGGAGTGGATCCACTTGATACAGACAAATTTGGTGGATCTATTTATGAAATAAATAAATAGATTTTATAGTGCTCTATACATTCAATACACTAATAAAGACATAGGCTAATTAATACCAATATTTTATTATAATTTGTTGAGAAATATTTTTTAAAAATAATTATATGCCAGGTTTACTATATTTAAATAAACAAATTCGTATAAAATTTCCTGTCATAAATCTTAAAAATATACTGAAGCTGACAGTAATATTGGGATGGTTATACTGGGGTTTGTATGCCTTGATAGCACCCGTTACAGTGTGGGATGCTCAAGTATATAATTTAGCACGTATAGAATTGGCTAATTTAGGCGGGTTATTTGGTAATCATTATTGGAACATGGCACCCCAGGTTTGTTTTCCATGGTCATTTGATGCCGTCCATTTACCATTCCTGAAACTTGGTTTCGGATACGATTTGCCTAGTTTTTCATGTCTTACAGGTATTCTTATGATCGTATGGGAATTGGTAAATCGCCACTATGGCGAATCTGTAGCTTGGAAGTGTACTGGAGCTATCTTAGCACTGCCATTAGTTGTTTATCAAAGTGCTACCGTTAAAAATGACCTTATTATCGTATTCTGCATCGCTGCTTGGTTTTATGCGTATACTGTATATGTCATAAGAAAAGATCGACTATATATTTGGATAATGGCGTTATCGCTTGCTATGGCTTGTGGGTCTAAGTCGTCAGGTATACCTATAGCTTTTTTCGCGTTTTTATATACTTGTTGGAATATACGAAATAAGAGGCAAACTATATATCATTTTATTAGTGCGATGTGTGTTTGTAGTATATTGTTTGGGAGTATAGAAATTTACATAAACAATTTATTTGTTTATCATAAAATACTTGGGGACTATGGACTTATACACGCTCATAGTAATAATGATGGAATTAAAGGTGGTATAGCTAATTTCATTAGATATATGAGTAGTGCTTTTAGTTTTGGATTTTATCTAACAAATTCTTATACATTACTTACATATTTTTTCGAAAGAGTATGTTTAGCTATACTCAAATTCTTACATTTAACGAATATGGGATGTTTCCCTCGTTTTCCAGATTCTACATTACACTTTATAAAAGATGGTGGCGAGGGTTCTTCAGATTATGGACCAATTGGTGGTGTAGCTATATGGTTTGCGTTTTACTATTCAATAACGCGATTTATTTCGAGGAATTTAATATGGAAACTATCCATAGTAAGTATGCTACTTATATTTATTCTTGCTATGACTTCTAGCTATGGTCCTTGGAACAATAGGTTTCACATGCTTGCATACATTTTAGCAGTTATAGCTGTCATTCTAGCTTTTGAAAAATTAGGTAAAATCGAAAAAGATTTTTTAATGCCTATATTTATAGCGTTTTATATAATTCTTATTCCATTCTTCTCGCAGAATAAAAATCCAATGTCGTTTATACCAGCTATAACAAATCGTGAAGAATTCAAATTATTAGAAAATCCTGGATATATTGAAGTTTATAATGAAATATCAAATAGATTTAAGAAAGAAGAAATTGGCTCACTTGTAATATATGCGGGTAGTGATGCATGGATATTGCCTTTTTTTTCTATTAAAGGATTAGCAATAATACCTGAACCCGATACATCGAAATTAATTAATGCTATACATGGAAAGAAAAACACTTACTTACTATGTATTAATCGTGATTTACCTAATAATATAGCTCCAAATTTTACGATTGTAAAGACCTACAGCGAGAGAGGTGATCAGGGCTCCACTGTATTGTATAGATACAAATAGAGCTTATTTAATTTTAATTTTTAACCCTAAAAGTTTTACTATTATATTTCGAATAGGTTTTTCTACATAATTTGTCATTAAACTAGCTATAATTAGTAATAACATTATTGCTGGTAAAGGGGTCAGCATATCGGGTATCCAAATAAAGTATTTATGTACTAATGTTGTAAGAGCTACAACTGCGTTTTCATGAATTAAATAAAAAGCATAGCTAATATTACCTAAATAGAGAAGTGGTTTGATACTTAATATATTTGCTATGAATTTATTATTATTAGCAGAAAAAAATAATATAAATAATATTAAAGTAAAAATAAATCCAGATCGATCCATCGAATCACGAGCTATTATGGATAATGGTAATAATGTGATTGCAGTCAGTAGGTAATTTATATTCTTTGTTACCTTGTACTTATAAATAAGTGCCCCTATTGCGAACCAGCCTAATTTGTTAAAAACTAAACTGATTAGTATATTGTATAGATATAATGAATTAATTCCAGTGTTTGTAGGTATATGATTGGTGTCTACTCCTATAATATTTAATAACAATAGTGTAGCAAATACTAAAAAGAAAAAAGAAATCATGAATATAGAATATTTGCGAAAGTAAAAGTATAGAAATCCATATATAATATAGAATTTTACTTCTACAAATATAGACCAAAACGATGCTTGTATTATATCAAAATCAGTATTAAAAATATAATTTATGTCTTGCGGTGAAATAAATATTATACCAGGTATAATGTCATATAAATTATGTCTATTATTGTAAGGGCTATTTATTAATACATATCCAGTAAAGTGTATTAATATTGAAGCTACAAACATTAGCGGCCAAAGCCTTA
>Ga0316221_1003528_pt1 | contig 12709 bp, 15 predicted proteins | sample TBH18007metaG_FD_206003 | JGI IMG/M metagenome (GOLD analysis project Ga0316221, IMG submission 206003) | Freshwater microbial communities from Trout Bog Lake, Wisconsin, USA - TBH18007 | ecosystem: Environmental > Aquatic > Freshwater > Lake > Hypolimnion/Profundal zone | place: USA: Wisconsin... | reverse complement strand
CCTCGACAAACTTTCCCACGAATGATCTCCTCTTTCAGACCATTGTTCAAAACACAAATATCAGCAACACCCTCACACTCAACACGAACTCTTCATCAACCAACTTGGAGACCATCTATTATAGCTATATTGACATCATTGAGGCATATGGCAAGTGCAACAGCTTGTTCTCCATGTCACAAACCTCATTTCCTTTCCCCACCATTGAAATCACTGTTTATGGCATTGTCCTTCTCATCTGTTTCGCTGTCCTTGCGATGCTCACAAGTTGGTTGAACCCTACTGACAACATGGATAAGATTCGACGTTTCAACATTCTCTTGGCACGGGCCAAAGAGGGTAAAAAGACATCCAGGGACGACTTTGACGATGACGACATGAACTTTGGTGAGGACGAAAAGGAAGAAGACACTGCGAATACCAACATCTTGATGTTTGGTGCAGCGATCCTAGTCCTTGTGTTTGGTGTCATATTCGTGTTTTTCGTGAGTGGATCTGGCAAGTCATTCAAGACGACACTGTTGAGCTCGCCCATGTATTCCAAGAGCCAGTGTTTTCCCCCACAACAATAAAAAAGCTACACCCAACAAGAGCCAAAGCTCGGTTAATATCGTCTATTTTGAAATTTAGATTATTGTTTCTAAGATTGCAAAATAAAAAGGAAATGGATTAAAAATGGTTATGCCGCAGTTCCCAACTCTTTCTCAATGAATGCCACGACAGCCGCCACGTCGATCTCACCACTGGCATCGATGCGCTCCACCGGTGCAAGTGTCTGGTCACTCAGCCACATCTCGTGACTCTCGTGCAGCTTTTCCAGGTACAAGTCCGAGAAGCCCTCCTCACCGTGGCGATTGCGCTTCTCGATGCGCTCCTTGCACACAGCCGGCTCGGCATGCAGGTAGACAATGCCCTTGATGGTCGGCTTAAGCACCTTCATGAAGAACGTGTGCCACTTTTTGTAGACGTGCAGCTCGATGTCCGAGATGTTGCCCTCCCGGTGGTTCAGCTTGGCAAAGATCTCGCAGTCGGTCAGGAACGACCTTTCGCAGATGATGATCTTGTCGGCGTGCTCCTCCATGAACTTTTGCATGCTCTCGTAGCGGCTCTGCATGGCCATCATCTGGAACACGAACGCATACTTTTTCTGGTCCTCGTAAAACATCTCGAACAAGCTCTTGTCGCCCTCCTCGAGCCGAAAGTTCATCCACTCATCGACCGGCTCGTAGATGACCACGTGGGGGCGCGAAAAGGTCGCGGTCTCGAGCTGCTTGAGCAACGTGGTCTTGCCAGCGCCGACATTGCCCTCGACTGTAAAGACTGTCATTTTAGCGGTTCAGAAAATGAAAAGTTAGATGCCCAAGCCTTTGTTGATATAATTGTTGTTGGTTGTTTATATCGAATTTTAGAAATAATCTAAATGTAGAAATAGACCATGAACTGGCTCAAGGTGCTCATCTACATCCTATTGTTACTTTTCCTGTGTATTCTGGTGGGCCTTTATCCCTTTATGAGCACACACTTCCACTACGTCTTTGACACTGTCCTTTCATTTGTCTTGCTCGCCGCCCTCAAGATCAAGTCATATATAAGTCCACTCTTTACGTTTGATGTGGCAAACAATACATTGTCCAAAGAGTACTTGTTGAAACTCGACAACAAGGCAGACAAGTGCGATGCTGTACTCAATGTTGCCGAAATGATCATGCAATCAGGTGGTAACAAAGACATATCTTTAAAAGAGACCATGGAACAGTTGTTGTGCAAGTTCAAGCCGCTAGCCCTCTTGGCCGATGCCTACAAGTCCACGTTTTACAATGACGAACAGATGGCGCTCAATTATAGCCCCTTGCGTGATTCATGTAACAAGTGGTTCTATTTTATTCCACTAGGGCCCATACCGATTCTCATCACCATCATCATCATTTACGCATTCTGGCCAACACTTGCCAAAGTATTCAGTGCCTTTTACAAAAAGGGACCGCCAACATACAAGTTCATGCTACTCCCCATTATTATTGGCACCTTTGCCTTGTTTTACCTGATTCGTTTTTGTGGCTACCTCCGGGCCTACTTTTACTACTATCCACAACGCTATAAAAAAAAGGATGAAAAAGAAAATAAACTGTACAATTTCATAACAGATTTACAAAAGCACGCCTATACATATCACAACATCCAAGAATATATCGTCTTGATTACCATTATTGTATATTTTATCTACCTGTCTGTATCAAAGATCCGGTTCAAATTCGCGTGGAACACAATGTACCTGTCGCTTTTTACAATTAGCATCATCATCACATCGCTTGTCATCTCGATCCTTTATGCGCTCAAGTATTTTTTTGTGCGCAATGGAGGGGTCCCCAACATGTTTGAAAACGCCCTTGCCAAGAAGGTCGAGATATTACAAAAGAAAGGCGACACTGATATGCCGTTGCCACCACTTTTCGCCCTGTTGAATGCCAACAGTCCCGAAAAACAAATAAAAATAGAAGAAATCGAAGACAATCCTGATTTTATTAAATATGTCATTCAATATGACAGGAAAATAGAAAAAAAATACCTGACGATGCACTTGATCGACAGCTCCAACACTATGGACAATACCATTGATCCTAGAAAGTTGCTCCTCAAATTCCCCATGTTTTTCGCACGCCACTATTCCTTCTACCTGTTGCCCATCCTTTGCTCGTTGCTCAGCGCAGCCATATTCACCAAGGTGCATCGGCTCATGGCCCCCGACGAAAAATACAACGACACAGACATGCTCATAGAGACGTTCTTTATATTCTTGCTTGGATTCCTCACACTTTTCTACATTTTTGATTGCACCGGCGCCCTTGATGCTGTCGTCCTCTTTGGATTGAGCCTCAAAAAGTTGCTCACCATAGTCGTGTTCTCAAGTCTCATTCCGACCGTTATCGGATTGATAATAAAAAATAAATACATCAAGGCCATTTCCCTCTAGAAAATTAATAAAATAAAACATTACTCATCTAGTCGGTCTCTTCAATGATGGGCTCACTTGGTACAGGGCTTGGCTCATCACTTGGCATATCAGGCATTCCAGACATTCCAGCGCCCCCAGCCGTATACATCTTGAGCATAATAGGCCCCGACACCTTGGTAAGCTCCTCCAGCTTGGCCTTGAACTCGTCCTTTTCGGCCGTCTGATTCCCCTCGAGCCACTTGAGTGCCTCCTCGATCTGGCCCTTGAGTGTCTCCTTGTCATCATCACTTAGGCTCACCTTTTCATCGTTCACCGAGTTCTTGAGGTTGTAAGCATAGTTCTCGAGCTCATTGCGCGCCTCAAGTCGCTCCTTGTTGGCCTCGTCCGCCTCCTTGTACTTTTCCGCATCCTTGAGCATGTCCGCAATCTGATCCTTGGACAGGCGCCCACGGTCGTTCGTGATTGTGATCTTTTCACTCTTCTTGGTAGCCGTGTCCTCAGCCGACACATTGAGGATGCCGTTGGCGTCAATGTCGAGCGTGACTTGAATCTTCGGGACTCCACGTGGCGCTGGGGGGATGTTCGAGAGGTCAAAGTTGCCAAGCAGGTTGCAATCCTTGGTCATGGTCCTCTCGCCCTCGAAAATGCGAATGGTGACCGCAGGCTGGTTGTCCACATATGTCGAGAAAGTTTGCTCCTTCTTTGTGGGAATGGTAGAGTTGCGTGGAATCATGACCGTCATCATCTGGCCCGCCGTCTCGATTCCCAGTGAGAGCGGGGTGACGTCAAGGAGCAGCAGGTCCTTGGTCTTGTCATCCTTGATCGAGTCCGGGCAAAGCAGATGGGCCTGCACTGCTGCACCGAACGCCACTGCCTCGTCAGGGTTGACCGACTTGCACAGCTCCTTGCCGTTGAAGAAGTCAGACAGGAGCGTCTGCAGCTTGGGGATGCGCGATGTGCCACCCACAAGTACAATGTCGTCGATGCCTGACTTGCTCACCTTGCTATCAAGCAACACCTTTTCGACAATGTCCATGCACGTCTTGAAAAAGTCGGAGCAGATCTCCTCGAAGCGGGCACGGGTAATGGTCGAGTTGAAATCGTGTCCATCAAAGAGCGCATCCAGCTCGATGGAGGCCGTGGTGGCCGACGATAGCGTCCTCTTGACACGTTCGCATGCCGTCTTGAGCCGCTTGAGAGCACGGGGATTTCCACGCATGTCCTTTTTGGTCTTGCGCTTGAACTCGTTGGCAAAGTGCTCGACCAACTTGTTGTCCAGGTCCTCACCACCCAGGTGACCGTGACCGCCTGTGGCCAGCACCTCGAAAAGTCCTCCAGAGATCTCCATGACAGTCACATCAAACGTGCCACCACCATTGTCAAAGATGAGCACCTTCTTCTCCTCTTCCTTGCAAGTGTCCAGCCCATAGGCGATGGCTGCGGCAGTGGGCTCATTAATGATGCGCAACACATTGAGACCAGCGATCATGCCAGCATCCTTGGTGGCCTGACGCTGTGAGTCGCCGAAATAGGCAGGCACAGTGATGACAATGTCCTTGACCTCCTCACCCAGATACTCCTCGGCTGTCTCCTTCATCTTGGACAAGACCATGGCGGAAATCTCCTCGGCGTAAAACTTCTTTGACTCGCCAAGGTAGTCCACCTTGATCTGGGGCTTGTTGTGCCCGTCATCCACCACATCGTAGGAGAGCAACTTCATGTCGTCCTTGACAATCTGCTCGTCAAAGCGGCGACCAATGAGGCGCTTGGCATCGTAGATTGTGTTCGTCGGGTTCATGCTGGCCTGGTTCTTGGCCGCATCGCCAATCAGCCTCTCGGAACCGGAAAAGGACACGTAGGAAGGCGTGGTGCGATTGCCTTGGTCGTTGGCAATAATCTCAACACGACCATTCCTGTAGACACCGACAGCGGAGTAGGTAGTTCCCAGATCACAACCAATAGCTACCATTTTGTAATAGTTGTATGAACAATGGATTAATTATTTTCTTATATAGTTTTACATATTTCCTATCGGCATTTCAAAATAGAATTTTATCAGTAGTTCAAAACAACATCCACAACAACCAAAACATTTTAGAAAAGCCAAATGTACAAGTACGTGGTGTGTGCGGTCAACTACGACCTTGACAAAAAGGCCAAGTACACGTTCAACACAGACGACGAGTTGATGGCCTACATCACCGACTTTTTGGCAAGCAATGGTTGTCCTATAAACACGACTATGCCTTTGCACACAATGATGGACATGATTCTAAAAGTGAGCGAACACTCCAATGGCAATGGCTGGGATATCCTTTACATTGCCACTAGGGTTGATTAAATATTTTCTTTTTGACAGCCAATATAAAAACGCAAAATGCATACACACTAAGACAATGCCTCAATATATCATCTACGAGGTTTACTACAAGAGGGGAGACTCGACCATCAACGTCTTTGACTCAACCGCCGAGTTCATGGGATACTTGTGCGCCCTACTACAAGACACCATGTTGGTGGAAGACTATGATCGCTTCGACATCAGTTCCAACATGGATTTTTCTACTATGCCAATCAAGACCGCCATTGATATTGCTCTTGCCATAGGTAGAAGTGGCAGGCACGATTGGAGAGTTGTGCACATTGCCGAGGTTCAAGGAGATATGATTGTTTATGAATAATCGAAGCGAGCAAGCGAGTTCGTATGAAACCTTGAAAATGTGATTCATCGAGTATTGTAAAAAAGGAAAGAGTGAGAAATGTCCACCCAATACATCATGTTCGAGGTGCCTGACTATGTGGCTGCCAACAAGTACAACGAGCCTGTGTGCACTGTGTTCGAGACGGCCGGTGAGCTCTTGCTCTACTTGCGCGAGTTCCTGACTGACAACTTGCCTAACAAGGACTATTCATACTACAACCTGACACCCAACCTGATGCCACTCACAGTGGAGAATGCTATTGATGTTGCTGTCGACTTGGGCAAGAACCGCCCACTCGATTGGAGGATCTCGCACATTGTCGAGATCACGGGCAGTGTGAAGGCGGTGCACGATTGATTATTCTATTCCTTCATTTCCTATACGGGCGGTTTGTACGCCAGCCAATAAAGATCCCATACAAAAAGTGTCAAGGCAAACAAGATCAAAAACCAATCTGAATAAATGTACCCTTTGTAAAAAATCAATGGAGCAAAAACAAACACTGCAAGAACTCGCCCTGGTTGATCCGAACCAAATATTTTGAAAGCCATAATATAAAAATGCAAAATTTTATAAAAAAATAATTCTCGACATGGCCTCCCATATCCCATCATCCCCGATCATGAAACCACCACCACCGCGATGAAACTGGCTTGTCATGGCATTGATGTCACCAACATAGACCCACGGCTTGGCAGCAAGACAAATCTTGGAATGGTCTTGTTCCATGTTATAGGTGGTACCACACGGCCATTTCACTCGCACCGCCCTCGCAACATTCACAGTAGCTGGCTGCCCTGGGCGACTCCACGTCTCGGTGATGCACTTTTTGCCACCATATACTTGTGCAATGCAGTCCTCGAAAATATCCTTGCCCCATTTACTATGTTTGGCAACATGATGTATACACGGCGATACCGGAATGACATTGCACAAGGAATTCTTTGCGGGCAGTGGCAAGACAATGCCATTGATCATGTAGACGTGTGCTTGCATAATCACAATTTGTTTCGCAATATTTGCAATATTTTCATCCGAATAATCCATTTTGATATGGGCAAAGCTCTGACCATATTCGGTTTCGCCCTCGGGAATCGGCGAAATGGGCGCCAAGGATGCCGGCCACTTGGGCACCGAGTGAACAAGCCACTGTATCGACTCGGTGTCCCACGTCACAATACCCTTGCAATGTCCCCCAGCACCATTCATTGTCCCAGGAGGTGGCTTTTCATCATTGTAGACAATGTAATTGCTTTTTCCTACTACATGACTTGCGATCCAGTCGTCGATATTGATCGAGAGCCAGTCACCACTATCAAAGTATTGAGCCTTTCTCCCATTTGGAGCCTTCATGCACACGCTAAAGCTAGCCATTGTTTACAATTCCTATATTTGAAAATTAAAGGCTTGTTTTTTATTATCCTATTTCGAAAAACACAACTTAAATATAAGCATTGTCCACAATGCAAATGCATCCGCGTATAATATTTATTTCATTCGACCATCGCATTATCCGACCTCTACAAGACGCTTTCCAAGGAAAACCAAATATCACATTTTCTATATCCAATGTCCGTGACATGGAAATTATACCAGGAACCATGTTCATGTCCCCCGCCAATTCTATTGGCTTTATGGATGGCGGGATTGATGCAGCCTATTCCATGATGTTTCCCTGGGTGCAAATGGCGGTTCAGGAAAAGATAAAAGACCTAGGCAAATTGACCGGCCTCGGACGCTACTATCTTTCCGTAGGATCTGCAGTGGTAGTACCTGTCAGCATAGGATGCACACTGGCCTCGGCACCCACCATGTTTCTCCCTCATGACGTCTCGAAAACCCGCAATGCATACCATGCCATGATGGCCACGTTGATGGCATTCAAAAAACAAGATACAACACCGATGCCTATGCATACACTTGTCGCAACCGGTCTTTGTTGTGGCTACGGCAAGATGGACCCGACAGTTTCCGCACAACAAATCCGCCAAGCATATGATGATTTCACAAGCGGTGCCGTGCCCGTCGACTCATATATAGACCCATCATTTGTGATTACAAATAACCGCGACTCTGAACAACCTCGCAACTTTGACAATCGCGAAATTCATGAAGAAAATAAGTATTTCATACCCGAAATCTAGTGTCATTCATCATTTATAGGTACGTTGTGACTCAAACATTCAATGGAAAACATCACATGTCTTTTAGACATTGAAAACAATCAACTCTACAGATCATGTTCAATCAGAAAGAGTATTGAATTTTTACAAGCCGGGGCATACAAATTTGTTATAACAGGGCCGCTTGCAAACTACTCACATTTGATTCGAATATGTATAGATGGAAAACTACATGTGAATGATATTCATGGATTTTCCAAAAAACAACGTGTATGTATATATTTACTTTCATATGATTCTGACATCATAAAGCTCGCATATACAAGTAAATTGTGGATATTGTACTCCTAAAATTACATGGTAAACTTTGTACGGACTTGTTTAAGCAACTGCAAACTCGTCATCACGTGCAAGGCACCACCGGCGCATACGGTGTGGATGCCACGTGGCACGGACCAATTCTTCGCGGAGCAGAGACGTCCGTTCTCGTGCACGCGCCATCATGATTTCCAGCGGTGGTTCAGGGGACAGTTTGAGCAATGGCATCGGTACAATCTTGTCGGGTATACTCTTTACAATCCCAGCCATACCATGTGTAAACAACCATGACACTTTCTCCAAATGTGCAATAGGTGCGACATCTGCGATTGCATGGCGGTAATTGAAGTTGAGAAAGGCGTACACTGCCCATAAACCATTTGACTTTATATTTGAAAGCATCCTCACTTCGTGGATGACAAGGCATATCATCGGTATTGGAAAAGTACCGTCCAACGCCGCACGCCACTCACCACAACGTAATGCAGGCACCGCAAGGCTCTCGTGTTGTGTACCTCCAATAGTCATATTGAACGCAGGCACATCACACTCGAGAGCAGCAAAACCGAGTAGCAAGTCGCCTTTACGACTGATTTTTGTGCAAGTGTCATCGTACTTGTACGCGTGCACTGTTGCGATACACGTGTTGGGGTGCAACGGACCTAGAGTATACTTGTATTCGTTCGAATCAGAAAAACGTGCAATTTGTTCATCGATTGTCAAGTTGGAAAGGGTATACCAACTTGTGTTCAGAACTTGAGCCAACTCGCTCAAATCAGTAGACATGATGACTTTACACTCACTACCATGTAGTCGAATTCTTTTTATATAGCCACTTTGAAATGAGTAGCGTGATGAGCCGTAGCCAATAGAAAGTGAAAGTTGGATATAGATCGCAAATAGAATTGCGCCACTAGCGACTTGATCCGCTTTTGCACTAGATTCAATTGCTTATTTCCTAGATCCCTGAGCACATACTTGCCACTGTCACTGCCCGAGGTAACAAGCTGGTCCATACACTTGACCACTGCCGCTAGATTATCCGCATAATCCGTTTGCATTTTTTCATAGACCCGCTTGACCTCTTTCGAGCCAGCGGCACTCATATCGACAAGCATACTGTCTGTCTCGCGACAGGCGTCTATATTCAAAATAGGATTGCGCTTGGCCAGCTTGATCCCATAGTCCAGCCCAGTCTTGCCCTCGACAAACGTGACAAATTCCTTGTGCCTGACCTTGTTGCATTTTGCACCACGCTCCCGCAAAATCTCGGCATATTCAACCCCCGTTAGCAACGTATCCCCACACACTGCATATTCCGCGACGGCCGACTTCTTTTTGCGGCCAAAGATCATGCGCATATTATGCAAAAGCGTTTCCCTCTCTACCCCTGTCAAAAATTCTTTACAAAATAAATCAAACCCTTTTAAATTAGTAAAATCCAAATCTTGTTCGACCTTGCAAAAGCGAATTTCCATAACACGCCCCTCGACCCGTATATTCCTTATCGTAGTCCCCGCAAGACTGTTCTCGCCTCCATGTTCAAGATCATACATGTGCTTGATCAAGAGGATCAAATGAAGCATGCGGCGATAGTGGCGTGATATCAGCTTGCACAACCCTGCTTTGCGCTTTTCCGCGATGCCTTTACCACTAGGGATCAAATAAATAGCGTCATGCAATTCCGCCAACTCTACCTTGACATGTTTTTTCAACTGCGACTCTAGCACCATTGTGTACTGATCACATACGCCGTCTGTCAAGTGAGCCGCATGCTTCTTGTTTACAAACGTCCCCTTGGAAGTCACAAGATCATTCACCATGTTGTTCAACTTGCCCATTTCGGATTTGAATGCCGTGTTGCCCATTGGCTCTTTACTTGATTAATCTTGAGAAAAATAAGATCCATGTGAAAAGCATAAAAATTGAACACGAAACACTACATATTTTAGAAAAGTTGAATGATTTAAATTCATAAAAAAACGTATGTCAACTCTGCCAAACCCAAAAAATACAAAACATTACAATGCCGACAAGCAACAAGTCACTGCCCTCGAGCAATTACAAAGTGCTCTTGAAAAGTATACATCCAGAGTACCGCATCCAGACCAACTTTATCCGCATCTTAGACGAGTCGGTGGGGCGCTACATCAAGACGCTCACACCTGCCATGATCGAGACCAAGTCAAAGAGGTTCAGCAAGGCGTGGGACAACCGCGAGTCCATATTTGTCGACTACGAGTGGCGCTTTGGTGACAGCGGCATCTATGAGGAGTCAGTCAACCTGAAGTTGAATCCGGCCAAGGTGGCCAAGCTGATCCCTGGAGCCAACCCCATCTTGGCCACGTATGTGCTGCAAAAGCACATTCTCAAGATCATCCGTTTGTACGATGCCATCTACGCCCTTGAAAAGTCTGACAAGCCCAAGTATTCCAACGAGTACCTGGTGACTGTCCTTTACACATACAACATGTATTGAACTTACCTTTTGTGAATCCAAGACTCGTGTCGTTTCCTGAATGTAAATCAGCAACTTCGTGTCTGACTCCTTGTGCTATACTTGACCTAAATCCTTCACTGATTGACTTTGTGCGTACGTGACTACATTTGGTCCGTGTCTTTGTCTAGCTTTCGTTGTTGATCAACTTCAGAGGCCTCTTTTCGCTGACCTTGCCTGACTTGCCTGCCTTGTTTGTACTCGTATCCGCTGGCTTTGTGACTTGAAAAATTGGACGCAGCTTCATATGCTGCCAGAAATTGTTGACGACTTCATCGATTGGCCGGCGCGACATGATGGCGTACTTGTTGAGCGTTGTGAGCTCCATCATGCAATCATAGCATGAGCAATACGTATTCTTCGCCCCAGTCATATATTTCTTATACCGATCCTCGATAGGATAGCAGAACGACCGCCGCACCTTGTTATGATAAAACATTGTTTCTTCGTAATCCGTGAAATCATAGGCCACGTCCTTTCCTATGTCGGCTTTTTTAACGAGCAAGCGTGTTTCCCCTGACACGGGTCGTGGCCATATGCCATAATAGAGAATGCCCTTCAAATACGTCATCTTTTCATGCTCCTTCATGTGGTAAGACATGCGAAACTTGAGTAGTGACATGACCGGTTTCAAGATTTCTACCCATTCCTTTTGCAAGCTCATGTCACGGGTCACGCCATGCTCGAACGCATCGTGGTCGGCGCCATCAAGGCGAATGTCACTCACAAACAAAAGATTAGGGTACTTTTTGGCCACTAGCTCCTTGCACTTTTCGGTCGTCATGAAGCCATCCGTGCCCTCGTGGATCTCGAACGCGGGATGCGTTTTCAATCGGGGATCAAACTTGGCGCCATCATATAGGACAAACTTGACAGCAGGAAATAGGAATGACAGGAATGTCATGTGTGACCCAGGGGCAGCGCCTACATAGAGCAAAGTGGGGTGACCGCGGTGTGCCTTGTAATAAGTTGTGAGGAACTGGATCTCTGATAGTAGCAACTTGCGTTGACCAATGTGCGTATTGTGGGATTTCCATTTGGTGTCGTATTTCATTTTATATTTGGGGTCTGTCTCTGTGTCAACTAGTGTGGGCAGGGGATATTTGGGGTCGTCGCTATAGAAATGACAATGGCGGCGCCCAAGGGATTCGATGCCCACACCAGTAACCATTTTATTTTTTGCACTATCAGGGGATTTACTTTTAGGAACTGGCGACTTGCTCTTTGACTTTTGCACACTACTTTTTGACACGGGCGATTTACTCCTCGACTTTTTTACAACCGATTCAGATTTGTCTTTTACATTTGTTGATTTACTTTTAGAAATAGGTGACTTTCGCGCACTTTCTGAAACGGGAGATTTACTTCTGGGTTTAGGTGACTTGCTTCGCGACTTGTGAGCACTTTTTGGAACTGGAGATTTACTTTTGGGTGATGACGACTTTTGTGCAACAGGTGAAACTGATCTACTCTTACTGTCATTCTTGACATATTTATCAATAATCCGCCTCACACACTTTTCACCATTCCAAACGCACATTTCTGGAAGCTCTTTGCATGTATGTTCTTTCCGGCAGCCGCACCTTGGTGCCATTGTTGTTTATAAAATGACAAGAAATATATTTAAAAATGAGAAATGGTAGTCGCATATGTGATTACACTCTGACAAGTGAATAATGGACACCATAAACACAAGAATATGAAACATGTCATTCAATTATTGAGGGTTAATTTGACTTAAGGATAAGACCCCTACAAAAGGGTAGAATGGAAACAATCTCCAACAACATGAATCTTCCAAGGTTTATGATGCTGCTCGGCATGCTAGAAATAGTATGTCTTGATGGGGCGCTCAGCTATTGAATTAGCTTGGCCCGGGTCGCTATGCTTAGGTATGACGGGCCTCCGCCCCCTAATGGCCTTGCATCAAACACTTACCGAAAGTCCGCACACAGCTATTTTAGCTGCTGTAAGCCGTGCTCAGGAAGTGGCACCCATAGTGCCTATAGAGACTCCTTAACATATTGGCTACGAGGCAAGGTAGCAACAAGCAAGTCAGGGGCCAAAGGGCTCCACGCGACAGTTGTGTACTTGTTATCCCAAGTCACCTCTAAGA
>Ga0316221_1003524_pt1 | contig 12714 bp, 7 predicted proteins | sample TBH18007metaG_FD_206003 | JGI IMG/M metagenome (GOLD analysis project Ga0316221, IMG submission 206003) | Freshwater microbial communities from Trout Bog Lake, Wisconsin, USA - TBH18007 | ecosystem: Environmental > Aquatic > Freshwater > Lake > Hypolimnion/Profundal zone | place: USA: Wisconsin... | reverse complement strand
TGGGCGCGCTGAAGGCCGAATGGGGCAAACAGGCGCGCGGGGCCTTTCAGGCGCTGGCCAATCTCAAGCTGGAGCAGGGCGCGAAGGCGGCTCAGCCTGTCGCGCCGATTGCCGCAGCGCCGACTGCAACCGCGCAACAAGGTCAGGCTCCCAACAAGCCGGCAGCCGTTGCCACCGAAAAGCGCCACACCGCCTGGACCTTTGGCGAGCTACCCGAGTTGCTGGAAATCCGCAAGGGCGGCCAAACGCTGATCGGCTTCCCGGCATTGATTGACGGCGGTGACGCCGTCACCATCGAGGTCTTCGACGAGCCCGAGACGGCACACGCCAAACACCGTGCCGGCCTGCGCCGCCTGTTTGCGCTGCAGATCAAGGACGCGCTGAAATACCTGGAAAAAAACATCCCGGACCTGCAAAAAATGGCCGTGACCTTTATGCAGGTCGGCAAGACCGAGGGCAGCGCCGGCGGCACGATGGAAGAGCTGCGCGAGCAGATCGTCGCCCTGGCGCTGGACCGGGCCTTTTTGATTGAGCCCTTGCCTACCGACGAGTTCGCCTTCAAGAAGCGGGTGGAGGAGGGGCGCGGCCGCCTGACGCTGATATCCAGCGAGGTGGCACGCATGGCCGGGGTCATCCTGCTGGAATACGCCACCGCCGCACGCAAGATCAAGGACAGCAAAAACACCGGCGAGGCGGCAGTGGACGCCGCGCAGCAGCTGCAACGTCTGATGCCCAAACGCTTTCTGCATGCCGCACCTTGGGACAGGCTGCAGCATTTGGCGCGCTACCTCAAGGCCATCACGTTGCGGCTGGACAAGTACCGCGCCGACCCGGCACGCGACGCCGCCCGCCTGACCGAGTTGCGCCCGCTGGAGCAGCGCTACTGGCGCCTGGTGGCCGAGCGCAAGGGCGTGGTCGATGAACGCATGCTGGAATTCCGCTGGCTGCTGGAGGAGCTGCGCGTGAGTTTCTTTGCGCAGGAACTGCGCACGCCACAGCCGGTGAGTGTGAAGCGACTGGACAAGGCTTGGGCGCAGCTGAGCTGAGGTCTGCGCCTACCGCCACTTACTTGCTGTCAACAGCGCAGGATCGAGGTGGATTCGGAAAATGAATTGCGGGTGCACAAACGGGAGTACAATTTTTTACAATTGCGTCCCGGTTTTTGCTTTACAAATTTTTTTCACAGGTATTTAATCATATTGGAAAAAGGGTTATTTTAATATTAATTATCAATGTGACGATTAAGCATGAAAATGCACGTGGTTGATGAATATAAATAGGTTTTTGTTGGAGGTTGCAAGTTGAAAAATTCAGTGTCTCGTGGTTACCGTAGGGATGGCAGCTTCGCCGGGAATATGCGTGGATTCACGCTGATTGAGTTGATGGTTACCGTTGCGGTCATTGGCGTTCTGACTGCGATCGTGATGCCGTCCTACACCACTTATGTTGCCCGGGGCCATGTTACGGAGGCCGTATCCGGACTCTCGGACATGTCGGTCAAATTGGAACAATTTTTCCAGGATAATCGGACCTATGTGGGCGCCTGCACGGTGGGAACTGTGGCACCGCTTCCCGCAACCACCAGTTATTTCAGTTACAGCTGTTCCGTGCTTTCATCCAGTGCCTACACCGTCAACGCAACCGGTGTTGGCACCATGGCAAATTTTGGATATTCGATCGACCAGACCAATACCCATGTGACCACCTCGCTGCCGTCCGGTTGGAGTGGGGTGAATAATGCCTGCTGGGTCTTGAAGCGAGATGGATCGTGCTAAAGATTGGCCGATTACAGCGGGGCTTCACGCTGATCGAATTGGTGATCGGTGTTGCGATCATGGCCCTGTTGCTCGCATTGGCCGCGCCCGCGTTTTCAACCTATTCCGAGAATGCCAAATTGCGCGGCATTTCAGGGAGTTTTCTGGCCAGTGCACAAACCGCGCGTGCCGAGGCGATACGCAGCAACCAATCGGTACAAATGCTCCTCACGTCGGATTCCCCTGTCGCAGCGAATGCGGCTACAACGAATCTGAATGCCACCGCTGGCAGCTGGATTATTCGCGCCATGAGCAATGACCCGACGCCGATCTTTCGTTTTGTGGATGGTAAAAGTGTCAGGGAGGCATCGAGCAGCGCTTCCGGCACGTCAAGCGTGCAATTAAGCGCCGTGTCAAACGGTGCTGCAACCCCGCTGATTACCTTTAATGGTGTCGGCAGTACCTCTCTGGGTGCTACCTGGCTAGTGGATTTTACAAGTAGCAAGGGCGCCTGTGCGCCGTCCGGACCCATACGTTGCCTGCGCGTGGAAGTCACGGTAAGCGGGCAGATCAAGGCCTGTGATCCTGCGGCCGCCGGGGCGGGCGATACCCGCATCTGCTGAGGTGCGCGTATGAAAAGCGAGAGGCAACAGAAGGGCATGCTGCTGGTCGAGGTGCTGGTGGCCCTGCTATTGTTTGTGGTGGGTATTCTGGGCTTGGTCCAGGCCATGGGCATTAGCCAGAAAGCCATGGCAGATACTGCCAGCCGCTCGGAATCGTCCACCTTTGCCAGCGATATCGTACAAAAGATACGCGTGGCGGCCGACACCAGCAGTCTGGCAGCTTTTCAGACCTCGCTTCAAGGCTTCCAACATCTGGAAACCACCGGCAGCCCCTGCATGTTTTCCGGAACGCCCTCTGCCAACGCTTTGGTGACGGCATGGGCGGCTGACGTGCAGACCGGTCCGCGTCACTTGCCCGGTTCCACCGCCAGCATGCAACAAATTCTGGTGGACACCTCTGCCACGGGGTTCAATAAAATCACGGTCACCGTGTGCTGGAAGGGCCCCAACGATATTCAGCTGCGCAGAAACACCTATTCGGCCTACGTGAATGCAAACTTTTAACATACATCTCTGGTCCGGGAGAAATGGGCAACGCAGCGCTGCCCATGGTTTCTCTATCGTTGAGTTGCTGGTCGGCATGGTGCTCGGCTTGCTTGCCATTATTGCCATTTTCCAGATCATGTCGGTATGGGAGTCGCGCAGGCGAACCATTACGGATGGCAATAGCGCGCAAATAGCCGGAGAAATTGCCATACTCGAACTCGAGCGCGATCTGAATCAAAGCGGTATGGGATTTGGGAATGCCAGCGCCGCGACCATTGGTTGTTCAGTGGCAGTGCACAACAGTGGTCTGGCAACAAGCGATTTCACGGTCCGTTTTTCGCCGGTAGAAATCATCAATGGCGTCAACGGAGCGCCCGACACCCTCAATGTGTTGTATGGAAGTTCCGCCTTTTCTAACAATATCCAGAAAGTGGAGTCCTCCAGCAATACCACCAAGGTACTTCAGTACCGGGCCGGCTTCAATATGGGCGACCTGGTGGTGGTGTCCGGCAATTCTCCGGTCGCCTGTACCCTGTTTGAAGTCACCGACAACACGGTGAACGATGCCAAGACGATAGGACACGGCACTGCAAGCTACACCAGTTTTTACACCGGGGCCGCGGTCACGCCCACCATGAATTCCGCCAGCGCGGGCATTGCCTACACCACCGGTGAAATTTACAACCTGGGACCCAATGCCCAGCGCACGCAATGGAGTGTTTCCGCTGCCTCGGTGCTCACGCGTATCAACAACCTGCGCGACAGCACGGTATCTGAAGTTTCTGAAGGCGTAGTCGATCTGCAGGCCCAGTATGGCGTGGACGGCAGCGACGGCAGTGTGCCCAACGGACATGTAGAGGCTTCCGAGTGGACCAACACCACACCCACCGACTGGAGCAAACTGCTGGCGGTGCGGGTTGCTGTGCTGGCGCGCAGCAGTCAACTGGAAAAGGACAATGTGACGCCGACCGCACCTGCATGGGCCGGTAATTCGATTCCCTTTGTGATGCGCAACCTGGACGGAACTACCGGTAGCACGGCGGTCATCGCCAATGATTGGCACCATTATCGATACCGTGTCTATGAATCCACGGTGCCCATGCGCAACATGATCTGGGGCAGCACATCATGAGCAGGCAAGCATTCAAGAAGCAAAGAGGCATTGTTCTGATTGTGGCGATTGTTGCCGTGTTGGCCATGACCTTTGCGGTGCTGGCCATGTTGCGCTCCAGTTCGGGCAGCCTTGGCATTGCGGGTAATCTGGCCTTTAAAAAGAATGCCACCTCGGCCGGTGATTTGGGTGTCGAAGAGGCCCGCACTTGGTTGACTTCGCAGACCTCGGCTACTTTGAATGCGGACCAGGCGCCGGGTTATTTTTCCACCGGAATGGCGAACTTCGATCCGCTGACCTATGCCTGGTCTGCTGGCAACAATGCCGTGGAGGCGACCGCCGACGATGGCTCTGGAAACCGCGTGATGTATGTGGTTCACCGGCTGTGCTCGTTGACGGGTTCCTTCAACCTGCCCGGTCAGTCCTGTGTGCGTCCCTCCAGCCTGAATGCGGTCGGTGCAGGCAGTCCGATTGGTGCCGGTGGTGGGGGCGCGGCGGGGCCAACCGTGGTGATACCGCGGCCTTACTTCCGGATTACTTCACGCATTGAAGGTCCGCGCAACACGCTCAGTTATGTTCAGGTAATCGTTTATTGATGGGGATTAAAAATGATGAATAAGTCACTTTTTTTTGGTGGCAAAAATGCCCTGATGATGGTCGTGGTTTTGCTGGCAGAAATGGCGGCGGGCCCTGCAGTCGCTACCGATATTTTCACTGAGCCCGTGACCAATAATGCTGCGAAGAATGCACCGCCCAATATCATGTTGTTGATGAATACCTCTGGCTCCATGGCCTACAGCCATATGCCGGACCAAATTGAAGGGGATTTCATCAGTCCGCCAGTGGGTTACAAAAACTTCCAGTGTAACTCCATCTATTACAACCCCAATACCACCTATGCTCTGCCTGTGGGACCGGATGGCAGCAATTTGCCGGATGCCGTCTGGCCTTCCGTTCGCTACAACTACTATTCGACAAATAGCAGTATGGTCGATATTTCCGCCAATTTTCAGGCCTATGATCTGAGTTCGCGCAGCAACCAGACAACCGGCGCCTATGACCTTCCGCAAGCGGCTTATTATTATATTTATAGCGGCCCCGAAACATTAATTTACAGCGGCTTGCCCTGCACCCAGGCGGATGGCGGGATTACGACTGCCACGGCGGGCGGCGGCACTTGGACCCGCAAGCTGGTGAGTGCCACGTCTGGCATCTATCCGCATGTGGATGAACGGCAGAATTTCGCCCGCTGGTATGTCTATTATCGCACTCGCATGTCCATGGTTAAAACCAGCCTGGGTTTGGCGTTTGCCCCCATCACCAGCAGTTACCGGGTGGGTTTTATTTCCGCCGATCCGGGCTCACCCGTGGCGCCCCAATCTTTTTTTGCCGCGGCGGACTTTACCACGGCCAATAAGGCCGCCTGGTACACAAAAATCTATGCGCAGATACCTGCAGGTCCATCCTCCATGCGTGAAGGCTTGGCGCGGGTAGGGCGTTACTATGCCAACAAACACGATGGCATTAACCTGGGCATGGATGGCGATCCGGTGCAATACTCCTGCCAAAACAATTACACCATGATGACCACTGACGGTTACTGGAATGTATCTGCCGAAACGGCTGGGCCGGTGCAACTCGACGGCAGCACCCTGGTTGGCAATCAGGACGGTGCCTTTACCGGTGAGAGCGGTACTACCCCTTACGGTGTGTGGGACGGCGGATCCACCACGACGGTCATAACAAAAAACCAGAGCAACGCATACACTTATGGCACTTGCACCAGTTCCTACGTCAACCAAAGTACGCAGCAAACCACGCAGGATATTACGGGCTTCTTGAAAAGCACGACCCAGCAGCAATTGAAGACCGATCAATGGCTGCAAACGACGCGACAGTATCTGCAAAGCACCAATGTCAATTTGCAATCCACCAGCCAGACCCAGATGGTGCAGCAGCAAACCAGCCAGAAAATTGTTCAGAATTTGCAGAGTTCGGTGCAAAATAATCAGAGCCAGTCGCAGAGCCTGCAGGTGACTTTCCAAAGTCTGAGAACAGATACCCAGAATTTTCAACTCGTCAACAACTATACCAAGACGGTTTCCAATACCTACAAATCGACCAGCCAGACCACCAGTTCGACCAGCCAGGTCAATGTGGATACCCAGCCAAACATCAAGACCACCACGCAGAATCTGCAAAGCACCAACCAGTATCTAAAGACCATCAGCTTTGTGACGCAAACGCAGTCGACTCCCATGACGCAAAGCACAACACAGCAGGTGCTGCAATATTCCTACACCACGCAGCTCTTCACTTACAGCGGCTTGACCGAGCTGTCCACTCCATCGGCGAGCTGCACTGCCAATCCGCCCACCATTTCATGTTTTACTGCCACCACGGCGAGCGTGCTAGCGACAGCCTGCACGGCCACGCCGCCCAGCTCTGGCAATAGCTATGTGCAGACCCACTGCACGCAGACACCGGTGGCGAGCTGCTCGGGAACCGGATGTCTGACGCTGAGCACCGGCCCTACCGCCAATTCGGCCTGCGTGGCCGCTGCAGCCAGTTCGACCAATGGCTATACCAGCACGTCCTGCACTGCTGCATCCAGTGTGACCACGAATGTGGTTTCCTGCACTGCAGGCACCATCGGCCTAGTGACCACTACCTGTCCGACGCCTGCCGCAGCGGTGACAGTCGCCAGCCCCACGGCCTGCGTGGCGAGCGGTCCCACGTCCACCAATGGCTACATCACCACCACCTGCCCGGCGCCCGTGGTGACGACGAATGTTCCAATTCCGGGCACCTGCGTGCCGGTGTCCACGGGTGTGGCACCCAACTACATCACTACCACCTGTCCGGCCGCCGTGGTGACCGGGCCGATCAGCGGCGTAGCATGTACAGCTGCCACTGGCACCTCACCGAACTACATCACCACCAGCTGTGCGTTGGGCGCCAAGGTCAGAACCCATGCCGCGAGCTGTGCTGCCAGCAGCACGACCGGGGCCAGCGTCATTACTTGCCCGGCAGCGACCACGACCGGACCGACCGTGGGAGCCTGTACCGCGGGCACGGATGCGAATTTCATCACCACCACCTGCGGCAACACCACCGCTGTGCAAACAGCCATCGCAGCAGGGACCTGTGTGGCATCCGTTGCCAGCAGCAGCAACACCTATACCAATACCACCTGTCCGGCTGTGGTTCCGGTGGTAACAGGGTTGGCTTCGGCCTGCACTTCCATAACCGCAACCTCCACCAACGGATGGACCACGACCACCTGTTCAACGCCCAACACGGTGGCGACCGCAATAGCGAGCACCTGCGTGGCGCAGACGGCGAGATCTTCAAACTCGTGGACTGGCATCACCTGTCCGGCAACGATCGTGACACAAACGCAGGGTGTGGCCTGTCCAGGAACGGCGCTGCCGCTGACCGTGACCACCTGCGGCACGACAACGCCAGTGAATACCCCTATGGCGACTTCAAGCTGTTTGGCAAGCAGTCCAACGGCTGCCAACAGCTACACCACGACGCAATGCACGGCGACGGCGGCGGTGATCACGCCCATACAAAATGCCTGCGGAACCCTTGGCACGCTGATCTCCGGGCCCACGGCGACGAATAGCTACACCACGACCACCTGCGCGGCCCCGGTGACCACAACGAATGTGGGGATTTCCGGTACCTGTGTTCCGGTTACCGGCACCTCGCCCCTGTGGACCACCGTGACCTGCCCGCCTGCCATTTCCACTTCGGTACCTATTTCCGCAACATCCTGTTTGACGCAGACCGCAGCATCCGGGAATCAGTGGATAGGAAAATCCTGTTCGCTGACTATCAACACCAGTGCGATCGTGAACCCGACGAGCTGTAGCGTTGTCGCCGCATCAAGTCTCAATAACTGGACTGCAACCACCTGCCCGGCCACCCTGACCACCAATGTGCCGGTGCAAAGCTGTGCCGCCAGCGGTCCTTTGTCGACCAACAATTGGGTCACCACCACCTGCCCGGCGCCCACGGTGACGACGGCGGTCGGCATCCCTGCCGCATGCGTGCCAGTCACAGCGACATCTGCTAACGGGTGGAGCACGACCACCTGCCCCGCCGCCATTAATCAAGTCAATGTTCCGGTGCAAAGCTGCGCTAACCAGACGGCCGCCGCTGGAAATAACTATGCGAATATCACGTGTCAGGACAACACGCTCACCACCAACGTAGCCACGGGGGGGTGCACTCCCATCGCGGCGGTTGCGCCGAATTGGATCAGCACCAGTTGCCCGACCAATAACACCCCAGCCGTTGCGGTGGCCACTTGCCAGAACATTGCGCCCACAGCGACCAACGGTTACCAAACCACCACCTGTACCGCCAGTCCAAGCCAGGCGATGGGCGTACCGGTATTGAACTGCACGCCCGGGACGGCAACATCATCCCCGTACCTGACCACCACCTGCCATTCCTTGACCACAGGCCCCACCGTGGTTCTGGCAACTGCCTGCAATACAGCGTCGGCTGGTTCAAGCAATAACTATACGAACACCAGTTGCTCGGTGCCGATCAGCGGCCAGAATATTCAAATATCCAACACCAATTCGACGACTACCCAGACCTTCAGTGGCGCCTTGCTCACGGGGACGGTACCCAATATAGTGACAACTGGCCCTGGACCTTTGGACAGCAACTGCTACGTCACCGGCGGTCCGACGACCCTGCCAGCCCTGCCAACGACCCAGCCGGCGTTTTCTGACCCCAGCTGTACCGCTTGGCCTTGCGTGACGACCGCAGTCACACCCACCGGCTCCAGCAACTCCCTGGCCGATGTGGCGCAGTATTACTACATCAACGATTTGCGTCCGGAGATGCCTGACAACGCAAGCATCCTCAGTGGCATTGGCGACAACGCCCCTTGGCAGCATATGACTACCTTCGGTCTGGCCTTGGGTGTGTCAGGTACCCTGCCATTCGATCCCAACTATCTGTCGCCCGGCGCTACCGGTGTCTTTTCAAAAATTCGTCCGCCGCAGAATGTAACTCCGGCCATTGCGCCGACCATGGGCTGGCCCATGTGGCCGGATCCGAACCTGGATTACGCGAGCGATTTGCGGCTCTACAACAATCCAAAGGCCATTGACGATTTCTGGCATGCCACGGTCGACGGGCGTGGGCAGTTTTTCAGTGCCGGGAATGCCTCTGCCGTGGTGACTGCCGTGAGTTCCGCGCTGGCAACCATCAGCGCGGTGGCGGGTGCGGGCAGTGGCGCGGCGGTGTCCAACACCACTCCGGTAATCGGTGACAGCTATTTGTATGCTGCAATCTTCAAATCCGGGGAATGGTCTGGTGATGTCCTGGAATATACGATGGACCTCAGTACCGGCGGAAAGACGCAAATTCCCAATCCGGCCTATCAAACCGACCCCACCAAACCGGCCACCATAGACGCCCCTGCTCTGTGGTCGCTGCAAGCCAGTCTGGATTTGGCGACCTCCGCCGCCTGCGACGACCGCAAGATATATATACGAAGCGCGGGTGCACCGAATAATGTGGCGAATTTTTCCTGGAATAGCAAGTCATGTGCGACCGGCGCCGTGGCAAATGCATTGACCAGTGCGCAGCAAGCCTACTTCGGTGCCAGCGTGATCGCCAACCTGAACCAATACTCGTCCATGACAGACGGCTCCAATGGCACGGTGGACCAGCGCAGCATTGCGGCGGGTGCCAATTTGGTCAACTTCATAAGGGGCCAGCGTGGATTGGAAGTCACCACGGCGGACGGTAGTTTCATGCCCAACAATCTCAGCACGCTGTACCGCAAGCGCGCCCATGTGCTGGGTGATGTGGCCGACTCGCTGATGGCCTTTGTCAAGGCGCCGTCGGCCGCTTACACCGACGCGGGCTACAGCAGCTTCAAGACGGCCCAGGCTTCGCGCACGCCGATGATTTATGTCGGTGCAAACGATGGCATGCTGCATGCCATTTATGCACCCATATCGCCTACTGATGCTAATTATGCGAAGGCAGGAAAGGAGGCTTGGGCCTATATTCCGCAGGCGGTGATGCCAAATCTGTACTTGCTGGCGGATACCCAATACAGCACAAAACATCAGTTCTATGTGGATGGCACGCCCAGCTTCGGTGATATTTACGACAAGACCAGCGCCAGCTGGAAAACCATATTGGTGGGGGGCTTGAGCGACGGTGGCAAGGGCTATTACGCCATGGACATCACCGACCCGGCGAACCCAAAATCGCTGTGGGAATTCAACCAGAGCAGCACCTGCTACAACGCCTCGGTGACGACCACCTATGGTTCAGACTGCAATCTGGGTTTGTCCTTTGGCCGCCCCGTGATTACCAAGCTGGTTAACGGTACCTGGGTGGTGCTATTGACCTCGGGTTATAACAACGTGCAGAGCCCGGCGGGCAGCGGCGATGGCCACGGTTATTTGTATGTACTCAACGCGGCTACCGGGCAAATCATCAGCAAAATCGATACCGGCGTCGGCGACTCCGGTAATTCCAGTGGCCTGCGTGAAATCAATAATTATGTGGCCAATGCGGGCCTGGATAACACCACTCTGCGCGTCTACGGCGGCGATCTGCTGGGCAATGTCTGGCGCTTTGACGTCAACGATAATATCGATCCACCGGGCCTGGAGGCGGCACTGATCACCACCCTCACCGATGCATCTGGCACTCCCCAGCCAATTACCACCCGCGTGCAACTCGCCGAGGTCAATGGCACGACCATGGTGGTGGCCGCTACGGGGCAGTTCTTGGGAAATAGTGACCTCAAGACCACGCAGGTGCAATCCGTTTATGGTTTCACGGACACGCTTGCCGCAGCGGTGCAGTACCCCCATCTGCGCAGTACCTCCAAGATTTTGACGCTTTCGGAGTCCGGCAATATCAGGACAGCGGTATGTTCCGTGGCCGCCAATTGCGCATTTACCACCGGCTGGATTGTGGACCTGCCACAGCTGTATGAACGCGTCAATGTCGATCCGTTCATTGTCGGGAGTACCGTTACCTTTGCCAGCAACATACCTTCCAGCTCGGCCTGCATTGCCAACGGTACCAGCTGGTTGAATTATGTAGACCTGTTGACCGGCGGCACCGTTCCATCGAGCGCCACGGGTGAGTCGTCCGTGCGCCTGCCCAGCGCCTTGGTGGTGGGCTTGAATTATGTGGTGCTTAGCAGTGGACAGGTCATTTCTCACGTGAGTCTGTCGTCGGGTCAGGTATTGCCCTACACCATACCGGTAGAGCCGCCCAGTCCAATCGGTAGACGGGTGAGTTGGCGCGAGATCAGCAAATGAAACCGTGCGCGGTGTATGGGCTGGGCAGCTGTTGACGCTGGTTAAGGCCTGTTTTTTGTCGGTGGCCCTGCATGGGGCGCTGCTGTTCGCCTATTTCTACACGCCTGCGCGCAGTGAAGTCGGGGCGCTGGCACAGGCACCCGCGTCGGACCTGCACGCCAGAATCTTTAGCTATCAGGTCATCCGGGCGGCTGCAATTACATCGCAGCAGGCCACACTATCCGCAGCGCCCGCAGCCGTGGCACCCACACCGCTCGCCACTGCGCAAGTCGCTGCAGTGGCTGCAGTGGCTGCTAGCCAGGAAACCATTTATGACCAGTCAGCCCTCGATGCGTCGCCCCTGGTTCTGTCCAATGTGGTTCTGGAATACCCCACCGCCGCGGATAACCGGGAGGGTCTGGTCAGCCTTGAAATCGTGATTCTGGGAACCGGGGCTGTCGAGTCGGTCAAGGTGCTCAAGGCCGAGCCCGCCGGTTTTTTTGAGGAGGCCGCCATCACCGGCTTTAAAAATGCCAGCTTCTCTCCCGGCATGCTGGGCGGCCTGGGCGTGAAAAGCAGGATGGACATCGAAGTCGAATTCATGCCCACCAATCGCGGTGCCACGGTGTCCGGGCAAAGGTAGGCTGACGCCTTACAGCTTCTGCAGCCGCTCCAGCGCCTTGATCAGGGTGGCATCCTGCTTGGCAAAGCAGAAGCGCACCACGCGCTGGTCAAAGCCCTTGCCGTAAAAGGCCGATAGCGGGATGGCGGCCACGCCGATCTCGCGGGTCAGCCATTGGCAGAAATCGGCCTCGCCCAGGTCACTGACCTCCGAGATGTCCACACATTGGAAGTAGCTGCCCTCGGTGTGCAGGACACGCAAGCGCGTTTTGGCCAGGCCTTCCCGGAACAGATCGCGTTTGCGCTGGTAGAAGGTGGGCAGATCCAGATACGGCGCCGGGTCGGCCATGTAAGCCGCCAGCGCATGCTGCACCGGCGTGTTGACGGTGAACACATTGAACTGGTGCACCTTGCGGAATTCGGCCGTCAGGCTGGGCGGAGCGGCCACATAGCCCACCTTCCAGCCGGTGACGTGGTAGGTCTTGCCAAAGCTGCTGACGATAAAAGCACGCGCCGCCAGAGCCGGAAAACGCGCCGCGCTCTGGTGCTGTTGGCCGTCAAACACCATGTGCTGGTAGACCTCATCGGAAATCAGGAGCACGTCGGTGGGGGCCAGCAGCTCCTGCAGGGTCCGCATGTCGGCGTCGGACCAGATGGTGGCGCTGGGGTTGTGCGGGCTGTTGATCAGGATGGCGCGGGTACGTGGCGTCAGGGCCGCGGCGATCTTGCCAAAGTCGGGCCGGAAGGTTCCCGGTGTCAGCGGCACGCGCACCGCCACCCCACCGGCCAGTTCGATATTGGGCACATAGCTGTCGTAG
>Ga0316221_1003506_pt1 | contig 12771 bp, 13 predicted proteins | sample TBH18007metaG_FD_206003 | JGI IMG/M metagenome (GOLD analysis project Ga0316221, IMG submission 206003) | Freshwater microbial communities from Trout Bog Lake, Wisconsin, USA - TBH18007 | ecosystem: Environmental > Aquatic > Freshwater > Lake > Hypolimnion/Profundal zone | place: USA: Wisconsin... | reverse complement strand
TGTTAGACTTATCCACAATTGCTGGTTCACAAAACAGCAACTCGCCCTGGGTCAATATTCAATCGGCAGGGTGGGTCAATATTCAGTCGGCGCCAACAGCATGCGCAAACCAAAGCAGGCCAGTCCGCCCAAAATGCCCGCCGCGCCGTAGGACAGTCCGAGCCGGCGACTGACCAGCACCACGAAAGTACCAGTGAAGGCAGCACTGGCATCAGGGAAAGCACGATGACGGCAAGCAGGTTCAGATGGAACAGGTGCGCCGTCATGGCCCCTTGAATGGCGAACACCGCTACACCGACCAAGTCGGCTGTCTCGACCACTCCAGCAATATTCAATTTTATTTTGAACATCTTGCCACTCCGTGTGCGTAGTCACCGTCGGTCTTTGATCGGGTGCGTCTGATACAGAGCGCAGGGTGCAATATCCTGATGCAAAAGCGCTCAGGTAGCCAGTGGTACGGCCTTCAACAAAAACAGAGCGAATTCAGGATCATTGCTGATCCACTGGTGAGCAAGCATCCAGCCTCCCTGCAAGGCGACAGCGGCAATCGACGCACTGGTGAATTTATAGGAATTTTCTGTATGCAGACTTTCACCGGCCTTGAAGGCGAATGCGCGGCCCGCTGCATGCACGATCTGGTTGGCAACGCTGACAAGATGCATTTCCATGCGGTTGCATTCCGTATTCCAGCGTGCTTCGTGGCGGAATAGCTCAGGATCAAAATTGCCTCCCAACTCGCGGTTTATTCGTACCAGCAAATTTTTATTGAAGCGCGCCGTCACGCCGGCCTCGTCATCGTACGCAGCCAATAAAGTGGCTTCATCTTTTACGACGTCCGCACCAACAATCAACATGGAATTTTCGCCCAACATGGTGCGTGTATAAGTCAAAAATTCTTTGCACTGTTGCGGCGAGAAGTTACCTATGGTCGAACCCGGAAAGAAACCTGCTTTCGGCAGGCTTTCCACTTCCGGCGGCAACGTCAGCTGGGTCGTAAAATCACCAACCAACGGCAATATCCTGAGAGATAAATAATCGGCAGCGAGTCGTTCAGATGCACCATGGAGTGCCTCGACGCTGATGTCTATGGGTACATACGTTGTTATCTGCGGAACGGCATTCAGCACCAGTCTGGTCTTGTCGCTTGCACCGCTGCCGAATTCAACTAAAGCTGCATTTTCCGGGATCAGCCCAGCCAGCATGGGCGCGATTTTTTTCAGCAACGCCGATTCGGTTCGGGTCAGGTAATATTCTGGCAGCAGACAGATTTCTTCAAACAATGCTGACCCCGCGCCATCGTAGAAATATTTGGGCGACAACGACTTTTGATTCAGCGACAGTCCAGCAACCACATCCGCCGAAAATTCCTCATGGGCAGCATCGACAGCCTTGACAACCTTGTCGCGCGCCAGCCGCAAGCCTGAAAACATCCAGCGCTGATCCAGACGGTAAAAATTACGATAGGTGCTGCGACTGTGTCCGATCGGAGTCACACTGGCACCACCGCGCAGTACCATCTGGTTTGCCATAAATTTGCCGTTGTATTCACCGATTGCACCAGCCTGGGCGCGGAAGCCGGGGTAGGGCCCGTACGGACTCATTGTCCACTGCCAAACGGTATCGTACAGCTGATCCATCAGGCCGGACTCTGCTGCAAGCTCCCATTCGGATTCGGAAGGCAAACGGGCCAGCGCCCAACCTGCATAGGCCGATGCCTCGTAGTAGCTGATATGGGTAACCGGTGCGCCATGATCAACGGGGTGCATCCCCGATAAGGTCATCTGGCTCCACCCATGCGGGCCTTCCTGCCAATAACCAGGTGAATTCCAGCCGTGCTCCTGTAAAGATGTCCATCCATCCGCCAACCAAAGTTCGGGTCGTCTGTAACCACCATCGTCCATAAACGCCAGCCACTCGCCATTGGTCACCAATCTGTCCGCAATGTCAAATGGCATCAACCAGACGGCATGTCGCGGACTTTCGTTATCAAAACAGAAGTCTGAATTGCCATTGCCTGTATTGACCAGGCCAGCGCTGATGGTGTGGTACTGGCCACGGCGACCAGATGGCATCAACGGCCATTGCCGATCATAAACGGGCTTGAGGGGTGATTGATTGAACAAATGCAGTATATCCATGAGCAACAACTCCTGATGTTGTTCTTCATGTGCCATACCGAGCTGGATCAACGCTTCAAACTGAGTGACATCATTTTGCTGTAACAGTTCCTGCATCGCCAGATCGACGTGTTGCCGATATGCCCTGACTTCATCCAGCGTCGGTCGGGTCAATAACCCGCGCTGCGGGCGCGGTTGCCGCGGGCCTAACGATTCATAGTACGAATTGAACAGATAGGCGTAGTGCTCGTCATAGACTTGATACCCTGGCAGGTGGGGTGCCAGCAAAAACGTCTCGAAAAACCAGGTTGTGTGTGCCAAATGCCACTTGGCCGGGCTGGCATCCGGCATGGATTGAACAACAACGTCCTCCGCATTCAAGTTGCTGATCAGGGATACGCTGCGTTTGCGGGTATGGAGGAAGCGACTCGGCAGATCCGCTTCATCAGTGGCTTTGGAGTATAGAGGAAAGTTCACGGGGAATTCCTTTAAATGGCGACGACCGTATTACGATCATTTCAGGACATCAAGTCGAATGCGTTGGAGATGTAGAGCAATTTTTTGGTGAATCAACTTCCCACCTGTCAGTATTCATCCTTCCGAAGGCAAAGCAATATCAGACTGACTACTAGACCTACTGTGTCATCAACCGCGACCCCGTAGGCTGGGATGCAATCGTAGGCTGGGATGCAATCCCAGCATTTCAACCGTTGATGCTGGGATTAAAGGAGTGTGCGCTGGCAGGCGCACACCGTTCCGCAGGCAAGGAGCAATGCTCCTTGAAACCCCTGCTACACCATCCCAGCGTACGACGCATCCCAGCCTACGACACATCCCAGCGTACGACGCATCCCAGCCTACGACGCATCCCAGCCGACGGGGTCGCGGTTCCTGACACAGTAGGACTAACAGGTCGAGCACATTGCTTTGTACATCGATCAAATAGGGCGTGGTAAATTGATGGGTTCCACCGTTGCGATAAATATCGAAGCGAGCCATCTTAAAACTGACGCCATTTTTCCGACGGCAAACCTTCAAGCTCAGTAGTCTGCTTATAAGCCTCGATGAAATCGGCATGTTGTTCGGCCCAGCATCGGGCATGTTACGTACGAATGGTCTCGCGCAGTATCCGTTCACAGGTGTGCGACAAATTAATGCCGAATGCCCAGGCGTCGGGCGCCAACGTAATATTGGTTGCTTTCTTGGGAGCGGTCTTTTGATGTGTGATTGGCATAGCGAATTCCAATGTTGAAATCAATGCGCATTATGTATCCGCATAAAATAATATCGACATTTTTGGCAATTTACACCCATAACTTCGAATGCCAGATTGGATAGTGCTAAATTTAGTGCTTTATTTAGTTATGCGGTGCTATGATGCCGCTACCAACTTCGTGGAGCTTGATATGAACTTTCTTAACATCCAACCAATCAGCTACCTGAAGACGAACACGAGCGATGTTGTCAAACAGGTTCAGGAAACGCACGAGCCTGTGGCGATTACCGTCAACGGCAAAGTGCAGGCAATTGTTCAAGATGCGCTGAGCTATCAGAAAACGCAAGACCAGCTGACTATGCTTCGTATTCTTGCCCATGGAAGAAAGCAAATTGAAGAAGGTAAAGTGACTGACCATGATGCGTTTTTTGCTCAGCTTGAAGCTGAAGACAAGGAAAGCGATTAATCACTATGAAAATCGTATGGACGAATTCTGCCAAAAGTGATTTGATGGACATTCGCGATTTTCTGAAGAATGCCGAATCTCTCCAGTTTGCCAATAAAATCACTCAAGAAATCCGTGATGAAGTTGCGACTCTTAAAGATTGGCCGAAGCACAAAGGCATTTATGTGAAAGAACTTGAAGAGCTCAATCTTTCTCAGTATCGTCAACTTCTCATTGGACAGAACCGTATCATATTTGAGCGGTTCGACAATGAAACCTGTTACATACATCTTGTTTGCCATACCAGCCGCGACCTTGAGGCCATGTTGCGCCGCCGTCTGCTCAGTCCCTGAAACAGTGCGATTAACAGTGCGATTGACAGTATAATCCGCGGTGTTATTACATCAGGCGAGCCAGACATGTCCCATATCACAGCAAATGACTTGAAAACCAAAGGGATTGCAGCCATTGAGGCGGTGCTGCAGGATCAGACTGAAGCGATCGTCTCGGTACGCGGCCATGCCCGATTTGTTGTGATGGACCTCGAGCATTATCAGCATTTAAGACAATGTGAGTTGGAAACCGCATTGATTCAAAGCCGCGCCGATGTGGCTGCCGGACGGTTTGTGGATGAGTCTGCCGAACAGCATGTGGCGAGAATCAAAAAAATGATCGAGACTGATTGCGCATGACGGTCCATTTACAATTTACGCAATCCTATCAGCAGCGCGCCAAAACATTTTTAAGGCGCCACCCGGAGTTGCTGCGCCACTATCAGAAAACAGGGGAATTACTTGCATCCAATCCGTTTCACCCATCGTTGCGTTTAACCGCATTGCAAGGGCGATTGACCGGTTTGCATTCCGTCTCCATTAACATCAGTTACCGCATCACCCTTGAGTTCATTATCACTGACAATTCGATCATCCCGATCGATGTGGGCGACCACGATCAGGTGTATTAATTTTATTGCCCATCATGATTACTGGCACCATCCATGTATTACCTTAACCAGTGCGGCATCGTCTGCGCCATCGGCAACACGACTGCTGCCGTTAAACACAATCTGTTTGAACTGGCCCGTTCCGGCGTGCGTCAGACCGAGCTGTGGTCGCCGGGTCGCATGCTCGCGCTGGGTGCCGTCAGTCAGGATCTGGTGTTGCCATCCATGGAGCACAAACCGCTGCAGCACAGAAGTCGCAACAATCAGCTGGCATTGGCTGCGTTGTCGCAGATCCGTGGGCCGGTCAATGCCGCCATTGCCCAATTCGGCGCACAGCGTATCGGGGTGGTGATCGGTACCAGTACTTCCGGTATGTCCAACACGGAAACTGCCATGCGCCAGTACCGCCGGCACGGCACACTGCCCGGGGATTTTCATTACGCGCAGCTTGAGCTGGGTTCGGTTGCGCAGATGCTGTCCGAAGAGCTTGGCGTCACCGGTCCGGCGTATGTTCATTCCAGTGCCTGCTCCTCCAGCGCCAAGGCGCTTGCCAGTGCCGCGCGCCTGATCAAAATGGGGTTGTGCGATGCCGTCCTCTGCGGTGGTGTCGACACGCTGTGTGAATTTACCGTGGCCGGCTTTTCGGCACTCGAATCGGTCAGCAGCGAACAGTGCAATCCACTGAGCGCCAACCGTAACGGCATCAATATCGGTGAAGGCGCAGCGCTGTTTTTAATGTCCTCCAGTCCGGCCAGTGTGGCACTGTGTGGCTGGGGTGAATCGTCGGACGGTCATCACATGTCGGCACCGGATCCGGAAGGCAAAGGCGCAGCAGTCGCCATCAGCCAGGCGCTGCGGCGCGCCGGCATACGGCCGGACCAGGTGGATTATGTGAATCTGCACGGCACGGCGACCGTCCAGAACGATGCCATGGAAGCGCGTGTCATTGCCGAACTGTTTGGCCCACAGGTCAGCGTGAGCTCGACCAAACCGTTCACCGGTCATGCGCTCGGTGCTGCCTCGGCCATTGAAGCTGCCCTGTGCTGGCTGGCCATGCAGGACGATAATGAGCAGGGCTGTCTGCCGCCGCATCTGTGGGATGGCGTGCAGGATCCGGCTCTGCCGGTGTTAAATGCGGTTAAATCTGGCTATCGCTTACACCGACCATTACAATGGGCGCTCTCCAATTCATTCGCCTTTGGCGGATCCAATGCAGCACTGGTGTTTGGAAAAATGCAATGACAGGTTGGCCCGCAATTACCGAACTCATTCCGCACCGCTTTGGCATGGTTTTGCTCAGCCGTGTACTGTCGGTGCAGGAAGATGCCTTATGTGCCGAAGCGCTGATCACCCACAGCGATCTGTTTTTTGATGCGCAACGCAATGAAGTGGGGGCCTGGGTGGGCATCGAATACATGGCTCAGGCGATTGCGGCCTTTGAAGGCCATTCGGCATGGTTGCGCAAAGAGGCGGTCAAGGTTGGGTTTCTGCTTGGATCGCGTCATTATGAAAGTTACTGTTCCGGGTTTGCCCCGGGGACTGTATTGCACGTCGACGTGCATCGCGTTCTCATGCACGACAATGGTCTGGGTGCGTTTGAATGCAGGATTGCCGATGCCGCCGAGGGCCGCTTGCTGGCCAAGGCAACGGTGACCGTATTCAAGCCCGACAATGTGCATAATTTTTTGAAAAACACCGATCAGGAATGAAAAGTTGAAAGCAGGGATGCATGAATAACTCAAACAAAACGGTGCTGGTCACAGGTTCGTCACGCGGCATCGGTCGCGCAATTGCCAGGCGTCTGGCGCAGGATGGTTACGACATCGTCCTGCATTGCAAAAGCCGGCGTGATGAAGCAGAACAGGTTGCCAGGGATATTGTTGCGCTCGGCCGGCAGTGCCGGGTGCTGCAGTTTGATATCAGCGACCGTGAGGCAAGCGCAACAATCCTGCTCGAGGATGTGGCGCTGCATGGCTGTTATTACGGTGTGGTCTGCAACGCCGGTATCGCGCGCGACAATGCCTTTCCGGCCATGTCCGGTGAAGACTGGGATATCGTGCTGTCGACCAATCTGGATGGCTTTTATAACGTGTTGAATCCGCTCATCATGCCGCTGGTGCGCACCAAACAACCGGCGCGCATCGTTACGCTGGCTTCCGTGTCCGGACTGATCGGCAATCGCGGTCAGGTCAATTACAGCGCGGCCAAAGCCGGCATCATCGGTGCGACCAAGGCACTGGCCATCGAGCTGGCCAGTCGCGCCATTACCGTCAATTGTGTTGCGCCCGGTCTGATTGAAACCGATATGGTGGCCGATGTGCCGCTGGACGAGGCGCTCAGGCTGATTCCGGCGAACCGCGTGGGCAGGCCCGAAGAAGTGGCTGCCGTGGTCAGTTTTTTAATGCAGCCGGATGCCGCGTATGTGACGCGTCAGGTCATTTCGGTCAATGGAGGAATGGCGTGAGCAACAATTTGTCAAAACGTCGGGTTGTAGTGACCGGCATGGCCGGTATCAGCCCGAGCGGCTGCGACTGGGCCAGTGTGCGTTCCAGTCTGCTGCGCTACCGGAATGCCGTCGTCGCGATGCCTGAGTGGTCTGACTATGAAGGCCTCAACACCCGGCTTGGCGCACCGGCGGCCGATTTCGATCTGTCGGAAAAATTCAATCGCAAATCCATGCGCAGCATGGGGCGGGTTTCGGTCATGGCCACCCGCGCTTCCGAGCTGGCGCTGCTGGATGCGGGCCTGCTCGATGCAGAGCTGATCAAAAGCGGACAGATGGGCGTTTCCTACGGCTCGTCAGCCGGTACGCCGAGTGCGATCGGCGATTTCGGACGCATGATGGAAGACAAGAGCACCAAGGGCATCAATGCCACGACCTACATCAAAATGATGGCCCACACTGCACCGGTCAATATCGCGGTGTTCTTCGGTATCACCGGTCGCATCATCACCACGTCCAGCGCCTGCACGTCCGGCAGTCAGGGTATCGGGTATGCCTATGAAGCGATCAGCAGCGGCAAGGCATTGGCCATGATCGCCGGCGGGGCCGAAGAATTGTGTGCCACCGAAGCCGCCGTGTTCGACACCCTGTTTGCCACCAGCGTCAAAAATGACACGCCAGACGCCACACCGCGCCCGTTTGATGTGTCGCGTGACGGACTGGTGATCGGTGAAGGTGCCTGCACGTTGGTTCTGGAAGAACTGGACCATGCCCGTTTGCGCGGTGCGCGCATCTACGCCGAGCTGGTCGGATTTGGTACCAACTGCGACGGCTGTCATGTCACCCAACCGAATTCCGGCACCATGAAAATCGCCATGCAGCTGGCCTTGACGGATGCCGGACTCGACCCATCCGACATCGGTTATATCAATGCACACGGCACCGGCACCCAGCAGGGTGACATTGCCGAAACACGCGCCACGGCGCACTTGTTCGGCAACCGCACGCCGATCAGTTCGCTCAAGAGTTATATGGGCCACACGCTGGGCGCCTGCGGCGCGCTGGAAGCGTGGATCAGCATCCAGATGATGCGTGAAGGCTGGTTCGCACCGACCCTGAATCTGGAGCAGGTTGATCCCGAGTGTGGTGAGCTGGATTACATCCGCGGTGAGGCAAGGACATTGCAGTGTGATTACGTCATGAGTAATAACTTTGCGTTTGGCGGAATCAACACGTCATTAATTTTCAAAAAAATGGATTGATGTGAAACCGGAATCTGCCAAACCGGTTGTGCAGATCAGTCTGCTCGATCTGGATAAAATCAGTGAGGATGCGCTCACGCCGTTTCTGGACTGGCTGAACCCTCTCGAGCTGGCGCGTTATGAGCGCTTCCAGCGGGTCTTGCGCAAACGACAGTTTCTGGCCGGACGGGTCGTGCTGCGCTGGTCGCTGATGCAGATGATGAACCTGCCCAGGCACGACATACAGTTAACTGAGCGGCCAGACAATGCACCGCTGCTGCAGCTCGATGGGGTTGAATTGACACCTGAATTCAGCCTGTCTCATACCGGTAACTGGGTAGCCTGCGCGTGGAGCACAACCACGCGCCTGGGTCTGGATATTGAAATGCTGGATGCCAAACGTGAACTGCAAGGCGTAGCCCGGCACAGTTTTTCGGACGATGAGCTGGCGTGGATGCAGCGTGCCCCCGATCTGGTTGCTGCATTTTATTTTCTGTGGAGCCGCAGGGAAGCGCGCTACAAGCTCACGCAAAACCACGTCAGTGCAGGCGTCGAGCATTGCCATGCGCTGTCCCATCCCGACCTGTCGATGGTATTGATGACGGAGGTGCCACTGGCTGAACCACCCCACTGGTCAGAAGTGGATTGGCACAAAATCAAGAAATGAATGGCAATACATTTTTGCCACAGACCGGTCCGGTCAGTTTCACCTCAATCCTGATGTCAGTGGCGCGACATTAAAAAAAATTAATATTGAAATCTGAACCGTCCTGGCGTTGCTTTGCGTCGGATTGGTCGTGCCTGGCCGGCAATATTTGAATGGTTATCTGAGCAAATCTATCCTAAATTACCTGTACCGTATCAGGCAGGATCGAAACAGCATGATTGAAAAGATAACTCTGCACAAAGCAAGTCTGTTTGACCTTGCCGGTCGCCAGGCAGCGGTGGCGTTTGTCTGCGGCCTGTTGTACCTGCAGGGTTTTGGTTTTACTGCCGATTCCCTGCTGCCGGTCTGCATGGCATCCTGTGGTCTGGCACTCGGCGCCATACTCCTGGGGCAGACAAAATATCTGGCCGGCATGGGCAGCGGTGTGGTTCTGGCCCAGTTGCTGTATGCACCAACCTCCATCTGGCTGGCGCTGATTCTGATCAGTGCCTGCCTGCTGCAATCCTTTTTGGGCGCCTGGCTGCTGTCCGCTTACAAAAAATTTGAACTCAAATTCGACGTGCCGCAAAGCTTTCTGGCGCTGTGTCTGGTCTGCCTGATTACCCCGGCAGTCAGTACGCTGCTGCTGTTGGCAGGGGACTGGCTGCAACTGATCAAACTTGATGAGCTTCATATCAATCAGTACTGGATGGGCGACAGCGTAGCGACCATACTGATGACCTCTCTGGTGCTGGTGTGGCGCTCAGCGCCGGACAACTGGAAAAATTCCGGACGAACCTTGGAAGCCGTGGTGCACTTTGCCGTTTATTTCATCGTCGGACAAATCATTTTCTTTGACTGGTTTTATGATTTGTTTGGCAATATCAGCCGTGGTTACTGGCTGTTCCCGCTGATTGTCATTGTTGCCGTGCGCATAGGCCGGCATGGCGTCATTCTTCTGGCGATCCTGACCGTGGTGCAGGCACTGTGCGGTGCTGCAGCGGGAAAAGGATTTTTCAGTCACGACTTTGAGCAATCGCACCTGATCAATCTGTGGAATTACTGTCTGGCCGTGGCGATGGTTGGCATGACTTTTTCGATCACACTGAAAAACCGGTCGAACATTGAACACAGTTTGCGCAAGGGTAAGGAGCAACTGCGCGAGGCGCAAAGCCTGGCGGCCATTGCTGACTGGAGTTGGGATATGCAAAGCGACCGGCATTTCTGGTCACCGGGGGTCTATGAATTTTATGGCCGCGATCCGGCACTGGGCCCGGCCGCCTTTCCTGAAGTGAAACAATACTTCACTGCAGAAAGCTGGGCCCGGCTGGAAGCCGCAGTGGCGGGATGTCGCCACACGGGGCGGCGTTATGAGTGCGAAGCGGAGGTAGTTCGACCCGATGGCGCACACCGCTGGATTACGGCACGCGGTGAGGTCGTGCGTGACGAACAGGGTAACGTCGTCAACATGTTTGGCACCGTGCAGGATATTACCGCGAGCAAACAGGCTCAGCTGAAGATCGCATCCAGCGAAGCAAATTTACGCACCCTGTTTGAAAATTCACCCACTGCCATGCTGATTATCAATTCGATCAGCGGCCAGATTCTGCAGGTCAACGACAATGCCGTGCGTCTGTGGGGTTATGAGCGGGATGAATACCTCAAGCTGACTATTCTTGATCTCACTTTCTCGAACGACAAATACACTTCTCAGGTGCGCATGGAATCGTTTGGCCGGGGCGAGTTTGAAAATTATTCCCGTTTTGAGAAACGTTATCTGAGAAAAAATGGCAGCCTGTTCTGGGCCGAAGTGTGTGTTGCGGTCGTCGCGGATGAATTTGGAAAGCCGCTTTACAATATCGGCAGCATCATCGACATCACTGAACGCAAGCAGATCGAACAGCAGCTCAGTCAACTGTCAATGACCGTGGAACAAAGCCCCGAGAGCATTGTGATTACGGACATTCATGCCAACATTGAATATGTCAATGAATCCTATTTGCGCAAAAGCGGTTACAGCAGGGAGGAACTGATCGGGCAGAATTCAAGCATGCTGCAATCCGGCAGCACGCCCAAAAGTACGTATGCGGCAATGTGGCAGGCGCTGACGCAGGGCCAGTCCTGGGAGGGGGAGTTCATTAACCGCAACAAGGACGGTTATGAATATACCGAACACGCCATCATCAATCCGATCCGGCAGGCCGATGGCAGCATCACCCACTACGTGGCGGTCAAAGAGGACATCACTGAAAAGCTGCGCTCCAAAATGCAGCTGCACCGGCTGGCGTATTACGATGATGTGACTGACCTGCCCAATTTTCTGATGATGCAGGAACATATCGATCAATCGCTGGTTCACACCAAAAAGGCTGAATCGTACGGCGCACTGATTGTTTTGAATATCGACCGCTTTCAAACGGTGCACGATGCCAATGGTCAGTTGGTGAGCAACCTGTTGCTCAAATCCTTGGGAGAACGGCTGGTGCAAACGCTGTATGCCTCGGATGTGGTAGCACGTATCTCCGGCGATGAATTCTGCATACTTTTGCCTGATCTGGATAATTCGCTGCAGCAATCGGCGCTGCTGGCCATGCAGGTGTCCAGGAAAATCCATCACTGCATGGTCAAGAGCTTTCATGTCGGCGGTACCGATGTGGTGCTCACCGCCTGTCATGGCATTACGGTATTTAGCGGGGTGGACGATGACAATCCGCATGAAATTGTGCGGCGCGCCAGCACGGCCATGCACCATGCCAAGTCGCGCGGCTATGAACAAAGCGTGTTTTTTGAAACGGCACTGGATCAGGTGGTACACAAACGCTTTGCCCTGGAAGGGGAGTTGCGTGCCGCGATCAATGGCGATGAACTGCGCATTTTTTTGCAGTCCCAGGTTGACTCGAGAGGTATCGTGCGCGGCGCCGAAGCCCTGATCCGATGGCAGCACCCGCGCCAGGGTTTGATCAGTCCGGCCCATTTTATCGGCGTGGCAGAAGAATCCAATTTGATTGTCGATATCGATAACTGGGTGCTGACCCAGGTGTGTCGGCGTCTGGCCAGTCTGCCCGAACTGTCGATCCGGATCTCGGTCAATGTCAGTGTGCGCCATTTTAACCAGGTCGATTTTGTGGCACAGGTGCGTCAGATTCTGGCATTGACCGGTGCCGATCCACAACGGCTGACGCTGGAAATTACTGAAGGGGTCGTGATCGACAATCTCGAGGATGTTATTGTCAAAATGAATGAGCTCGGCGCGCTCGGCATCCATTTTTCCATGGACGATTTCGGCACCGGTTATTCATCGCTGTCGTATCTGAAGCGCCTGCCGATCAACGAACTGAAAATCGATAAAAGCTTTATTCAGGAAGTGACGGTGGATTCGAATGATGCGGCCATGGTTGAAGGCATCCTGGCGGTGACCAGACATCTGCAACTGCGGGTCGTGGCTGAAGGTGTGGAAACGCTGGAACAGGCCGCCTTTCTGAATTCCCGCGCCCAGATTCTGCATCAGGGTTATCTGTACAGTGTGCCGGAACCGATGGAGTCGTGGCTGGCGGTTTATTTTTCGTCGCAGCCGGCCTATTCGTATAAATAATTCAGGCAGGCTTTGATTGTCTGTTTCAGTGTCGTAGGTTGGGATACAATCGTAGGCTGGGATGCAATCCCGGCATCAACGGTTGAAATGCTGGGATTGCATCCCAGCCTACGATTGCATCCCAGCCT
>Ga0316221_1003502_pt1 | contig 12780 bp, 11 predicted proteins | sample TBH18007metaG_FD_206003 | JGI IMG/M metagenome (GOLD analysis project Ga0316221, IMG submission 206003) | Freshwater microbial communities from Trout Bog Lake, Wisconsin, USA - TBH18007 | ecosystem: Environmental > Aquatic > Freshwater > Lake > Hypolimnion/Profundal zone | place: USA: Wisconsin... | reverse complement strand
AATCGGAGATTCGCAGACAATGGCGTTCCCAATCTGGAGATTGGGAACGAGCGCGCTTTTTCTTAACTTAATGGCAGTGGGGCGTTGCTCTAGGCTGGTATGGGGCTGGGCCGTTGGCCCGGAAATGCGCCAAGCGATGCCAGGTTCATGCCCAACAATCAACGCCGCGCTTTGGCCGCCTGCAAGTCTCAGGATGACAGCATTCGGGGCTCCGTCCTCGCTCGTGCGTCCCGTCTGTAAACTTGTGGGTAATGCAAAGAGAGGACTACCGCAGTCCAAGACGCTGGCGCGAATGCCGAGCCCATTCCGTTTTCAAATCGCTTCTCAAACGGAGACCTGATGGTCTTGACACTACAGCCTGCCAGCCTCTGCCAATGAGTAATGCTTACGCCCACACCCCAATTTCCGTCGCGCTGGCACAAATCGCGGTCGTTCCCGGCGACCCCGAGCGCAATGTGGCGCGCATGCTGGAGGTGGCCCAATCCCTTGCCGGCAAAGCGTTCATCGTTGCGTTTCCGGAAATGTGCGTCGGCGGTTATCTCGTGGGCGATCTGTGGCACGATGCGGATTACTGCGACTGGCTGGAAAGCTTCAACGAGCCGCTACGCCAAGCCTCCGCCGATCTTGGCCTCACCCTCATCTACGGCAATGTTTACCGGGATAAAACCGGTCGGTGCGGCAAAGACGGGCGCCCCCGCAAATACAACGCCGCGACGATCTTCGACCGCGGCGCCGCTCCCGCCGGTTCAGGCTTCTTTCCGCCGGGAACTCAGCCCAAGACCCTCCTGCCCAATTACCGGTTCTTCGACGACACCCGCTATTTCTTCTCCGCCGCCGATGCCGCTGCGGACGCCGGCGTTCCGCTGGAATCCGTCTTTGCGCCCTTTACACTGGCGTGCGGATTGAAGATCGGCTTGCAGCTTTGCGAAGATCTCTGGTGCCAGGACTACCGGTACAAAGGCGCGGCGTTGAATACCGCACGGTTCCTGACCGATGCCGGCGCGGAATTGATTGTGAATCTCTCCGCGTCCCCGTGGACCCGGGGAAAAAATGACGCGCGCGACCGGCGCATCCGGTTTGTCTGCGGAGAATGCACACGGAAAGCCCCGTTTATTTACGTGAACCGCGTAGGCGCGGAGAATTGCGGAGACAACGTGATTGTGTACGACGGCGGAAGCACTGTTTACGATCCGGAAGGCTTCCCCGTGCGCCTGGCCAACAACCGTTTTGAGGAAGAAGTGCTGATCGTCGGTGTCGCGCGGCCTTTGGGTGACGAACCCCTCCAACTCACCGAGCGACTACGCGTGCCACGCACCAGCGACTCGCTCATGGCGCAAAAGTTCCGCGCCATCGTCACCGGCTTGCGTCACGTCGAGCAGGTCAACAAGAATCCGAAGCAGCCGTTCCTCATCGGCGTTTCCGGCGGCGTGGACAGCGCGGTGGTGGCGTGCCTGCTCGAACGGGCATTCGGAGCTGAGCGGGTTACCGGGGTAACGATGCCGTTCAAACACACCAGCGCGCAGACGCTCAAGAACGCCTATCACATCGCCGAAGCGCTGGGCATCGACCTGCTGACCGTGCCGATCGAAGAGAACGTCGAAGCGTGGCGGCGGACCCTCGGCGCGCTCGAACTCTCCGGGGAAAACCCGGCGGCCACCGCGCTTGCCATGGAAAACGAGCAGGCGCGCATCCGCGGCTCAGTGGTGCTCTCCGGCCTGGCCGCGCGGCTGGGCGCGGTTTATACCAACAACGGCAACAAGCTGGAGACGGCGCTCGGATACGCGACGCTCTACGGCGACGTCAACGGAGCGATCGCGCCGATCGGCGACCTGACCAAAACGGAGGTCGTCGCCCTGGCCCGCTACCTGAACCAGGAGGTCTACAAGCGCGAAGTCGTTCCGGCCAATCTGCTGCCCGACGACCACTGGATGTTCGATCCCGCCGGCGTCGCACCGACGGCCGAGCTTCGCGACAACCAGGTCGATCCGATGAAATTCGGCTACCACGACGCGTTATTGCAGGCGATGACGGCGTTTCAGCGCAGCACTCCCGAGGGAATCCTGCGCGCGTTCCTGAAGGGGAGCCTGCACACGCTGCTGGGCATCCCCGTTTCGCTCATGAGGCGTTGGGGCGTCGATGCGCCGCCGGTGTTCGTCGAGGACCTCGAATGGTTCACCGGCATGCTGCGGCGTTCGGTTTTCAAACGCATCCAGGCGCCGCCGATCATCGTCACCAGCACCGGCGCGTTCGGATACGATTTCCGCGAAGCGCTCGTCGCCCCCCATCCCAGCGCCGCCTACCGTCAACTGCGCGCCGAAGTGCTGAACCTGCCAGGCTATCCCTGCTGACCGGGTAAACCTGCTTTTCCTTGGCGTGCGAAAATCTGCGAAAATCTGCGCAATCTGCGGACCTTTCTTCTTCCTCTGCGGAGGCGGCATCAGGGGAACGTCCGGGGAGCGCCCTTGCCTCTGCGCCCGGTTTCTCTAGTAACGCGCGCTCGTTCCCAGGCTCCTGCCTGGGAATGCAGTATTCTCGGAGGCTCCAGCCTCCTGCCGGACCTCCAAAAACACAGCGCACCGGAGGGGAACGGGAGGCTGGAGCCTCCAAGACAGGGGCGTTCCCAGGCTGGAGCCTGGGAACGAGACCGCGAATTTCTTAACTTAATGGCAGTGGGGCGATGCCCTAGGCTACATTGTGGCTGGGCCGTTGGCCTGGAAAGGCGCCAGGCGATGTCAGGTTCTTGCCCAACAATCAACACCGCGCTTTGGCCGCCTGCAAGCCTCAGGATGACAGCGTTCGGGGCGCAGCTCTCACTCAGGAGACCGTTTACCCAAATTCGGTTGCAGCTCCTCCGCGCTAAGTCCTTGGCGCGAACCTTTCTTTTTTTATCTGCGAAAATCTGCGTAATCTGCGGACCTTTCTTCTTCCTCTGCGGAGGCGGCATCAGGGGAACGTCCGGGGAGCGCCCTTGCCTCTGCGCCCGGTTTCGTGTATCAGCAGCCTCGTAAACGTTTCACCAATGACTTCCCTGCCGTTGAGACCGCGGATTGCGGTGGTCGGTTCTGGCGCCATCGGCTGCTATTACGGCGGCAAGCTGGCGGCGGCGGGCCATGACGTGCATTTCCTGATGCGCTCCGATCTGGAAGCGGTGCGCGAACACGGGCTGACGCTGCACAGCGTCGGCGCTCCCGCGGTGCATCTGCCGTCGGTCCAGGCCCATGGCAGCACCGCAGACATCGGTCCGTCGGACCTGGTCATCATCGCCGTGAAAACGACCTCCAACAACGTCCTGGAGACGTTGATTCCACCGTTGCTGCACGAGAATACTGTCCTGATCACGCTTCAGAACGGCATGGGAAACGAGGATCTCCTGGCTTGCCACTTCGGCGCCGAGCGCGTCATGGGCGCCCTCTGCTTCGTCTGCTTGAACCGTGTGGCGCCCGGTGTAATCGAGCATTACGGTCACGGCACCATCTCCATCGGCGAGTATCGGGGGCAGCCCCAGGCGCGCACCCATGCGTTTGCGGCTGCGCTACGGGAGGCGGGACTGGAGGTCGCCGTCGTGGACAACCTCATCGGTGAGCGCTGGCGGAAACTGGTCTGGAACATCCCATTCAACGGCGTCTGCATCGCCGCCGGGGGCGTCACGACCGCCGACATCCTGGCCGACGAAGGCCTCACCCACCTCGTGCGCCAGCTCATGCGCGAAACGATCTCCATCGCCGCCGCCGGCGGTCATGCGATCCCGGATTCCTATATCGATTTCCAATTCCAGCGCACCCATCCCATGGGCGCCTACAAGCCGTCGAGCCTCCTCGACTGGTGGGCCGGGCGCCCCGTGGAGGTTGAGGCGATCTGGGGGGAGCCGTATCGCATCGGGCGCTCGCTGGGTCTCGACATCGGCCGGCTGGAGACGCTCTATTTTCTGCTCAAGAAACTCACTGTGGAAAAGCCCGCGTCATAACGGCGTTCGAATCCATTACCATGCAAACCAGCGACTGGACCGTTCGTTTCAAAGCCCTCTACGAGAAAGCCCGCGCCCGCTACGACGCCGGCCATCGGGATGCGGCAACCCTGTTTAACCCCGGAGAATGCGCCTTTCTGGAGACGATCGGCGCCCGCCCGATTGAGTTGTACGATTTCGCCGAAGACGCTGGCGGGATTGATTGGGAGACCGCGCTGCTCATCGCCGCCGCCCGCCGCGATTACTTCTGGCTGGCGCAGAAAAACGCGCCTTCGCCCAAGCGCTTTGCCATGTCGGATTTTCCGCCCAAGGATGCCGAGCTGCAAGGGATTCCATGGCTGCCCCGCCTGATTCTGAAAGCCGGCCGCCGGCTCCGCGGCGAAATGCCCGACGACATGATGTACTGCTGCGCCGGCGACCGCCGCTTCTTCAAGCAATACGGCATTCATCCCGCCGACTTCCTGCGGTTCGTGTGGGCGGTCGACGGCAACGAGAGCAGGATTTTGGAATACGTGAAAGGAACCTCGAACATCGCGCCCCCGTCCCGGTAGAACATAGCGCATGTGAACAGAACACGGAAAATCCGTTGATACGGGTCTCTGTGGGGGAGTCGGTGGACGATTGCAGCCTGCTACCCGGCCAGCAGCGAGCGCACCCGGGCGATCAAGTCGGTCGGCAGGAACGGTTTGCGAAGAAAATTCTTCTCGTTCACGTCCAACTCGCCCGGGGCGGGCAAATCTCCGAAATAGCCGCTCATGAAGAGCACCTTCACCGTCGGGCAATCCCGCCAGAACGCCTTGGCCAGCTCCCAGCCATTGAGACCGCCGGGCATCACGATGTCGCTGATGATCAAATCGATCCGGTCCCTATTGGCTTCCCAGAGCTTCATCGCGTTCTCGGCCACTTCGGCATCCATCACCTCGTAGCCTTCCCGCCGCAACGCATGCACGAGAAGCCGCCTCAACGAGGGTTCATCCTCAATGACTAGCAGCGTCCGGGACATATTGGCTTCCTTCATCGAAAACCGGTCTTTCTAGAGAAGGGGAAGTTCGACATCAAGAATAAAATTGCCGGGATTTGGAGCAACGTCAATTAAACTTTCGCCACGGTTTCGCTTGACAGGCGTTTGATGGCCCCCCCGGCAAGGATGCCGGGGGCAGCCGGCAGGATGCCCGCACTCCCCTCCCGAAAGTAGAAATAGGAGATGCCTGACTTATGGGACGTTTGGACCGGCTGCGCCGTTTCCATTCGGCTTCTGGCCGTTGATGTGCAAATAGGTGTAGTTCTTCAGCCCGCGCTCGTAGGCGGTCAGCAGCTTCATTCCGTCGTTGGGTTTGATGCGGTCGCTCTTGATGGCGGCATCCACCTGCATCTTGAAAAGCCGGATAAGATCGCTATGCATCCATTGCGTGAGCGCCAGCACTTCGGCGATCGTGCTTCCCTCGATGGTTTCCTCGATGTAGAAGCCGTCCTCCTCGTCCTCGTCCACGAAGACATGCGCTTCGTTGACGCGCCCGAAGAGGTTGTGCAGATCGCCCATGATGTCCTGGTATGCGCCCATGAGGAAGAAGCCAATGTAGTAAGGCTGCCCGGGGGTGAGCCGGTGCAGCGTCAGCGTCTCCTTCACGTCCTGCAAGTCGATGAACTTGCTCACCTTCCCGTCGGAATCGCACGTGATGTCCACCAGCGTCGCCTGCCGCCGCGGCTCGGTGTCGAGCCGGTGGATCGGCATGACCGGAAAGAGCTGACCGAGCGCCCAATGGTCCAGCAGCGACTGAAACACGGAGAAGTTGCAGACGAACTGGTCGCCCAGCGCGACCGCCAGTTCCTTCACTTCGTCGGGGATGTATTCCTGGTCCTGGAACACCTGCACGATCCGGTGTGCCAAGCGCCAGAACGTCTGCTCGATCTTGGCCTTGCTCTCCAGGTCCATCAGGCCGAAGTCGAACATCGCGAGCGTCTGCTCCTTGATTTCCTGCGCGTCATGGAGGCTCTCGCTGCGGTTGGCGACGGAGAGGTTGCGCTCGATGTCCAGAATATCGCGCACCAGCTTGTGATCGTCCGGTTGGGCCGCAGTCGCGGTGGGGCAGGAGTTCTTTTCGATCGCCCCAAACGCCTCCACTACGAGCACCGAATGATAGGCGACTATCGCGCGCCCGCTCTCGTTGATGATGATGGGATGCGCGACGGCTTCGGAATCGCACACCTCCATGATGTTGTAGACCACGTCGCGCGCGTATTCCTGAAGCGTGTAATTGACGGAACTGTCAAACGCCGTCTTTGAGCCGTCGTAATCGACGCCCAGCCCGCCGCCGACATCCATGTAGCCCATCTCGTGGCCCATTTTGGCGAGCTTGGAATAGAACCGGGCGGCTTCCCGCACCGCGCGTTTAATAGTGCCGATGTCGGGCACCTGGGAACCGACGTGGAAATGAACCAGCCGCAGGCAGTGCGCCAGGCCTGCTTCCTTCAGCGTGTCGCTGGCCCGAATCAAATCCGCCGTGGAAAGCCCGAACTTCGCGTTTTCGCCGCCGCTGGTCGCCCACTTGCCTGAACCCTTGGATTGAAGCCGCACGCGAAGCCCGATCATCGGCTCGACGCCCGCCTCTTTGGAAATCCGCACAATCTCGTACAGCTCCTCCAGTTTCTCCACCACCATGATCACCCGCTTGCCGAGCTTGTTGCCCAGCAGCGCGTTCTGGATAAACTGCGCATCTTTGTACCCGTTGCAGATGACAACGCTCTCCGGGTCGTTGTTGATCGCCAGCGCCGCCAGCAACTCCGGCTTGCTGCCCGCCTCGATTCCGAAGTGATACGGCAGTCCCGCATCGACGATCTCCTCCACCACCTCCCGCAGTTGATTGACCTTGATCGGAAACACCCCGCGGTACTGGTTGCGATACCCAAACTCTGCAATGGCCGACTGAAACGCCTGGTTGAGAACCTCCACGCGATGCCGCAAGAGATCCTGAAAGCGGAGCACCATCGGAAAACTCAGGCCGCGGTCGCGGGCGTCGTCGATGACCTCCATGATATCGAGCGCGACTGCGGGATTCTGCGTCGGCAGAATAGTCACGTTGCCGCGGTCGTTGATGGAGAAGTAACCGATGCCCCAGCGGTCGATGTTGTAGAGGGCGACGGCATCTTCGATGGACCAGTCTTGCGTCATGGTTGGGTCAGGGAAAAGATCGGCATAGTAGGGTGCGCCACCGCGAATGCAATAGTCTCACGAAAAAATCGTGCGGGGGATTGCGCTCGGCTTCTTCGGCATGCCGGAGAAGCCCGACGCATCGGGTGAGCGGGTCCGGTGTTGACATTTGCGCAGGGAAGGCCAAGATATGTTTTTCAATTCTCCTGATTATGTTCGTCCATCCTTCAAAGCGACTGATCCCGACCTTTCGTTGTCTTTTTGTCGCAATGTCTGGAGCAATCCTGTTTTTGCACGCCCCAGCGTCCGCATCCGACCAATACCGCTGGTCTGTCCAGTATCTCATCGACCAGAGCCAACCGGTTTTCGGACGCTCCCAGGTGACGGCGCCGCGCGGAATTCGCGGCTTGGCCATTTCGCCGGACAGACGATTTCTCTATGCTTCCTACCTGTGGAGTCCGACGACGAAGGGATATTGGAAGCCGCTGACCGAGATCCGCAAGATCGAGATCGCCGAACCCGACTACGAGAAGGCGACGGTGGCGTTGCTGCCGGGGGCGATCGCCAAAGCCCTGGCGGTGGACGATGGGGGCAGAGTCTACGCAGCCGAAGGCAATAACATCCACATTTACGACGGGGATCTGGCCCACGAACTCTTTAGCATTCCGACGTCGACTTGCGATGGGGTCGCGGCAACGCGTGAAGGTTCGACGACCGTGCTTTACGCCAGCGAGCGCGAGCGCGGCAGCCTGAGGCGTTTTGAAATCACCGCCGACAGCTCCGGGGCGGTCTCCAAGGTCAAGCAGACCGGTTTTCAGAACGGTGCCGGGGAGTTCCAGATTCCGGGCGCAAACAGCCTGCGTGGCGTCGCAGTAGACTCCCACGGAAGGATCTGGGTAACCGATCTGGGCGCCAACTGTGTTTACCGGGTCGATCCGAACGGCAAGGATTTGAAGTCGCTGAAGCTGCACTCGCCGATTGCCATCGCCTTTGATGGGCCCAAAGGCTACGTGGCACTTTGGAGGGACAGAGAAGTTGCGATTATCAACGACGAGATGGGCGTGTTTGGGGCTCTGGCTGCGCCGTGGGCAGAGTTGGAAATCTCAGCGCTGGGCAACAATCACCAGGCGGCCCTTGCCGGCATTGCGGTCGATCCGGGCAAAGGCTTCTGGACCGCCAATGAGCACGGGCAGACGGCCGGCCAGAAATCCACCTACGGACGCGTCGACAAGTACTCCAAGGTTGTCGGCAAGAAGCTCTACACGGATTACGAGAACGACGATAACGAACCCATTCTGCATGCTGTCGTAGTGACGCCAGGCGCCGATGGCGCCCGTACTGCGATGGGACCGCCCGAACCGGCTGACCGCCCTTCCGCGACCGCGCTCGAAAGTGGAACCGTCCCCTCGCCTGCCGATAAGGGGCAGAAATAGCGGGAAATAGCGGTAAGGGACCGAAATGGGTTTAGCGCGGCAGAACCACAACCGAAGGGCTCGCGCCGGTTGCGGCCTTACAGGCCCACCAACCACATCCCGAAGTGAATCCAGGTCGGGATGGTCAGCAGAGCCAGAAGCGTGGTGACGAAGACAATCTGGACCGCCATGCCCGCGTTTCCGCCGTAGTGTTTGGCCAGGACGATCGGGAGCATGGCGCAAGGCATCGCCGCCTGCACCACGAGCACCCGTTTCAGCTCGACCGAAGCCGGAGCGAACCGGGCCAGCGCAAAGAACCCAAGCGGCAACACTCCCAGCCGCAGCACGCTCGCCATCGCCAGGACAGCGGCGCCGGAGTGCGCGGTGCGCAGTTCCACCAGAAAATCGGCCAGAGTCGCCCCTGTTAGCAGCAGCGCCATCGGAATTGCCGCAGCCCCCAGCATCCGGGCCCCGCCGCCGATCCACTCCGGCAGCGCCCGGTCTCCGGTGGCGGCATTGAGGGCAAGCGAGAGCACGATGGCAATTACCGGCGCATTCAACGCCTTGCGCCACCATGCCGCGCCATTTCCACGAGCCTTTGGACTCATAATCAGGCTGAACCCCATCCAAAACGCAATTTCCACCCCGAGATTGTGCGTGAAGAGCACCCCGAGCGTCTTTGCGCCAAAGAGTTTTTCCACCACCGGAATCGCCATGTAGCCGTAGTTATACAGCCCGGTGACATAAACGAACGTCCGCTTCTCGGGACCGTCGGGCAGGCGCAGAAACTTCGCGCCCGCGTGACAGACGGCATACCCCATCGCCGCGGTGAGAAAGCCGGCCAGCGGCGGCGCCCAGACGTTAACCCCCTGGCGTAGGGCCGGATTTCCCACGACCGTGGCGGCGATCAGGCACGGGTAGAGCACGTTGACGCAAACGCGCAGCAACGTCGCATCCGCATGGACCGAGAGCATTCCGATGCGCCGGATGAGGAACCCGGCGAAGACGATCAGGAAGACTGGAGCGATCGCGGCGAAAATCACCCTAAAAAACGCCTGTTAAACCGCAGATATCGCAGATATTCGCAGATTTTTAAAAAAAGCGCGCCTCCAACCAAGTCGATCCGATTTGCTTCCTTCAAACAGTCGGCGTCCGCGCCGAGTGGGATGCTCGTTCCCAATCTCCAGATTGGGAACGCACTTGTCCGCGAATCTCCGATTCGAACGGCATTGATTGCAGAACAAGCGTTTCGATCTCCAGAGTGCGCCTTCTTGCAACGAGCACCGCTACGGCGCGTAGGACTCTTGGAAAGAGACGTTTTACGAATCAGAGATTCGAAGGCAAGCGCGTTCCCAATCAGAGATTGGGAACGAGCGCGCTGTTCCGGCAGTAAGTTAACCGTAGTGGGGAAAAACACTCTCACGCCATCTGCGTTTATCTGCGAAATCTGCGGTTTCAACTGCTGAGCTCCAGGATCGGCGTCAGCCAAGCAACTCGTAGCTAAGAATGCTCAGGCAGTAGAGTGCCGCGGTTTCGGTCCGGAGCACGATGGGCCCGAGGGTGATCGGACGGCAACCGCTGCTCTTGGCCAAACCGAGTTCGGCGGGGGTGAAATCGCCTTCCGGCCCCACCAGCACCAGCACGTTGGCGGGTTTCTTTCCGACGATCGCGAGGTGCTCGGCCAGGACCTCCTTGAAATGCCGGGCGTCGGGTTGAAGAGAAGCAATGAGCATCAAATCGAAGCGCGGGCCGGTCTGGAAGAACTCCTTGGGCGTGACCGCGGCGTGAACGGCGGGCAGCCAGTTCTGGCCGCATTGCTTGGCGGCTTCGACGGCTACCGCCTGCCACTTCTCCTGCTTGCGGGCGCTGTCTTCGGAGTCCACCTGCACGACGGTGCGCTCGCTCAAGAGCGGAACGATCGTCGCGGCGCCCAGTTCGGTCGCCTTCTGGACGATCAAATCCATGTTCTTGCCCTTCGGGATCGCCTGGCCCAGCGTGATGCGGCACGCCAGCGGAGGCGTCTTGGCGTGCTGAAGACGCTTGAGTTCCAGGGAGCGCTTTGTAACGGCAGATACCTCCACGGTCGCTTCCACACCCAGCCCGTTGAAGACCACCGCGCGCTCCCCCGGTTGGATGCGGAGGACGTCGATGGCGTGATGAGTTTCCGCTTCGTCGAGGACGAGGCGATCCAGATTCCAGGAGTCCGGCGAAATGTAGAAACGGTGCATGGCAAAAATGGCGTTGTGAAAGATTGAGGGCGACAGGGTACGTTGAGATAAGGCGGAATGGCAATCTTGAACGTCGAATTTGGTGGCCACGCGGAACAGGACGCAGGCTCTACCCGATGGCGTTCCCGTGCCTCCGTGAGGCCGCAGCCTCGGTTGGATATTGTCTTGCCGCCTCAGGAAATCTGCGGAAATCTGCGTAATCTGCGGACAATCTTTTTCTTGCCTTCGACGGTCCGCCGAATCCGCAGATTTTTCCGTCCTGAAGCTTTCTGTTCGCGCCGGCGGGCGGGTTTCACATAATCTCCCGCCATGGCGTATCTCAATGATCACTACCTGAAGCTCAAAGCCGGATACCTCTTTCCGGAGATCGGGCGGCGCGTGAAGGCCTTCTGCGACGCAAACCCGGCCGCGGCGGCCCGCGTGATTCGTTGCGGCATCGGCGATGTCACCGAACCGCTGCCACCCGCGGTCATCGCAGCCATGCACAAGGCCGTCGACGAAATGGCGGTCCGCGACACCTTTCGCGGGTACGGTCCCGAGCAGGGATACGAATTTCTGCGAAACGCCATCGCCCAAAACGAGTACCGCGATCACGGCATCGATATCGCTGACGACGAAATCTTTGTCTCCGACGGTTCCAAGTGCGACTGCGGCAACATCCTCGACATCCTTGGTTCCCAAAACCGCCTGGGCATCACCGATCCCGTCTACCCGGTCTATGTTGACACCAACGTCATGGCCGGGCACACGGGCGAGGCCGATGGCACCGGGGCTTACGCCGGCATCCATTACCTCCCCTGCACCGCGGAAAACGGCTTCGTTCCCGCGGTTCCGTCGGAAAAGCTGGATGTGGTTTACCTCTGTTTTCCGAACAATCCCACGGGCGCCACAGCCAGCCGCGGACAACTCACCGCCTGGGTTGAGTACGCGACGGCCAACCGAACGCTGCTCCTCTTCGACGCCGCCTACGAGGCTTACATCTCCACCCCTGGCATTCCGCACTCGATTTACGAAATTCCCGGCGCGCGGGACTGCGCCATCGAGTTCCGCAGCTTCTCAAAGCACGGAGGATTCACCGGAACGCGGTGTGCGTTCACCGTGGTGCCGAAGAGCCTGCTGGCTGCAGCGTCGAACGGAGAACTTCGCCCGTTGCATCCGTTGTGGAATCGGCGGATGAGCACGAAGTTCAATGGTGTCAGCTACATCGTGCAGCGGGGGGCCGAGGCGCTTTATTCGCCCGAAGGCAAAGAACAGGTCCGTGCGCTGATCGCCCACTACATGGGCAACGCGGCGATCTTGCGGGAAGCCGTTTGCGCGGCGGGCTGGCCCGCCTTCGGCGGCGTGAACGCGCCTTACCTCTGGGCGGGCGCCCCGGGCGGCATCTCCAGTTGGCGGATGTTCGACCGGATGCTGACCGAGGCCAACGTGGTCATCACACCCGGGAGCGGATTCGGCTCCAAAGGCGAGGGCTACTTCCGCATCTCCGCATTCAACAGCCGCCAAAACGTGGAAGAGGTGGCGCGGCGAATCGCGGAGGTGAAGTGGTGATTACCTTAGGGCCCGTCACAAAATAAGTGTTACAAGATGGCGCAGGAGTTTTTGGCGATGCCGAGGCGCGTTGTGGTCGCGCCAGCGTCTTATAGGACTGCGGCGAGGCCTGTTTGCCTCCACAGCGACGAGCCGATGGGGCGCAGGAAACGCTTTGGGTAATTCCTGAGACCAATCGCTTCGAAAGCGGTGGAGATTCCTTTCCATTACTCACAAGTTTGCAAATCGGGCGCAGGAGTGAGAACGGAGCCCCGAACGTTGTCATCCTGAGCCTGCGAAGAGCCTGTCCTGAGTCTGTCGAAGGAATCTCACGAGGCGATCGCGACGTTCGTTTCAGTCGGCACATAATCGGGACGGACGGCTCATCGGGCGGCGCTGTCAGCTTCGAGAACGGTGAATGGTGACCTAACGCCGGCTGGCCTGCCGTGAGATCCTTCGCAAGCTCAGGATGACAAATAATATGGGCCGCTCCGGTTTCCG
>Ga0316221_1003498_pt1 | contig 12793 bp, 8 predicted proteins | sample TBH18007metaG_FD_206003 | JGI IMG/M metagenome (GOLD analysis project Ga0316221, IMG submission 206003) | Freshwater microbial communities from Trout Bog Lake, Wisconsin, USA - TBH18007 | ecosystem: Environmental > Aquatic > Freshwater > Lake > Hypolimnion/Profundal zone | place: USA: Wisconsin... | reverse complement strand
CTCTTTAGCTCACATGACCTCAACTGTAATAAAAATTAAATCTTCAAAGTTGTCTGATTTTGAAGCGATTGGTGTTGGTGGCGCACCGATATATAGAACTTCCGAGCAGTTATTGACGCTGATTGAAAAAGAGCTAGGCAAAAACACGGCGAATATATTTGCAGTTCCTATAAGGGATGATAGAAATAATATTGTCGATTGGTATTCACAAACCCCGGGAGACGTTAAAGAATATAACGCCCTGGATGATGCCGAGCAATTTAGAATTTGGTCGATTCTTGATGAAGAATTCAAAAAGATAACAGCACTAAGTGATAAGTTGTCAAAAAATTCTGAAAATGAAACAGCAGTAACTTACGGGCAATTATTGAAAGGTATCTTACATTTTCCAGGTGCCTCAGAGATTTTTGTAGTTGGCGATAGGCCTGTAATTATTTTCTGGAGCTTCCAAAATAATGGCGAGTACCGAAAAAATGCTGTGCTAGGGACTATAGTTCCACAGCCACCCACCCCAATTCAAAGCTCGCCTTCAGCGGTTATTGAGCTCGAAAAAGTTACTTCCGAGATATTTTCCCCAGTTAAACCAAGAGTCGAGCAAGCTGCCCCGGCTTCACAGGATTCTAATATTGCAAGTTCAGTTAAACAAGAATTGAGGTCTGGAAATATAGTGCCACCAATTTTGCCTGTTGGCCCAAGTTGGTGGCAAAGGTATGGTTGGTGGATTGCGCTTCTTGCCCTGTTGATAATTGGATTCCCTGCTGTCTTAAAATCTTGTACTACTGATTTTCCTTTGTATAAGGTGCCCAAGGCCGAATGTCAGCCCGCTGAAAAATCAAGCTGCAATGGCGTTCCACCTGCACCGCCACCAGTGCTGGATAAAAAGGCTTTAGAGGATAATGACTTGAGGGCTTTCGAGGGAAGGTGGAGATTGATTACCAATCTTGTTGATCTTCAAGATAAGAAAATTAGCATTACATTTTCCTTTGATAAAAGTGGTCGCGGTTCATCAGAGTTGTTTGGTAGCAGTTATAAATGTCAAGGTGCTGCCAGCGCTGACATCAAATCTAATAATAGATTTGATATCAGCGTTCCTCCATTGTCTTGTAGCTCAAGTAAGGGCTTCAATATCTCTAAAGATGCGTTGGTTCAATGTAGTTTAAGAAATAACGAAAAAAATAAGGCTGATTGCAGGTTGCAATGTAAGGACGGCCCTTGTGACGCAACATTTCAGCGAGATTAGAATTAATTAATTATGTTAGCTAAATTACAAAATTATGAGAGTCAAGTTTCTTTAATAGAGGCTAGTGGTATTCAATTTTTAGACTTTGGGTTTTGTAATAACCTAAAAATGTTGAGTGAAGGAAACTTTATTAACTCAGATAAGTACCTAAATACCGAATCTGAGATTTTGCCAACCTTATTAACTTTGGATAATCAGGGAAACTTGAATTATCCGGGAAATAAGAAGCAAAAATTTTCTGGAAATGCTAAGTATTTTTCATCAGGTCTGGAAACTCTTAAGGCTTTTGATTCTGCCTGGGTCCCAATACCTTATTTCCAGCAAAATACAGATGGGAAATTTGTAAAAGGGCCTATGAATTGGGCCAGGGCAAGAATAAAAGTGTTGGATGAGCCTGATGATGAGGGTAACTTATTCCGCTTGACTCTGGCATTTGATACCAATGCTGAGAGTCATTCCTTTATGACTGATGAATATTTATCCCCTGTAAAGGAGGATATTGAGAGCGGAAAGGTTTTTAGTCTAGTTGCTGAAGACGATCTGATTGATGACTATTTAAGTTCACCCTGGGTGCATAGATGGATATTTAGCGAGTGGAAGAACGGGCTTAGAACTAACAAGAATGAAAAATTAAGTTCTGAACAGGTTAATGATTTATTGTCTGAATGGCCTTCTGAGGCTTATGGAAAGTATAAGCATTTCTTGTCTTTGATTGCTGAAAATCTAAAGTTGCCTAGGATTAAATTCATTGCGAATTCTGTGAAATCTAAGAAGGCAAAAATTGAAACTAATTTAATACTTGATATTGGCAACTCCAGGACTTGCGCAGTGGTTTTGGAGAAGCACCCAGCGCATAGAGGAGATCTAGATAATTCATATACCCTACAGCTGAGAGACCTTGGGCAGCCACATTTAGTATACACAGAGCCATTTGAGAGTCGGGTCGAATTTACTTCAATAGAGTTTGGATCAATGGCGCTATCAAGAGAGAGCGGAAGGCATGATGCATTTTTGTGGCCAACATTTACAAGGGTTGGTAGAGAAGCCAATAGATTGGCGACTAGAAGGCGGGGCACAGAGGGGGCAACTGGTATCTCTGGGCCTAAACGTTACTTGTGGGATGAAGAAGAGTTTCCTTTAGATTGGCGGTTTAATCAGCCCGATGCTGAAATGGTAGAGCCGCTGGCGAATGAGGGCGTATTTGTTGGCCTAGTAAATCAGGTCGGTGATGCATTATGTGATTTAGATCAAGATGATCCGGATAGGTTTCCAGTGATAAGTCCAAGGTACTCAAGAAGTTCGTTGATGACCTTTGGTATTGCAGAAATACTGAGTCAAACTTTGGGCATGATTAATTCACCATCTCAAAGAATGAGGATGCCAAATTATGATCTAGTAAGAGCTCTTAGTAAAATTGTCTTAACTATTCCTCCGGCAATGCCACTTCAAGAGCAAGTGATTTTGAAGAAAAGAGCGATGCAAGCCTGTAAGCTGGTTTGGCAATCATTAGGCCATCTAGATGATAATGGCAATCCAGTTGGTGATGAGCATCCACCATTGCCAGAAGTTGTTATTAAATATGATGAGGCAACCTGCAGTCAGGTGGTATGGCTATATTCAATGATTGTGTCTCAGTTTGGTGGGTCAGCTCCATCAATGTTTAGGGCATTGAAAAGACCATTTGGCCAAGATAAATCATCAGAAAATGAACTCAGAGTTGCCTCGATAGATATTGGCGGCGGTACTACTGATCTTGTGATTACAGACTATTCCCTAGAGGGGTCTGGTGAGATAGTTACCATAGTCCCAAATCAAATATTTAGAGAAGGTTTTACGATAGCTGGTGATGATATCTTGAAGCGGGTAGTGCAAGCTCATGTGATATCTGCCATTGAGAGTGAAATAAAAAATTCAGGAATCTCAGACCCAACTTCAATAACCAAAGAATTATTTGGAGCCGATAGGGCAAATGAAGATATTCAAGTGAAAACTCTTCGTAGACAATGCACTACGCAAGTTTTGGCCCCACTCGGCTTAGCACTGATTAAGGAGTATGAAAATATAGCCAAAGTTGCGAGCCTAGAGCCTCAAAGAAAAAGTATTAAGGAATTAATCTCAACTCCAATAACGCCAAGGGTAGTTTCTTTCATTAATGATGTCGTTCACAAAGCCGGCGGTACCAATTTTGACCTATTAAAAATTAATCTATTGGTTGATTTGGTTGCCGTAGATCAAACAGTTGAGTCTGGCACGGAAATAAACAGGGTGCTAGAGGCATTATGTGAAGTTGTTTACGCCCATAATTGCGATGTCTTGTTGTTAACTGGAAGGCCGACAAAGTTGAAGGGCGTTGTCTCAACAGTCAAGAAGCAACTGGCAATGCCAATAGAGCGCATTATTCAAATGAATGGCTTTAGGTGCGGTACATGGTATCCATTTCATGAATATGGCGTAATTGGTGATCCTAAGACTACCGCAGCTGTTGGCGCTATGCTATGCACTTTGTCTGAAGGTGGAATTGCGAACTTCTTGTTTAGCAGTGAGCGGCTAAATTTAAAGTCAACAACGAAATTTATTGGAAAACTTTCAATAGATGGGCAAATCGCGAATCAGGATATTTTTTATAGTGATGTGAAGTTGGATGATCCTGATTACGCTCTGCCTGAAACTAATTTTGATTTTAGAGGGCCAATGTGGATTGGTTTTAGACAGCTACCTATTGAGAGGTGGAGAGCAAGTTTAATTTACATTATTGACTATGCAGATGAGGATGCTAAAAGAAAGCTACATTCTTTAACGCCGTTAAAGGTAAGCTTAAAGAGAGATGTTGGCAAAATTAGAAGAGGCGAGACCGAACGTTTTGAAATTGCTGAGATCCTTTCCAAGGATGGAGCAGTTGTAAACAGGAGAAGCTTAAAACTTCAATTACAAACGTTACCTGATAATTCAGGGTATTGGCTTGATAGTGGCCATGTAAAAGAGGCTTAACATGGCAGACAACTCAAAAACAAATTCAAAAAATTTAAGCACAGAGCGCTTGTGTGAAAAAATCTATGACGCTAGTGATAAGGCAATTGACTGGAATAATCGTGCTGCTAGTGAAAACCATAAAGTCAAATTAGATAGGCACGATAATTACCAGTCATTTTTACGTATTAAGTTACTGACAAAAAAAATTCTAGCAACATTACATAGGCCTCCATGCGTTGGAGTTTTTGGCCCCTCACAGGCTGGAAAGTCTTATCTTGTCTCCACCTTAGCAAAAGGCAAACAGGGAAACTTAACTATCAAGCTTGGAAATGAGGATGTTGATTTTCTACAAAGAATCAATCCAAGTGGCGGAAGAGAATCTACAGGTGTTGTAACTAGATTTTCAATAAAGAAATCAGAGAATTTAGATAGCGAATATCCCGTTGAAATTAGGCTTCTTACAGAGAGTGATATTCTCAAAATACTAACAAATAGTTTTTTCTCAGATTTTGATCACGCAGGATCAATGGATTTAAATCCCTTTACGGATGAAGAAATTCGCACCAGATTAGAGGGTTTACAAAAAAAGGTTGATTATAAAAAGAGGCTAGTAACGCTTTTTCCGGAGGATGTACTTGATATAAAAATGTATCTTGAGGCTTCTTTTGCAAATTTTGTTTCAAATTTGAAAGCGGACTTTTGGCCTGTAGCAATAGATATTGCTCCATTTCTGGAGATTGAAGATAGGACGGAGTTATTTTCAATCATATGGAGAGATTTTGATCTATTTACAGACTTATATAAGCTATTTGCTAAAGAGATTAATAATCTAGAAGGGGCAGAAGTTTGCCTAGCCCCACTCGACTCGGTAGTGTCAGATTCAGGTCAGATTAGCATTGTCGATGCACAACTTTTATCTCAGCTGAATAGTAAGAATTCAAGTTCGGTTGATATAAAGCCTATATCAATTGAAGGCTCAGCTAAATCTTTACCAATCAAGAGAATAGCAAAGCCAATTCTTGCGGCATTGACTGCGGAATTAAGGTTAACTATTTCTGATGCAAGATGGGAATTTTTGAATGATTTGGATATTTTAGATTTTCCCGGAGCTCGTTCTAGAAAGAGTCTGACAGTTAAGGATCTGAAGGAAATCAAAGAAAATGAGGATATTAAGGCTTCGCAAGCCTCTGAGTTGTTGTTGCGTGGAAAAGTTGCTTATCTTTTCCAGAGGTATACGGCTGACCAAGAGATGTCTGCCGTTTTATTGTGCGTACCTGGGGGGCCTCAGGAAGTTGGTTACGCCCCTTTAATTAATCAATGGGTATGTGATGCGAATGGCGATAGTTCAGAAGTTAGGTCTTCCGTCCCACCCGGTTTGCTATTCGTGTTGACTAAATTTGATGAGGAGTTAAAGACAAAAGGTGGAGATAACGAAGTAAATGAACGTGCAAGATGGACTAATCGGGTTGAAAGTTCCTTGCTTGAAAAATTTAAAAATTATGAGTGGGTAAAAAAATGGGATAACAAACCATTTAGAAATTTGTATTGGTTAAGAAATCCAGAGATAAAGTCTTCATCATTTATGCAGTATGAGGATGATATAGAGGTATCAATTAACCCGAACGACTCCCATAGGATTGCTAGGTTAAGACAATATTTTTCAGAAGATGAGAATGTCAAGGAGCATTTTGAGGATCCGCTAGAGGCATGGGATTCGGCAATGACCCCTAGGGACGGGGGCATTTCAAACATTGTTTCTGGAATTAATCGTATATCAGATCCAGCATTTCGAGCTCAGAATTTGATAGATAAGACCTCGAAAATAAGAGATAGTCTGGCGTCAAAGTTGCACCCTTACTTTAACGAAGGAGGGGAAAAGGAAGTTGCAATCAAATCAGAGCAATTGAATATTCTTAAAAAATCATTAGTCCCATTGATCAAAAAGAATGAAGTCTGGAGACTCTTCGACATATTGAATATTTCACTTGATGAATTAAAAACTCTTTATTACATGGTTAATACTAGCTCTGACAATGATAAAGGACCTCATCCATTAGTTCATGCTGTTTCTGGGATAGAAGGTGACCCAACGGATTTAGATGATTTGCTGAATACTTCTATATCAAGCTGGTCAAATTCTTCAGCGGAAAGTGGATTAAATCCTGTTTTAAATATACATTCTCGCGCTGAAATTTACTCGAAGAAGGTTGTTGATACCTGGGCTACATATCTGAGAGATATGACGCATGATTCATTTACAGCTTCAAGCTTATATATGTCAGAAGAAGCTTTTTCAATTTTTATCGAAGAAATGATTAATGCATCACAAAGAATGAGGTTGCAAGAAGTTCTCGCACTTAAATTGAGCCCTGCAGAAAATAATGCTGGTGCTACATGGGAAAAGATAGTTGATAGACAAATCACAATTGCACGAATTGTAATAAGCGATTTTGTAAATCAATTGGGGTTCAGTTCAATGGAGCTTTCAGATAGACCAAAAATTAACATAGCTGATTCTGCAAGAATAATATTTGAACCATTCCCTAGATTCTCTGTTGGGACCCCGCCTTTGACTGAGCGACCAATTCCAATATTGTCACTAGTTACAAGAGATTGGATATCTGCATTAGAGAAGGTGGTCATCCAGAATGCGGGCTTTGTAAGTAAAGATAGTTTAAGTCCTATGTTGAATAAAGACCTAGGTGAAATTATTAGATTAATTACCGTGGATTAATGATTCAATATGCCAGATAATCATTTAAAAAATGACGTGGTTTCCAGTCAACTTGGGCTTGAGTCACTTACAAAATTTTCGTTGAAAGAATTTTTATCTGGAACTTTTGCCCCGCATTCTTGGGGCGAATTTGAGAGCAGGTTAAGCGTTGGATCTCCAAATACTACCCCTGCTTTAGATATAAGCATGGGGGACTTTCCAAAACCTTGGATGTTCGTACGAATTATGTTGGGAACTCTTCTGGGCTACTCGATATTGCTTTTTTTGCTAACTTCTTATCAGCAGTCAGCACTCACAACGCTACCCGCATTCATATTTTATGGATGCTTTATTGTGCCATTTGCGGTTATGACGCTGTTTTTCGAGATGAATACTGTATGCGATGTTTCAATGGTAATGCTCTCAAAAATATTAATGATTGGTGGGGCAATTGCATTTTTAGCAACTTTTTTATTGGGAACATTTTTCCCGGTCATTTATAAAATGTATGACGCTGCAGGCGCAGGAATCATTGAGGAGCTTGCAAAACTGTTAGTAATTATTTTTTATGCAAGAAATGTCATACATACAAAGCATCAGTTTAGTTTGGCTGGACTTTTATATGGTGCGGCTGTAGGCACTGGGTTTGCTGCTTTCGAGTCTGCTGGGTATGCACTAAATGCTGGGTTACAAGAAAATAGCTTTGCAGCAGTTAACGAATCAATTTTACTGCGTGGATTGCTTGCCCCATTTACCCATATTGTATGGTCTGCCATTGCTGGCGGTGCCCTCTGGATTGCCTATGGATACTCAAAGACTAAAACTTTTATGAGTGCAATTATTAGCACTAGATTCCTATCACTTTTTATAATTTCTGTAGGCCTGCATTTTCTATGGGATTCTGATGTTGCAGAATATTTTGGTATACCAAGTAATTTGTATCTAGCGCCCTATTTTGTATGGGGAGTCATAGCATGGGCAATTGTATTTAGGCTGGCCGCTACTGGGTATAGGGAAATTCGTTTAGCTTGTTTGCAAAAAATTTAGCAGTCTTTTTATCAAAATGTTTTAAAAAAATGGGGGTCAATATGAAAAGAAATTATTTAGCATTACTATTAGTCGGTGCATTAGCGCTTTCAGCCTGTGGGAAAAAAGATGAGGCCTCTAAAGGCGCAGCAGCTAGCTCCGAAGAAAAGATCTTGAACATTTATAACTGGCCTGACTATATTTCCAAAGATATGATTGCTAACTTTCAAAAAGAAACTGGCATAAAGGTTAATTACCAGACTTTTGAAAATAATGAAGCTTTGCAGGCAAAATTAGTAGCTGGTAACTCTGGTTACGATATAGTTGTTCCTGGAGCGGTATTTGCTAAATCCCAAATTGAAAATGGCCTTTATCAAAAATTAGATAAGTCTGCGTTGCCAAACATATCTAATTTAGATGGCACATTGCTAGCTAAACTTGATAAAGTCGATCCTGGTAATCAATATCTAGTTCCATGGGCTTGGAGCTATACAACGGTTGGTATCAACGTAGCCAAAGTCAAAAAAGCTCTTGGAACTGATGCATTGCCAGATAATGCATGGGATTTAGTATTCAATCCAACATATACATCTAAGCTTAAATCTTGTGGAATTGCTTACTTGGATTCCCCAACGGAAGTCATACCTCCAGCTTTGCATTACTTGGGTAAGGACCCATACTCTGCTGATGTAGCGGATCATAAAGCTGCTGGACAAATGTTATCTAAAGTCCGTAAAGATATTAGAATGTTTACAAGCACGATGATTGATGATTTGGCTGGCGGTAAGGCTTGCGTTGTTCTCGGATGGGCTGGCGATATAAATATCGCTCGTTCAAGGGCTATTGAAAATAAAAATGGTAATGATATTGTTGCTCTAATTCCAAAGAATGGCGGCTTAATATTTTTTGATAATTTAGCGGTGCCAAAAGATGCGAAGCATCCTAAGAACGCAATGATTTTTATAAATTATTTCATGCAGCCTGAAGTTTCAGCATCATTGACCAATGAATTGAGTTATCCAACGGTCAATAAAGCAAGTTTAAAGTTTGTTAATGCAGATGTTGTAAATAACAAAACGATTTACATTGATAGCGATGCACTTAAGACAATGGTTCCACCAACAAGCTTGAGTAATGCAACTCGTGAATCAATGACTAATGTTTATACATCCTTCAAAAAAGGTAATTAATTTTTAGTTTTTGAGAAGGGTTGGGCTTAATGCTCAACCCTTTTTTATTTGGATATAGATAATGCATTCTGAAATTAAACCATTAAATTTTTTAATGATCGAAAATCTAAAGAAAGAATTTGGCTCAACTGTAGCTGTCGATTCAATTTCTTTAGCAATACCTAAAGGGCAAATTTTCGCTTTATTAGGTAGTTCTGGTTGCGGTAAATCTACTTTACTTAGAATGCTTGCAGGCTTTGAGACGGCAACATCGGGTAGGATTATTTTGGATGGAAGGGATATTTCTTCCTTTGCTCCTTACGAGCGCCCAATTAATATGATGTTTCAATCATATGCATTATTTCCGCATTTGAATGTATATGAAAATATTGCCTTCGGATTGAAGCGCATGGGAATACAAAAGAGTGAATTAGAGAGTAGGGTCGATGAAATGCTCTCAATGGTAAAGTTGGCCCAGTATGCGAAAAGGAAGCCTCATGAGTTATCTGGTGGGCAGCAGCAGCGAGTGGCGTTGGCCAGAAGCTTGGCCAGAAAGCCTGAATTATTGCTATTGGATGAGCCGCTTGGAGCTTTGGATAAGAAATTAAGGCAGGATACCCAATTTGAACTTGTTAACATACTCAAAAATATTAATGTAACTTGTGTAATGGTTACGCATGACCAAGATGAAGCTATGACCATGGCGGATATGATTGGTGTTATGAGTGAAGGTAAAATACTCCAGGTGGGAAATCCTCATGAGGTCTATGAAAATCCAAATTGTCAATTCGTTGCCGATTTTATTGGTGATATCAATATGATTAGCGGATCTATTGTCTCTGTAACAAATTCTAACTTTGCAGTTCAAATATCTGAATCGGTTTTACACGCAGAATCAGCTCTCAGCTTAGGGATAGGTCAAAAGGTAACTATCGCTATTAGGCCTGAAAAGATTTTTATATCTAGGAATATAAACAATTCATATTCAAATTCTTTAAAAGGCCATGTTAAAGAAATTGGTTACTTAGGAAAGTCTGTATTTTATTTGGTGAATATTGGAGATGGGCCTTCTTTGAAGGTGATGGAGATAAATTCAGAAAGAATTGATGGGTCCCGTATCAATATTGGTGATCCCGTGATTTGTCAGTGGCATCCAAGCTCTTCTATTTTATTTTCCTCATGAAATCATCCCTAGGTCAATTTTTTATAAAATACCCAGGGTTGGGCAAAAGACTGGTCCTTGGCCTTCCATTTGGTTGGCTCATTCTTTTCTTTGCCATTCCCTTCGCAATCTTATTTAGGATAAGTTTTACGGACCTTGGTGAGCATTTAGACCCATTTGCCCCGATATTTAGATTTTATGAAGATGGCTGGCATCTGCATATTAAATTTGAAAACTTCACAACTATTTTCAAGGAGGCTGATAGCTTTTTTGGGGATACCATTTATATTGAGTCTTACCTGATCTCTTTGAAGTATGCCTTCTTGACAACCCTTTTTTGTCTAATTATCGGCTATCCTTTTGCTTATTTTTTAGCTCGGTCGAAACCGAGATATAGATCAGTTCTCCTGCTGATGGTAATGCTTCCTTTTTGGACGTCTTTTCTTTTGAGGGTTTACGCCTGGAAGGGTATATTGGCTGATCAGGGCATAGTTAATAATTTCCTAATTTATCTGGGAGTTATAAATGAACCTATCGAAATGTTGTATACAGATATCTCCATGCTTGTAGGCATGACATATGTTTATTTGCCTTTTATGGTCTTACCCTTATATTCCACCCTAGTTAAGATGGACGTAAGATTTATCGAGGCATCACAAGATTTGGGGGCAAGTCCATGGAAAACTTTTTGGCTAATCACAGTTCCATTAAGTCGTTCTGGAATTGTGGCTGGCTCTATGCTTGTCTTCATTCCTTGTGTAGGTGAATTTGTCATACCATCGCTTCTTGGCGGCGCAGAAAATGTAATGATTGGTAGGGTTGTGTGGGATGAAATGTTCAGTAGCAATGACTGGCCCCGCGCATGTGCTTTAGCGATCATCATGATAGTTACAGTAATTCTGCCTATTGCTTGGTATAACCATTGGTTAACAAAAAGGTCTGAAGTGGAGTTGCTAAATTGAGTAAAAATTATCTTTCTAGGATGTGGATCGGGTTTGTCTTTATTTTTTTGTATGCCCCCTTGTTATTTTTAGTTGTTTTCTCATTTAACAACTCTAGGCAAGATAGCGTATTTACGGGATTCTCTTTTCAATGGTATGAAGCCCTAACAAATGACAATAGTATTGCTGAAGGTTTTTTTATATCCCTAAAAATCGCCTTGCTATCAGCAACATTGGCTACCATCTTAGCCACCTTTGCAGCCTATGCATTGGTTAGATTTGCTAAATTTCGTGGGAAGCCGATATTCTCTGCGATGTTAAATTCCCCGCTTGTTACGCCTGATGTTATTTTGGGGTTGTCTCTATTGCTTTTCTTTGTTGGCGCCGAGAGATTAATTGGCTGGCCTGAAAAGGGAATGCTAACAATTGTTCTAGGACACACCTTATTGGGTCTGGCTTATGCAAGCGTTGTTATTCAGTCTCGATTGAGGGAAATGGATAGATCTATTGAAGAAGCTGCAATGGATTTGGGGTGCTACCCATACGGTGTATTTTTTCTAGTTACTCTTCCTAATATTTCACAATCTTTGCTTGCTGGATGGCTTTTAACATTTACGCTCTCATTTGATGATGTTGTGATATCTGAATTTCTATCAGGCCCAGGCGTGACGACTCTACCCCAGGTAATTTTCAGTTATGCACGACGAGGAATAAATCCTTCAATTTATGCTGCTGCGACACTGTTGATGGCGACAGTTATTTTGTGCATAACTGCTTACACAATACAAAATGCATATAAAAATAACCGACAGAATAAGATCTTGGTCAGCTAACCCTCCAAAGCCTTCCGCAAATAGGGATCAATATCCCCTTGAGTCAGTAGCCACTGTTTATAGTCGCTGGGAACATCCGCTAGCAACATGCCCTTATGTTTACCAAAAGGCATCATAGTTGGGGTTCTAGCCTTTTCAGACTCAGCATATAAATCTTCAATTGTTTTAATCCCTAGCTGCTGACATATATGATCCAGGATTACAGCGCATATTCCTACATCTGCAATAGCTGAGTGGGCATTGCGTAATTGCTCACGTGCTGTATCGCGCTCTAAGTAATACATAAGCGCACTTTGATTATGGCTATCTAAAACAGGCCAAAGCTTGCGAGCAAGTGCCAGCGTACAAATACGTTTGATTTCAGGCTTACCAATGACTTCCCAGTCAAAGTCTACGTTATGCCCAATGATGTAGTCCACATGTCCAGGTAAGCTAAAGCTAGCTGCTGGTGGGCAATCAACCAATTCCTCATCCATGATGTGATGAGTGGCTAGCGCACCTAAAGTAATGGGTTTACCAGGGTTATAACGCTGTACAAAAGGGTTGGTAACAGTAAAGGGCTCGATTGATTCAAGCTCAACCCAAGCGGCTTCAATTAATACGGGTTCTTTAATGCCTGTAGCTTCGGTATCGAAAATAATGGTTTTGGACATGGGCTTGTGTAATATTTAGATAGTTTGATTCTAAAGGGGGTGGGAGATGGCTATTAAATTTGCGCGATTCAATATCCAGCTGTTAG
>Ga0316221_1003493_pt1 | contig 12823 bp, 5 predicted proteins | sample TBH18007metaG_FD_206003 | JGI IMG/M metagenome (GOLD analysis project Ga0316221, IMG submission 206003) | Freshwater microbial communities from Trout Bog Lake, Wisconsin, USA - TBH18007 | ecosystem: Environmental > Aquatic > Freshwater > Lake > Hypolimnion/Profundal zone | place: USA: Wisconsin... | reverse complement strand
TCAACAATATTGCCCCGACGACCAAGCGGTTCATAGGTATCCTCAACGACAACGAGTGGGGCATCGCCAAGAATGTGGGCGCCATCGCGGGTTACCTGAACAAGCTGATAACCAACCCCTCCTACAACAAGCTGGCGCGGGATTTTGTACGTTTTGTGCAGCGGTTGCCCAAGGGGGATGTGGCCCTCAAGCTGGCCCACAAGGCGGAGGAAGGGTTTAAGGGAGCGTTGACCAAAGTCGGCCTCCAACCGACCAACAGTCCTCTGGAACCGGACGGCCGCGGCGGGTATGGGAGCAGTCTGATTTTTGAGGAGATGGGCATGCGCTACCTCGGCCCCATCGACGGCCACAACCTGCCCCTGCTCATCAGCACGCTCGAGTTCGCCAAGACCTGCGACCACCCGATCGTCATCCATGTCCTCACCACCAAGGGCAAGGGCTTCGAGGCGGCGTTGAAGAACCCGGAGAAATTCCACGGGCTGGGACCCTACGACGCCGCCACGGGCGCGACGCCGGCCACGAAGCCCGGGACGCCGCCCAACTGGCAGGATGTGTTCGGCCAAACCATGGTCAAGCTCTGCCAACGGGACAATAAGATAGTGGGGATTACGGCGGCGATGCCCAGTGGCACGGGCTTGAAGATCCTCGAAAAGGCGATGCCCAGCCGTTACTACGACGTGGGGATCGCCGAAGAGCACGCAGTGCTCTTCGCCTGCGGCATGGCCACCATGGGTTTCCATCCGGTTTGCGCTATCTATTCCACTTTTCTCCAGCGCGCCTACGATTGCATTGTTCACGATGCAGCCCTCCAGGAATTGCCGGTCATCTTCTGCATGGACCGCGCGGGCCTCTCGCCCCAGGACGGCCCAACCCATCACGGCCTGTTCGACATCAGTTACGTCCGTTCAATCCCCAACTGCATCGCCATGGCGCCGAAAGATGAGGACGAACTGGTGGACATGATGTTCACGGCTACGCAACAGAAGCAGGCATGCTTCATCCGATATCCCCGCGGCCCCGGAGAGGGGGTTCCCATCAAAGACCAACCCCGGTTGCTGGAGATCGGCAAAGCAGAGGTGTTGCAGAACTTTACCGGCGCATCCAAGCCGAAAGTAGCCCTCTTCCCCCTCGGGAGCATGATGAGCCTGGGGCGGGCGGCGGCGCTGCAACTCAGCCAGGAGGGATACGATGTCGCGATCATCAACCCGCGATTCGCTAAACCGTTGGATGCGGGAACCACCGAGTTCTATGCTCGGGCATCGGATGTGGTCGTCACGATCGAAGATCATGTGATCATGGGCGGTTACGGCAGCGCGGTGCTGGAGCTGTTCAATGAAAAACGAGTAACCACGCCGATCGTCATGATCGGCTGGCCGGACAAATTCATCGAACATGCGACGACGGTCGAAGACCTCCGACAGAAATACGGTCTGACCGTCGAGAACCTGGTCGCCAAGGTCAAAGCTCTGTCCGTCCAGGATGCGACAGCGATCGTACCGACCCGGTTGGCTCAGGCCGGATGAACCACCGGGGCTGGTTTTTTGGTTTCGAGCCTCGGGGCGTGCTCCCCGTCGCTAAGGACATCCGGAGTCTTTCGTAGCTTGACGAAGCCCGTTCCGTGCGAGACAATTTGACAGTCAACATTACGATAAAACATGGCTTATAAAGACGTGACACCGCCCGCGGGCGGGAAAATCTCGATTAGCAACGGCCGCCTCAGCGTGCCGGAGAACCCCATCCTTCCGTTCATTCGTGGGGATGGCACCGGTCCGGACATCTGGGCTGCCAGCCAGCGCGTCTTTGACGCGGTAGTCAAGCAGGCCTATGGTGGCAGCCGTCAGGTGGTTTGGTTCGAGGTCTTCGCCGGCGAAACGGCCAAGAACCGGTTCGACAATTGGCTGCCAGACGACACCATCGAAGCCTTTAGAGACTACCTGGTCGGTATCAAGGGACCCCTGACCACGCCTATCGGGGGCGGCATCCGCTCGCTGAACGTCGCTCTGCGCCAAATGCTCGATCTCTATGTCTGCCTGCGCCCCGTCCAGTACTTTCAGGGGGTCCCCTCCCCGGTCAAGCGGCCGGAGAAGGTGGAGATGGTCATTTTCCGGGAAAACACCGAGGACATTTACACCGGGATCGACTACCAGGCCGGGGGGCCTGAGGCCAGGAAGTTGCTCGAGTTCCTGCAAAAGGAATTGCCCGCCGCCTTCAAGAAGATTCGTTTTGGGAAAGAAGCGATCAATGAAATCGGCATCGGCGTCAAACCGGTCAGCCGCCCCGGCACGGAGCGCTTGGTGCGTTCCGCCATCGAATACGCGATTCGGGAGAAACGCAAGAGTGTGACCCTCGTCCACAAGGGGAACATCATGAAATACACCGAAGGGGCCTTTCGGGATTGGGGTTATGAATTGGCGAAACGCGAATTCGGCGCGGTGGAGATTGATGGCGGCCCCTGGTGCAAGCTGCCACAAGGGGTGGTTATCAAAGACGCAATTGCTGACATCACCCTCCAGCAAGTTCTCACCCGTCCGGAGGATTTCGACGTCATCGCCACGCTCAACTTGAACGGCGACTACTTGAGCGATGCCCTGGCGGCGCAGGTTGGGGGCATTGGCATCGCCCCCGGTGGGAACATCAATTACCTCACCGGCCATGCCATCTTCGAAGCCACCCACGGCACGGCTCCCAAATACGCGAACCAGGACCGGGTGAATCCCGGGAGCGTGGTGCTCAGTGGCGAGATGATGTTCCGTTACCTCGGTTGGACCGAAGCGGCCGACCTCATTCTGAAAGGCCTAAATGGGGCGATTGCGTCCAAACGCGTCACCTACGACTTCGCCCGCCAGATGACCGGGGCCACCGAGATTAAGTGCTCAGAATTCGGCGATAACATCGTGAAACATATTACGGCTGGCTGATCCCGGCGGTCCCAGCCGCGGATCTTCCGGGGTCAGGGCCTGCCCGGGTCAAGGCGCAATGGTCCCGGCTCTTGGGTCACGATGCCGACATCGATAAACTGCCCGCCGGAGGTTTGGTGGCAATGGACGGCCATCAGGTTCCTCCCCGACTGGAGGGTCGCCACGGCTGCGGGAGGGATTGGCAGCTCATAATACTCGCTCACAAAACCGGGCTCGGCGCCGGCGAGAATGCCGTTGAGGTAGATTTCAACGTCCTCGTCATGATGGAGCTGGAAGAGCAGGTTTCCAACCGGTGGGGTGGCCAGGACAAATTCCCGCCTCAGCCAGATGTCGTCGACATCCCAGACTGTGTGCACGATGGCCCCGGGCGTCCCCTCGGTCCCAAATCCCCCAATGCCCTGGGACCACGATGAATCGTCGAAGCCAGGCTTGAACCACTCAGGCAATGGGGCGGAGAAGGTGTATTTCCAGGTGGCCAAGCCGGCCAGCGCGTTGGTGACCAACACCTGCATGGGTTGGTTATAAAGCGGCCCGGAAGCAGCCGATCTAAGGCTGGCAACCTCCAGCTTGGAAACGGCTCGGTCGTAGGTCAGTAAGCCGTTGCATTCGGTTTCCACATCGGTCGTTTGGGTATAAACGGCGGCGCTCAAGCCGGCCGAGTCGCGCAGTTTCCTTACCCCGCTGAGCAGGCTCATGAACCGCGTGTTGAGGGCCGGGGGATTGGTCAGGAGCTGGTAGCCCCAATGGCCCGTGGGAGACCACAGATGGCCCTTCACCACAAGGCCCAGCCCCCCGAACTCGCCCAGCACGAGCGCCCGATCGGGCTCCGCCGCCGGGGACCGTGGGCTGGGGTAACTGTGCGCATCCAGCACATCGCCCACTCGTTTGTCGGTCCAGCCACTCGCGTTATCGACCAACCGGGAATCATCGAGCAGCTTGACCCATCGGGCCAGCCGCTCGGTGTCATACTGGCCCCAGCCCTCATTAAAAAGCACCCACATGATAATGGAGGGATGATTGCGGCGCCCCTCGACCATGCGCTGCAGCTCGGCCTCGAATTGGCGGCGGCCCTCCCCCGTGGTGTTCTTGCCGCTAGGCATGTCCTGCCAGACCAGCAAGCCGAGTTTGTCGCACCAGTAATACCATCGATCCGGCTCAACCTTGACGTGTTTGCGCGCCAGATTAAAACCAGCCTGTTTGAGAAACTCGATGTCGTACCGTAGCGCGGCGTCGGTGGGGGCCGTGTAAATGCCATCCGGCCAAAAGCCCTGGTCCAAGGCGCCCACCTGGAACAGAAGTCGGTTGTTGAGCGCGATGCAGGTCCGCCCTTGGGTGTCCTTTTGCAACGTCACCTGCCGCAGCCCAAAATAGCTGGCTATGCGATCCAATTCGCGATCACCCGAACGCAGCACCACCACGAGATCATACAGGAAGGGATCCGCGGGTGACCAGGCGTGCGGCGAGGCGATGGGCAAGCGGAGTTCTTCGTTGGCGCTGCCGGTGATCCGGCCGACCTCCTTTCCCTCAGCCAAAGCGATCGCCTCTACTGATAACGCCGCCGATACGTTGCCGACATCCGCCCGCAGCCGGAGTTGTCTTCCCGGAAGGTCGGGTACCAACCTGAGATCGTCCACGCAGATCTCGGACACCGGTTCAAGCCACACGGACTGCCAAATGCCGGAAGTCGGGGTGTAAAAGATGTTCTCTGGTTTGCGCGACTGTTTGCCCCGCGGTTGATCCCCTTCCGTGGGGTCCTGCACGGCCACCACGATCTCTTCCTCGTTGGTACGTCTGAGGCTGTCGGTAATATCAAACGAAAAGGCGTCATACCCGCCGCGATGCCGCCCCATTTCGAGGCCGTTAACCAGGACTCGAGCCTCCCAGTCCACCGCCCCAAAATGCAACCGCAGCCGTGACTTTCCCCATTCAGCAGGAATCTGGAATCGTCGCCGGTACCACAGGGTGCTCTTTTCATCCAGGCGTCCTTTCACTCCTGAGAGAGCGCTCTCGAGCGGGAAGGGGACGAGAATCGAGCCCGCATAAACGCGGGGAGTAACGACGAGAGCCGGAGTGATCACGTAATCCCAGAGTCCGTTCAGGCTCAGCCAGCGCTCGCGGACCAACTGCGGCCGGGGATATTCCGGATGGGCGTTGGCCGGTGTCACCTCCGCCGCCCATCGGGTCATCAGTGACGCCGGCGCCGGATGCCAGGCGGAGTTGGACTGTCCCAGCGAGGAGAGACAACCCGCCAGGAGGCAAAGCAACAAGCGGCCCATTGAAAGCTGCCCGTTGAAACTGGTGGCAGGGCGATTGGCAATCCCTAGCGACACGATGTCAGCAGTATTCATTGAACCGCAGGGCGTCCTCCCGAGATCGATTGATGGTGAAGGTCTCAGACGCCTTGGAGGCGCCAGCCAGAACGGCCGGCACCAAAACGAGCCACCCGTTAACGTCCCGAGTGAATCGCGTATGCTTGGTCTTCATTTCGGAATGAGTATAGGCCACGGGTGCCCCCGCGCGGCAAGCCTTGTTCCTACCGCATTTGCCCTTTCAAAGCCGCTGATTTATGTTATTATTTCGGGGATAGAAGAACACGGTACTTTGCCGCCCGGGATTTTGTGGAACGGCGGACGAATTCAACGATGAGTAAACAGACCAAGAACATGGGTTGTGGGAGCCCCGAGCATGGGCTGGGCCCCAGTCGGCGGGGTTTTCTTTATGTCGGACTCGTGGGCAGCCTCGGCTTGACACTGGGGGATTGGCTCAAGCTGGAAGCCCGCGCCGCCGACGCCGGCACCCAGACCAAGGAAGGCGCTCGAAAAGAGCCGCAGGCACGGTCGATAATTCAAATCTACCTTCCGGGCGGCATCGCGGCGCAGGAATCATTCGATCCGAAACTTTACGCCCCCATCGAATACCGCGGGCCGCTCGGCTCGGTCCCCACCAAACTCCCCGGCGTTCACTTCTCCGAACACCTGAAGAACACCGCCGGCATCGCCGACAAGATAGCCGTCGTGCGCTCCATGACCCACGGCGAGGCGGCGCACGAGCGTGGCACACACAACATGTTCACCGGCTATCGCCCCAGCCCGGTGCTCACCTACCCTAGCTTTGGCAGTGTCGTCTCGCACGAACTCGGGCCCCGGGAAAATCTGCCACCCTACGTCTGCATCCCCAATGAGCCCACCCCTTTCGCGGGCACTGGCTATCTAGGACCCGCTTACGGTCCCTTTAGCCTCGGCTCCGACCCCGCCCGAGGCGATTTTGCGGTGCGCGATCTCGCCCTGCCCAGCGGCGTGGACCCCCAACGGTTCAGCCAACGGCAGCGGATGCGCGCGGTGGTGGACGAACACTTCAGCCAGATGGAGAAAGCCGAGGTCCTCGAGGGCATGGACACTTTCTACCAGCGTGCCTACAGTATGATGAGTTCCGAGAAGGCCCGCGGCGCTTTTTCGCTCAACGACGAACCCCCCAAGCTGCGGGATGCCTATGGCCGGAATGAGGCCGGTCAGCGGATGCTGTTGGCGCGGCGCCTGGTCGAGGCTGGCGTCCGCGTCGTCTCCCTCAGTTACGGCGGTTGGGACCACCACGATAACATCAAGAGCGGCATCGCCGGCGGATTGCCTACGTTCGATCAGGCCTTCGCCGCCCTCATCAACGATCTGGATAGCCGTGGCCTCCTCCAAACCACGCTCGTCACGGTCACCAGCGAGTTTGGCCGCACTCCCAAGATCAACGGCACCGGCGGGCGCGATCATTGGCCCAAGGTCTTCAGTATCGTCCTGGCCGGTGCGGGCATCAAACGAGGGGTCGTCTATGGATCGTCCGATGCCACGGGAGCGGAACCGGAAAACAACCCGCTCAGCGTGGAGGACTTTGCCTTCACCCTCTACACGCAACTGGGGATTGATCCCGACGCCATTCTGTTGGCCCCGGGAAACCGGCCGGCGCGGATTGTCTACGGTGGCAAGCCCGCCAAAGAGCTGCTCGCCTGAGGGTCATGGGAAACCGGAAATGGGTTGGAATGTTTAGCGACCTCCATGCGTATCAACCCTGGCGGGTGAAAGCTGCGGCTCTACGCACGGCGCCCGTTTCCGGGCCGCACATTCTCTGCCAGGCCCTAGGCTTAGTGTTGCTGCTCCTCGGCGGCCCGATGACCGCACCAGCCATGTCCCCACTGCTCGCCAGCACAACTCCGCTGGGGGGACAACGCGGGACGGAGTTGGAACTGACCCTGCGCGGCGAACGGCTGGCGGACGCCCAACAAATCATCTGGTACTCCCCCGGAATTCAAGTGCTCGGAATCCAGATCCCCACCAACCAGGCTCAAACGGTCAAAGCCCGGATCCAGATCAGCCCCGACTGCCGCCTGGGCGAACACGCGCTCCGGATCCGTTGCGCCTCGGGGGTGTCGGATCTCCGCACCTTCTGGGTCGGCCCCTTTCCAACCGTGAACGACACTGCCCCGAATTCCGACTTTGCACAACCCCAGACGATCCCGTTGAACGTCACTGTCGAAGGGGTGGTGGAAAACGAGGCGGTCCATTACTACCGCGTTGAGGCGCGCCAGGGTCAACGCCTCTCGGTCGAAGTCGAAGGCATGCGTCTGGGCCGGACTTTTTTCGATCCATTTGTGGCGATTATGGACCCGAAGCGTTTTGTGCTGGCCTCTTCCGACGATACGGCCCTGCTCATGCAGGATCCGGCTTGCTCCATCATCGCGCCGGCGGAGGGACCCTATCTGATCCAACTCCGGGAAAGCTCCTACGGCGGCAACGGAGACTGCCACTACCGCCTGCATGTAGGCTCCTTCCCGCGCCCCACGGGGGTCTTCCCGGCGGGCGGCAAGGCGGGTGAGAGTATTTCGCTGAAGTTCCTCGGCTTGGGCGCTGCCGACCTGACCACGCAGATGAAATTGCCCAGCGAACCCTCGGGAGCCCTTGCCGTTTTTGCCGAAAGCGGTGGCCAAACCGCTCCCTCGCCTAATTGGTTGCGCGTTTCGCCTTTTCCCAACGTCCTTGAAATCGAACCCAATGATGATCGGGACCACGCCACCTCGGCGGGGACCAACCTGCCGATCGCTCTCAACGGCATTATTGACCACGACGGCGACGTAGATTGGTACAACTTTACAGCCACCAAAGGCCAGACGATCGAGGTTAATGTCTATGCGCGCCGCTTACGCTCGCCGTTGGACTCCGTCCTGAGCATTCACGACCCCAACGGCAATTCGCTCGCCAGCAATGACGATTCCGCGGGCGCCGACAGCTACCTCCGTTTCACGCCCCCCAACGACGGGAGGTTCTTCCTGCGAGTGAGCGATCACTTAAAGAAAGGAGGCCCGGATTTCTTTTACCGAGTCGAGCTCACCCCCGTCGCCGGGTCGCTCTCTCTGAAGCTGCCGGATGTCTCCCGGAACAACGCCCAAGAGCGCAAGTGCATCGTGGTCCCACGCGGCAACCGCTTCGCGACGCTCGTCCAGGCGGAACGCCAGAATTTCAGCGGAGACCTCTCGCTCCAGGCAGTGGACCTGCCCTCCGGAATTGTCGCCCAAGGGGATCCGATGCCCGGAAACCAAACGCTGCTACCAATGGTCTTCGAGGCCGCTGCGGACGCTCCGATTGCGGGAAAACTCTGCGACCTTCGGTGCAAACCGGTGGACACCACGCAACACCTCATCGGAAACCTCCACCAGGATTTCGTCTTCGTTCGCGGCGAACCGGGCGACTCGATTTACTCGCAGACCTTTGTGGACCAAATCGCCGCTGCGGTCGTGGAGGAGGTGCCGTTCAAGATAAACGTGGTTGAGCCGAAGGTGCCGCTGGTCCGCAACGGCACCATGGATCTGAAAGTAGTTGCCCTTCGCCGTCCGGGATTCGATGAGCCCATCACGCTTCGGATGATCTACAATCCCCCCGGCATCGGCTCTGCCAATGAAGTCATGATCCCCAAGGGTGAAACCAACGCCCTCTACCGGATCAACGCCAACGGCGAGGCCGAGGTCCGGACGTGGAAGATCGCCGTGCTCGCCACCGCCCCGGTAAACGGTGCCGCCGCCTGGGTCTCCTCCCAGTTGACCTCCCTCACCGTCGCGGAGCCGTTTCTGGCGATGAAAATCGAGATGGCCTCGACCGAGCCCGGGCAGGCCGCTCGGGTGTTGTGCACCTTGGATCAAAAGGCGCCATTCGAGGGCAAGGCCACCTGCAGACTTCTGGGCTTGCCCAACGGCGCCACCACCGCCGATGCCACGATCACCAAGGACGATAAACAGCTCGTCTTCGATGTGGCGACCACGGCTGCCACGCCCGTGGGGCAACACCGCTCACTGTTCTGCGCCGTCACGATCGTGCAAACGGGCGAACCCATCATCCACAGCCTGGGAGGCGGGGGTTGCCTCCGGATTGATGCGCCCAAGCCCGCCCCCGTCGAGGTGGCGGCCGCCAAGCCGGCCCCGCCTGCCGCAAAACCTCTCACTCACCTCGAGAAACTCAGGCTGGAGCACGCGGGAAAACAAAACCCAGACGCAACCGGAACCCCGAAATAAGATGAGACACATCGCTGACTCTCGTGTGAAAAACGCGAAAGCCCCACCCGGACGGGCCGTTTTGGACGCGGAACGGGCCTCGACCCCCGCGCCGTGCCTCAGAGAGTTTGGACGATCACGTCGCGATCTGGACCTGCGTCAACCGGCCACTCCTGACGAGGCGATAGCGCAACACTCAACGCGCGGGGTGGCACTGCGGGCCATCCTCCTGGCTGCCCTGCTCCTGGCCTGCTTCGTGACTGGCGCCACCACCCCGTCACCCACGCTGGTCGATTTGAAGGTATTTCCCACGACCGTTGACCTTCACCATCGGCGCGACCGCCAATTGTTGGTGGTACAGGCGACGTATGCCGACGGCACGACGCGGGATGCCAGCAGCCAGGCGCGGTATGCCTTCGCCGAGCCCGGCATCGCCAAGCTGACCAATGCTACCGTTTATCCCCTGTCCAACGGCATCTCCACGCTCAAAATCGCCTTTGGCGGCCGAGAGTTGACCGTTCCGGTCAGCGTGACCAATGCGGCCCAGGAGCGTCCCATCAGCTTCAAACTCGAGGTGATGCCGGTCTTCATGAAAGGCGGTTGCAACTCCGGCGCCTGTCATGGCGCGGCCCGCGGCAAGGACGGCTTCCGACTCTCGCTGTTCGGTTTCGACCCCGAGAACGATCACCGCCGTCTGAGCACGGAGTTCATCGGACGCCGCGTGAACCTGGCGATCCCCGAAGAGAGCCTGATGATCGAGAAGGCGGTGGGCAAAGTGCAGCACACCGGCGGGCAACGGTTCACCGAAGACTCGGAAATGTCGCAAACCCTGCTACGGTGGCTCAAGGCGGGCGTTCCTGCCGATGGCGCCGGCGTCGCGCGCTGCACCGGCCTGGAGATCGAACCCCGACAACTCGTGCTGGAAAGCAACGCCACCCACCGCGTGACCGTCAGAGCCACCTACTCGGATGGCACCCATGCCGACGTCACCGCTATGGCCCTTTACCTGAGCAATAACGATCCGGTCGCGAAGATCTCCCAGGATGGCATGGTCTCCGCCGCGCAGCGCGGCGAGGCTTTTGTCATGGCCCGCTACGCCACCTTCACCGTGGGGGCCCAGGTCATCGTCATCCCCGAGGGCCTTCAATACTCCTGGCCCGAAGTGCCTGAGAACAATTATATCGATACCCTCGTCAACGCGAAACTGCGAAAGCTGCGCCTGCTTCCCTCCGCGCTTTGCGGTGACGCAATCTTCCTGCGTCGCGCCTCGCTCGACATCACCGGCACTCTGCCCTCGCCGGAGGAGGTCGAGAAGTTCGTCGCCGACACCGCTCCCGATAAACGCGATCGCGTGGTGGACCAACTCCTCGCCCGCAAAGAATTCATCGAACTCTGGGTCATGAAATGGGCGGAACTGCTTCAGATCCGATCCAGTCCCAACAAGCTCAGCTACAAGGCCGCGCTGCTTTACTACAATTGGCTCCAGGATAGCCTGGCGGGCAACCGCCCCATCAACCGGATCGTTCAGGAACTCCTCACCGCCTCCGGCGGCACTTTCAAGAATCCCCCGAGTAACTATTACCAGAACGAGACCGATACCCTCAAGACCGCCGAGAACGTCGCCCAGGTCTTCATGGGGATCCGCATCCAATGCGCCCAGTGCCACAACCATCCCTTCGATCGCTGGACCATGAACGATTACTACAGTTTTGCCGCCTTCTTCTCCCGTATCGGACGCAAGACCGGCGAAGACCCGCGCGAAACCATCATCTTCGCCGGCAACGACGGCGACGTCACCCATCCCGTGGACAAGCGAGTCATGCCCCCGAAATTCCTGGGCGGCGACCAACCCGAGTGCAAAGACCAGGACCGCCGCGCGGTCCTCGCTCAGTGGCTGGCCTCACCCGATAACCCGTTTTTCGCTCGTAACCTCGTAAACCTGATCTGGGCCCATTTTATGGGCAAGGGCATTGTCGAGCCCGTGGATGACGCGCGCGCCAGCAACCCGGCCTCCAACCCCGAACTGCTCGCCGCCCTGGCCAAACAGTTTGCCGAGCAGAATTTTGATTTCAAGAAACTCGTCCGGGAAATCTGCCACTCCCGCACTTACCAGTTGGCGACCGAAGCCAACGAAACCAATGCCGGCGACACGCGCGATTTCTCGCACGCCCCCATCCGCCGCGTCCGCGCCGAGGTGTTGAGTGATATCATCACCCAGGTCACCGAAACCAGGGACAAATTCCAGGGACTTCCCCGCGGTGCGCGCGCTGTGCAGATCGCCGATGGTGCGGTGTCGAGCTACTTCCTGACCACTTTCGGCCGCGCCAGCCGTGAAACCTGCGCCGCGAACGAGGTTAAGACCGAACCAACCCTCAGCCAAGCCCTCCACCTGCTCAATGGCGATGCCACCCAGGTCAAAGTCCAGGAAGGGGGCGTCGTGGCCCGTCTGCTCAAAGAGGGAAAGACCCCCAACCAAGTCATCGCAAACCTCTACCTCCGTTGTTTCAGCCGCAAACCGACCGATGCCGAGTTGGCCAAATTGGACGAATTCCTGAAAGAACCGGGATCGAAGGAGACCGTGCTCAACGATCTTTTCTGGTCGCTCCTCAACTCCAAGGAATTTCTCTTTAACCACTGAACCCGCGATGAACGACCGCCAGGCCAGGCGAAGCGCCCATTTGAAGAGTCACTGCCGCTGCCAGCAGACGCTCCGAGGCGATCTGCCTTGGCTCGCCGCGTTCTCGTTCTGCTTGATAGGTGTCGCGTTTGCCTCGCCGGCCGAGGAGAAGATCACCTACGAAGACCAAGTGGCGCCGATCTTCCGCAACCATTGCTTCAACTGCCACAACGCTGACAAGTCCAAAGGCGATCTCGATCTCAGCACCTACAGCGCCCTCCTCAAGGGCGGCGGTTCCGGCAAAGCGGTCCTTCCGGGCGACGCGGAAGGCAGCAAGCTGTTCAAGTCCATCGCCCAGACGGAAGAGCCGTTCATGCCCAACAGCAGTCCCAGGATCCCGGATGCCGAGATCGAGGTGGTGCGGAAATGGATCGCCGGCGGGTTGCTCGAGAGATCCTCCAGCCAGGCCATGGCCTCTGCCAAACCGAAGCTGGACCTCGGACCGAAGGCCGGCTCGGCCAGCCAACCCGGCGGCCCCGCGATTCTGCCCGTGGAGTGGTCACTCGAACCGTGTCGCCGGACCGAACGGGCCACGGCAGTTACGGCCCTCGCGGGAGCCCCCTGGTCACCGCTCATGGCGGTAGGAGGGCAGCGCCAATTGCTGCTTTATCAAAGCGCCACCCTCGAACTGGCAGGTGTTCTGCCAATCCCTGACGGGAATCCGGAGTGCGTTCGCTTTAGCCGCGATGGCCATCTCCTGATCAT
>Ga0316221_1003491_pt1 | contig 12825 bp, 7 predicted proteins | sample TBH18007metaG_FD_206003 | JGI IMG/M metagenome (GOLD analysis project Ga0316221, IMG submission 206003) | Freshwater microbial communities from Trout Bog Lake, Wisconsin, USA - TBH18007 | ecosystem: Environmental > Aquatic > Freshwater > Lake > Hypolimnion/Profundal zone | place: USA: Wisconsin... | reverse complement strand
CCAACTTGACATCGCCGATATCGCCATGCACAAAAATGTGATTTGGATTGTCTTTAAGCGATGCGAGATTTTCCAGATTGCCCGCATAAGTCAGCTTATCGAGATTGATCACTGGTTCATCGCTTCCAGCTAACCAGTCGAGAACAAAATTGGAACCAATAAAACCGGCTGAACCTGTAACTAAAATCATGTGTTATTCCTGAATTAAATTGAAAGTAAATAGTCAGTAGTCAGTAGTCAGTAGTCAGTAGTCAGTAGTCAGTAGTGAGTAGTCAGTAGTAAATAGTAAGTGGTTAGTAGTCAGTAGTGAGTCAATTCCTCACTTTCCACTTTCCACTTTCCACTCACCACTCACCACTCACCACTCACCACTCACCACTGATAGTGGATATCCGTGGTGCGGAGATTTGACATCATGGTTCGCCAATGAAAAATCTTCCGCAGTCAAAGTAAGATTCGGATTGTAATATGGATCAACTTTAATCTTATCCCCCCACTTTTTCTGCATAAAGGTCACTTCACTTAAAAATCTGGCCTGTTTTTCAGGTGAGTTTTCCTGCCCACGGCTGATCGATTCGTGATGATATAGTGTGGCATACGGCGTATAAATATTGCGGTAGCCGGCCTCACGGACTTTCAAACAAAAATCCACATCATTGAAAGCCACGGTAAGATTTTTTTCATCCAGGCCACCCACTTGCTCATAGACTTCTTTTCTAACCAACAGACAAGCAGCCGTCACAGCTGACAAAGTTTGCGTTAAATTAGACCTGCCAAAATATCCCGATTCCAAGCCGTTGGTGAATTTGTGCGCATGACCGGCCAATCCACCCATCCCTAAAATCACGCCAGCGTGTTGTATTTTCCCATTTCCATATAATAATTTGGCTCCTACCGCGCCAATTTCCGGGCGCAAAACATGGCTGACCATTTCGCTTAACCAGTCTGAATTTATCACTTCAATATCATTATTTACCAGTCCGATGATCTCGCCCCGAGCAAGTTTCACGGCATAATTATTGATTGCAGAATAATTAAATGGCGCATCATACTTTATGACACTGAATCGTCTATCATGCGTAAGAGAAGCCAGATAGGCTAAAGTGGATTCATCTTGTGACTGATTATCCAAAACCAGCACTTCATAGTTTGGATAATCCGTTTTTGCTTGTATGCTCTCTATACATTTTTTTAATACTTCAACTTGATCCCGGGTAGGAATAATCAACGATACCAGCGGTAATATTGCAGGCAAGCAGTAAAGTACGCGGTAACCATGTCCAACAAAATCTGCTTTGCCTTGTATTCCTTGACATTCAAGATGTTCATTAATCGCATTTTTCCCAGCAATTATTGCATAAGGTTTGGCATTAGATGATGATGCTGTACTCTCAAGATGAATTCGCCAGTGATACAATATACGCGGGATATGTTTAATAGTGCTTGAATTTGTACATGCAATACAACGCAATGCCAAATCATAATCTTGTGATCCTTCGAGTCCAAGTCTGAATCCATCGAGCTCACGCACAAGCGATGTCCGATAAGCACCTAGATGTGAGAACATATTCTGCGAGTAAAATAAATCCGGATTCCAGTCAGACTTAAAGTATGGATCAGACCTGTAACCATATTCGTCTATTTTGTCTTCATCCGAATAAATCAAGGCAACATCAGGGTGACGGTTTATTTCAACAGCGATATGATAAAGTGCGTGAGGAGGAATAACGTCATCCTGATCCATCAATACGATAAATTCACCGGTAGCTATAGCCAGCGCACTATTCGATGCGGCGGAAATATGTCCGTTCTCAGAACGATATGTTACTTTTATACGATTGTCTTTCTGTACATAAGCATTGATAAGTTCTTTAACGCAGCTATCAGTAGAAGCATCATCTGCAATACATAGCTCCCAATAAGGATAGTATTGAGTAAGAACCGAATCCAAAGCTGTAATGAAAAAATCAACAGGCGGATTATAAACCGGCATGATAATCGACAGCACAGGTTTTTGTGGCAACTGTGGAATATGGGATTCAATCGCGCGTAAATCTTCAGATGAAAGCGCGTCATTACGCTTGATGAAAGCGTGATAATCAATTGTACTTGAATTAATGCGGCGCAAATTTGCGCTCCAGGCATAAGCAGCAGGTAAATTGTCTATCAGATGAAGCCAACTTATTCCACCACGTGCCTGTAAAGTTAAGTGACGATGCTTCCATAAATCAGACCATGTTCGCCAAAAACGGCGACAATAGCTTTCAATGCCAGTAATACGATGAAAAATCAATGCGCTTTGAGTAAATCGTCCGCTGGTTTCCATAGGTGACCAGCGAATATTTTTAATGCCTCTTGGCAGGTAAATAACTTCGCTGATTGAACCTCTGCGATTCGAGGGAATGAATATACTGTCTTGTTCAGAATAACCATGGCCCAAATCAAGATAAAGCTTGGCTATGCGGTTACCACCATGCCGCACCAATGCAACTTCTAAATAAAACCAGCCCGCAGATTGATGAGTTGACCCAGCGTTGATCTGAAAACAGGGGTGATTCACCTTCGCATTATAATCACCGTTTTCAGCGCTGATCGCTTCGACATCATTATCTGGCATCAATATGACAGATTGAAACTGTCTGGGCAGCAACATCAAAACCCGCTCCAGCCATTGTACAAATGGATGTGGAGCGGGTAGGAGCATCTTCCTGACATCGCTGATTATTTTTTTGTTGTGCATTGGTTATGCAATAGCGATCCATTTGTGCAGTTACTGCTGCGAAGTATCAAGATGACAAACTATATTATCCTGATTCCGGCTTAAACTTTGACTGTACATTGAATCATCTTTGATTACATCACGCCATTTATTCAGAAATTTCAAGATCTGTTCTCCTGGAGCAAAATTAGCTTCACGTGATGCACTTTCATGATGAGTCATATTGGCATAAGGGGTATAAACTATTTTATAACCTAGCAATTTCATGCGTAGACACATATCAGTATCATTAAAATCTAAAGCAAAAAACTCATCAAATCCATTAATTTCTTCAAGAACTGAACGACGTGTTGCGAATACAGCACCAGTAACAGCACTATATTCACGATGAATCAATGCCCAATTTCCATAAGTTTTAATATCAGGTGATTGGTTATACCAAGGATGTGCAAAAACCTCAAAAATTCCACCAACCATACCTGCATGTTGAAAATTACCATTTGGAAATAACAATAAAGCACCAACTCCACCGATGTTAGATTCTGTCGAAAAAGAAAGTAAGGATTCAATAAAATCTTTACTATTCGCGACAATATCATCATTCATTAAGATAATATTTTCTGTTTCACTTAGGCGCCAAAGTTCATTCATCTTTCTCGCATAATTAAATGGAACATTTTTTTTGTATGTATCCACAACCTGTATTTCAAAAGGCCAATTGTGATCTTCATAAATCCCATTAACGCCTTTATCGTCACCAATAATAACTTTCAGTTTATCCATTGGCCATGTTAAATTAACAAAACTGTCCAACATATTTAAAATATGCGGCCGGCTCATTTCGTCAGTCTTGTCTTTGGATCTGTTGGTGGGTACGATAATAGTTACTGTCGGAAAAATATCAAATTTTTTACTCATCCGAATGGTATTTTCGGTTAAGCCTTTAGAAAAATTATAAGATTTTCCAGCATTTTTAAATTCTCTCTCAAGTATTGATATTCGCTCTAATGCTGTAAGACGTGAGTAAGGAAATTCATATGTTATTAAAAACTCCGAAATTCTCTTAAATGCCATTCCACTAAGAGCAGATTTAACTAGAAATGAATATAGATCATAAGTTGATAATTTTTTCTTTCCTCCTAGAAGTTTTCTTAATACGTTGTATCGTATAAAGACTGGAAGTCCAATGTAATCATCTGCAACCAGCATGGATAAATTCAATTCTGGTTTGCAGATGTGAGTTTTTTTATTATCTGATGGCCGATGTAAAATTTCATCTGCATAAAATATATCAACATCAGGATGCTTCTGACGATAAACATCTAAAACATTTGAAATGTCCGAATGAATCATTGCACCTTTTGGAATAATTGCAAAAAATTTATCTTGGTATATAGCATCAAAATCATCTAAAAACTCTAGATTATCTGTTGAATCTATAGTCAGAATATCTAACCTTTTGGTTGAAAGTAAATTTTGACTAACAATATAATTATTGTCCATTTTCGATGCTCCTGCTTCGGTCAGAATATTGAATATCAGAATGAACCTTACTTACTATGTATTCAAGCTTCTCTGCTACAGATGAGTAAGAAAGACTTTCTTTGACGCGTGCTATTGCCCTGGATGCCATTGTATTTTCGTTGGAAGCATATACCAGATTTGTTTCATCAGCAGCTTGTTGGAGTGCAATACTAAGTGAATCTTCATCTATCTCAGCCCATTGCCCTCCTGCTTGATAAGGGCCAAAGTTTTCCAGGATGCTAACAATTTTAGCTTTCACAGGAAAACCGCATGTTGCATCTAGAAAATCTTTACTTCCCCCATAATTAGTTGCAACAACAATTTTTCCACGGCTCATCGCTTCAGCAATAGTTAAGCCAAAACCTTCTGAACAATGCGGGGAGGCATAGATTTCCATTTCTTCAAACAACAAATCCATATCGCAGGGTGTCAGTGGTGTATTTATTATTGTTATTGATTTGCTATTACCTATAGCATTTAAAAGTTCTTCTCCGCGTTCTGGCACATCAAAAAGATGTTTTGTTTTAAGTACCAAATGCCATCCCATGCGAGCTAGTTTAGATGCTTTAAAAGCTCGAATTAGTGCAAAAGGATTTTTTCTGGCAAGAAAGCTTGATCCGTCAAAGGCATAAAGTATGAGTCTTGCATCAACCGGTATTGAATATCTTTCACGAAGTGAGCGTGAATCTTCGCTCTGATTTAATTTAAGTTCTGGCAATAATGCCGGAACAGGAATAGAAACGGGATGAGGTACAACATAAACGGGAACAGTTGTATATTTTCTGAATATTTCTGCGCAATATTCAGAGGGGGCAATAATTGCATCAACTGTATTAAGTCCCTTAACCCAATAACTTGGTAGTGTAGATAACTCCCAAACAAAAATTCCAATTCGGCGTCTTGCTGATTTTATAATTTGATGTTCTTCATAATCCAACAAGCTACTCCATCCACCTATATCAGGGTTCAAGTGGATGATGACAACGTCAGGTAAATTTTCAAATTGGTTAACAATCCATTCTGGGCCTCTTTTCGTATGTATGTGAAATGGCTTTGATATAGGGTGGATGTTGTAATTAATATCAGAATGCATCAAACTAGATATATAGCCTCGCCCGGCCATACCAAGCCCATTTGCATAATTGTGTGCACTTATAAATGTAATATTTTTATTGAACTTTGAATTAAGTTTATTTACCTTTGCTGGTTCAATTAAGGCATTTAATTGCTCAATCTGAAATTCACCATGCCCACGCAGATGAACAAGAAATATAGACTTATCCTCAATTAAATCAGGTATCCGTTTGCTTAAAAGGCTTACTGGATAATTACATTTTTCTAAGGCTTCAATGACAAATTTTCCCCCTTTATCCTCATGTTCACCACTTATCAAGGACCGCTTTACAAACGGTATGCCTGACTCAAGTAACTCGCCCCATTTGAAAATAGTTGCATTAATATTATCACTTGAGGCCGATATAATTGATGCACAATTAAATCCTTTCGCTTTCATGCGTGCGGTGAAGGTCAGTTCATACTGAAATATTACATCATCTTTTGTAGGTAAATTGACTATATCAGTGAAATATTGAATCAACCAATATGAACTAAGTGCTTTCTTTTTTATTGACAGGAAAAAACTTTGAATATGAGAACTTATATGTCCATTAGATGTAAGACCTACAATTTCAGCTTCATTATCATCTATTTTTATTAATAGATTTTTAAATTCAATATCAGATACCGGCCCTATCATACTGTCATTCAATAAATAAAGAATTTTCGAATTTAAGACTTCAGGTACCGCTTGCATTACATGGGCCCAAGCAGCAAAATCAAATCCTGCATTTTCCCGCACAATTACCGTTGAGCATACGGCCATAATATCCGCTGGTATGTAATTTCTGACTTGATCAGATACAATTACTAATGCAACTTCTACGTTGTTTTTGGTTAATGCATTAATATAATGTTTAATATCTGCTCTTAAAAAACCATCAGGTGTATACGTAACAAAAATTGCCACGCGATCGAATTTGATCAGTGTATTTTTTAATATAACGAGCTGAGCTTCTGTCGCCTTCTGATAAGTTTCAGTGGGCATGGCACGCCGCCCTTCACGAATTCCAGATGATAAATAATGAGCAAGCGGGTTTACTCCTGCCTTCATCACATCAGGGGCATCTACAAAATATCTTATCGCATCAAAATAGGGAGATGGATTCGTTTTAAATCCGCCATTTCTAGTAAAGTGCATTAAGTAAGTGTTATTCAGTTTGGCATCTATACCGTATTTTTCTCTATACCAGGATGGATCAAAGAAACGACTCGGCTTTCTTCCCTCCGATTCACCATAGTTTATATAATGAACTAGCGGGTTTACGTTCGCTTCACGTATATCGATATAGTTATTCAAATAATAATCACTATGAAAAAAAGCACTTGGCCAGCGTCCTTCAAAAGCACCATGTTCTATATAATGATGCAATGGGTCGACTTCAGCGTTTTTTAAATCTGGGTAATAGTCTAGATACCAATTTGCATCGAAAAGTCCTGAAGCTGTTATCTGATTCTTAATACGCGTTTCTTCATTATCGCTGTCTTTTACTATTTCAAGTTCGATTTCATGTTTCATTTCAATTTTAGTTTCTCGTTCTATTTTGAGTTTAGACGTATTTTTTTCTTTGTTAATTTCCTCAAATTCATTTCTATTAATCTCATATTGATTTATTTGCACGGTATTTTTCATTTTACTTTTACTGGTTAGCTGAAAAATTTTTTCAAAAAAAGGAATTTTCAAGAGATTATGGCGCATATTCAGCTTATTAACACCTGTGACATAAGATTTAAAAACTTTACTTTCATATCCAGATCGTATTTGATAAATTATTTCAGTTTTGCTTATGCCTTTCCTTATTCGATCAAGATAATAATTAAAGCCTTCTGTATCTGGAACTCGTCCCAAAAATGTTTGATAGGCGCATTTAATAAACTCTTCATCGTAATAGGAAAGTAGTTCTTCAATACTCTTCGCTGAATGCATACTTAAAGTATCATTTTTTTCTACTTTCGATCTTTGATCAGGTAATACTGCCGAATCCCTGTTAATTAATTCATCAACAACATCTTTATTCAATAATCCTGTTAATTGACGTAATGGTGCCGTCCATCGCCATGAAAAGCTGCTATGTATTGCATTCAATTGGTCTCGAAGCTGATTAAGTGACTTTGTTTGCACCTGTTCTGCTTCCAGCCAGTTTCGTGTCAGTTGATATAGCTCATCCTGTTTTTCAAGAAGTTGAGTATTGAGAGTTCGATCCTGTTCAATCTGTTCCAGGAGCTGCTTTTTGGTTTGCTGTGCATGCGCTTGCTGAACTTCCTGCAGTTGCTCAGCGAATTCTTTTTCTCTTTCAATCTGCTCATCTAGCCGGATTTCAAGTTGCTGACTTACCTTGGTAAGCTGGTCGGCAAGTACCTGCTCGCGTTCCGTTTGTTCACGGCGCTGCTCGTCTGTTTGCTGCGTATGGGCTTGGTGAATGGATTGAATTTGCTCAGCGAATGCCTTTTCACACTCGTTCATTTCGTGCAATTGGTTTTCAAGCTGTTGACGTGTTCGCGTGAGCTGTTCGGCAAGTACCTGCTCGCGTTCCGCTTGTTCACAGCGTTGTTCGTTTGTATGCTGTGCATGCGCTTGCTGAGTTTGTTGTAATTGCTCAGTGTGTGCCTTTTCACGCTCGATCAGTTCGCGTAGTTGAGTTTCAAGTTGTAGTCTTGCCTGTGTTAATTCTGCTCCATGGACTTGATCCCGCTCTGCCTGCTCATCATGCAGTTCATCAGACTGCTGTGCATGAGTTCGCTGAATAGTTTGCAATTTTTCAGCATAGGTCTTTTCACGTTCATTTTGTTCTCGCAACTGTGCTTCAAGCTGTAACCGTATTTGCGTGAGCTGTTCGGCAAGCACTTGTTCGCGTTCAGCATACTGGCTGCTGAGTGCTGACTTTTGTTGCTCATTTGTTTTTCTGATAGCTTGTAACTGATGAGAAATCAGTTTTTCGCGTTTAACCGTATTTGTCAGATTGGTTTCAAGCTGATACTGAACTTGATAGAGTTGTTTTCGATTTGCTTGATCCAGCTCTTTGATATTATTTTTTTGCACAATCTCTTGCTGTGCATTGTCTTTTTGAATGGTTTTGAGTTGTTCTGCGAATGATTTTTCACGTTCATTCAGTTCACGCAACTGGGCTTCAAGCTGTTGCTGTGTTTGCGTTAGTTGATTTGCAAATACCTGCTCGCGTTCTGCCTGTTCAATGCGCTGTTCGTTTTTTTGCTGTGCATGTGCTTGCTCAATGATTAGCAATTTTTCAGAAAAAGCCTTTTCACGCTCGTTCAGTTCACGCAACTGGGCTTCAAATTGTAGTCTTGTCTGTGTGAGTTCCTCAACATGAACTTGATCTCGTTCCATCTGTTCAAGGCGTTGCTCATTAGTTTGCTGTGCATGCGCTTGCTGAATTTCCTGCAGTTGCTCGGCGTATGCCTTTTCACGCTGGTTCAGCTCGATCTGCCTGTTCTCTGCTGTCTGGTTGACTTTGATAATTTCTTCCTTTTGTTCACTTGTTATTCTTCTGAGGCTGGCAATTTCCCGGGTACTGACTGTTAACTCCTCTTCAAACGGTATTTCTTTTAGTGACCATTGATTATCACTTTGATTCGGTTGTGTGCTATTGCTGCCATTTAATAGTAGTGGAGCATCATTCACTATGGCAATAGTGCCTGTAACTAAACGTAACCCCAGCATATTATCAGCAGGTTTTTCTTTACGAACAACGCAGATCGAATTGATGAATTCGATAGAATGAATGTGCGCGAGATTAATTTCATCCAGACTAGTGTTATGTTGCTGATTGAATTTTTTTAATAATTCGCTGCGTGTTTTATCAATACCCCAGTGTTCATGGTTGATAATATCGGCAAGTTGCTTGAAAAATGCGATGGAAGAATAGGGCTGGTACAGTCCACCTTCATAATCCTGCCAATAGCTGCAATGCAGATCTTCGGCAATATATAAACCACCATCTTTGAGGCGAGTAAAATAGCATAAAAATGAACGAACGATGTCGCTCGAATGATGCGATCCGTCGTCAATAATCAGGTCGAAATTAGGTGAAAGCTTATCTATGAGTTGCTGAGTTTCATCTATATTTGCATCAGACACGACTACTGCAATTCTTGGATCGTCAAACGTCAATTGCGCGCAAGCTGGATTTATATCGCAACCGATAAACTTGTTCGCCTTAGTGAAAAATTTAGCCCATATTTCCAGTGAACCGCCATTTTGTATGCCGATCTCAAGTAAGCTCACCGGTTGGTCATGATAGGGTTGGAAAAGCCGATCATATTCTGTGATATAAATCGACCATTTATCTGATACTTTACCGGTATGTTCAGCAAAAATTTTGGCAAGTGTGGTAGTTTTTTTATTCATAATGCGTTATAAATTCCTATTGCATCTTCAACAGTGTCATATATGGTGAGTTCTCCGTTTTCCAGTACAGCGGCATGGTCGCAATGATCACGAATGAGTTCCATCTGATGTGCGACGATAATCATTGCGCGGTCGCTTCGCTTTTCAAACAATTCGTATTTGCATTTTTGATGAAAACGATGGTCTCCTACAGCCATGCCTTCATCGATTAAAAAGCAGTCAAACTCAACTGACATGGAAATGGCAAATGCCAGACGTGAGCTCATGCCGGATGAATAGTTTTTGACCGGTTCGCGCAAATAGGCACCCAGTTCGGCAAATTCTTCTACAAATGCCATGCATTCTTTGAAATCAATATTGTAGATGCGGCAGATCAGTTTGACATTGTCTCGGCCGGTTAGACTTCCCTGAAAGGTTCCACCGAACGCCAGCGGCCAGGAAATCGTCATGTCGCGGTTGATTTTTCCGGAATGAGGGAACTCAGCTCCGCTGATCAGGCGAATCATGGTGGATTTCCCAGCGCCATTTCGTCCCAGAATGCCCCAGCGCTGACCTTTTTCTACCCGCAGGTTGATGTTTTTCAGCACCATGCGCTCGGCTTTGCCGTGATGTATGGGGTAGCTTTTATAAATGTTGACGAGTTCGAGCATGGTTATTTAACTAATTTAACTCGCCGAATAGCGATTTGTACCATCACCAGTCCTGCAAAAGTCATCAGCAAATTGATCGAAATGGTATAGGTAATCGAATAATAGGTATGCATGCGGTCTCCGAAATAACCGGCATGAAACATCTCGACGCAGTTGATCAGCGGGGTGAGCAATAGCGGATCCCTGTATTGTGCGGGAACCAGATAGGCCGGCACAAAAATTCCGGAAAAGGGTAGCATCAGATACAGAATGATGTGGGAGATCCGGTCTATGGTTTCGCTCATTTCCGACAGGGCGCCCATGATCATCACGAAGCCGAAGGAAAACCAGGCCACCATGAAATAGCCAAAGGTCATCATCAGCACATCGGCCGGCCACTGACAAATTCCCACCGCGACAAATATCAGATAAAGGATTAAAAAGCTGGCGATTGCTCCTGAAAATTCCAGAAAAATGCGAGAATAATAAAGATCGATAGGACGAACAGGATTAAGATGCAGCAGTGCTGCGTTCACTTCCAGTGCTTTGGCGACGCGCCCGGTGGTATTGCGCCATAAGATAATGGTGGGGTAACTCACCGCAAGATACTCGGCCATCGAAATGCCATTACGGGCACCTTCAATGCTGCCAAAAATGACCATGACGCCCACGATAAATAATGCAGGTTCGCCTACCAGCCACAAGACGCCTATACCTTCGCGGCCATAGCGGGTGATCATTTCGCGCATGACCAGTGCCCAGATCACCCGGCGTTGTATCCCTAGCTGATACAAGAAGCTGGTTTTAGGCCTAGTTATCATGGCGCAAGCTCCATGATTGAGCATTAAGACTGAATTGTGCATTAGCAATAACGTTGTCATACCGGCGCAGGCCGGTATCCAGGTGATTATTCATTCCCTGTGTAAGATGGACAAAATTCAGGTTTGGTCTGCTGCGCAGAATATTGTTTATGACTGGATACCGGCTTACGCCGGTATGACGGACTAAGACTGGATACTGGCTTACGCCGGTATGACGGACTAAGACTGGATACTGGCTTACGCCGGTATGACGGACTAAGACTGGATACCGGCCTACGCCGGAATGACGGCTTAATAGATTATCGATCATGATGCTCTCTTACGCCGGAGATGACGATGGTGAGTACGCCATAGACGATGAGGGAGACCAGCAGGGTTGCCAGAATATCCTGAAAGCGTTTGGGCTCCTGCGAGGCATCCGGCAGATTGGGTTTGCTGATCGTTTCAAGGTACAGTTCCTGCTTTTGCGCGGTGACTTTGGCTTGTTCCAGTGAAGTAACTGATGCTTCAAGCAGCTTTTGCGCGAGCATCTGATCGATTGTCAGTGCTTCATATTTAATGTCTTTGCTGGCCAGAGATTGATCGGAGCCGCTGACTTTGCCGGTTTCATTGCTGATTTCATTTTCCAGCACGCGGACATTGCCTTCGAGCACCGTCAATTGCGGATTTTTGGGCGCATGAGTACGGATGGCATCGAGCTGACTCTTTTGCGTGATCAACTGTTCCTGCATTTTGGCGATCATGGTCAGTTGCAGCACCGATTGTGCGGGGGGACTGAAGATCTTTTGCTTGTTGCGGTATTGGGCAAGGGCGAGTGTGGCGGCGGTGAGTCTTCTGCCTGCCAGGTCAACCTGATCCTGCGCATACAGTACAGCTTTGTTGCGCGCTGTGTCATTGAGTTGATTGACGATGTCCTGGCCTTTTTGCAAAAGGAAGGCATTGATTTTCTGCGCATCTTTAGCGCTGTAAGCATGGACGGTCAGCTTGGTCGTGCCGCTGGTGCTGTCTATGCTGTCGAGCACCTTGGACTGGTAGTAACGATGCAATTCTACAAAGCTGGTCAGCGGATATAACACGCCGCCAAACCTGTTGATAATATCAATTTGCTGATTGCCATAGATGGATTTGAGATTATAAGTCTGGTTCAGCGCGCTCATGGCATCCCATGAATCGATGTAATCATGGATGGTGTTCGCCGCGCTTGCTGAGTAATTGCCTGAGGAGCCGCTAAGCAAACTGGTAATGCTCGTTGCACTGAAGCTCTGACTGGGGCTGTACACCACGAAACTGGATTCGGAAATATATACCGGGGATGCCAGCAGGCCAAAATACAATACTGACAGGGTGGTGGGCACCAGTACGGAATACAGGAATAAACGGTTGATGCCTTTGATACGATGAATAATGCCACTCTGTACAGAATTTTTATTGTTAATATCTGATGCGTTATTCAAGTTATTTCCTATTTAAATGATATATATAATTTGGTAAATACCGAAAATGCTGAAGACCACGTTCTGTACATAGTAATAGTATTTTCAGAATAAAGATATGAGAAAGTACTGAAATTTTACTAGGAATTTTCTTAGTAAATTCTGATGTTTTAAAATAGTCTGCCTGCTCCGGAATCAATAATAGGAGTTGCAAATA
>Ga0316221_1003489_pt1 | contig 12829 bp, 33 predicted proteins | sample TBH18007metaG_FD_206003 | JGI IMG/M metagenome (GOLD analysis project Ga0316221, IMG submission 206003) | Freshwater microbial communities from Trout Bog Lake, Wisconsin, USA - TBH18007 | ecosystem: Environmental > Aquatic > Freshwater > Lake > Hypolimnion/Profundal zone | place: USA: Wisconsin... | reverse complement strand
ATCAATGATCTTCTTCACCCCACTCACACCACTAACCCCCCGTATCTGCGCTATATCCCTATAACTAGGACTACACGCATACTTAACCCAATACCTCTCAATGATCTCATAAACCTCACTCTGAACTGGCGTCATATACCCCCCATCGTATGGAACCCACTACTTTTTATAGGGGGAGGGTTTTCCCTAGTGTATGTTGAGTCGGACTCATCATGCGAATTAGGGGGTGGGGGGTCACTTTGTAAATTTTGGGATAGGGTGTCTGGAATAGTATGTACCTCATTCAGGGACTCCTGAACGCTATTTGGGGGGGTCGGGGATGCGCCCTCGCTTGCTGCCACATCTTCGCCTGGGTAGCCCGTCAATTCTGAAAGTAAAGAGTGCGCCTCTACATCGACAATATCATTAGAGCTATCCCTCTTGAGTAATCTCTTGATCTCTTCAAGCAAATCGTCTTTAGCCATTGTTGAATGCTTAGCTTGTTTTTCTGTTGTTTGCTCTTTAAACATATCGACACCAGTAATGGAGCCGATAACCCGAGAAGCATTGATCTTGTCGGAATGCTTAGCTCCGTCATCAAGTAATACTTGCGCCAAACTATCCACAACCAATGCTCTCAATTGTGGGGGCGCATAATACGCCGAGCGCTCTACCGCCAGTCTAACCCGTTCTATCTCTAGGGAAATTTTAGGCGTATTTGCCAACTTATGTGCATCTACACCTATTACGTTAGGATTTGCCTTAGTGTTATACGTCTTCCTATACGCATTGGCTTTGCTCTCCCCATTGATTACTATCTCTTTAACAAAGCGCTTTTGTTTTTCTGTTAATTGTCTCTCTGCCTTATTACTGATGATTGAGCTTATTGGGATTTGATCTAACGCTTCATTGATCTGTTCTTTGGTCATCTTATGCATAACTGCTCCGCTTCGCTTAATTGGGGCAATTGTATGGTGAACAAACGATTAAAACAATACAGACCGCCCGATTTTGTATGATGAGTCGGACTCATCATTCAATGCTGCAACTAAATGATTACATAACCTGGTGAACTTAAAACGTTTTTCCCCTAGGGTTTTTAGTTGTTGACAGTTGCAACGCATTGTAAGAATATCCATGCACTTGCAAATAACTGCAAGGTATTACAAGGAGCTAAACCAATGAACGTGATCCAAGTAAGAATCGACAAACACTATGGGCAAATTGTCCTTTATCCATCATGCGCTAAATCACATCTATTTTGTGCCATTGCCAAAACCAAAACCATCACATTAGAAATGGAAAAACACATTAGACAACTCGGCTTTGACATTATTGAAAAAACACTATCAAGGAGCTAATCAATGCGTTATTTACAAGAATTCCCAGACTATCCCGAGCCACTCCCCCAAATTGATGGCTTTGAGGATATCTCATATAAAAACGATATTTGCCCTTCATTGGGAAAACAAATTAAGCCTGATGTGTGGCTCACCCTCTTTTGTGACTATCCCAATTTTGAGGATAGAGAAACAGGAGGCAAACGCTACGCTTTTTTTGTTCAGGACGAAGGAGCAGACGATTACCTATTCACAACGGACGATCTCGAATCAATGAAACACTTCATCAACGGATTTTTGAAAGGAATTGAAAAATGATTATTTATGATTACAAATTAGCCGAGCATTGGATATGTCCCCTTATTTATGGGGACTGCTCAGGACTTGAAGACGAAGAAGAAAAACAACTCAATGATTTTCTCGCTTCACTTCCAAAACATTACCACTTTAAAACACCAATGCACCACCATTGGGACGTACAAGAAGAAGAATGCGAATTCACAGAAGACGAGATATCGGGACTCATGGCGAATTGTGCAAGCGTTAAATTAATTTTCATCTAAAGGAGCTTAAACATGATTGCAATTCACACAAAATTTATTAAGCCTACTAATTCAAGAGGCGCTCGCATAAAAGCCTACACCGCCAATTGGGGAGACAGAAAAGGGTTTTCTGTAACTATTCCCTACCCATACGATCAAAGCTATCACTTGAGCCACTTTGAGGCAGTTAAAGAGCTTGTAAAAAAGCACAAACTTGAATGGAGCTTATCGGACATGAGATATGGGGACTCAGCCGATGGGAAGGGCTATTGCTTTTGTTTTAATCATTCAACTGTAGGAGAAAACCAATGATTGACCAACTATTAGAACTAATCCAAGAGACAGACCAAAAAAACCAACTAGCCATACACTACATTGACAATGGAGAACCACAAAAGGCAATGCAAACACTTGCCCTCAATTACGATCTATTGGGGACAATCCACGATCTATTGAGAGAAATACAAAAAACCGAAAAATCATATTATTAAGGAGCTTAAAACATGGACGAAAGAACGCAATTCATTAGAGAACAAAAAAAGACTGAAGAACTCGCCAACAACGCATTGGACGAGGCAGTCTATTACATTCAGAGAAAATTGGGCATTGAATCGGGGGATTTTGCGTCCCACTTTTTTAGCGATGGGCTCGTTTTAAAAGAGCTTATCCGATACATTGAAGAAGAAAAACAAGAAGTTTAAAAGACCACTTTTTCATTTTTTGAATCACGCTTGTGCAGCGCCAGTAATGGTGCAGCATGAAAAAACTCGTCCGTTCACCAGGACTGCATTACTTTTTTTTGGAGAAAAAAATGTTAATTGAAAATTCTAATAATTGGACTACCAACCAAATATATCAGAGCTTTTACCCCTCTGATTCACAGTTGCCATTAGAGCTAATGGAGCACCTTTGCTCTGTTAATGATGTTCTTTTGACTGATAACGTGATTAACCTATTGCGCTCCGCTTATGCGGAAACAAAATACAGAGTCACGCTTGAGGGAGTCAGACTATGAAATACCCCGAAAGTATTTTAATAAATTTAGGCTTTAAATTCGAAAAGTGTTTGACAACAAACGATTCTCGGATTATTGCTAATGATATCCGAACTTTATTAAATGAATTGAGTCCCGAAGATCAAACGGAGGCTAGGAAATTAATAGAGGTCGGACGTAAAGAGGCTAGATTAAATTAACTACAAGGAGTGTAAAAATGGGATTCTTTTCTAAAACGTGCGCTAAAACGCATATGCCAATTGTCAGCAACTTGAGAGGCTATCCACGCTTTCACAACGTTGCAGCATTAAGACCAAATGGCGAAATCGTTAAAGGTGTTTACGATGGATATGGACGAGTCAATGATGTTGAATTAACTGATGATTGGGACGATGTTAAATTGGTTTTACTATCCAATTATGACAATGAAACATTCCATGATCTCGGAAAATCTAAAACTGAATTGGGTCAGGGATGGTTTATGGACGATCAATTTTTGCTTTTTTGCTCGCTCAAGGATAGCTTTAAATCTTACGCTGAATACAAAAAGTATTTTAAAAAATACGCTAACTGGCTTTGAAAGGATTGAAATGAAACATCTATATGTATTGGTCGAAGAGGTAGACGTAATCGCAGTATTCACAGACCGAAAAAAAGCGGAAGAGTACGCAAAGATTAACGGCTTGAGAAATTACTACATTCAACAAACACAATTAAAGGATTAAAAAATGATGCTCAACATTGGCGCTATTAGACGATGCCTAGAACTTTACAAGTATCACCTTTGCCATTGCAAGGATCAGGACGATGTATATGGAGATGACAACTATAAAGAGGCAACCCGAACCCTGAAAGAAATTGAGCTAATACTCATTGAAAAGGTCAGACAAACGCATTCAGTAGACCAGTTAAAAGCCCGAATGAAAGATATAAAAATAGCTGAGATCAGGGAAAAAATGAAAAGGAGCACATTCGAAAATGTAATGGGTGAACTATTGGAAGAGGGCTTTTTCCCTCTATCCGAAGAATGCGAAACCTATATGAGTGAGCAAGTCGGGTCTGCTGACATTGTGATACTGCCATGAGGTCGCAGCAAGAAAGAGAAAATCAGGTCAAACAAGGGACTGATTTTCTCGCTTGTGTCACGCTTTGGCTACTAATTTATTTTGGTTTAATAGCTTTACAATCCCTTGCGAAAATTTGAACAACCCTAGGCGAAGATGGTAATCGTTTCCATCCTCGCCTTTTTTATCGCTTATCCAATAAGGCAAACCTGTTTGTACTGCTGCCTTCTCCCCTGTTTCGCTCTCATCGTTATCCGCTATTACGATTCCTGAGTCACACTTACTCGCTAACTTCACCAGATTGTTTGCTGAAAAACAAACGTGAATCCGATATCTAACCTTGTGGTTTTTCAAAGCTAGCCTCACGCTTAGCGCAGTAGCGTAACCCTCGCAAAAAATATCCACTCCATGATTATCAATAATGAACTCAGCTTCACTACTCTTTTGGCCATATAGAAACTTTTTCTCCCCATTGACGTTAATCATTTGACAACCGACCAAATGCTCGCCAACACGCATTGGAATAATAAGCATTGGCCCATCTTGATGCTCGAAAACGTAGCCTGATTCACCCTCGAAACCTTTCTTTCTAAGGTATGGATGGTGTGCGAACGTGCAATTTTTAAGGATGTGTGCAGCCTTATCAGACGCTTGCTTTTGTAACTGCAAAATACGCTCTGATTCACGCTTAGCCATTTCCCTATACTTCACTTGATCCAAGTATGAAATTGAATCAGGCTTCCAAGTAATGATCTTGTCGTGAACTGCATGATTCTGAACGAACGCATGAGTACCCATGTACTTAACTGCCCCATTCTTTGACCTTGGATGATCCTCTGTTGGATACCTTTTCCATATGCCAATCGGAGGATATGAATCAATTAATATCCCTTGATCTCTACAAAAATCTATTAAATCCATTAACGTGCCTTCTTCATTTGTCTGATGTATCGTTTGATCCCTAGGTCAACAAACTTAACCACTTCTGCGCTTGGTGTAGCTTCTACACTAGCCAAACCCTTGGGCCACACGCCAAACTTTTCCCTGTAAACGTGTGCAGCCCTCCCATTACTCCACCCATGATGGTTGATAAAGTAATTCAACTGCGACCACCATGCCTGTTTATCCGCACGAGCTCCGAGGGTAGTAAGCTCCTCCATCTCTCCAGGAACTGCTTCAATTTTGTTTTTGCGCTCCCTTACATGACCACAGTTGGAGCAAACGTCCATGTACCCAGGAAAATATGCCTCACACTTTGGACAAGTAGCCTCTTTCTTTTCCTTCTCACTTGGCTCAGGTCTGGTCTTTTCTGCCCCATCATCTAGCTCGTCTACCCCTTCTGAATAAACCCTCTCCCATTCTTCCCTGAATCGCAGATAGTTACCCGAATGATCTAGCCACAAGGCAAAATCCTTCCCCTCGCAGCCACGCATTACCCTACCCATCTGTTGAATATGGCTTGATAAAGACTTTGAAAACGGACGAGCTGACACACCAATCCGTACGTCTGGAACATCGAAACCCTTGGTCAATATGTCTGTTGCGATCAGCCCATGTATCTCTGTATCAGGACGAGCAAAGTCTTCGATCACATCTTTCTTAAACTTATCGTCATCTCTGTAAGATACGGAGATAAAGTTAAAGCCTTGCTCTGCAAAGCTGCGAGCTAAGTCTGTCCCATGCTCCACCCCTGAGCAGAACACAATCGTTTTAACTGGCTTGCCAAAAACTTCATGGGTTTTCTTGATCCACTCCCGAACAATGTCACCAGTAATGACCTTGCCCCTCTTTGTTGCCTCCTTTTGTGACCACTCGCCAGCAACTTTCTTAGCCCCTGTCATATCTATTTCTTTAGCTATGAACACTTTAAGAGGAACCAGAACACCCTGATCAACCAAATCTTTGGTGGTCACAGTACAGACTATGTTGTCATAAATGTTCCCCAATCCCTTGGTAAATGGCGTAGCAGTCAAACCAATTACCCTGATCTCAGGATTCTGCTTAATGAACTCGACTGTCTGCTCCCTTGTCTGATGGCATTCGTCAACGATCAATAGCTTTAACTCAGGAAACTCATTGCGTTTCTCCAAGGTTTGAGCAGAGCAGACTTGAATCAGCTCATATGGACGGTAACGCCAATGCCCTGACTGTAGTACCCCATGCTCTATGGAATACTTCTCTAGTCTTTGGGAGGTTTGATCACACAGAACAATGCGATCTAAGATCATTGCTGCACGATTACTCTTTTGCTTTGTGGCTTCAAGTAATGCAATGGCCATCTCTGTTTTGCCAGCCCCTGTTGGGGCATACAGTATTTGCGACTTGTTGCCTGATGCAAAGCCTTTACGCAAAGCATCAAGCGTGTTGACCTGATAAGGTCTTAACTCTAAACCCATTATGATTCTCCACTACCAACACTTATGCTCGTTGGCTTGAGCGTTCTTCTATTCTACTTCCTATCCATGACATGACGTTTACAGCCATGCTATTGCCCAATGCTTTGTATCTCAAACCATCAGGAGACTCAGGCTTACCTCTCCAAGGGATATTTGTGAAACCATCTTTAAACCCTTGCAGTCTCTCGCATTCTATTGGGGTCAATCTTCTGACCGCATTTGAAGTTATAAACGTCTGAGCATGATGACTTTGAACTGATGGCCACAAAGCGCCTATCGCATTAGCCACTTCCAATTCAGTAGCACTAAAGGTGTTAGCTTTAGCATCTTCCCTGATTGAATAAGCAACTAAGTCAGTAAACTCTTTGTGATCCCTTGCCGTCACCGTACTAGCCAATGGCGTATCCCCATATGAATCACTTCTCTGTCTGTTAAAGAAGTTAACCAATGGAACATTACCACCGCCAGTCCCCCATCTAGCAGACACCGTGCTGCATACGTCACCCATCTCTTTGACCCTCGAATCATTGGGATGGTTTTCATAAACAGTTGGTATTAGTTTGCTTGATGTTCTGTTAAATCCGTCTGTTCCTGAATCTTTGTAGTCTCGGGCTTGGAGTGGGCCACTAACGTCAATGCTTCCAAGAGCACTTTGGGTAGCTCCTTGCCTCTTTTCTCTGCTCGGCGGAGGATCCCCCGACATGCAAGAGGGCTCAAAAAGAACTTCTGCGCTATCCCTCCAACCTCCAAGACTTCCGACAACGAACACACGGCGGCGTCTTTGGGCCACTCCGAAGTATTGAGCGTCAAGCACTCTGTAGCTGAACCCATACCCGAGTTCCGCCACCGCCCCGAGGAAGGAACCAAAATCCCTTCCTCCATTTGAACTGAGGACGCCAGGTACGTTTTCCCAAATAAACCACTTGGGCTTAAAGCGGTCAAGTATTCCACAATAGACAAGGGCGAGATTCCCTCTAGGGTCTTCAAGTCCTTTTCTGAGTCCTGCAACTGAGAAGGATTGACAGGGAGTTCCTCCCACAAGAAGGTCAATTGTTCCAATGTCCCACTCCTTATATTTGTTCATATCCCCTAGATTTGGGACGTTTGGATAGTGATGCTTCAGCACCGCACTTGGGAATGGCTCGATCTCTGAGAATGCGACTGGCTCCCACCCCAGTCCATGCCAAGCAGATGTGGCAGCTTCTATGCCACTACATACAGATAAATATCTCACAGAACTCTCTTTTGCATGATAGCCACTTGCCGTTTCAACTGAGCATTCTCTCTCTGATACTTATCCATACTGGTCTTCAGGGCTCGGTTATCAATCTGCAATAGCTCGATCTCCTCCCTCAAAGCCTTGATGGTTTCTTCTGCTGCGCTCTTGTCTGAGTCAGAACCACCCATCATGGATACGGCTAACTTATCACTAAGCTCTTCATTCTTCTTGGTCAGATACTCGATTACTTCAGCATTCTGATCCCTCTCAGGTACACCAATGTCCACCTCTTCTGGCTCGACAACCTTGCCCTTCTTACGCATAAATTCCTTGCCGTTGCGCTTAACAACAACTTTATCAGGCTTGTTTGTTCTGTATTTGCCTACAAAGGTATGCGATACGCCCATCCACTTGGCTATTTCTGAATCAGTCCACATGGATATCTCTGGGTCTTGGAGAGCATCAGAAAGAATTTTTCTCTTGTCTTCAGTAGTCCAAGGCAAACCATGCTTATTGGCTTCCCAACATGCCCACTTGTAATCCCTGAGCGTGCCTGTCTTGACTTCAGCTTCTATGCGAAACTTCTTACTGTTAACGTGAGCAAAGTACCTGTGCCATCCGTCAGCCAGTAGCAGATCACCCTCTATCCGATACAAAACTATAGGCTCAAAGATTTCTCCATGAGACATTTTGACCGCATACTCTTCGATCTTCTCGTCATTGATCTCTATCCTTGCTTGATAGCTCTTCTTTAAATTGATATCGCTGATTGAAATTAACATTTACTTCCCCTGATTCATTGTCCAACCCAAGAGGAAATAGCTCCACTTGGTATTAATATTTACGTTTGAGTATTTATGGCCCGTCCAAAGTTCAGAGATATCCCTTCCCTTTGTTGCCATGTAATTCTCAAATGCCGTTCTCGCTTGCTTCATCTGTATGCTCCTCGCACTTATGTTTCTCCGCTACTAAAATTGAACTGAAAAAAATCCCACATTCTTTGCAACGATAGATAACACCCACAACCACTTTTGTCTTTTGGTTGCGAATGCCGTCATCGTCACGCTGACTGTAGGTTTTAATCGCTTCGATCATTTCTTGCTTTCATCATTTCATCTGCCAATGTATATGCGTCTAATGCAATAACACTTGCTGGCACATCTTCATAATCAGGTCTTCCATTCATTGTTTGCATGGCTAATCCTGCGAACCAATCCCTCAAATCCATACCATGCTCTTGCGTATTGTGTGGGTCAGCAAATGCTTTCATTTCATCATGTTCCTTATGTAAACTGTAAACGATGCTATGGTGTCTTCACCAAATCCTGTGAACTTCTCAATTTCTCTAGCTACTTCTTCCAATACTGCGTTGCGTAAGTCTTCAGACAATGCCTTCATCTCGCTGATGATTCTCTTTTGTGTCTCACTTATATTCTCTATATCTTCTTCAGTAACTTCTTTCATGCTTGCTCCTCTGTTGGCCATACGCTATAAACTGCTGGCTTGCCTTTTAAGCTCAGCTTTCCCTTGGTCGTGGATACAAATTCACTAGGGCTTACTTGTGGTAAATCATTGACCCACAATGGAGTCACCGTGCAGCCTTGCTGAATAGATCTGTCTACCCTGATTGTCTCGGTGTTCTCACAAATGAACGACTGTCCATCCTTCTCGATCAAAAGCCACTTCGTTTTTCTCATGTTTTTTCCTTTTCAATAATTGCTCTAGCTCGTTTGTTAATAATTGTCTTGGTCACATAGTCTGTCGCTAACTCTATGTCCTTTACTGTTGAGGCTTCTAACTGAAAATCATGCAACTGCATCACAAAGTTGATAGCCTTAAGCTCTGGGCCTTTGACTATAAACCTGTAATTCATATCCACCCCACGCTTGGCGCAGTCGAATAGTGCATCCTGTGCTTCCTTGATTTCCTTTGCATACTCAGCACCAATGTCTGCTTTGGCTAAAGCTTCTGTGATGTTGAATGCGTTAATCAATGTATCAATGTCATCTTTGACCGCAGTACCCAGGCGCAAAGCTTCTAGGGCTAAATGATTCTTCAATTGGAGAGATACCAACTGATCCTTCATGCTGCTCATGCTTTGCATACCCGACATGACATAAGCCATTGTGTCCAAAATAACTGGTCTGGGCCTGTACTTTGATCTTTTCCTCAAAGCTTTTTCTCCTTATCGCTCTCCAATACTCTAAGCCCACAAAATAAAAAGAATGCAAACCAAGGATGATCGTTCATAATCAAATAAATGATGGCGGCAATCAACACTAGATTTGTAATCAGTTGAAACCAATATGCGTTCATGTATTGCGTTCCTTCAGCTTGGCTTCAATGTATTGGATAAGTTTGGAAGTCGGTATGCGACCACTACCTTCTTCTTTGAACTCTACCCAACGCTCAACTTCATCACAATCCTCATCAGTCAGCCCTACCCATTCTTGTTTTGTATAAAGCGGTATGACTGGCTGCTCCCAATCTTTTGCCATCTCTTCATGGGCAGTCAACACCACTTGCCACTCAAGCCCCTTTTGGGGAACGAGTTCTTTCATCCATGCTATTGGTTTTCTCATGTGTTCTTCTCCTTGAGGTATTTTTCGTAGTCGTTCATTAAAGATACTGCCGTTTTTCTGTCCCAGTTTGATGGGTAATACGCAACAACAAATTGCGCTTTTTCCTCATCAGTCAGTCCTACCCATTCACGCTTGCCCATTGAGTTGACTGCCTTGTCTACACTTGATTGCATTTGCTTTTGCATACCGTCAATAAAGCCTTGCTCATATGCACTAGCGTGTTGATGCCATTCAATAGGTTCAAAGTCATACTTGCGAGACTCGTAAACCACCTTGTCTGGATCTGTTGGATGTGGTTTAAACGGCATTGTTTTTCTCCTTCAAAATTTCTTCTGCCCATGCAACACCATCTCGCCACGCTCTAGCTTTCTCCAAAACATAAAAAGATCGCAGTAAACCTTCGTTTATTTCCTCTTTAGTCAGCCGTACGCATGTGCGTTGTGGTGTGGTGTAGAGCTTTGTACCTTGTGGCAGTGGTCCATTTGTCCATTCAATGGTATAGCGACTTATGTGAACTTCTGCTACCAATGCCACAGGCTCATCTTTTGTTTCTAGTTGTTCTTTATAAGTAGATTTAGATGCCATGTTTTGCATATCTTTTGTTAGTCCTCCATACTCAAGGATTGCTCTAGCAAACAATACAGGAAAGTCAGCGTTGCCAGTCGCTTCAACCAACCCTTCTGCTTTACCACTCATGTGCAAATAAATGTTGTGTATTTCTTCGTCAGTCATTCACGCCACCCTTTTTCTTTTAGCCAAACGTCAATCATTGCTCTGCATTCATCTTCCAACGCCACAGGTAAACTGAACTCAATCCATGTTGTTTCTACTGCGTTTGGATCAGGTACAAAGTCATGCCCAAAGACTGGCTCACCCTCACCTTTTACTTCTGCCATTCCAAATTTATTCATTATTTCCCCTTGCTCGGATTTTTTCCGCAATGATTTCAGAGTAATTACGCTCTAACCCTTCTGCATATGAGTCAGCAATCTTTGCACATTCCTCACGCTCTTTTAATATTGCTACTTCGATTTGTAAATCAGCATTTTTCAACATCATTTGCCTGCCGTTTTCCATCAAATAATTAGCCAAATACAAGACATCTTCTTTTTTGTATGGCATAGTTAATATTTGATCTGCAACATTAAATAGTTCTTCTTTAGTCATACTTTCCCCCTAGCCCGTATTTCGTCAGCCAACGATTCGTCTAATGGCATAACCATCAAAGCACAAGCATCACGTTCTTTTTCTATTGCTTTATTTACTAATCGCAAAACTTCTTCATCGCAATCCATCAAACGTTTGAATGCAACAAGGTTTAATTGTTCTTTGTGAAATAATTTAATGTATTCATTTTGTGTCATTCTTGTCCCCTTGTTAACTTTTGCAACAAGTTCTTTTGGTTAATTTTTACATCAGACCTAAGTTCAGCGGTTGCTTTTTCTGCTACCAGTTTGGCAAACTGTTCTAGTTTATCTAACCACATTGGCTCACCCGTAATGTAGTCGTAAGGCAACTTTACTTGTTTTGCAATCTCTATGATTTCATTATTCGTCATCGTTATTCCTTATAAAGACGGTGTAGCCACACCTCCAACAGACCCAATGCATCCGTGCCTCAGTTAGCTCCATCTCGCCTAATTTACAAATAGGACAGTCATTCATGTACCAACACCCAGTAAGCTACCCACATACACACCAATGCCAATCCTGCACTCACCAAAGCACAGATCAACGCAATGGCAATCAGTACAAAATTGATCAGCTCCATTAGGTCACCTCGGTCAATAGCTTATTCGCTGCCTGTCTAATCTCATTCAAAACCAAACTAGGATCACGACCAGATGTGATCGACTGATCAGCCTTGATCACAATGTGCTGCAAAAAGTGAGCTATCTTCTCAGCTCTATGCGACACTTCAAACTTAACCTTGTCCCTTGGAAACTCAAACTCAAGCGTTATTTTCATTTAACCTACTCCTCTTTTCCTTCAACAACCAATTACTTCCCAACGCACGAATAGACCTGATCCATTTCCTCTGGTTAGCCCTGTTCTCCCAGTATGGGATGTAGTCCACATTCCATAACCGTCTTGCCATCTTTAAATAAGTAACGTCCATGTAATCTCCTTGTAAGAGCTTACATTATACCATAGTTTATTGTAGAGAAGTGTGTAGTATTACTACTTAATACAAAATAAGTAATGAAAGGACAATAGTATGCCCAAGGGTGATAAGCCCTGGCTTTCACTCCTCTCCCAGCTTTAGCTCACTTCTCGATACTAAGCCTAGAGTACGCATAACGCAGCGATTTATCGACATGAGCTTGTCTCACCATGTAACTCATATCTTGTCTAGTCCCTCGCTGACAGGCTAGTCGGGTCTGTGGGGTGATATCACAGCCCTGTCTTTTCTTCCACGCAGCCGATGCAGGCTCTTTCTATCGTGTGGAGTACGACATTTATGGACGAAAAAAAACCGCTTAGTGATGCATTCAAGGTGGCCGCCTTGCCTAATGACTCTCCCACGAAAGCATTAGGTAAAGCATGAATACATCGCTAAACGGTTTCTCATTACCGGCCACAGTAATGTGATATCAGTATATCAAATCTAATAATTTCTGCAATAGGTTGTTGGTGCTCACATAAAGCAGTGTCTTTAACTGGAGTAAATGTTTACCTTACCCTCAACGGCGCTAACCCGTTGCACACCAACA
>Ga0316221_1003487_pt1 | contig 12833 bp, 20 predicted proteins | sample TBH18007metaG_FD_206003 | JGI IMG/M metagenome (GOLD analysis project Ga0316221, IMG submission 206003) | Freshwater microbial communities from Trout Bog Lake, Wisconsin, USA - TBH18007 | ecosystem: Environmental > Aquatic > Freshwater > Lake > Hypolimnion/Profundal zone | place: USA: Wisconsin... | reverse complement strand
GGCTCCTGTCAAAACAATGATGATTCCGAAAATCATTCCGGCGCGGGTGTCGAGAATCCAGCCGCCAAATTTATCTAATGCTTTCATGTTGTCTCTCCAGTTGGGGCCAAGGCCGAATTGCCTTGGCATGGTGTAATTGTAAAATAAACTTTAAGGCGAAGTAAACCCTTTTTGTAAAAAAAATTTACACAGCCCAAGATGGCAGGGACAGCGTTACCACTTCCTCCGGGTATCCCGGCCATTCGTCCATTTCCATGCAGTGCTTGTAAGTAGCAAGATCCCTACGGTACAAGGCTCGGCCAAGATCGAGTGCATCTTGATCCAGCTTGTAAATGGCTGAGGCATAGGGATAGGTCTTCTCCACGGCAATGAAGATGAACTCGGGCACGAACAGCCCATTTGCCTCCAGAAGATCCGTGTATATGGCTGCTTGGACGTGGTAGCGATATTCGGCAATGGATTTTGCAAACCCTCGCTTGCTGGCTGACTTGGTGGTTTTGAGGTCAATTACCACGCCATCGGAGCGCAGATAATCGCAACGGCCACGGGTGGGCACGTCCTCAAGGATCGAGTCAAAGGAAACCTCTGCATGGCCTCCTGAGATTAAATCCAACGCAACGGGGTTGCTTCTTACGGACAGGGCCATACCGCTGACCAGTTCGTATTGAGAGGCGCTCAGGATTTGCTTTCCTGAATCCTCCAGTTGAGCAAAAGCGGCTCTGCCTTCCTTGGTGCGCCGATCCATGCCGGCAGGGGCCACAATGAATTCCTGCTCGAACTTTTCGGGCTCCAGAATCAGAGTGTGCGTTGCTGACCCGATAACCAGCTCCTCCGCTGGCTGCGGAGGACGGTTCTTGTGGGCAAGGTAAAGGGCTGGAAATTGAGCGATCTTGTCCAGACCGCTCTTGGAAATTTCAGGGCGAGCATGGTACTCGGCTGCTGGTAGATCGTAATAAATAGTCATGATTGGTACCCGTTAAAATGGGATATCGTCGTTGAAATCAGCGCCTGAATTGTCCTGCGGGGCTTGCTGAGGGTATGCCGGACCCCTTGCCTGTTGAGGAGCCCTTGATTGCTGCTGAAATTGCGCGTTCCTGTCCCGTGGTTCGTAGAAGTTCACAAAGAAAGATGACCTATCACTGGGAACCCCGGCAGGATTGAAGGTCTTCTTCATGATGGCGTACATCCCGTTTTGACCTTGGAACACAGCGCCAATGTTCTCGTACTCGCGCTTTTCGTTGCCTTCTCGATCCACATATTGACCCGTGGTTACTACGAGGTCATACAACTTTTGATCGGCCATTTCTTAATCCTCTGTTTTGAGCGCGGATGCGCGGGTTTTTGCCAGTTCGACAATTTCGTTATTGAACTTCGGAAGTCCGTACAGTTTTGCCCACTCCCGAGCAGGATCCAGAACCTTGCGAAGTTCGTCGGTGTTTTTTGCTGCATCAATCGCCTGAGAGATCTCAAAGCGCTTTGCTTCAATATCTTGTTCAGATGGTGGCGGTGGCCTTTTCGGAGCGCTTGCCGTTGCCGCGTTCCCGTCATCATCTTCCGGGGCAATTCCACAAGCCGCCAAAAGGCTGTACCGACGAGCGTAGGTCAAAGCCGACCCGTAGCCTTGAGCGTCATGCTTAGAAGCAGGAACGTGCAGGATTCCCCCTGAAAGCTGTTCTCCGGATTCATGAATAAAAATGGTTTCGACAGTGACGCCATCGGAGCATTCGTGCGTTTTCTGCAAAAGAAAGATCCCTTCATTGTTCAGGGCTTCCTTGACAGCATCAACGCACACATCCAGCGCGGCGTATTTGCTTCGGAAATGCGGATTGTTGCTGGTCTTCGATGCCGCCTCGAAATTCTTCTGAGCGGCTACAAGAGCCTGAAAGATGGTCTTAGATGTCGTGGACATTGATAGCCTCCTGAGCCTTTGCGTAATTGCGTCCCTCGATGGATTCCAGAACTGCAAATATCTGGTCGAGGTCTTCTTGTTGCTGTTCGTGTTCAGCCCTGATTGCCTTCAGCTTGTGCTGAATGTCATTGATTTGACGGGACAGAACAGGTGAAGCCCTGAGCAATGAATCAGACAATGCGTCAAGCATCTCCATCGGTTCGTCCCATGGCGAAAATTCAGCCATTTTTTGTCTCTCCTGTTGTGTTAAAAGCAGGGACATTATAAAACAATTTTACAAGACAGGTAAACTTATTTTATAATTCGCTGGACTTTTTAAGGAGACACTATGGAACAGAACGAATTGATCGATCAGGCCGTTGAAATCATTGGAGGCCGGAGGCTTGCAGCGGAAAAGCTGGGATGCTCTCGGGTCTTGATTGGTTTGATGGCGAATGGAAAAACCCGCGTCACTGCTGAGACAGCAATGGCGATTCAGCTTGCAACCAAGCATCGAGTCACGGCTGAGGAATTACGGCCTGACTTGCCATGGCGAGAAATCAGGAGGGCCAAACGGAAGTAAAAAAAAAGGGCCGCAGGAGGAGTGCGACCCGGAGAGACAACACAGGATACCCCATGCACTATTACAAACTCAACATTCCGGATTGGAATTTGTCCACTTCTCATCTCACATTGGAAGAGGAGGCGATCTATTTCCGTCTGGTCAATCACTACTATGACACCGAGCAACCATTTTCGGATCTTGAGATGGTCTTTCGGAGGTTGCGTATCGTGAAGCAATCAGCACAAGCAATGCTGATTCTCAGGGAATTTTTCGTTGAGACAGATGGCGAATGGCATCACATGAGATGCGACAAGGAGTTAAGGCTTTACCGGGAAACGAGAGAACAACAAAGCGAGGCCGGAAAAGCATCGGCTGTTAAACGAGCGTTGAACGTAAAACCAACGACCGTTGAACGACCGTTGAACGAAGCCTCAACGGAAAGCCAACGGACAGGCAACCAAATAGAAACCATTAACCAAGAACCATTAACCAAGAACCAAGAACCATTAACCAAAAGAAAAAACGCAAAGGTTTTTTCTATCGATTCAATGCTTGAAATCGGGCCAGAACTGGCAATGGAATTCATCAAACACAGGAAAGCAGTCAAGGCTCCTCTATCCGCAGTGGCTTGGGATCAATTCGTCAAGGAAGCGCTAAAAGCTGGTTGGACCGTTGAGGATGCGGTTCGGGAATGTATCGGGCGCGGCTGGAGGTCATTTAAGGCCGAATGGGTAACGTCCAAGGCGATAGTCACACACGAATACCAACACAATCCGTTCTCTGACTTTGATGGTGAAATTTATGAACACGAATGAATTCAAGGCATTTTCTGAAACATTTTCCGGGGCGTGGTCATTCCACAAACCGATTGGGCCGCAACAGGTAGCGATGGCGTTTGAATTGCTCAAACCCTATCCACTGGCAATTGTTGTCGAAGGCATCAAGGCGCATTGCGTCGATCCAGTACGAGGTCAGTTTCCTCCAAAGCCCGCGGACATTGTGGCCCAAATTGAAAAATGGGCTCCGCAGCGGATATCGGCTGATGAGGCTTGGACGATGATTCCGAAGGATGAATCGGACACCGTTGTCTGGACTGATGAGATTGCCGAGGCTCATGCCATTGCAGACCGGGAGGATGACCGCATAGCCAGTCGAATGGCATTCAAAGCTGCATATGATCGAATCGTTGAAAGAAACAAATCGCAAAACATATTCCCAAAGTGGATCATCTCGGAGGGATGGTGCGCTGAAAAACGCTCTAAGGCCGTATCAGACGCATTAAAGCTAGGGAGACTGAAAGAGCAAGACATACCGTCAAGGCTTCTGGAATCGCCGCAGGGAAGCATTGCCGGCCTATTGGAATCACATTCAACATTTGACCCTGAAAAAGCGAAGGAAAATTTATGCAAACTGAAAGAAATACTACAGAAAAGCCAGCCTGCACCTGTCGAATCGAACAGGATGGAATGAATGGATGGCGGCGAATAGGGGAGCCTTGTGAATTCTGCAAGGCATGGCATTTGAGCATCATCACCAGATCAGTCGAACCATTGCGAGGTTTAGGTTATGGATTTGATGGAGAAAGTGGAGCAACTGAGGCAAAAAGTAGCCCAAGCAACGATTAGGAAAAATGAAGAAGCAGAACGCCAAAGGCTGATTGCGCGAGCGGAAAAGGCGCGGGATTGGAATCGAATTTTAGAAACGCAACCCGAAGCAGCCGAATTTATCACCGAAGTCTCTAAGGAGCTCGGAAAGCCTGAGCGCGTTCTGATTTGGGACGAAAACAAGGAACTCATTTTGGATAGCAGAAAATATGATCCACTACATGATTCAAATAAACGGAGAGGATAAGCGTACAAGGGCGCTGGAAGCCGTCTCTAAGGCTCCTGACGGGTTGATTCTGATATTGAAGGATTGCACCCGAACCTTGGATCAGAACGCCAAATTCCACGCCCTTTGCAGCGATGCAGCCAAAACCATGACTTATATGGGGCGAGTGTTAAAGCCTGACCAATGGAAGGTGCTATTCATTTCTGGTCATGCCATAGCAACCAAGATTGGCGCAGACATGATTCCGGGCCTAGAAGGCGAATTTGTGAACCTCCGGGAATCCTCGGCTCAAATGGGCGTCAAGCGCATGACAAGCCTCATTGAATACACTCAAGCGTATATTGATAGCCATGAAGAGTAAGAAATATCTAGATTGGGTTGCCCAGCAGAATTGCGTATTGTGCGGGGCTTATGGGGTTCACTGCCATCACATCCGAGAAGGGCAGGGAATGTCGCAACGAGCATCGGATTATTTGGCTATTCCGTTATGCCCGGACTGCCATACTGGTGGAATGGGTATCCACGGGGATAGGTCATTGCTTAGAATCTACAAAGTCACTGAATTGGATCTACTAGCAACGACCATCAAATTACTTCATGAGAGCAGCAAGAATCGACGCTAACCAACCCATCATCGTCAAGGCTTTTCGTGACCTTGGATGGACGGTGGCGCACACACACACGGTTGGGGCTGGTTTTCCTGACATCGTATGCTCGAAATCTGGAACGACGATACTGGTCGAAATCAAGGATGGATCAAAACCGCCATCAGCGCGGAAGCTGACCAAGCCGGAACAGGATTTTCACCAACTCTGGCAAGGCGCGTTGTATATCATCGAAAGCGTCGAGCAAGTCTATGAGCTTCATCGGTCATTGTTCGTTACCCATGACCGCAAAATAGAAAGCCCCGATAGAATCAGCATTGATGATGCTACCGAGGCCGAGTGGGACAATGCCGCTAGGGCATTCAGGAAAAATAGCGCGAAATCCAAAGTTCCTCGTAGTTCTCCATGATTACTTTGAAGCTGCCGACCACTTTGGCCATTTCAAGCCGTATCTCAAATGGAATCTCTTGATTTTCGGTCAAGGCGTTCAAAGTTTCCAAATGTTCCTTTGCAGATTCGATGTGTAGGAATTTCATTTTTCTTTCCAGTCATATAGTGCGTGACATTGCCCATCAGCAAAATAATAGGCGGCAAGTGAAGCTGGTTTTTCCGCGATAGGGTAATCCCTAAAAAACTTGTCCCGAGCTAACTGATAGCCCATTTTTTCGATTTCCTTCATTTTGGCATCGTAGCCAGCATCAAAGTCTTTCTGATGTTTGGCGTGAAATGTTTCTCTCATGGTTCCTCCTTAAGCCGCAATGCGCGGCTTGTTGGCTTTCCAAAACGCTGAATCCTTGCTGTTAAGCTGATTCGAGACCAATCGATCAAAGTCATAGCCGACACCCGGATGAGCGTAGTAGCTATTCACAAAGGCTTGGGCGTTGGCCCTGAGTTCGTCGCTGATTTCATTTTTGACGAAAATGTATGACACCGTAGGGCCTGTGCGGTCTTTGTTGTAGACGTACATATCCTGCATTCCGTCAAAGTAACCAGCCCGAAACTGAGAACAAAAATCATTGATACGTTCGATGGTTGCCGGTAGCTGATCTTGCACATAGATGTAAATGCTGTTTCCTCCCGAATAGGTGCTGGACTTGATGCGATGCTTGATGCCGTGCTTCTTGAGTTCCTTGCGGATGATGGCGGCGGCGATTGCGGCGTCAGTTTTCATGGTGTCTCTCCAAAAAGGTTCGCCGTCCTTGGCGCTAAAGTGTTAGTAAATTGGCTTGATACAGTCCAGAGAAAGAGCAATGTGTCCCGGAGCAGTTTGAGTAAAGTTGGCAGGATTCACTTCCTTAAGGATTGCGCGTTGTTCGCCGCCAATCTTTTTGAACGCAAGGATCACGAAAGTGCCAGCGTGTTTGCCTTTAACAATTTGATTTACTGAAAAACCGTTCATCTTGTCTCTCCTTCAAAACCCTTGGCGGGACTGCCTTGGTACGGTGTTATTGTAAAAGAAACTTTCAAGACTTGTAAAGTAATTTGGTAAATTTTTTTATATGGTTTACAAGTGCCTGTTCTGTAAATAGAATTTTCTTGTCAGCGTGAGAACTGATAAGAAAGGCTTGGACTGTTCCCGCCCCCAGAGACGCTTTGAAGTCGGACAAGGGGTTCTCACCGGGGGCAGTACCAAGCCTTTTTTTGTGTCCATACGTTGTCCAGCCCGATACGCTGGAAGTCCGAGAGGGTAGTGGCCCCTGCCTATCAGAAAAGTCACTTTGGTCGTAAGACTGCCGCGCTGAGTTGACCCGTTCCCGGCGCGTTATGTGTAGCCCTCTCAGCGCACATAGGAAAACAGGTAGCCCGATTTGAAGATTTGCCGGTGACACCAGCCGTAAGCGTGGGAAGCGCAGGTGACCTGATAGACCGCGAGATGAGATGCCCTAACCCGAGTTCATGCTACACATGGACAATTACCAAGGTTAGATCAGCAGTAGGTAACTTCAAAAGGGATGGGATGGGCTATTGTCCAAAGGAAAGATTGATTGCCTGACAAATTGCAGTTCGGTATCCTGCTCAGCAATCGGTCAGTTATTCCTTTCGCTGACGCTGGAGCCGTAACCAGACCCTTCGGGGTCAAGTCAAAAGGAAAAAAAAGGAAAAAAGGAAAACCACAATGAAAAACGTCAAGAATGGGGTAAAAGTCCCATGATTACTATCGAATATAAATCTTTAGAAAGTCTTATCCCTTACGCTCGAAATTCACGTACACATTCTGACGAGCAAGTTGCTCAAATCGCTGCAAGCATCCGCGAGTTTGGCTGGACAAATCCTGTCTTAATCGATGGAAATAATGGGCTCATAGCGGGCCACGGGCGCGTCATGGCTGCGCGCAAGTTGGGAATACAAGAAATCCCGCTCACCCACCACTCTGTGGTTCTTCAGAAGGGCAAATGTCGGCTCGGCCTCACACGCCGGGCCTTTTTTTGTCCAAAATTCCAACGCAATAAAAGGGGCGACCGATGGCGAAAACAAGCCACCTCTCGATCAAGTACCTGCCGACTGACAGCTTGATCCAATACGCCAGAAACAGTCGGACACACACCGAGGACCAGATTGGGCGCATTGCCTCCAGCATCCGTGAGTTCGGATTCACGAACCCGATTCTGGTGGACGAGGAAGGCGGCATCATTGCGGGCCACGGTCGCGTCAGAGCGGCGATCAAGCTGAACCTCAAGGAATGCCCAACCATCACCCTGTCAGGGCTTACAGAGGCCCAGAAAAGGGCCTACGTCATTGCAGACAACCAGCTTGCCATCAACGGGTCCGGGTGGGACTTCGAAATGCTGGCTGTCGAACTGGATGACCTCATGGACGCCGGGTTTGATCTGTCCCTGCTTGGGTTCGACAAGAAGGAACTGGACGGCCTTCTTGGGTCGCCTGACGAGCCGCAGGACAAGCAAGAGGAAGGTGAGGGAAATTACCAGGAGCAGTACGGGGTCATCGTGGTTTGCAAAGACGCGGGCCATCAAGAATACGTTTTCAACCAACTGAGCGAACTCGGGCACGAATGCAAGGTGGTTTGCACATGAAGATCCAGATTAGAAACCAATGCTCTGACTTCAACAGCTACAGGGCCGCTCGGGTGAAGTCCCTGTTCAACGCTGAAAGCGGGTGCAATTTCTCGCTTGATGCCGACCTTTCGATTGAAGACAACGACTGGAAAATTGGTGTCGTGGTCGGGCCAAGCGGATCTGGAAAGACCAGCATTGGAAAATCACTTTTCGGTGGCGGGGTGATTTACGAACCAAACGGGTGGGAAGCCGACAAGCCGATTGTTGATTGCATCGCACCTGGCGGTGATTTTGACGCGGTAACGGGAGCCCTTGCCGCTGTCGGGTTAGGCTCCGTTCCGTCATGGCTTCGACCCTACTCGGTGCTGTCCAACGGAGAAAAATTCCGAGCGGACTTGGCCAAGATTGTCTGCGAGGCGCCCAATAAGGTCATCGTGGACGAATTTACGTCCGTGGTTGACCGCCAGATTGCAAAGTTTGGGGCGCTGGCGTTTCAAAAGTCTTGGCGTCGAACAAACGGCCAATGCGTCCTTTTATCCTGCCACTACGACATTCTTGATTGGATCGAGCCGGACTGGGTTTTTGATACCCAGACGGGGAAGTTCCAAAGGGGGTCTCTTTGGCGAAGGCCAAAGTTTGACCTCGAAATTTGGCAGGTCCCAGACAAGCGTTATTGGCACCTGTTTGAGCCACATTACTATCTGAAACTTCCGTCAATGATTGCCCCGACCTATTACGTTGGCACCGTGGACGGTGAACCCGTGTGCCATCTTGGGGTGTCGCCTCGGCTTGAAGTAAACGGCATGAGGGCAAGCCGTATGGTGGTCATGCCCGAATGGCAGGGCGCCGGGATTGGTATGCGGTTCTTGAACGCTGTGTGTGACATCCAGACCAGCGGAAAAGGTCGTTATGGAGATAGGGTCAAAACCGTCTACTTCCACACCAGTCATCCTGGGCTGTGTGCCGGGCTACGAAGAGACAAGAAATGGAGGCAATGTAGCGCAGAGCTTTTTGGCGGGAACAAAAAGAAAAGTGCTTCAAGTATCGGCAATTCCAGGAAAGCAACAGCCTCTGGTTACGGGGGGCATTTCCGAGCCGTTCAGGGTTTCAAATACATCGGGGACAGGTCATGAAAACGTTCCGCAGATTCACCGCCAAGGCGCTTCGCCGCCTGGCCGATATCATCGACGCCGAAGGGCCAAGCTATTTTCACCTGACGGGGCCGTGATGAGGATTTTGATTGCCGGTCAAAAATGGTTCGGATGCGAAGTGTTCCGCGCCTTAAAAAGTCTCGACGGAATTGAGATTGCTGCCGTGTCCGCTCCGCTTGGGGGCGATACCCCCGACCGCCTTGCCATTGCCGCAGAAATCGCTCACGTCCCCGTCATACAAGCCGGGACGTTAAGCCACATGACAATGCCAGATGGGATTGACTTGATTGTGGCCGCGCATTCACACGATTTCATTGGCGAACGGACAAGGCTCCGAGCAGCATACGGCGGCATCGGATACCACCCGTCCCTGTTGCCAGTCCACAGGGGCCGTGATGCAGTTCGGTGGGCCATACGAATGAGGGAAAGGATTACCGGGGGAAGCGTGTACCGACTTTCCAACCGTATGGACGGGGGCAATATCTTGACGCAGGAGCATGTGTTCATTCGTCCAGACGACACGCCAGAATCTTTGTGGCGCAGGGAGCTATCTCCGCTTGGCGTCCGTCTGCTGACGTCAGTGGTTTCCCTTATGGCGTCTAGCGGGTTTATCAATGGCTCCGAACAAGACGAGGAAATAGCAACGTGGGAGCCGTCGATTGACCGACCCCCGGTATTCAGACCGGACCTTCACATGCTACCGTCCCCGCAAACCGTGACGGCGCCAAACTGAGGCAAAGACAATGAGCCAAAACGACATAGCAAGGGCCAACCACACGGCTCCGTCCAGCAAATACGCCAGCGGGGCATATCTCATCCTTGGGTTTGACCGGCGAGGGACCAAGATATTCAGCCGACGAGCCAACGACCAAAACCTGATTGGGGCGACCCACGAAGGCATGAACGCAGTGTCTGGTGGAGAGTGCTACAGCTATGCGGTCATCCGTGTCGTTCACAACTCGATCAAGCCAAACCCAGAAAGCTGGATGTAACCAATGGCTAACAAACCCCTGCAACCGACCAACGAACAGCGCATGACCGTGGCCATCATGGCGGCGGCGGGCTTTGGTCAGCGGCAGATTGTCCAGCGCATCATCAACCCCTCGACGGGTAAACCCATCGACCTGCACACCCTGGAGAAGTATTTCCGGGAAGAACTGGACGAGGGGATGAACACGGCCAACGCCCTGGTGACGCAATCCCTGTTCAAGAAAGCCACCGGCAACGGCCCGCAGTCTGTGACCGCCGCAATTTTCTGGCTCAAGTGCCGCGCCGGTTGGAAGCCCACCGAGGGTCTCGAACTTACCGGCAAGGACGGTCAGCCCCTTCCTGGAACCCCGACCATGACCCCGGAGGAATTCGAGCGGATCGCCAGGAAGCTCGCCGCCGAGGTCTAGCGTGCCGTACACCCGCAAGGACTTGGACGCGGCCCGGATACAGTCGTGGGAGGACTTCTATTTCTACTCCCGATGGATGTTCCTCCAGCGCAAGGGCTTCACCTGGCTACGGGCACGGCACCACAAGATCATCTGCGATGCTTTGAACCGAGTGTTCAACGGACAGACCAAGCGGCTCATTATCAATATGCCCCCCAGGTATTCGAAGACCGAGCTGGCCGTGGTCAATTGGATGTCTTGGTGTTTGGGCAAAGTCCCGGACGCCGAGTTCATTCACACGTCCTACTCGGCACAGCTTGCCACGAACAACGCCTGGCAGACCCGTGAACTGGTCCAGCATGAGGCCTACCGGGATATCTTCCCCGGCACCGTCATCCGTACCGATTCCTCGGCAAAGGCCGAATGGCGCACCACCGTGGGCGGGATCGTCTACGCGGCAGGGTCAGGGGGCACCATCACGGGCTATGGTGCGGGTAAGCACCGGGACGGATTCGGCGGGGCCATCATCATCGATGACCCACACAAGGCTGATGAGGCCAGATCCGATGTGATGAGGGAAAACGTCATTGATTGGTTTCAGAACACGCTGGAAAGCCGAAAAAACAGTCCAGACACCCCTATCATCCTCATTATGCAAAGATTGCATGAGCGGGATTTAGCCGGGTGGCTGCTTGAAGGAAACAACGGCGAAGAATGGGAGCATATTTGCTTGCCGGCCATCCAAAAGGATGGGACTGCTTTGTGGCCCGAAAAGCATCCGATAGAAAAGTTGAGGGAAATGGAAAAGGCAGCGCCTTACGTTTTCTCTGGGCAATATATGCAAAGTCCATCCCCAGCCGAAGGTGGAATCTTCAAGCCCGATCAAATCCCGGTAGTTGATGCAATCCCTGCCGTTGAAATTAAATGGTGCAGGGGATGGGATTTGGCAAGCACTATTGACGGGGATTACACAGCCGGGGGCAAGCTGGGCAGATTACCTGACGGGCGGTACATCATTGCGGACATGGCGAGGATGCGAGTAGGCCCAGATGAAAGGGACGCTGCCATGGTCAATATAGCCTCGCAAGACGGGCGCAAGGTCAAAATCAGCATACCTCAGGATCCGGGGCAAGCCGGTAAAACCCAAGTCTTGTATTTGACCCGAGCGCTATCAGGCTACAATGTCAAAAGTTCGCCAGAAACCGGGGACAAAGTAACAAGAGCGGAGCCATTTGCGGCTCAGGTAAATGTCGGGAATGTCATCATGCTCCGAGGCGATTGGAATAATGCTCTACTCAATGAAATGCGGATATTCCCGAACGGAGCCAACGATGATCAGATTGACTCTTTGTCTAGGGCGTTTTCTGAAATAATGGTCACACGTAAAAGTTTCTTTGGCTGAGGCCCACTATGTTCAACTGGTTCAAGAAATCACCGCCCGAAACAGAATCAAAACCAAAGCCGAATCAGCGGAAAAGCATATTCAGCACTCATTCATTCGATGAAGAGGACCCTGAAGCGGTTCGATTTGCTATTGCCGACAAAATTGACAACCTCAGAAAAGACCAACCAGCCCTGAATCAAAGTATCACGGGCTACGCAATGGACGATTCCAGCAATGGGGTTGCAGCATTCAAAATGTATTACCCGAACGGCGGGATCAATTCCGTATCCGAAGCGGTTGTTGGCTGGTACGCGACTCAGGGATTCATCGGGGCTCAACTTTGCGGCATCTTGGCTCAGAACTGGCTTGTCAATAAAGCCTGCGCCATGCCCGGAGACGATGCCATCCGAAAGGGCTACAACATCGTCACTGATGATGGAGCCGAACTCGATCCCGAAGCGTACAAGATTCTGAAGGCTTACGACCGCGCTTTTAACGTCAAATTCAAAATGCGGGAGTTCATCCGAAAGGGTCGAATCTTCGGTATTCGCGTGGCTATGTTCAAGGTTCAATCAACGGACCCGAATTATTACGAGAAGCCATTCAACATTGATGGTGTGGCTCCGGGCAGCTACAAGGGCATTGTTCAGGTTGATCCGTACTGGACAGCGCCATGGCTCGATAACGCCGCCTCCAGCCAGCCGGATACGCTCCACTTCTATGAACCTACTTATTGGATCATCAACGGAAAGAAGATCCATCGAAGCCATCTTGTGATCTTCCGTCATGCCGAGCCTGTAGACGTTCTCAAGCCCATGTATATCTATGGGGGCGTACCACTGACTCAGCAGATCATGGAACGCGTCTACGCGGCTGAGAGGACTTCCAACGAAGCCCCGCAGCTTGCCATGTCCAAGCGCACAACCGTATGGCTGACCGACATGGAAGCGGTCATGTCCGATACCAATGCAGCGGTTAGCCGACTTCAGCAATGGTCGGCATATCGAGACAATTACGGCA
>Ga0316221_1003485_pt1 | contig 12836 bp, 12 predicted proteins | sample TBH18007metaG_FD_206003 | JGI IMG/M metagenome (GOLD analysis project Ga0316221, IMG submission 206003) | Freshwater microbial communities from Trout Bog Lake, Wisconsin, USA - TBH18007 | ecosystem: Environmental > Aquatic > Freshwater > Lake > Hypolimnion/Profundal zone | place: USA: Wisconsin... | reverse complement strand
GCGGGTAGTCCTCTACCGCTTTGGCAGTGCGCCTGGCTACGTCTGGCGTCAACTCCAAGCGCAACATCTTCTGTCGGAGAGTTGCGGAAAGCTCTGATGACAAAGGGAATCTTCCCTAGGCTGGGGACTCTCCAGCTTGCGAAAGCGGCAGAGGACTGCCCGCACTCCAAGACGCTGACGCGCTTATCGGAAGCTCCACTCGGCTCCATCGCCACTCCTGTAAAGCCAAAGTTATCGTGTTACAGCATACTAGGCTCAATGCCTGTAAGGAAATAACAACGCCCTCTACAGCGGAAACTTCTAACGAGTCCTCCCCCGAAAATTCAGACGAGCAAGGAGTCGAAGGGGAGCGTGGGCTTCCAGCCCGCTGCCTCCTGCATCTTGCCGGAGGCCTGCGCAGTAAAACGCAAACGAGCGGTTTCTCCTGGACGCCGGCAAGATGCCGGCTGATGCGGGCAGGATGCCCGCGCTCCCCTTCGGATCGATGCGTTCGCACAGTTCCCGATATCCTTAAAGGCATTGGCACTAGGCTACATTGTGGTCGCGCCGTTGGCGCTAAGAAGATGTCTCCAGTAGTAGTTCAGCGCTAAACAGACACCACCCGTCCCGAGTGCTGGCGTCGGCGTCCCGCCGACGCGGACTTCCAGTCTTCCCCGCGCATTGCGGCGACTCCACGCGCAAAGTTCGCCGAGGCGGGACGCCTCGGCCAGCACCCGGGACGGGTGCGCTCCCCGGAACTCGCATTCCGACGCGATCAGCCGCGAAGATGCCTTTGGCGAGGGCGCCAAAGGCCGCACGCGAGGGCACGTGCGCTCCCCGGAAGCTGGCGCGATGCCAGGTTCATGCCCAACAATCACCCTCGCGCTTTGGCGAGGTTAGCTCCTCAGGATGACAACGTTCGGGGTTCCGTTCTCACTCCTGCGCCCGATTTTCAAACTTGTGGGTAATGGAAAGGCGCCAATGCCGCACTACCGGCAGGCCGCTTCGTACAACCCTTGCACCGCCGGCCAGTTCACGACGTTCCACCACGCCTTCAAATAGTCTGGACGGCGGTTCTGGTAGTGGAGGTAATAGGCGTGTTCCCAAACGTCCACGCCGAGAATGGGGGTGCCGAGGCATTCGGCGACGCCCGCCATGAGCGGATTATCCTGGTTGGGCGTCGAACAGAGGCAGAGGGACTTGTCTGCCTTGACGCAGAGCCACGCCCAGCCGCTGCCGAAACGTCCGACTCCCGCCGCCTGGAACTTCTCCTGAAACGCCTCGAAACTGCCGAACGCGGCATCGATCGCCGTGGCGAGCGCGCCCGCGGGCTTTCCGCCGGCGTTGGGTGCCATGATCTTCCAGAAGAAGGTGTGGTTCCAGTGACCTCCGCCGTTGTTGCGGACGGCAGGCCGGGTTGCCTCAGGCACCGAGGCGAGGTCGCCAATAAGGGCTTCGAGGCTCTTTGCTTCGAGCTCGGGCTTGTCCTTGATGGCATTGTTCAGGTTGGTGACGTAAGCCCCGTGGTGCTTGTCGTGGTGAATCTCCATCGTGCGTGCGTCGATGTGAGGTTCGAGGGCGTCGTTCGGATAAGGTAATGGTGGTAATGAGTGTGCCATAAGCTGGTTGATAATCTCCATACGCGCGACGCGAGGCGCCCGGTTGCAGGCAATTTAGTCGTGCAGCATCACCGTGCGGGTCAGCGGCACGGTCACGTTCTTGACATTGTCATGCACCAGCACGCGAATCGTGTATTCGCCGACCGGGTCGACGAGATCGAAATTGAGCGTCACGTGGTTGTCGTAGAGCAGCGTCACCAAATGTTCGGCGGGAGGCCGTCCGCGCCATCCGGTGATGTTTAATCCGCCTCCGCCAGGGTATGGAGTGCCGTCGGGCCTCAGGATTTCAAAGTCGTAGGTGACATCCGAGGAAAGCTTGGGCTTCCCCTCCGCGATCACAGTCTTCTTGACCCCCGGATCGACGATGAAGATCGCGATGAACAGAGGAACGTTGCGCCGGATGAAGCTGATTGGCGTCAGGTTCTTGGTGTCCGACCTCACCCAGTTCAGGAAGAACCGGTCGCTGTCGGTGATCCAAAACTGGGCCCCGAAGCCTTCCCTGACAGTCATGTGCTTATTCTCCACAATGACTTGTTCGGGCAGCGTCAGCGTGCTGATGCGATCCTGCGCCACCACTGGGAGATTCGCAAAGAGCGAGACGCCGGCGGCCAGCAGGACCAGCAGCGGGCGGACCTTGGATAATTTCATTTCGGGTAAAACCGGATCAGACCGTCAAAGTTTCCCGCATTTTGCGCAGTTGGCAAAGCTTTTCGTTCCAGTCGGTCTCACGCTTCCGGTGTTCCTCCACGACCGCCGCCGGCGCGTTCCGCACGAAGGTCTCGCTGGAGAGTTTTTTGCGAACGGTTTCCAGTTCGCTTTGCGCCTTGCCGATTTCCTTCCCGAGGCGCTCCAACTCTGCTTCGACATCGATGAGGCCCTCCAGCGGCATGTAGAGCTCGCCCAGAGGCGTCAACGCCTGCGGAACGCCCCGTTTGGGCTGGTACTTTGGATCGAGCGTTACCGTCTCGGCGTTGATGAGGCGCGCAAACGTGCCGATCTCCCCGCCCAGCCAGGGAAGGTCGGATTTCAGAAAGAACGCAATCTTTTTGCCCGATGCAATGCGGTATTCCGAACGCAGGTTGCGCGCCAGCCGGACGGACCGGTACACCGCTTCCACCCGTTCGCGGGCGACTTCGATCTGCGCCGGCCCGATCGAAGCCGGCAGCCCCGCTTCGGGCCACGCGACATACATCAGGTGATCCCGCCCATGGGACGGCGCCCGGTAGCCGAGCGTCAGCCACAGTTCTTCCGCCAGGTGCGGCATCAGCGGTTGCAGCAGCCGCAGGAACTTCGCGAGGACGTAATCCATCACCGCCAGGGCGGATTCCTTCGCAGCCGGGTCCGCGCCGAAAATGTCGGTCTTGGCGGCTTCGACATACCAGTCGCAGTATTCGCTCCAGAAGAAATCGTAGAGGCGCTGGGCGATTTCGTTGATCCGGTAGTCGTCGAACGCGGCGTTCACGTTGCGGATGAGCGCATCGAGCTTTTCGACGATGTCCAGCGAGTAACTCGAAAGCGTGAGGCTTTCCAGGCGCACCTCCGGGAAGCTCGGCCCGTGCATTTGCCGGAAGCGCGCGGCGTTCCAGAGCTTGTTGGCGAAGTTGCGGCCTTCCTCGATCTGTTTTTCGTCAAAGCGGATGTCCTGCCCCTGCGGTGCGATGCGCATCAGGCCGAAGCGCAGCCCGTCCGCGCCGTATTTGTCGATCAGCGTCAGCGGATTCGGGGAATTGCCGAGCGATTTGGACATCTTCCGGCCCTGCATGTCGCGGATCAGGCCCGTGAAGAAGACGTTGTCGAAGGGCTTCGCTCCCTGGAACTCGAAGCCGGCCATGATCATCCGCGCCACCCAGAAGAAGATGATGTCCGGGCCGGTGACCAAATCCGTCGTGGGATAAAACTTGGCGCGAGTGGCGTCGTCCATGGTGGCAAACGGCCAGAGCCAGGAAGAGAACCACGTGTCGAGCACGTCGGACTCCTGCGTCCAGTTTTCCGGATCGGCGGGCGGTTCCACGTCCACATGGACCGTAGAGGGATCGTCAATGCGGTACCAGACTGGGATCCGGTGTCCCCACCAGAGCTGGCGGCTGATGCACCAGTCTTGAATATTGCCCATCCAGTGCTCAAACACCGCAGTCCAGCGTTCGGGGCGGAACCGCACGGCGCCACTCGTAACAGCCTGGCGGGACTCCTCCACGCGCGGATATTTCAAGAACCACTGTTCGCTCAGGCGCGGCTCGATCGGCACATCGGCGCGTTCAGAGTAGCCGACGTTATTCTGGTATGGCTCCTCCTTCACCAGCAAACCGAGTTCGCGCAGGATGTCCACCGACGCCTTGCGCGCATCGAAACGGTCCATGCCGTCGAATTCCGGGCCGGCCAATTCGTTGAGCGTGCCGTCGGGGTTGAAAACGTCGATCGCCTCCAGATTGTGCCGGCGTCCGATCTCGAAGTCGGCTTTGTCATGGGCCGGGGTGACCTTCAGCACGCCGGTGCCGAATTTCGGGTCGATGTGTTCGTCGGCGATGATTGGAATGCGCGCCCGCGGGAACGGCCGCCAGACGGTCTCGCCGATGAGATGCTTGTAGCGCTCGTCCTGCGGATGCACCGCCACCGCCGTATCGCCCATGAGTGTCTCCGGGCGGGTGGTGGCGATTTCCAGATACTGGCCGGGGCGCTCCGCCAGTTCGTAGCGCATCTGGTAAAGCACGCCGTTCTGCGGCTTCATGATCACTTCCTCGTCGGAAAGCGCCGTCAGGGAGACGGGACACCAGTTCACCATCCGTTTGCCGCGGTAAATGAGGCCTTTCTTATAGAGATCGACGAAAACCTGCTGCACCTGCCGCGAGTAATCGGCGTCCATCGTAAACCGTTCGCGGGACCAGTCGCAGGAGCATCCGAGTTTCTTGAGTTGCTGGATGATGATGCCGCCGTGTTCTTCCTTCCATGCCCAGACCCGCTCCAGAAACTTCTCCCGGCCCAGGTCGCGCCGGGTCATCTTTTCCTCCTTGCGCAGTTTGCGCTCCACGACCGTTTGTGTGGCAATCCCGGCGTGATCGGTGCCCGGCAGCCAGAGCACTTCCTTGCCGAGCATCCGCGCGCGGCGGGCGAGGATGTCCTGAAGGGTGTTGTTGAGAACGTGACCGAGGGTCAGGACGCCGGTGACGTTCGGCGGCGGGATGACAATGGAGTACGCGGGTTTGGGCGACGCGGGGTCGGCCTGAAAACAGGCGTCGGCCAGCCACTTCGCGTACCAGCGTTCTTCGACGGATTTCGGCTCGTAAGCTTTGGATATCTCAGACATGAAGAAAGATGATTTTCAGCGAAACGGCGCGGATGTAAAGAGCAAGCGATCAACCACGGATTCCACGGGCATCTTCCAGCAGGGCGGAGCGCATTCGGCAATCGCTGAGAGCGTTCGCACGGGAGCGGACCTTTTCGACGATGACTGGTCTTACCGGTCCTTTTCGCCCGCCGCCTTGCGTTGGTAAGTTTTGGTAAGTAGCCAGGACAGGGTTTTCATTCTGCTCGGCAAGTGAACCGTTGCGGCAATGAGACTTAAAAGTCGATCCTGGAGGCACCAAGGTGGAAAACAGTGGAAGAAATACACACCAGAAACGTCCCGCTGCGGTTCGTTATGCCGTCCAGAATCGACGAGCACGATGATGCCGAGTTTGGGAATGCCGCGCAATCGGGGCGCACCCTGCTCTCTTTACCGAACAAACCCTTGGCTGTGGGGTGTCGCCAGTCCAAAAAAAGAGGAGCGTCCAATCTCGGGAGGCCACCTTCGATTGAACGCCCTAAAAATAAAATCGTGGGTGCCGCAAGTTGCCGGCGGTAGGTCTTCAGGTCGAAGGGCATGAATCAAGTTTTACACCGTTCGGCCTGCTGTTAAAGGACCGCATATCCGATGGGGCTTCCGTCGCCTGCATTTGCGAGCACACTTGATGGTAAAGCAAAAGGTAGGCTAAGTCATCGGTGGAGAGACCAACTACCCACTTTACCTTGTCCCAGACTTCCAGTTTCCTCACGGCATGGAGCGGGCAAAAGTCGGGATTAACCGTGCAACGAGGGCAATCCAAGGTCAAAATCATTGCTTCAAGACGGTCCAGGCGGATAGGACTCATGACGTAAATTTTAGTTCTTGGGGCGGCGATGTCGGAACAAGGCGCTGAATTTAGAATCGAAAGAACAGGAAAAAATGGATTCGTCACCCGGCACATTTTGATCATCATCCGCCCATGGTTCGAACGAAAACCAGCGTGATCGAAGACCTCTTTTTTGGGGTGTCCAGGTTTTCCAAGATTATCCTGTCCTTCCACCTCCACTGAGATCATGAAAGGAACCCGTTGGGTGGTGATCGATACGGAGACGGATGGCCTTTACGATCCGATTCATGTCGTTGAATTGTCCGGGCAGTTGATGAACGGATGGGGGTTGTACCGCCCTTTCAGCACTAATCCGTTGGTGCCCAAAGACCCATGGCGTTGCCATAGCCTACAATGTGGTCGGGCCGTTGGCCCTGATCAGCCTGCGCACGCCCTTCGAAAAGATGTGGGCAATGGAAAGAGTCCTCTGCCGCTTTCGCAAGCCGGACAAGGCCAACTGCCACGGTAAAATACGTCCGCCACCAAGGGGGCCGCACCTCTACCCGCAGTCCAAGACGCTGGCGCGACCGCCGAACCCCGCCCGGTTCTGCCGCTCTTCCAACGCTCGGGAAGGCAAGTCCCACCGCGGAGAGACCTCCGTTCCACCGTCAATCGCCAAAAACCCAACATTTTTTGTTCTCAACGCATTAGAAAGCTGATTGGATGATCTTGGCGGTCCGTGCTACGATTGACTGCCATCCATCAATGTCCAAAAATCCAGAAGACCGCCTGCTGCAGCATCTTTCGCGTTCGAAGATTTTCCAGGATTACGAACGCGCCTTCAGCGAGGCAATGCAACTGCCGCTCAGTTTGCGCCCGGCGGAAATCTGGAATACAGCCCAGCGGGGCAAGAAGTTCGAGAATCCCTTTTGCGCGCTGCTGTCGCAATCCAGCCGGTCGTGTGCGGCATGCCTGGAAGTGCAGCAGGAGATCACCGAGTCGAGCGCATCGAAGCCGCACACGGTCACCTGCTTTGCGGGGCTCTCCGACACCGCGGTGCCCGTGCAACTCGGGGACAAGGTGATCGGGTTTTTGCAAACCGGGCAGGTCTTCCTGAAAACGCCGCACAAGAGCGGCTTCAAGCGGGTGGCTCGCCAGCTCGTCGAGTGGGGCGGTAACGTCGATCTTTCGCGCCTGGAAGACGCATGGTTCCAGTCCCGGGTGCTGACGCCAACCCAGTATCAGGCGATGGTGCGGCTGCTGGAGATCTTCGCCTCGCACCTGAGCACCATATCCAACCAGATCGCCGTGCAGGAGTCGAACGCCGAGCCGCCCATTATCACCCGGGCCAAGGAGTTCATCGAACAGCGCAAGTCGGATCCCATTTCCCTCACCGAGGTTGCCCGGGCGCTCAATGTGAGCACCTTTTATTTTTGCAAGCTCTTCAAGAAGGCCACCGGATTGAATTTCACGGAATATCTTTCCCGGGTGCGCATCGAGAAGGCCAAGAACCTGCTGCTCAACCCTAATCTGCGGGTCAGCGAGATTGCCTACGAAGTGGGCTTTCAGTCCCTGACCCACTTCAACCGAGTCTTTCTGCGTATCGTCGGGCGCTCGCCCACGGCGTTCCGGGAGTCGCTCCCGCGTTAACCCCTGCGTTATCTGCGGTTTGTAATTTCCGAGTTCTCAACCGGAAAAAAAGATTCATCTGCGCGCATCAGGGAAACCCCCATATTCTTTTTGTTGCAAAAAAACAACTCTTTGATACGATTTGTTCCGTCCAGCAGTGTTGAGGCAGGGGAGTTTCGCTTATTGAGCTAATCAGGGGCGACTTGAGACCGATGACCGGGGACCGTCACGGCAGTGCTTGGCAGTATTAGTATGAACAACAAGCTTTACGTGGGGAATCTTCCCTTCAACGTAACAGAACCCGATCTGCAGGACCTTTTCGGACAGGCAGGCACCGTCAGCGATGTGCTGTTGGTGCAGGACAAATTCACCGGCAAGAGCCGGGGTTTTGCCTTCGTCACGATGAGTGCGGAATCCGAAGCCCAGAGCGCGATTGAGCAGTTCCATGGCAAGGCCCTCGACGGCCGTGCGCTGACCGTCAATATCGCACGTCCGCGCGATGAGCGTGGCGGCGGCGGTGGTGGTGGCGGCGGCGGTGGTGGACGCTCCTTTGAGCGCCGCAGTGGAGGCGGCGGCGGTGGCGGTGGCGGTCACGGCGGAGGCGATCGTCGTGGCGGCGGTCGCGATCGCGGCGGTCGCTACTAAGGGATTCCTCAAGAAGGAGTTTCGCGCCGGCGTGCTTGCCGTTAGGCAGTTCGCCGGCGCTCTCTTATGTACTGATGCGGCGACGGTCGCGAACTCAGTGGGGGCATGCCAGTCGCGGCCAGATTCATCCGAAATCGCTTAAACGAACAGTATTGGGCTGGAAGCCCGCGCCCCCCTTCGCGGAGAGATTCGGAGCGGACTGAACCTACGCGGCAACCTTCTTCTTCGGCGCCAGCTTCTTGTAGGCCTGGCGGTAAACATCCGCGTCGAGCTTGAAACGCGCGTTCAGCTTCTGAAGGGTGTTCGGCGTGCCTTCAAAGATGAAGTTGACGTAATAGCCGGAATCGAGTTCGCCGGCCACGTAGGTGAAATGGCGGCGGTCCATCTTCTGGACGGATTCGATCTTCGCGCCTTCCTTGCTGAAATCGGCTTCGAGGCGGTCGATAAGTTCTTTGACGCTTTCGTCGCCGCCTTTGGTGTTGAGGATGAGCAGTGCTTCGTAACGGTTCTTCATTTCTTGATTTCTAGTTAAATTGATTCATTGCGGCTTCCACACCGCGGGCCTGGGCAAAATCGATGGCGTCGACGGCGCGGTCAAGCGCTTCGGCCAGGGCGGGCGCTTCCTCGGCGGCAAAGCGCCCGAGGACATGCGAGACCATCCCTCCGGGAGCCGCCGCGCCGATGCCGATGCGCAACCGCGGCACCGCCTGGGTGCCCAAATGGTCGATGACGGACTGGATGCCGTTGTGGCCTCCCGCCGAGCCGCCGGGCCGCAGCCGGAGCTTCCCCAGCGGCAGCGCCAGGTCGTCATAGACGACCAGCGCCTCCTCTGGGGCGATCTTGTAGAAACGGGCGACGGCGCCGAGCGGCTCGCCGCTGACGTTCATAAAACCAGTCGGCTTGCAGTAGACAACGCCGCCGTGGAAAGCCACCTGGGCTTTCCACTCTTTCTCCTGGCGCCATGCGGCCCCGGAGCGGGCGACGAGTTTGTCCAGCACCATAAACCCCACATTGTGCCGCGTTCGCTCGTATTCCCGCCCCGGATTTCCCAACCCGGCGATAAGGCGGAAGGTCTGCGTTGCGGCTTCCAACTATTTCTTCTCTTCGGCGGCGGGCTTCTTTTCCTTGATGACTTCGGGCGCGGTCGGCGCTTCGGCAGCCGCCGGCGCTTCCACGGCCACGTTCGGCTCGGCCACCAGGAAGACGGTGACGTCGGCGTCGTCCGCCGCGGTCACCCCGGCGGGCAGCTTGATGTCCTTGACGTGCAGGGAGTTGCCGATCCCCAGCTCGCTGACGTCGACCTGGATGATTTCCGGCAGATCCTTCGGCAAGCAGCGCACGCTCAGCGAACGCACCAACTGTTCGAGAATGCCGCCAAAGCTCTTGACGCCGAGCGCTTCGCCCACCGGCTCGACCGGGATGGTCGATTCGAGTTCCTCATTGGCCGAAACGCCATGGAAATCTACGTGAAGCACTTCCTGGGTCACAGGATGGTGCTGCACTTCCTGAATGAGCGCGAGCTGGTTGGGTGAGCCGGCGATTTCGAGATCGACCAACAGATGCTCGCCCACTGCATGGGAGAGAATCGTGCCGATGTCGCGCGCGCTGACCTGAAGGCTCACGGGCTTTTCTTTTTGGCTGTAGATGACGGCCGGGACGAATCCCTGGCTCTTGATTTTTTTGACTGCCGACCGACCCACCTCGGGGCGGACTTGGGCGGCTAGTTTCAGTTGTTTGGCCATAGCTTAGTACTTATTACCGTTGATTTCGAAAAGTGAACTGACGGATTCGTCCTGGTGAATCCGGTGGATGCCTTCGCCGAGTAATTCGGCGATGCAAAGGACTTTCAGGGGGACCCCGTCCCCAGTGCGAACCGGCACGCTGTTGGTGGTGATGAGCTCGACAAGCTCCGATTTCCGCAACCGGGCGATCGCCAGGTCGGAAAGCACCGCATGGGAGACGCCGGCGTAAATGGCCTTCGCTCCGTGCTTTTTCAGGATCGCCGCCGCACTGGTGAGGGTGCCGGCGGTCTCGGTGAGGTCGTCGACGATGAGCACGTCTTTACCCGCCACATCGCCAATGACGTGAAGGGACTCGATCTCCGTGGCGCTCTTGCGGCGTTTCGCCACAATCGCCAGTCCGGCGCCCAGGGACTGCGAATACGCGCTGGCCATCTTCAATCCGCCGACATCGGGCGAAACGACCACCATTTCCCTGCCCGCGAATTTCTCGCTATAGTATTTATGCAGGACCGGCAGGGCGTAGAGATGGTCCACCGGGATGTCGAAAAAGCCGGCCACCTGCTGGGCGTGCAGGTCCACGGTCAAGACGCGGTTGACGCCTGCCGCGGTAAGCAAATTGGCGACCAGCTTGGCCGTGATCGGCACCCGCGGCTGGTCCTTGCGGTCCTGGCGGGCATAACCGAAAAACGGAATGACCGCCGTAATGCGCGCGGCGCTGGCCCGGCGCGCGGCATCGACCATGATCAGCAGCTCCATGAGGTTCTGATTGGTCGGCGGGCAGGTCGGCTGCACGATAAAAACGTCCCGTCCGCGCACGTTTTCGTTAATTTTTACGTATGTTTCCCCATCGGGGAACGAATCGACGGTGGCATCGCCAAGGGGAACCCCGACGCAATGGGCGATGCGGCGGGCCAATTCCCGGTGGGCTGAACCGCTGAATATCTTCAACTCGGAGTACTGACGTAACATGGACGGATTTTGACGAAAGGATGACGACTGTATGCGTTCGAAGAGAGATTTCAATCCCAAAATTTGAGCAACTCTGCCGTTGACGTGTCTTTTAGCGGTGAACTTATGCGTTACCGGTCTATTCTTGCTCGTTCGATGTCAGTGGCAACCCTCGCAGTCTGGCTGGCGGCCGCACCGGGGAAATGCGGAGCCGCCGAATCGATCAACCCCGCTAACGAACCGGCGGTCATTGCCGTTTCCAAGGCGATGCCGGCGGTGGTGAACGTCAATTCGGAAGGGGTCGTCCGGCGCACTTATCGCGATCCGGCGGAAGAGTTCTTTAACCAGTTCTTTGGGGGTCCGGTGCGGCGCCACGAGTTGCAACAGAAGGTGCAGAGCCTGGGCTCCGGGTTCATTGTCGATCCCTCCGGTTACATCGTCACCAACCAGCACGTCGTGGAGCGCTCCGATGAAATGAAAATCCATGTGACCACCCCGGACGGCAAGACTTACACCGCGCGGTACATCACCGGAGACCCCGAGGCGGATCTTGCGCTGCTCAAGATCGAGAGCAAATCGCCGCTGCCGTACATTTCGCTCAAGGACGTTTCGCCCAATCTCCTGGGCCAGACGGTGCTCGTCGTCGGCAATCCGCTCGGGTACGGCCACTCGGTGGCGCGCGGAATCCTGAGCGCGACCAACCGCAACCTGACGGTGGATCAAATCGATTACAAGAACCTGATCCAAACCGACGCCGCGATCAATCCCGGCAACAGCGGCGGCCCGTTGATCGATCTAGCGGGGAAACTGATCGGGGTCGCATCGGCAAAGATGGCCTACACGCCGCAGGGAGTTCCGACGCAGGGGATCGGGTTTGCGATTCCCGCCAGCACGGTGACGGCGAAGGTGGAGGAGTTTAAGCGCAAAGCGAAAAACCTGCCGTCGGGCAGCGGGGTTGCGCTTGCTTCCAACGCCCGGCGTGCGTTGGGAATCTCGCTTCAAGAACTGACCGCGGACCTCTGCGAGGCCCTCGGGGTCGGCAGGGGAACCGGCGTGTTGATCTCCGACGTCGAAGCGGGCAGCCCGGCGGAGCGAGCCGGCTTGCGCCGCGGACTGGTGCTCTACCGGGTGGGCCGGTACGAAGTGAATTCCCCGGGCGATGTGGAAAACCTGTTGCAGCAGGCCAAGAAAGACACCCCGGTGGACCTCGGCATCGGGGTGATCCGGCGGGCCGGGTCGCGGGTCGTGCAGCAGATCGAAACGGTATCGTTGGTGGCGCGCTGAGGGGTTAAAATCCGAGCAGCCAGGCCACCCGGCCGCACTCCGCGCAAACCCGTCCGGAGGGATACCGCAAATCCCCTGCGCTCGCTTTCCGCACCACTTCTTCCTTCGCGGGGTCGTTCACCAAAAAACAGACACGGCGCGCGGCGGCGATCAGCGGAAAGGTAAACGTAATCCGGTGCGCATCGAACTTCGGCACGAAATTGGCGACCACATCGCGCTCGGTTTCCTCCAACGCGGATGTGCCGGGAAAAAGCGACGCCGTGTGACCGTCGTCCCCGATGCCGAGCAGCAGCAAGTCATGCCGGTAGCGGGCCTCGCCGAAGCGCGCCGCCACCGCCGCCAGTTTCGCCTCGTATTCCCGTGCGGCCTCTTTGGGATCGATTTCACCCCGCATCCGAAAGACGTTTTCCGCCGGGATCGCAGCGCTCTCCAGCAGGGTTTCGCGGGCCATTCGGAAATTGCTCTGGTCGCTGTCCGGGGGAACACAACGCTCGTCGCCGAAGGTGATTTGTACCCGGTCCCACGGCAACCCCGAGCGGGCCAGCAGCGCATAAACCGAGCGCGGTGTGTTGCCTCCGCACAAGCTGAGACGGAAGAGGCCGCGCTCCGCGATGGCCGTTTCCGCTTCGGCGGCAATGAGCGCAACCGCGTCCACAACAAACGATGAGCTGTGAACGATTTCCGGTTCCATAGACTTCACCCTCCAATCGCATTCGGCGCCTCAGACTCCGACGGCCGGAATCGATCCCACGTCAGAAGTTCGCCGAGGCGGGACGCCTCGGCCAGCAACGCGCGCTACTGCGAAAATACCCATGCGCGTGTATCCGAAGGGGAGCGCGGGCTTCCAGCCTGCTGCCTTCGGCATCCTGCCGGAGGCTTGGGCGCGCGCCGAGTGCAATCCGACG
>Ga0316221_1003465_pt1 | contig 12878 bp, 5 predicted proteins | sample TBH18007metaG_FD_206003 | JGI IMG/M metagenome (GOLD analysis project Ga0316221, IMG submission 206003) | Freshwater microbial communities from Trout Bog Lake, Wisconsin, USA - TBH18007 | ecosystem: Environmental > Aquatic > Freshwater > Lake > Hypolimnion/Profundal zone | place: USA: Wisconsin... | reverse complement strand
TGGGGACGTTTGCCGGGTTGAGCGATCCGGTGTATGCCAACGACGATACGGTGGCGTTCCTGGGAACATTGAGTACGACGGGAACGGTAACCACGATCAACAACAAGGGGATTTGGCTGGCGACGGGAGCGGCGCTGCCTGCTCTGGTGGCGCGTGCGGGGGATTATGCGCCCGATGCTTCCGGATCGATCGGTGCTGCCAGCCCGGTGTTTAAGTCGTTTTCGCAAATTGTGCTGCCAGATCACGGCGGAGTGGTATTTACCGCAAGCCTGATGATTGGCGTTGGAGGAGTGTCGGCGTTAAACAACACGGGCCTATGGGCCCAGGATATCGATGGGACACTGCGCCAGGTGGGGCGCGTTGGAGACGGTGTAACGATCGGTTCTCAAATCAAGGGAATCACGGGAGTAACGATCTTCAATGCGCCGGCAAGCGCCAGCGGGCAGACGCGGCACTTCAACAGCAATGGCGATTTGCTCTTGAAACTCAATTTGACCGGGGCCAGCGGCGGGATCTTGCGTCTGACGTTCCCGACTGTGACGGGTTCGCTGTATGACTCCGCGATGCTTGCGCTCGTCAAGGATGCTGCCCCCGGGATTGCGGGCTGCCATTTCAGCGCGCTGGGCAATCCGGTTATGAATGACAGCGGACATGTCGCTTTTCAGGCGACGGTGTCGGGAATTGCGGGCAGCGGGATCGTTCCGGCCAACAACGTCGGAATTTGGGCGGACAGCGGCACGGACGGGCGGCTGCTGATGGCGCGAACCGGGGTGGCGGCGGCTGGGTATGTTACCGGGACGAGCGTCGGAACGTTTGCTACGCTGAGCGATCCGGTCTATGCGAACGACGATGGGGTCGCGTTTGCGGGAACGTTGGTGAAAGGCGGGACTGGAACTGCGGCGATCACCGGGAGCAACAATGCCGGCATCTGGCTGGCGACGGGAACCGATGCCGCGTCGAGGTCGCTCAAGTTGGTCGCGCGGACAGGCGATCCGGCTCCGGACGCCACAGGAACGGCATCGTCCTCGGGACCGATCTTTGGGGCGTTCAAGCAGTTCGTGTTGCCAAACCAGGGAGGCGTTGTGTTGTTGGCCGGCTTGGTGACGGGCCGCGGAGGGGTGACCGGGACGAACAGTCAAGCGATCTGGGCGCAGGACGCAGCCGGGGTGCTTAAACAGATCATCCGCACCGGCGACGGCCTGACGGTCAACGGGAAAGCGCGCCTTGTTTCGGCACTGAGCATCTTTAGCGCGCCGGCGGCTGGTACAGGCCAGACTCGCCACTTCAACGATGCCGGCGACTTGCTCTACAAGATCACCTTCACTGACGGTTCAATAAGTATCGTGCAATCGGTCTTCCCGTAAGAAACTCAAAAATCAAAATTTTGTGTTGCAAAGGTTCAGAAAATCTGAAAAAACATTCTTATCAAAAAGCGGCCGTGTATTTGGTGAGGCGGCCGGTGTTCAAAAGCCATTAACAACCATTCGTTATGCCAAATCAAATTGCGATAAAGACTGATCCCGAGGCCTTCTGCTCAGGTTCGATACCCCGTTTTGCTTCCGTCAAGAGCGAGCTTCGGCGGGCACGGCGATCATCTCTGGGCGACGGCGCCTTGCGTCTTGCGTGCCTCCTGGTAACCGGTTTTGCGGCGTTATTCGTTATGGGGCTGGGTTCAGTCTTGGCCGGGCCGGCGCCGATCAAGACCAAACCCGATCCGACGATCGTCGGAGCGTATCCAAAGGTGGTTCCGGCGTTCGCCGCGTCCGGCGCAATCCGCGGAGGTTTCTCCGACGCTGTATTGCCCGCCAACGACGATGGATCGACCGGTTTTACTAACTTCGGGTTCAACGTCAACTACTTCGGCTCTACTTATTCGGGAGCTTACCTGAACAATAACGGCAACCTGACGTTCGATTATTCGATGTATACGTTCACGCCGTTCCCTTTGACGACGAGCGACGTGCGGATTATCGCGCCGTTTTTTGGTGACGTCGATACTCGTGGCTACGGTTCGAACCTTCTGACCTATGGGGTCGGAACCGTAGACGGTCATTCCGCGTTTGGGGTGACCTGGCCTGCTGTCGGTTACTACTACGTAGGGATGGACAAGACCAACACTTTCCAAGTGATCTTGATCAGCCGCCCTGATACCGGTGACGGCGATTTCGACCTCGAATTCAACTACTCGCAAATTCAGTGGGAAGCTGGGGACGCCAGCAATGGAAGCGACGGCATCGGTGGCTACCCTGCGCGCGTCGGGTTCGCGGACGCCAGCGGGCATTTCCGGGAACTGGCGGGATCGGGCGTAAGCGGGGCGTTGCTCGACACGAATTTCGTAACGGGGCTGATTCACAACAGCCTGAACTCCTCGGTCCCAGGGCGCTATCTTTTCCATTTCCACGGCGGCCAATTACTCGGCAGCGGTCCAGCGGTCATTCTCACGTCGGTTCTATATGCAGCGTATGGAGATACCGTCAAGATGGATGCCTCCAACAGTTACGACCCGGACGGCAACGCGATCACTTTCCAGTGGAGTCAGATCTCCGGGCCGTCGGTGGTGCTGTCCGACACCACGTCCGCTGCGCCCACCTTTACGGCGCCTGATACTACGACTCCGCTCGTCTTCCAGGTGCAGGTCAGCAACGGAACGCTCGTTTCGACAGGCAATGTTACTGTTTACGTCTCCTCGGTGGCGACGAACGTGGCCACCAGGATTCTTTCCCACGGCGCGACCCTAAACGGTTCGGTGGTTTCCGGTAGTGAGGACTTGAACGGGTTCTTCGATTACGGAACGACAACCGCATATGGAACCGAGACCGCTTACGTTGCGATTCCAGCGGGAAGCGGACTGGTTAGCGGTTTGGCAAATTTGACGGGGCTCAACGCGAGCACAACCTATCATTTTCGCTATGGGGTGGTGTCTGCCTCGGGCACCTACTATGGCACCGATCAATTTTTCACAACCACCCAGCGGAATCCGCCGACGATTACGACTGGAACAGTCACGGGTATAACCGGCGTTGGCGCCACCATTGCCTCAACCGTTTCGCCCAATGGCCTGAACACGAATGTGTATTTTGAGTTCGGCACGAGCATCGTTTACGGAGGGCAGAGTGACACCCAGTCGATCGGAAGCGGACTCGACCCGATAGGGGTTTTCGCACCGATTTCGGGTCTGACAGCGGGAACGCCCTACCACTACCGGGCGGTGGCTTACAATTCCGACGGCACATCCTACGGCCCCGATCAGGTTTTCGCGACATCGAGCAACAACTCGGACGCAAACCTCGCATCTCTCAGCCTCAGCGACGGAACGTTAAGCCCGGGCTTTGCTTCCAGCGGAACGAGTTACACAGCGACAGTGCCGAACTATGTGACAAGCGAGATAGTTACGGCGACGCCCGAGGATAACTCTGCGATTGTTAACATTACCGGTGCCGATTCGCTCAGTGTTGGCGACAACACGATTACGGTCACGGTGACCGCCGCGGACGGGGTGACGACCATGGTTTACATCGTTGTTGTGACCAGGATGCCGAGTTCGAATGCGAATCTTGCCGACTTGCTGCTGAGTTCCGGGACACTGAGCCCGATGTTCGAGCCCGAATTCACAAACTACACGGCGACGGTGCCGCAGGATGTGACGACTGAGACGATCACTCCCGTTCTCTCCGATTCCACGGCGACCTTCGTGGTGACTGGCGGGAATCCGCTCGTTCCCGGACCGAACATGATGACGGTGACAATTATCGCGCAAGACGGAACGACGACCGACAGCTATTCCATTCTCGTGAACCGCACAGAGGATCACGCCCAATACTATTTCAGCACCATTCTGGGGGGGCAACAATACCCCATGGTGAGCGCATCCAGCAAGGCCGCACTGCCGGTATCGTTTTCGATCGATCCCCGCGGAATTGCATTGAGCGCAAGCGGCAACCTCTACATTGCGGATTGGAATAGTTACTGCGTTTACAAGATGACCCCGGACGGGAATATTGCGATTCTGGCAGGCAACCCGGCGATGAGTGGAACAGCCGACGGCGTCGGGAGCGCGGCGCAATTCCTTGTGCCCTACGGTGTAGCTGTGGATGCTGCGGAGAACGTTTATGTTTCCGACAACGAGGCATTCACCATTCGCAAGATAACGCCGGACGGTGTGGTCACGACGTTGGCCGGCAGCCCTGGGGTTACCGGGACCAGCGATGGGACCGGCCCTGCCGCTCTCTTTAACGGACCCGCAGGAGTGGCGGTTGACGTCAGTGGAAATATTTATGTCGCTGATTCTTATAACAACACCATCCGAAAGATTACTCCTTCCGGAATCGTGGCGACCTTGGCGGGAAATCCCTCGATAAGCGGAAATGCCGATGGAATCGGACGCGCGGCCCAGTTTAACGGTCCGGACGGGGTTGCGGTGGACTCCAAGGGAAATCTCTTTGTCGCTGATTTTTGGAATAACACCGTTCGCAAGGTGGCTCCGGATGGGACTGTATCGACCTATGCGGGAATGGCTGGCGCCTCCGGTTTCACCGATGGAACCGCGGGTGCGGCGCAGTTTTTTAGTCCTTCCGGGGTGGCGGTGGATGCGTATGGAAATCTGTATGTAACCGACAACGGAAACAACACGATTCGCGAAGTGACCATCGACGGCGTCGTCATGACGCTGGGTGGGTTCCCTGGCCAATCGGGGATGGCGGACGGGATGGGAGACGTCGCCCGATTCTACAGTCTCGCCGGTATCGCTTCGGACGCCGACGGGACCTTGTTCATTGCGGATCAGGGCAACGGACGCGTGGCTAAAGGAATCCCGCTGCAAGTCACAGGCAGCGCCACGGTAGTCAACGGAAAGGTGGCCTTCACCGGTTCGTCCAATCCGATGGGGATGTTCGGGGCGGCGTGGTATGAATACGGAACTGATATGCTCTACAGAAGCGAAGACGACGCCCATGGCATCGGCAGTGGGACGGATTTCGTTATAACGAGCGGCTCAGCGAAGAATCTGGTCAATAACGCGAACTACCGTTACCGCATCGGTCTGGTGAACGCGGACGGCATGTTCTATGGCGCAACCCATTTCTTTACCAATGGCCCGAGTTGCTTGGTGCGCGACGCGGTGGTGAGCGGTTCGCTGGTGACTTTCAACGCTTCGGTGAACCCGAACGGTTTTGCCGGTCCTCTTGGCAAACGCACCAACGTGCAGGTTTACTGGGAATACGGCACGGTGAAGGGCAAGTACACGGCCAAGACCACCGCGCAGTCGATCGGCACGGGCACAAACTGGTTGGCGGTTACCGGCACGCACGGCAGGGTCGGGTTGACCAAAGCCATCTATCATTTCCGCGTGGCGATGTCGAGCACGGTTGGGATCACCTACGGTCCGGACCAGGTCTTCTCGGAGAAGGCGCCGACTGCAATTTATAGCGTTCCTGCAACAACGGGGTCGGGCGGAGTGGTAATGGCTGCGGTCGTTCCAGACGATCTGGAAACCACCGTCTACTTCCAATACGGACTGACCACCGCTTATACCAGCGGGATAACGCCGACGCAGGACATCGGCAACTGGTGGCAACTGGCTTTGCCGGTAAGCGGGACGTTCGACGGACTGGTGCCGAATACGCTCTATCATTACCGGATGGTGACGACCAATGCGTTGGGAACTGTTTACGGGCCCGATGAGACCTTGGCCACCCAGCCTCGCTTTGGCACGATGGCGGTGACATCGCTGAAGGACGCCGCACCCGGCATTTCGGGCGCCAAGATTAGTGCGTTCGGCAGTCCCAGCATGAACGACCTCGGTCATGTTGCCTGCCAGGCCACCATCTCTGGAAGCGCCGGCAGTGGGATCAATTCTACCAATAACTCCGGTATTTGGGCGGACACAGGAACCGACGCAGCTGTTTTGGTGGTGCGGACGGGTACGCCGGCGCCGGGCTACACGGTTTCAGGAACGGCGGGAAAGTTCGCCTCGTTGAGTGACCCTGTCTTCGGCAGCGACGACGTGGTCGCGTTTATTGGCAAGGTGGTAAAGGGCGGAACGGGAGCGTTCGCAATCACTGGAAGCAACAATACGGGCATTTGGATGGGGGCGCCGGGTGCGATCAACGTGGTGGTGCGGACGGGGGATCACGCGCCGGACGCGAGCGGAAGCACGTCCGCGTCGAGTCCCGTGTTTGCCTCGTTCTCGCAGTTGGTGCTGCCCGAACAGGGCGGCGTGGTGATACTGGCCAATCTGGCGGCAGGCACCGCAGCGGCGCCGGGGCCGGGCGGAGTGATAGCTTCCAACAGTGTAGGTGTTTGGGCGCAGGATCCGACCGGAGTGCTCAAGCAGGTGATTCGCACCGGAAGCCATCTGACGATCAACAGCATCACCAAGACCGTCTCGACGGTGACGATCTTCACGGCGCCTCCGAGCGAGACCGGCCAAACGCGCCACTTCAACAACAATGGCGACTTGCTTTACAAGGTGAGTTTCACCGACGGCACGACCAGCATTGTGACTACGATGTTCCCGTAATTCAGCAGACAACGAAAACAATCAAATTCGAAAAGCCATGAAAATGCAGAACTTCTCTCGGGTGTTTGGTGTGGTGCGCGGGGCCGCGTTGACGGCGCTCGCCTTGTTTGCCTGCTCATCGGGCGCCCAAGCCCAGCAGCAGTATTATTTCGGGGCCTTTGCAGGCGGCAACCTTGGAATATCCGGGACTGCCGATGGTACTGGCAGCGTGGCGCGCTTCTGGAGTCCCGCCAGCATCGCGCTTAGGCCCGATGGAAACTTTGTGATTGCCGACTTCGATAATCATAGCATCCGTCTAATGACGCCCGCTGGCTCGGTCACAACGATTGCGGGAATTCCTGGCAGCAGTGGAAGCGCCGACGGCCCGGGTCTCAGTGCGCAGTTTAACTATCCCGATAGTGTCGCCGTCGATTCTGCCGGGATAACCTACGTTGCGGATGCGGAGAATCACACCATTCGGAAAATTGGGTTGGATGGCGTGGTCGCAACCCTGGCCGGGTCTCCCGGAATGGCGGGCGCCGTGGATGGAGTCGGAAGCGCGGCCCGGTTTAATGAACCCTACGGGATTACTCTGGATTCGACTGGCAATGTTTACGTTGCCGAGTGGCAGAACAGCGCAATTCGAAAAGTGGCTCCCGATGGGACGGTTTCGACAGTGGCTGGATTGATGGGAGTCACCGGCACAACCGACGCAACGGGAACGTCGGCGCGCTTCGCTCACTGTGAAGGCGTAACGATCGACCCCGCCACTGGAACCCTGTATGTTGCCGATACATACAATCATACCATCCGCCAAATCGCCTCCTCCGGAACGGTCACCACGCTGGCAGGAACGCCTGGAGTTTCCGGCACCGGCGACGGAGTCGGAAGCGGCGCCCAGTTCTACCACCCGGACAACCTCCTGTGGGATCCGGTCAGCGGGAGTCTTTATGTTGCCGATTCATGGAATTTCACGATTCGCAGGGTGATGCCCGACGGGACAGTCACCACGTTGGCTGGGTGTCCCGGAAAAGCCGGGGTTGCCGATGGAGTCGGCAGCACAGCCCGTTTTGGCAAGCCGATCGGATTGGCGCTCGACCCCGCGGGGACGCTTTATATTACAGACTATAGCGGATGCACGATTCGCCGGATGACGTCGGATGGAACGGTGACTACTGTGGCTGGAGAGACCGAGGGGATGGGTGAAATTGCCCTCAGCCTGGCTAACCCCCGTGGCGTTGCGGTCGATGCCGGCGGGAATGTTTACATCGCCGACACAGACAATCAGGTGATCGAGAAGGTGACGTCCGCTGGGGCTGGCAAGGTATTGGCCGGGAATTTTGGAAATGCGGGAAGCCTCAACGGGACGGGAACTGCGGCGCGGTTTAACGGACCTCAAGGCGTGGCAGTCGATCAAAACGGGAACGTGTACGTGGCCGACAGCAGTTCCAGCACCATTCGCAAGATTACTCAGGCGGGGGCGGTTACGACCCTGGCCGGAAAAGCTAATAACCCGGGTCATGCCGAGGGCCTGGGAGCGGCGGCGCGATTCGGTTGGGCTGCCGGGCTTGTAGCTGACAGCGCCGGTAATATTTATGTTGCGGATGGTGGAAATATGGAAATTCGCAAGATCACGCCGGCCGGTTTGGTGTCGACGCTGGCTGGAAGCTGGACAACGTCCGGGACCTCCGACGGAACCGGCAGCGCGGCGAGCTTCGCTTACCCGAATGGTATCGCGATCGATTCCGCCGGAAACCTCTATGTTGCCGATTCACCCAACCACACCATTCGCAAGGTGACTCTCAGCGGTGTTGTAACAACCATCGCGGGAACGCCCGGAGTTTCGGGGACAGACGACGGCCCGGTTGCGACGGCGCTGTTCAACGGCCCCACGGGAGTGGCAGTCGATGCCAACGGCAATATTTACGTCGCGGATCGCGACAACCAGGCGATTCGTAAGATTTCTACGGCCGGCATGGTGAGCACCATTGGGGGAACCCCTGGAACCCTCGGGTGCGACATTGGCATTGGGGGGGCGGCACTCTTCAGTGAACCGTTCGGAATTGCAGTCGGCCCGCAAGGAAATGTCTACGTTGCGGATACTCAAAATGGTCGAGTCGCCGTTGGTTCGCTATGGCAGGTGAGTGGAGGCGTTACCAGTTATGTCGGTGGCCAGGATGCCGTCGTGACCGGTTCGGCCAACCCGAACAACGGCCTCGCGACGGTGTGGTTCGAGTATGGGGCGGATACGAGTTACGGCAGTCAAACGGACTCTCAGGACATTGGCGGAATAGGCTATGTCACAGTCAGCGGCACTCTGACGGGGCCTGTGGTACCGGGTTGGCACTACCGGATGGTTGTCAGCAGCGGCGGAAATACCTACTACGGCGACGATATGGTGCTGAGCATCCCGACTTTTGTGACGATGGGGCTGGCCAGCACCAAAGATGCCTCGCCGGGTATTCCGGGCGGCGCGTTTACTTCGCTGGGCAATCCTGTAATCAACAACCTGAATCACATCGCCTTCCAGGCCTTTGTGGCGGGCGGCACTGCCACTGGAATTAAGACGGCCAACAATTGCGGGATCTGGGCTGACACCGGTAACCAAGGACGACTCTTGGTTGCGCGGACCGGCAGTCCGGCGCCGGGAACCACAGGAACGTTCGCTACGTTGAGCGATCCGGTTTACGCGAGCGACGATGCGGTGGCGTTCGTTGGCACTTTGGTGAAGACGGGAACGGACAGCACTTCGATTAGCGCGCAAAACAACACCGGCATTTGGGCCGGAGTCTCGGGGTCGCTGGCGCTGGTCGCACGGACAGGCTCTCCGGCTCCCGATGCCGCCGGGGCCACTTCCGCATCCAGCCCGGTATTCAGTTCGTTTGCGCAAATTGTTCTGCCGGATCAGGGCGGCGTAGTGTTTGTTGGAAACCTGAAGGCCGGCACCGCGGCAGTGCCGGGACCGGGTGGCGTGGTGCCGTCCAACAGCCAGGCGATTTGGGCGCAGGACACCGCTGGGGTCCTCAAACAATTGATCCGCAAAGGCGATGGCCTGACGGTGAAAGGCGTTGCGAAGACGGTTTCCACTCTGACCATCTTCAACGCCCCTGCGATGGTTGCCGGCCAGACGCGGCATTTCAATAACCCGGGCGACCTCATTTACAAGATCGGTTTCACCGACGGTTCGATCAGCCTCATCACCACGGTCTTCCCGTAGCAGCGGAGACCGGCGGAGAGGCTGCATTTATGCGGCGGCAAATCCCCCTCTGGCATCGGAGAAAATCCTGTTCTTTCTGACCGGGGGTGTATGTGTTCGCTCGGGTGGGCGGCAAATGGTGTTGCCGCCTAGCAGGAGGCAGAGCAACAAGTAATCTCGGGGATCTCTCAGTTTCTCCCAGCTGGCGGCGTGAGGTGAAAGGTCCGGTAAACGGTTTCCGTGGGCTTGATGGCGCCGGTTTCCTTAAAAAGGCCGATCTGGTATGCGCCGACGGTGACTTCGATCGGTTTGGTCGCGGCGGCAGGTACCTCGGTGGGAACGAATGAGCCGTCCTGGATGATCCCCGGACCTTTGAGGACAAAATAGTCCACAGGCAAGCCGGCGGAGCTCTTGGCCTTGAGTTCGATCCTCGCCGAAGTCGCCGGCGCATCCGGCACGGCGGCGAAGTCCACTGTCTGCGCCACCGCGTTCTTCATGGTATCCGGCGGCGACAGCGAAATCTGGCAGGTGCGTCCGGCGGCAGAGAATTGCTCGTCGCCCTCGTGATAAACGCGGACAAAGGACATGTTGAACCCCGCTCCCGGATCCATGCGATGGCGTTTCAGCCGTAGCGTCAGGCGCGTCTCCGTTACGCCACGGGCGTCCTTGAACTGCTCGCTGCGCACCAGTTCGAACGCGCCGCCATGCGCGTCGAACCGCAGCGGGAGTTCGCTTACGGGCATGCTGGTTTTGCCCGGAAACAATACGTTCTCGTATCGATGCGGTTGCTCCGGGTGGTTGGCGTGATTCCTGTCCTTCACCGTGCAAATATCGGGCGGCGCAGTGAAACGATGCGTGGTCAGCGTGAATAATCCGTCCTCGTGCAATAGTGCTCCCGGATCGGGCATCGCGGCCATGGAGCCGTGTGCCAGACTGATAGGCTGCTCCTTCGGATCGAGGAGGGTGAACATCTCGATCTTCTTGCGCGGCTCGGTGCGACCCAGTTCAAACAGCGCACGCGCCAGTTTTTCATTGGGAAACCAGAGGGCCCGGTTGCGATGGCCTTTGTACTCCAGATAGGGTGCGGGCATCGCGTAGTCCTTCGGCAAATCGCCCGTCGCGGGGACCTGCGGATCCATCAGCCAGCCGTCGCGCAGTGTGAGGTTCTTCATCGAATCGCCAGCCCTGTCGGGCAAACGCGCCGCCGCCACGGCATCGAGCCAGTCGGCAACGAACTGGTAATTGCGCGGCAACATGTCGAAATGGCCGCTGGTCATCTCCCAGCACGAACCAAAGAGGTCGTTGCGCGGTTCGTAGCTCGTGCCAGGGTTGTCGTCGTGATCGCGCCGATAGCTGTCCAGCCCGTAGATGCCCAGCGGGTGCGGATACGCGCTCCAGCCAACCGTTTCCTGACTGGCCGAGGTCACAAACAGAATAGGCACATAGCGCAAGGACATCTGGGGATTGGGATGCATCGCCTTCCCGCCGGCGCCGAAGAAATTGTACATGTCCGGCAAGCCGGCCTTGATGGGGACGGCGCAGAGGCATTGTTCGGGCTTGCGGAATGCGGCTTCAAACGGGAAACCGCAGAAGGCTGAGTGCCCCAGAGGGACGATCGGTACGGCGACCAGTTCGGGATGCTCAGACAGGTCCGCAAGCCGCTTCAGGTAGGTGTCGTAGACTGCCGTGCGCGCCGGATCGGTCACGTCGAAACTCAGGTCCTTCATCATGATCCCGCCGATGTCTTTGGCCCACGGCGTAAACAGAATTTGGGCAATCCCATGCTTGCGGCACACACCGCGCACCGGCGGGCTTTGCAGGATATTGATCGGAAGGCCGTTGTGCATTCCCACCATCACGGCGCGAATCTTCGGCGTGTTCGGCGGAATCCAGAGATAGGCGCCGAGGTTCATCCGTTCCTTGGATGCTTCAGACGGCGCGAAGAACTGGTAAATGCGCTCTACCTCCGGGTTCGTTTGTGCGGTGGGCGCGGCGTATAGACCGGTCAGGCCGGTTAAGAAAAGCGCGAGTGCGAAGAGAGGCTTCATGCTGGTACTGTGTTCTTGGGTATGTTCGCTCGGAGTTTGAAGCGGACGGCGGCTTACGGACAACAAAAAAACGGCGGAGTGCTGTCCGGTATCGGCAGTCGTGGGCTGGAGACCTGCTGAGCAAATTTGATCGCGGCTGCGACCCAACCTTGCAGCTTCTGCGTCGCGCCGATGGGCGCAGGAAACGCTTTGGGTAATTCCTAAGACCGATCGCTTCGAAAGCGGTGGAGCTTCCTTTCCATTACCCACAAGTTTGCAAATCGGGCGCAGGAGTGAGAACGAACCCGAATGGCGCTAAGTTAAGGGCGTTCTTGGATCGATGCTGGTTCGTATTGCAGATAGCGCTCGGGACGGGGACTCGGGGGAGCGCACGCGTCTCGCGTGCTGGCGTCCCGCCAGCGCGAACTTCCGGCCATCGACTCGCCTTCCGGATCTCAGACTCCGAAGGCTGTAGGCGCATCCACGCCAGAAGTTCGTCGAGGCGGGACGCCTCAACCAACACCCGGGACGGGTGCGCTCCCAGGAATTTGCATCCGACGCTCCTCAGCTTCTTCGTGTCTCCAGTGCCTACCGAAAGCCTCCTTAAGTTAGTGCCATTCAGACCGGAGCACCGAACGCTGTCATCCTGAGACTTGCAGGCGGCCAAAGCGCGGCGTTGATTGGTGGGCAAGAACCTGCGTCGCGCCAGCTTCCGGGGAGCGCACGCGCCCTCGCGTGTGGCCTTTGGCGCCCTCGCCAAAGGCATCTTCGCGGCTGATCGCGTCGGCAGCGCAAAAAAGTTCGCGTCGGCGAGGGCGCCGACGCCAACACGCGAGGGCGCGTGTGCTCCCGGATTCCCGCTCCCGAACGCCCCGTCTTTCCGGCAGGTTCATTGGCAGCCTGCGAAGGATCTCACGAAGCGATCGCGACGTTCGTTTCAGTCGGCACGTAATCGGGACGGACGGCTCAGCGGGTGGCGCTGTCAGTTTCGAGAACGGTTATTGGTGACATAACGCAGGCTGGCCTGCTGTAAGATTCCTTCGACAGACTCAGGACAGGCTCTTCGCAAGCTGTAGAGTAGGCGGGAAACGACGGATTGGGAGGCCCTGAGGCCAATGACCGTCTGCTTCCCGCCCCTCATCAAACCGGACGGGCGGTT
>Ga0316221_1003462_pt1 | contig 12887 bp, 19 predicted proteins | sample TBH18007metaG_FD_206003 | JGI IMG/M metagenome (GOLD analysis project Ga0316221, IMG submission 206003) | Freshwater microbial communities from Trout Bog Lake, Wisconsin, USA - TBH18007 | ecosystem: Environmental > Aquatic > Freshwater > Lake > Hypolimnion/Profundal zone | place: USA: Wisconsin... | reverse complement strand
GAAGTCAAGGGTACAGTTGACTATCAAGCTCTCTGTGTTGCATACGGTATCACAGAAGAAGTTCTCAACACCTTCCGCAAAGAAGGCCGTGCTGACATCCGCGTTACCCCCAAGAAGTAAATTTAATGCCCCTTCGGGGGCTTAAAGGAATCATCATGAACTCATTCAAAATTGCAACCAACCCACATGCTCCCAAGCACATCATCGTTACTGAGATCAGCGACAAAAGACAAATAGGTGAAGACTGGATTTGTGGCCACGACTTTAAATCATTCGAGCAGGCTGAAGAGGTAGCTACTGCGGCCAGTGAGTTTGCAGGCATCGAATACATCCCAACAGAGAGCAACGGATACTTCGAGGTGATCGAGGCCCCTAAGGAGCTCGAGCCAGTGTCCTACTACTTTAATGGCGACTCATATCCATGCGGATACATCAAGACCATCAGCAAGACGCTCAAGAAGATTACCACCACCGAAGGTAAGGTGTTCTACCGTCGCAAGCGCTCAGGCTCTTGGATGATGGGCCCATGGTCAATGATCCATGGCCACCACTACGAACAGAACCCACACTTTTAATTAACAGCCCCTTCGGGGGCGTAAAGGATAAATCATGGAAGACATATTGATCAAAGCAGAAGACGGTGCCAGAGTTGGATTAGATCCTTGGGAAGATGGTGGTGTGTGGCTTTATGTGGCCGTTAAAGGTAGTTCAACAAGCTGTGTGATACCTAGAGACCAAGCTAAGTTAATGCTTGAGGTTTTGCAAAATATTCTTGAAAAGGAGATAGCATGAGAAAAGATTACATTTACACACCATCAGGTACTGACATAACAATCCGTTGGAGAGCTAACGGATGGATTCCACCCAGTGAGTTACCTGAGTACCAGGCTAAGTGGAAGTATTACCAGGAGTTGCCCATGCGCAAGTTGGATGACCATGCCAAGCAGGAGTATGAGGCAGTCATGCGCAAGGCCAAAGTAGCGAGGGTCAAATAATGGGCTTTCCATCAAGAATATCACCCACCAACAGAATCCGCGAGCAAATCAATCTGAGGGATTTGGTTGACAAGCATGGTTTGGCTCTTCCGATTGAACCGAACTTTAACGAACCTGAAGAGGATATTGTGGATAGTCCACAACTGGCCATTCATGCAAATCTTTATGTGTTCAGTGGCCACACGTTGGGTAACCTCGTGGATGAAATTGTTGAATTTACCTATCAAGAGACATTCAACATGATCAAACGAAAAATGCAATTTATGGATGAGGCGTAATCATGGAAAAGAAAGAACTGAGCCCTTTGGCTAAACAACTCCTTGGTGGCTCAGGTCATCTCGAAGTATTCACACAAAGTGAGTTTGACGACGCTCTGGCGGTTGCCAAGGCAGAGATCATGATGGTGGCCATAGAGACCACCAAAAAGGCCATCTTCATCGAACGTGAGGCTTGTGCTGACCTTGCCCTCGAATGGAGCCAAGAGGAGCTCTCAGAGGCTATCCGCAACCGTATACCATCACAGAGGCAATAACATGAAAAAGTTCATCGAAGATATGGAAGAACGCACAGGCATTCACTGGGGGCTCATGATGCTGTATTTGTTGGCCGCCGCAGTGATTCTCATGGACATGTTGGTGTGGAGGCCAAATTGAATGACATAGAACGCATCATTGTGGACACCAACAAGGTTTTGGAGAGGATTGAGCCAAGGGTCAAAAAGTACTTCTTAAAGCTCACCAAGACCCATGGACAAGCCGTAAGCATCAATGTATCGGCTGACTTAGCAACGAGCATGTTGGCCATGGTCATGCTGATGGCTGAAGACAACGGCCTGAGCAAAGAGCAACAATCCGACTTCCTCAGCGGGATATACAGAGATGTCCTAGAGAAGTACAAACACACTCTAGCAGACTGGGAAACAGAGAGCGTTATCCTCAGAGCCAAGACCAACCACAAGGGATTTACCTGTAGACCGTTGGATTAGGGAAACTACCTACAAAATAAATGTTGACACAACAATCTAACTTTGAGTTATACTGTAGTCACTGCAACGGAGCAGGTTTATAACAAGGAGTTAGAAATGCAAACAAATTACAAAAAATGCGTAGAACTAGCAAATGCAATTGATGCTAAAACAATCCAAGCAGGTATTGGCCCTGTTACAGATTTAGGAGTTGATTGTGAGAATGTTACTGATGCTGAAGGTAATTTTTGGGCAAACGACAATTCAGAAGAATTTTGGGCGAAAGTTTTACTTTTAATCCCTGCATCAGCAGGTATGCGTATCGCAGAATCTGGCTTAGAACCAAATGATTTTGGCATTGATTATTAATCGGAGATCAAAATGTCACACATCGCAGAAATTGAAACCAGAATTGCAGGCATCCCTTGCATCATCGGAGTTAAAAGCTTTGAGTCACAAGGCGGTAGCTACAGTTATAACGCCGCAAGCGATTACGACTACTACGGTTACACTGAGATCGATTGGGAAGTCTTAGACCGTAAGGGTTACAAGGCAGATTGGTTGGCTCGCAAAATGACTTCACGCGACGAGCTCATGATTGAAAGCGCAATTGTTAAACACTTCGAAGAGGAGCAGGAATATGAGTTTTGATACATTTAAAACCATGAAAGAGACATACGCAGAGAGTGATCACACTCTCATGGACAAATTGGTTAAGGACGCGCTCGAGACGCGCCCAATGGTGGCGTATTGCGACTACATCGCGTACCAGATCCAAAAAAACCTCAAGGCTTTGGACACAATGCATGACAAGCTTTTGGCAAGCGTGGGTAGCATGAAGTTCGATGTGGACGAGGAGGGCAACTTTCGCTCCACTAAGAAAACCATCCACGTCGAGGACAGATACGGTAAGAAATACACAATCACAGTGGAAGAAAACAATGGCAACTAAAGCACCAACAAAGAAGGTCGCGGCGAAAAAAGCGCCTGAGACGGCCGAAAAGACATACAGCATGCCAATGGAAGTCCACGATTGGATAGAGAGGGCAAACTCGATCATTAACCACCAGAAGGGGGAGATCGAGCGCCTCAAGGCAGAAATCAAGGATTTGAAGAGCTACAAGAAATGGGCCGAGCACCGCATATTGCGCAGTGATCAAGAAGAGTAATAGAATGAGACTGCACAGCAAGTGTGCATTCTTTGCAGTTGCTTTGGGTAAGGCAATACTTTAGGGAGAGCTAAACACTCTCCCTTTTTTTTATTTACTGAAATATCAACAATAAGTTACACTCTGGGCTAAATGCGCTGAAAGTATCGCGCGAAAGGAAACAGAGATGACAAAACGAAAAGATCCATCCGAATTCAAACCGAATGGAAGGCCATCAAGCTACACAATAGAGAAGGCAACAAACCTTTGCATAAGGCTATCACTGGGAGAGAGCCTACAAGGAATTTGTAAGGACGAAGACATGCCAAGCCAAGCAACGGTGTATATTTGGTTGAGAGAACATCCAGAGTTCTTAGAGATGTACACGCGTGCGCGTGAAGAGCAGGCTGAGACTCACGCTGACGAAATCGTGTCTATTGCAGATGAGACGCCTGAGGTTGTGCCAGTGTTCGACAAGGAAGGGAACCAGATCGACGTCAAGCTTGATTCGGCTTACATCCAGTGGCAGAGACAAAGGATTGATGCACGCAAGTGGAATGCGGCCAAACAGCGCCCACGCAAGTACGGAGAGCGCATCACGCACTCTGGCGACGATACGAACCCTGTGGTGGTAGAGAACAACATGAACGTGTTCGGCGAGCTCCTCAAGGCCATCAAGATGCAAAGGCAAGCCGAATGAGTGTCGTTGACGCGATACTAAACGACGAACCAACTCTTTTTGAAGAGTTTAAGAAACTCACCCCTGTCAATCAGATAGCCTTCAATTGGCAGATGAAGTGGCTCAAGGCGGCCCACAAGCACCAAATCGAGCCCGCAGGGGATTGGTGGGCCATCTGGCTCATGCTTGCAGGTCGTGGAGCAGGCAAGACCCGCGCGGCGGCCGAGACACTGGCGGCATGGGCATGGAACCAACCCAACACACGATGGCTCGTGTCGGCCCCTACCAGTGGCGACGTCAAGGGCACCTGCTTTGAGGGCGATTCTGGCCTGCTCTCCATCATCCCCAAGGAGCTTGTGGCCGACTACAACAAAGCCCTTCACGAGATCAAGCTAGTCAATGGCTCATTCATAAAGGGCATCCCTGCATCAGAACCTGAGCGTTTCCGCGGCCCCCAGTTCCACGGAGGATGGTTGGACGAGTTGGCCGCATGGGAATACCTGCAAGATTCATGGGACATGATTCAGTTCGGTATCCGATTGGGTAAGCACACCAAGCTGATTTGCTCCACCACTCCAAAGCCCAAGGACTTGATCCTTGACCTCGTGGGGCGCGAGGGCGACGACGTGGTGGTGACCAAAGCATCGACGTACTCGAACATCGCGAATCTGGCTCCATCGTTCCAGAAACAGATTCTCCAGTACGAGGGCACAAACCTTGGCCGCCAAGAGATCCACGCCGAGTTGATCGACATGGAAGAGTCAGGCATCGTTAAGCGTACATGGTTCAGGCTCTGGCCCGACAACAAACCCTTTCCCAAGCTCGAATACATCATTCAGAGCTATGACTGCGCGACATCGGATAAGACATACAACGATCCCACAGGATCGATCACCATGGGCGTATTCAAGCCCTTAGACGGCGGCATGAGCGTATTGATCCTAGACTGTTGGCAAGAGCACCTGCAATACCCTGATCTCCGCCCCAAAGTGCTCGACGAGTACGAGGTTGTGTACGGCGAAGGGAAGAACAAAAAGCTTGTGGATCTGGTTCTGGTGGAGGACAAGAGCGCAGGCATATCGCTGATCCAAGACTTGCAGAGAGCGCACCTGCCTGTGCATGCGTATAACCCTGGCCGTGCAGATAAGATACAGCGCCTATCCATCGTGGCCAACATCATCAAGGCAGGCCGAGTGTGGATACCTGAGTCGAGCAAACGCAAAGGGTTCGTAAGGGACTGGGCCGAGGGCATGGTGAGCCAAATCTGCTCCTTCCCTGAGACGGCTCACGATGAGTTTGTGGACTGCATCAGCCAAGGGCTAAGGTATTTGAGGGATGCGGGATGGATCAGTATTGATGCACCCCCAAGAGAGGAGATCGAGCTCGAGGACATCACCGACGCGGAAATCTTCAATATGAGAGGTAGACAAAACCCCTACTCAGCGTAGGGAATAGTAATTTGATTACTAGTCAGAAACCAAATGGAGACAACATGGCAAACGACGGCTTTATGTATGTGGAAGAGAGTCAGCAGACTTACAAAAGGGTTGTGCACCTCGATGGAGTGCGAACGACGGTGTGTGAAAACCGATTCGAGATTACCGTGCAACCTCATTGTGAAATCTGGGAGCAACTTGCAGTCCAACAGCTTAGAGAATGGATACGTTGGAGGAAAGCCCAAGAGGAGTTGCAAAACACTCGGAGTGTGCCAAGGTGATGGGCGTTGCTCAGATTGTCCGTCAATAGGATAATGGCGCAATGAACAAGCCTAAGCACAAATATCCACATGCTCATGCCCATGAACAGGCACGTCTCAATGCCATTAAGACATTGGGCTTGCATGAACATAACACGGCTGAGGACAGAGCTCGAGCCCTTGGTTTTGACTTAAACGAAAAGCTTTATCACGGCACAAACAGCGAGTTCCCCGCATTTGAAAAGCATCCACGATATGGTGCAGGCACTTACGCTACAGAAGACCCAGAGATCGCTGACATCTATGCTATGGGTGAACGTCGTGAAGGCAATGCGCATCCGAATGTGGTGCCAATTGTTGCTAGGGGTAAAAAGCTTACCGTATCGGACTTGCACCCTGAAGATCCTCATTCAGGTGGATGGTTTAGGGATAACATGGCCAAGGCCACAGGCATGCCCAAGACTCGTCGCATGGAAGAGCAATTGCCAAAACATGGCTATGACCGCCTTCAGATCAATGACATGTCGGATTTGGGTGGAGTGCAGACACAACACATGTTTCCTGATCCTTCAGTAATACGCTCACGATTCGCCGCATTCGATCCTCACAGAGTCCATGAAAACGATTTACTTGCCGCCAAAGGTGGTAAGGTTCCTTCAGTTGCTCAGATGAAAATAGAATTGAAAGGGCGCGAGCTCCCAGTGACAATGCATCCCATCGAGCAACGCGAAGGCAACCAGTTGGTGCATGTCAACCCCAACACATTCGACAAGGCTTTCCAAGGCACGGATTGGCAGTATGTAGGTCAAGGCGGTAAGGGCGGCATCGAGGGCCGCTACAACCGTTTTGGTGACTTTGTAAAGAATGTTCCATCAATCAGAGCCAGTAACGCAACAGTCAACAAGAATGGCTCAGTTGTCTTTGGCGATGGCCGACACCGCTATGCATATTTGAGAGATCAAGGGCTAGAAAGTATCCCAATGTCCATGGACAAAGAATCAATTGAGCATGCCAAAAAACACGGCTATTTGCATGAAGCTAATGGTGGCTCAGTAATGGGCATCAATGTCAAGTCAGACACCAAAGCAGGCCGCAGATATGCCGACATGATTGTGGATGGCCACAAGACTCTTGAGTCACGCAATGGCGATTCTTTGCGTCCATATGTAGGTAAACGAGTGGCCATTGTCAGAACTGGTGAAGGGCCTGCCAAGGCAATTGGTGAAGTAACCATTGGTGAGCCCATGGTGGCCAACAAGAAAAAGTTTCGGTCACTGGAAGATAAGCATCATGTGCCAGAAGGTTCAGCCTTTGATATCAATACGCCAACAAAACACTTGTATCCCATGCATGATCCAGTACGTTACAAAAAAGAAAGAGACGTAGGTCATGGAATCATAGCACGCAAGGTAATGCATAAAGCCAAAGGTGGCATAGTATCAATGCTACGCAAGCATGGACGCCCAGTAGACAGCGACTTAGATGCTATGAAAAAGATGAGCAATGGTCATAGAGTATTCATAGCCCATGAGCAAGATGAAAAACCTAGAGAGATTACATCTGTAAGTGAGATGCATGGTTATACCCCAGATCAAATATACACAATAGACCCAAAGCATTTTATGCAACACAAAGCAATTGGAGGCTCCATGCAACCACAATCAGAACCCACACTAGCTCAAATGCGCGTCACATTAGCAAACCGTTCAAACCCCAACTTGATGGATAGCATTGGAGTGGATGAAGTGTTGGACATGGATCCAAAGATGTTCATCAACCCCGACCCCAAGACGCCAGGCATTCCTAGCGTCGGTGGCGTATCAACACCCAAGGGCTTGCCTATCGGTGGTGTAGACGTCAATCCCCAGATGGCAGGCCAACAGCTTGTCAATCCTCCTCCACAGCCACCCCAAGCACCACAGCCTCCCCAAGGCGGCGCTCCCAGTTCACCCACTGGCGCACCTAGTGGCCCAACGCCTCCCATGGGCAACATGTTGCAAATGACGCCTCAAGGCCAAGCCTTGAACGCAATGTCTGCTCCACAAGGCCCCAAGATGGCCGACGGTGGCTCCATCAGTGATATGGTTCGTCAGCGCATGATTGCTGAGGGCAAAATCAATCCCAACCCTGCACGTCCTAAGACTGACAGGCGTCCGTTTGAGAACTCAGCACAACGCAACAAGCGCATGCCTGCAAACTCAACTTATCCAGAGTCAACAGAGCCAATGGATAAGTTTAAGCAACAGGCCATGATGAGATTGGCTCTTGCACAACGCAATAAGGTTCCACACCTTGCAGATGGTGGACAACCTGTTAAGGGCGAGAAGTACCTGACCACCAAGAACCCCAAGCGTATCCTGTTCCCCGCAGAGGGATACGGCGACGTCAAGGGAATTGTTGTCCCACGCCATATGTGGCACGGCAACGATAAGGTCAAGGGCATGAAAGAAATCAACAAGGCTCGTGCCGAAGTCTATGGCCCAGAGAATCGCAATCCATTGACTATTGGTCAGATTGGCCGCATTCACAAGAACACACTGGCAGAGCACTTCCAAAAGCCTATGGAGCAACAGCTAGAGGACGAAAAAAACGCGCTAGAAAAGCTTAGGAAGGCCAAACACATTGGGACTAAGGCCAACACCTTGGATGAGAGCGAAAAGCTCGACACGGTGCGTCATGAGTACGATGACAGGGGTCGTTCGCATGTGGGCTATGCGTCGAAGGGAATCGCAGGCCATGCGCTGTACACATCGGGACATGGTGAGAACGAAAAGCATCAGATCTTAAACACCTGCCCTGGCCAAACTACAGGGTGCGGAGGCGGCCACGACGAAAACGGCATTGTGGACACAAGCAAAGGCACCTGCTTTGCACCGAATGCTGAGTCCCAGTATGTGAACGCATCGATCCGTAGGGCAAGCCATGAGCAAGCCAAGCACGATCCCGCAATGACCAAAGATTGGATTCTTGCCCACACTGGCTCACTCAGACAAGCATCACAGCAAGCTGACAAGAAGAACCAACGCTTGTTGTTCCGTCCCAACGTGGTGGACGAGACCGACGTGTCCTCGAGGCATGTATTGCGTCACTTGAACAAACAGCGTCAAGCTATCGGCAAGCCACCAATCATTGCTAACAGCTATGGAAAGACCAATGAGTTGCACGATCCTGAAAACGGATACTTTGTGACCCATTCAAATGTTGGCCCCAAGGTTAAGCATGGCTCATCGATCTCTGAGAACATTGCAAGGGACAAGCAACGTATCAGATCGACCGTTGGTGCGACCGACGCCAGTGGCAAGGACTTTGTCAATGACGACGGCAACAAAACGCCTCCAAAGAACTCATACATGGTCACTGACGTCAAGCGTGGCTCACCCATGAGTAAAGTTATGCAAAGAGCGCTGAAGTATGCCAAGTACTGGTCAGCAGGCCGTGAAGACCATGAGATCAGCGACGAGGAAAAGCAAGAGGGCGAAGATGGTCACTTTGATGGCAAGGGCCGACCAACTACTGAGGACAAAGCGCACTTTGGTCACATCACCTTCAATGGCAAGCGTTATGACTACCAAAAGCAACACATCCTTCACCCACGCTTGGTGCAAGTCGGGGTGAACAAGGATGGTACAGCGCACATGATTCCAACTGATTCACGGTTCAAGGACAATGAGTTTCTGCCTAAGAATCGGTTCATGACTAAAAACGGCAAAGAGGCGGGCGCCATTTTGATGACTACGCCCACTGAGTCAACAAGCAGAGTCGGCCATCACACCTCATTCACTCACCACGTCAATCCAAGACACATTGACTATGCAATCCGCAACAATGGTGAGTACGAAGTCGATCCTCCTTTGCAACAAGAGTTGGCTTTGGGCAAAGAGTATGTGCCTCCCCAAGAGATCAAGATCATGAAGAGACCCAAGAAGTTTGCTATGGGTGGATCCGTAAACAGTGACGACGATTTGGGTGCAGATGACTTCTTGGCATTCCCAGAGCAAAATCACCACGCGCAAAGAATCCTAGCAAAACGCATAGGTGTGAAGGACAGCCATCAAGTTGATCCGATCCACTACTACAGAAAAAAGGCTAAATAATGAGTGACGAAAACGACATCAATGTTGACGAACAAGAAGACGGTTCAGCCGTTGTTGACATGCCTGAGATGGAGGTAGATGAGTTACCTGATGGATCGGCTATTGTTGACATCGATGATGGCCCTGAGTTCAACCCTAAGTTTTACGACAATCTGGCTGACTCAGTTGATGCAGGCACATTGTCCGATTTGGTGTTCCGATACATGGATTTGCTCGAAAGCGACAAGCAAGCTCGTGAGCTAAGGGACAAGCAATATGAAGAGGGAATCAAGCGCACTGGCATGGGCAACGATGCCCCAGGGGGCGCCACCTTCATGGGCGCATCCAAAGTTGTGCACCCCGCCATGGCTGAGGGTTGCGTTGACTTTGCCGCTCGAGCAATCAAGGAAATGTTTCCACCTGATGGCCCTGTTAAGTCAAAGATCATTGGCAAGCAAGACGACCTGAAGGCGGCCATCGCTGACCGCAAAGTTGACTTTCTCAATTGGCAAATCACTGAACAGATCGAGGAGTTTAGGGATGAGCAAGAGCAACTACTCACTCAGCTACCTCTTGGGGGTTCTCAGTACTTCAAAATCTGGTTTGATGAGGAAAAAAAACGACCAGTTGTCGAGTTCTTACCCATTGACCGAGTCATTCTGCCCTTTGCGGCGACCAACTTCTACACAGCTCAAAGGGCCGCCGAAGTCCACGAAATAACCCAGTATGAGTTCGAACGTCGTATTCGATCTGGCATGTACCGTGACATCAGCTACATCAAGGCGTCCGAGTCTATTGATCAAAACAAGGTACAGCAGGCCAACAACAAGATTGAGGGCAAGCAGTTTCAAGAGAACAAAGACGGACTGCGTGAGGTTTATCACATCTACACATGGCTAGAGTTAGATGACGACAAATTCACCAAAGGTAAGAGCGCGCCCTACATTCTCATGATCGATAAGCTAGACAACGAGGTTGTTGGCTTGTATCGCAATTGGGAAGACAGCGACAAGACAATGACCAAGTTGGATTGGATTGTTGAATTCAAGTTTATTCCTTGGAGAGGTGCATATGCGATTGGTCTCCCTCATCTCATTGGTGGATTGTCCGCCGCCCTCACTGGTTCGCTTCGTGCACTCTTGGACTCAGCCCACATCAACAATGCGGCTACCATGCTTAAGCTTAAAGGAGCCAAGATTAGTGGGCAGAGTCAGCAAGTCGATGTAACGCAGATTGTTGAGATCGAAGGCGCACCAGGTGTCCAAGACATCCGTCAAATTGCGATGCCAATGCCTTTCAACCCACCCTCTCCAGTGCTCATGGAGCTCTTAGGATGGCTTGACACGGCAACCAAGGGGGTAGTGACCTCCGCAGAGGAAAAGATCGCTGACGTTTCTGCACAGGCCCCTGTGGGCACCACGCAAGCGTTGATTGAGCAAGGCGCTCAAGTCTACTCAGCTATCCACGCAAGGTTACACGAGTCACAAGCAAGGATCCTCAAGATTCTTTGCAGGTTGAACCGTTGGCACTTTGACGACATGCAAAAGGGAGACGTTGTTTCCGACTTGCAGATCACGCGTGAAGACTTTGCTAAGAACACCGATGTGGTGCCAGTATCTGACCCACACATCTTCTCTGAGACTCAAAGGATGGCACAGAGCCAAGCTGTATTGGCTTTGGCTGAAAAGCATCCCGACCAGTTCAAGATAAACAAGGTGATCGCTCGTTTGCTCAAGCAAATGAAAGTTCCCAATATAGATGAGTTGATGAACGATGTGCCCGCACCTGAACAACGCACAAGCGCTGATGAAAACGCGGCATTGTTGATTGGACAATCTGCATACGCATATGTTCAGCAAGACCATATTGCGCACATCCAAGACCATTTGCAATTTGCTATGAACCCATTCTTGGGTCAGAACCCTTTTGCAGATCCCGCTTACCTCAACAATTTGATCGAGCACTTAAAGCAACACATGACATTGTGGTACTTGAACCGCTCTAACGGTTACGTTGAGCAAAGCACTGGCAAGCCTGTGGATAACTACGAGAACCCCAACTACACGCCCACCATTGACAAGCTTTACACGGTCATTGGTGCTCACGTTATGTTGGATACGGAACAAGTGTTCCAACAGTTTATGCCTTCGTTCCAAAAGCTTATTGCAATGGCACAACAACGTCAGAGCACACCTCCACAGTTGCCACCTGACGCACAAGTGGTCAAAGAGACAAGCATGGCTGAGACACAACGCAAGACTCAGAAAGACCAAGCAGATTATCAAATTGCACAAGCCAAGTTGCAAAAAGATATGCAAGAACACGCGCTCGACAATCAGACGAAGATTCAGATTGAGAACGCAAAGTTGACGCATGAGACCATTAAACAAGTGGCTCAGGCTCAAGCACAGGCACCTCAAATGCCTGTGAATCCGATGGCGCAAGCCAATCCTACTAACACTGAACAAGGAGCTCCAAATGGCATCTGATAAAGAACAGAAAAGCGTGAATGTGCCTCAGCACAAGCGTCTTGCCCAAGGCGAAAAGCTCGATGGAACTAGCATGCAACCCAAGGGTGGCAGTGGTTCATCAAGCCATAAGTCTGGTGGTTTAGAACACGCGAAAAAGAAATGATTGAACAGTTGATTCACCGAATCAAAATACGTCAAGTCGAGTTACAAATGTCCCTTGCCCAAGGGACACCAATGACTTGGGAGGCGTATCAACGCATGGTAGGAGAGCATCAAGGGTTGCAAGCAACCATGGACATGATCGACAGCATGCTAGAAGAAGAGAAAAATTTAGATTAACCATGCGCTGAAAAGCGCGTACATGCACCTGAAATATGGTGTGAAGGAAAAATATGAGCGAGAAAGATCCAATCCCTACAATCGAGGGACAAGAAGGAGTGTCAGATCCCCAAGAATTGGCTTGGGCATTCCCCGAAGTTAAGCCAGGGCAAGCCCCATTCGGTGGTCGTGTGATTATCCAATTGCGTCGCATCAAAAAACGCGCAGGGCGAATAATCATCGTTGATGAAACCAAAGAAAACGAAAAGTGGAACAACATGATCGGTAAGGTCGTGGCTGTTGGCCCTCTTGCGTTCAAGAACCGAGACACTATGCAACCATGGGCTGAAGGCTCTTGGGCTGAAATTGGTGACTACGTTCGCGTACCAAGGTGGGGTGGAGACCGTTGGGAGCGTCCAGTTCCCAATGAGGACGGTGAAGATCCAGTACTTTTCATGACAATCAACGACCACGAACTGATAGCAAGGGTTACAGATGACCCACTATCGTTCAAAGCCTACGTTTAAGGGGTAAAAAATGGCT